>Ga0074045_10001478_pt1 | contig 22574 bp, 18 predicted proteins | sample BogForMeECP23OM2_FD_94442 | JGI IMG/M metagenome (GOLD analysis project Ga0074045, IMG submission 94442) | Bog forest soil microbial communities from Calvert Island, British Columbia, Canada - Bog Forest MetaG ECP23OM2 | ecosystem: Environmental > Terrestrial > Soil > Wetlands ... | reverse complement strand
GAGTTAGGGATCCGGCCCCTCGTGCTAGAGGCGTCCGACACTCCCGGTGGAATCATCTCGACAGTTCGCAAGAATGGATTTGTGTTTGAGGGCGGACCACAATTTCCCCGGTTCCCCGAACCGGTGTGGCGAATGATTCGATCCTTGCAGCTCGAAAACGAATTTGTCGCTGGAGATGCAAAAGCAAAACGATACATCTTGCGAGACGGCCATTTGCATCTGGCGCCATTCTCTGCCATCGGCCTGCTATCGACCGGACTCGTCAGCGTGCGATCCAAGTACCTCATTTTAAGCGAAGCATTTCGAAGCTCGCGCCCACCGGATGAGGAAGAAACTCTGGCAGAATTTGTCGATCGCAAGTTCGGCCCAGAAGTTCTCGATTATCTGGTGGATCCAGTCATCGCAACCATTTTTTTTGGCGATGCCGGAAAAATGGGGATGGGTAGTGCATTTCCGGCACTAGTCGACTGGGAGCGAACGAGCGGGAGTGTGGCACGAGGTGCAATCCGCGCCTACAGATCGAAACAAAAAGAGCAATCAAAGAATCGCTCGGTCGAGCCATCGTATGCGAACTCGGTGCGGCTCGCTGTCACCGAGGCGCTTCCGACGCTTGGTTCGTTTCGTTCGGGAATGGCCACCCTGCCAGAAAAGCTTGCCGATAGAATGAAGGGTCACATTCAGTTTGATTCGAAAGTAGAAAGCATTCGGGCAATTGAGAATAGGAATGCTAAGCCACAAACCGGATGGTGCCTACGCTTGGGCAACGGCGATGAACTCTTGACCGAGGCACTGGTCCTGGCAATTCCTGCATACGCCGCCGCTTCATTGCTAGAAAGTTGCGCGCCGAAGCTGGCTTCACTTTTGAACAGAATCGCATATGCAGCCCTAGGAGTAGTATCCTGCGCCTATCGTCGCAGCCAGGTGAGCCACCGACTGAACGGTTTTGGCTTTATGGTTCCTCGGCGCGAAGGTTTGCAAACAATCTGTACCTTCTGGAACTCGTCCTTATTCCGAGAGCATGCCCCGGACGGAATGATATTGATGACCAGTTATGTAAGAGAAAAAAGTGGAGTTCAGATCGCCGACGTCCCCGATGACATCCTTTCCCAAACCGTTCATTCGGAAAACGCAAAACTTCTCGGCATCACTGGCGCGCCTGTTGACCGCGTGGTGTGGAAATATCCACGAGCCTTGCCGCAATACACCATTGGCCATTCGCAAAGAGTGGCGCAGATTCGCGAGGCTCTGGCGGAAGCGCCGGGGCTTTACCTGGCCGGCAATTTTCTTAACGGGCGGTCGATAGGTGATTGCGCGAGAGAAGGGTTTCGCGCAGCCGAGGATGCCCATCGCTATTGGTTGGCTTACGCGTCCAATAACCCGATATGTACAGGAGATCGCTAACTTGCTTCCCTTGCTCATTTGGCTGTCTCTATTCCTTCTGCTGGGCGCTGTGCTCGGGATGATTTATCAAAGGCTGGGGGTCGAACGAGATCTCAAATTGTATCCCCCACCCGGAACGCTCATTCACCTGGGAACCCATCGCTTGCATTTGTTCGATGTGGGAAAGCCAGAGTCGAACAGTCAACCGACAATCCTGCTTGAGGCCGGCCTGATGTCCACAGTGTTGAGTTGGAACGAAGTGCGGGAAGAATTGGCGAAGTCCTATCGAGTCGTGAGCTATGACCGCGCTGGATTAGGCTGGAGCGATGCCGGTCCGAATCCACGGACGATTGATCGGTTGGTCAATGAACTGAACACGTTGCTCGAGCAGGCGGCGATTCCGGGACCATTTGTTTTGGTTGGTCATTCCTTTGGCGGACTTACAATGCCACTGTTCGCCGCGCGATATCCCGAAAGCACTGTCGGAGTGATTCTGGTCGATCCCGTCGCGCCGTCTGAATGGAACCCGCCTGGCGAGCAGGACCGAAAACGTGTCGAAATTGGTTCCAAGGTCTGTCGCCGCGCAGCCTGGCTTGCGCGCATCGGCGTTCTTCGCTTCATCGCATTTCTTTTGACTTCGGGAGCAAAGCGGATAGCAGACTATTTTGTTCGTCTCATCAGTCGCGGCACACCACAGGGTTCCGGCAACGTCTCAAGCCCGTTATTTTGGAATCTGCCCCCGCAGGAAAGAGCGATGACCCGTGTGTTTTGGGTGCAAGAAAAATTTTGCTCCACGATCGCGAGCCAATTGGAACATTTACCCGGCTCTGCGCGACGCGTCGCAGACCTCGGGAACTTTACGGAGAAGCCAGTACTCATCCTCTCCGCCAGTTCAATCCCTGCGAAGCGGCTAGAGGCACACATCGCCATGGCAAACCGTCTCACTCACGGTCGCCACATACTGGCCGACAAGAGCAGCCATTGGATCATGCAGGATCAAACCGAACTCGTCGTCCAGGCAATCCGTGAGGTTGCGCAATACGGCAGAGAAAGAGCCACGGCTGCAGAGGCCAATCCCTCTGCTAGCGTTTGAGGGTGCGACGACTGACCCTCCCTAAGGGAGGAGAAGCACCATTTCCATTGATCAACACGTCCGACTAGAATTCTCGCCTTGCCGCGTCTGCTTCTTCCGCTAACTTTTTCACCGTCTGGAAGAACTCAGCCGTTTGTCCCAGGAACAAGCCATCTGCAATAAATCCCGCGATAGCAGCTTGCGCTCCTGCGAATTTGTCCTCAGTCGGTCGAATGACGGAGCAATGGGGCAGATCCGGGCTTATAAATTCGCACGGGACCGGAAAGATTAGACTCGGTTGGACCAGCGGGTTCAGTGGGCTGAAAAAATTGGGAAAAGTCAGGCCTTGATCAGAAACCGGCGCGATTGGTGCTTGTACGCCGTTACCCGCGAAATCCACCCATTCAAGGAAATGGGCAATTTCATCCCCGCCAATAGCCTGGGTAATTTTCAGAACTTCTAAACTGCTCGCCTTCCGGCCCAGCGCCTGGTACAGACTCGCTCCGCCTTGTTCAATCATGCCGAAGTGGAAAGCTGCTGTGTTGGCAATGACCTGGATGTGATTGATATTCTCGAAATCGGAATCGGTGATGGGGATGGCTGTCCGGTTGGAGATGGTGACAGCTTGCGGAAACATGGCGCCAAAGTCAGGGTTTGTCGTGCTTCGATAACGGACAAACCAACTGGTGTCGACGTTCAGATGCATGAGGTTGGTAAGACGAAGAATATCCTTGGCCCCTGTTGCTTGGCTGCCCGTCAGTGTCCTGAATTTATCCAGGTCAACAGGTTCCGCGTCTTTTGCTACCAGGTAGGCGTTGAGAAACGCTGCATGACTGACTTCATCAAGAGTGTTGCTAGTGATATACTGTGGGCCGTCGGAATCAAGATTCGAGAGAGCGATCTGATACCCGTTCAGTGTTTGGTTGGGGTCGACCTCAATAGGTTGACCGGAACTTAGACCGCCGAGCTCGGCGTATTGTGTCCAAAGGTCGCTTTCAATGAGTTCCGCGGCGGCTAGAAAACGCAGGATGGCGACATCACCTCTCGTGAGGCGGGTCTCATCGCCAAATGCGCGAGCCGCTCCCCCGATTAATCCTGCACCAATGGCAACTGCACCTCCCACCATGGCACCGTTTTGAAACAGTGACCTACGGTTGATTGTGCGACGAACCAAACTTTTTGTGTTTTCCATAATTGTCCTTTCCTTTCTTTTTCGAAGAACCTGCTGCGAGTCATTACCGTAAGCGCATCCCGATTGGGGCTTGCCACCAACGAGTCAAATGATTGTCCTCGGCGTGTCAGATTTTTGACTGTCATCGGAGCGCAATGCCTGAAGGGCTTTGGTTGTGGGGTCGCCGCGAAGATGAGTTTTCGCATCAAAGGAAAAATGGGAGGGCGCGTTCTTCGGTCCACTTGTCTTGCTATTCACGATTTGCATTGGTGGCGAAGCTTTGCGCCAGGGCAGACATAACGTGGTTCAATCAATTCGGGTGCTATAAGAAATTGAACTCATCCGAGCACGCCCTACTGCTGTGACACCGGGGAATTCTAAACCCTCAACGAGGTACACAATGCTAAGTCACCGGCAATCACGACTCCATCTAAAGAGTGTTCTAGTAACGACGCTCTTATTCTTTTCCCCAGCCGTCGGGCGAGCTCAAACTGTCACGACACTGTCTGGGGCGGATTCTTCTGCGGATGTGAAGACACTCACGACAGTTGTGCTGCAACTGCAGTCCGAGCTCCAAGCGCTGAATTCCCAAGTAAACGAGTTGCGCACTGCTCAGGAACACGCATTGCTCGAATCAGAAGAACTTCGTGCCGAACTGAATCGGACCAGAGAGGAAATAGCGCTCGGAAAGAACGGCGGCTACGAAGCCCGTCCCGTGACTGGAACCTCAGAAGCTTCCATAGAGGCGCAGCAAGGGCAAGGGGTGGACACAACTTTGCATAGCCGAGTTTCTAAGCTCGAAGACGATCAAGACTTGATGAACGACAAAATCCTCGAGCAGAGCCAGACAAAAGTAGAGAGCGGTTCGAAGTATCGTGTCCGCCTCTCGGGAATCGTGCTTCTGAACACAGAGATCACCCGTGGGTCCGTTGATAACCTCGACTTTCCACAACTGGCAACTGCGCCCGAAACGCCCGGAACTTCGGGAGCGTTTTCAGGATCGTTACGTCAATCGCAAATCGGCATCGAAGCTTTTGGTCCGGACATTGCCGGCGCACGCACTAGCGCGAACGTGAAATTTGATTTCGCCGGAGGATTTCCTGAACTTCCAAACGGGGTGGCGTTCGGCATAATGAGATTGCGCACCGGCACAATTCGTTTTGATTGGGAACATACCTCGATTGTGGCCGGACAAGACTCGCTGTTTTTTGCGCCACTCACTCCAACAACCTTGACCTCGCTTGCGATTCCTGCGCTTTCCTACACGGGGAATCTGTGGAGCTGGACGCCGCAAATTCGCGTCGAGCATCGTATTGTCCTGTCTGACAAATCACACCTATTGCTTCAAGCGGGGATTCTGGATTCTTTGACCGGGGATGTCCCCGAATATGCCTATCGCTATCCGAGTGCCGGCGAACAGAGTGGACAGCCGGCCTACGCTACACGGATTGCCTGGAGCCATCAGGCGTTTGGCAAAGACCTGACACTAGGATTGGGCGGCTATTATGGACGACAAAATTGGGGTTACGGCAGGAATATAAATGGTTGGGCGGTCACTTCCGACTTCACGATTCCACTCGGAGGCGATTTGGGCCTGAGCGGCGAGTTCTATCGTGGGCAGAGTTTGGGCGGATTGGGTGGAGGAGTGGGCCAGAGTGTTCTGCTTACAGGGCCGATCAACGATCCAGGCACGGCGATTCGCGGCCTGGATTCGATGGGAGGCTGGGTTCAATTGAAGTTCAAGCCTAAGTCGAACTTTGAACTTAACTTTGCTTACGGTCAAGACAACCCCTTCGCAAGCGAACTTCGCGCATTCCCCGCCAGCTCGTACTATTATGGCTATTCGAATTCACGAAACCTCAGCCCCTTCGTGAACTTCATTTATCGGGCGCGTTCCGATGTGCTCTTTTCACTTGAGTACCGGCGGCTACAAACGTATCCGCTCGACAGCAACCCCGATCTAGCCAACCAGATCACTATCAGTCTGGGATATTTGTTTTGATGTTTGCCATAGAATGAGACGAATTTTCAAAATACTAACCTGCGCGGGCCTCCTGACAGCCGGGATACTTACAGCACAGTGCCGCGCGCAAGAATCTTCCGTGTCCCTGAATGTGGTGATTTTGCGGGCCGGACCAACCAATGCCAAGACGCCCGCCAACAAGAGTTCACTTCCAGATGCTTCAAACGTAGCCGTGTGGCTCACTCCTCTTGACCAAAACGATGCCAATCCTCTTCGTCGTGCTCTTGCTGATAAACCCCCTCAACTGATTCAACGGCATAAAAGATTCGAGCCGCATGTTCTGATCGTGCCTGTGGGAACAAGTGTTGAATTCCCGAACAAAGATCCTTTCTTCCATAATATTTTCTCTCTTTTCAATGGAAAGCGATTCGATCTCGGGCTTTATGAAGCGGGCACAACACGTACGATTCTGTTCGATCGACCGGGCGTAAGCTTTCTGTTCTGCAATATTCATGCCGAAATGAGCGCGGTTGTCGTGTCCGTGGATACCCCCTATTTTGGGCTCTCGGATCGGTCTGGAAATATAAATATCGGAAACTTGCCCGACGGGCGCTACCGGATGAATGTCTGGTTTGAACGAGCCTCGCCTGATTCCCTCAAAAAATTAAGCCGGATTGTGATGATCCCTGACTCCGGGCGAAGCTTGGGCACGATCCGAATTGAAGAGAACCCCAATTTCACGTTGGCCCACAAAAACAAATATGGTCTCGATTACGTCCCGCCACCTACCTCCGACTATGATCACCCCTGAACGGAGAGTAGGCATCCCCGCCGAATAGTACGCGGAAAATCAAGGATTTTACGCATCGTTTACAATTCCCGGACAACCCGCTGACACGCCGCGTTACCAAGTTCACTACCTTCCTAACTACGCCGTGCACTAAACAGTAGTACTCGACCGAGCCTCCACCGTTCGACGACTCTCCCGAGGCGTCGACGATCGAGGCGGATCGATAGAAAAGGAGCTTCAAATGCTAGGCAATATGCGCGCGTTGCCCTCAATTCTGGTTTTGCTCTTAGCCATTTCGGCAGCCGGTTCTCAAGCCGTCGCTGGAGATGATGATTCTGTTCTGAAAAATCTGCATACGGTAAGCACCATCGCGTCCACGGTCCCTGCAAACGGGGATGTAAATCCGTATGGAGTCGCAGAAGTTCCACGCACGGTGGGAAAGCTGACCCAAGGACATATTTTGGTCAGCAATTTTAACAATTTCCATAATGCACAGGGCACGGGTACCACCATAGTTGACGTGGCGCCTGATGGTGCCGTCAGTCTCTTTGCCCAAATCAATGCGGCTACTCTCCCTGGCTACTGCCCAGGTGGGGTTGGGTTGACGACCGCGCTTGTGGTACTGCGCTCTGGCTGGGTCGTTGTGGGAAGCTTGCCGACCTCAGACGGCACAGCTGCCACCGCGCAAGCCGGCTGTTTGATCGTTCTCGACAACTCCGGCAATCCGGTGGAGACATTTTTTGGCTCACTCATCAGTGGCCCCTGGGACATGGCCGCCCTCGACGGCGGCGACAAAGCCTGGCTATTTGTTACCAATGTTTTGAACGGAACGGTAGCGGCCAATGGTTCGGTTGTAAATCGGGGAACGGTAGTCAGAATTAACCTAGGAGTTTCGGGTACCAGCATGCCCTGGATTGAGTCCATGACGGTCATCGGCTCCGGTTTCGCCGAGCGCACCGACCCCGCAGCTCTGGTGATTGGGCCGACAGGAGTTGGTCTGAGCCCGACAAGCTGCAGCCCCTCAGATCAGGATGATTGCCGAACCCTGTGGGGTCGAGAACGAGAACCGGTGTTGTATGTTGCCGATAGCTTGAACAACCGGATTACCGCTATCCCTTGCGCCATCACACGCGATCATTCAGATGGCAACGGTACCACACTGACGAGCGGCGGAAGCCTGAATGGCCCGCTAGGGCTCATCGTGACAGAAGGTGGCCACATCCTCACCGTCAACAGCGGAGATGGGTATATCACGGAGATCACCCCACAAGGAAATCAGATCGCCAGGGCACAACTTGACAATTCCGGTTCACCGGCCGGTGCCGGCGCGCTTTTCGGCCTCATCTATGAGCCCAGTCGTGGGGTGATCTTTGTTGACGACGCCACGAACACGTTGAACCTGTTTCACTAGTCATGGTGCATCTTCAGAATGCCCTGCTGCGGGCAAAGGAATCCGGCTTGCCGCAGCAGGGCGGTTGTATAATCGAGGTGCCCCCTCGGGAGGCCTCGCGCAGCCGGACATCACTTGTGCAAAGGATTCCTGTGGATACCGTTCTCGTCGTAGAAGACAGCAGGCCAATGCAGCGCACACTCCAGCGCCTGTTCGAAGCCGACGGCCTGCGAGTACAGATTGCTTCAGATGGCGTAGCTGGGCTTGAGAGCTTTCGAAAGCAAATTCCGAGCGTTGTGGTATTGGATTTGAAATTGCCGCGATTGCCTGGAAAAGAAGTTTGCCGCGCGTTCAAAGCTCATGCCGCTTCTGTTCCGGTGGTGGTCTTGAGCGCGAATAACGAAGTAGAAGACAAGGTCCTACTGCTCGAACTTGGCGCCGACGATTACGTTACGAAACCATTCAGCCCCAAAGAATTACTCGCACGCGTGCGGCGGGCCATGCGACGAAGCGGTCAACCGAGCGAGTCCACCGCTCCGGCAAGTACCGGCACCCAACATGATATCCTGGCATTTGACGAAGTGCGAGTGGACTTTACCAGTATGGTGGCCGCGCGCGGGAACAATTCCCTGAGCTTTACTGCGCAGGAATTCAAGCTTTTGAAGTATTTTGCAAATTCTCCCTCTCGGGTGATTTCTAGGGAAGAATTGTTGAATGAGGTGTGGGGATATGAGAACTACCCCACGACCCGCACCGTTGATAACCACGTTCTTCGGCTGCGCCAAAAACTTGAACCAGATCCGGCCAATCCGCGATACTTTCTCACCATGCACGGTTCCGGATATAAATTCATGCCCGGCGAATCTGCCGCTTCGGGAAAATAACCCCATCTGCCAGGAGATTCATGGCACGACTGCGACTCCGCACACAGCTTCTAGTTGCCACACTTCTGATCATTTCCGCACTGCTGGGAGCATTGCTGCTCATCGTCCGCCATACGGTTCGCATAGAAATTGCCGATGGAGTACGGCAAAGCACCGAGGCTTCCCTGCACGCGTTTGAAAACGTACAACAAGAGCGCGAACTGCAACTCTCCCGGACTGCCGCATTGCTCGCTGAATTGCCACCGCTGAAGGCGATTATGCAGGTGGGGCATGAGGGCACCATCCAAGATGCTTCCGAACCCTTCTGGAAATTGGCCGGTAGCCAGCTTTTTGTGCTCGGGGGCACAGACGGCCAGGTCTATGGGTTTCATGCCTCCAAGCCGGGATGGGACGGACGCCTGGCCGAAGCAGCCCTCAAAAGATCGCTTGAGCAAGGCGAAGATTCCGCGTGGTGGTACGGCAATAACCAACTTTATCGAGTATTTCTACACACCATTGTCGCGGGAAGCCAAGAAAACGAGCGGCAAGTCGGCATTATCGCGGTGGGCTATCAGATCGATTCCGCCGTGGCGGCACAACTTGCGTTGGCTGCTGGCAGTCAGATCGCCCTGGCCACCAGCGACAAAATTATCGCGTCCACGCTCTCTGGCCCGGAGGAACTAGAACTCCAGAATGAGATACGCAGCGGCTGGGATGTGGTCGGTGGGTCGCGCGAAATCGCGCTCGGCGCTGATCCCTATCAGGCGGCCATTGTTCTGCTGCACCACGGCGGCCCCGCAAACGTGAAATGCTACGTGCTGATGTCCCTCGAACCAGCCAACGCTTTTCTGCGGCGGCTCAACAGTACGATTCTGATTCTGGGAATTTCCGCGTTTGTGATTGCGGGCTTGTTTCTCAGTTTTGTTTCAAAAACCATAACTCATCCGCTGGACGAATTGGTTGCCGGCGTCCGAGCCCTCGCCAATGGCGACTACGCCTACGTCATCAATCCTCGCGGCAGCAGTGAAGTAGCGGAACTTGGTGAATCTTTTTCCAAAATGCGCGGAGAACTGCTGATTTCTGAACAGCGGCGATTTGCCGCCGAACGGATCGCGGCATTCGGCCGGGCCGCCAGTTCTATCTCCCATGATCTGCGCCACTATCTCGCCGCCGTTGTGGCCAACGCAGAATTTCTCTACGAAGCCGAAAAACTCAAACTGAACCGTGACGAGATTTACGGGGAAATCAAAACCGCGTCGGAGCAGATGACTGACCTTTTGGATTCTCTTCGGGAATTGTCGCGAGCCGAAGGGTCGATGTCTCCGAAGCCCGCGGCAATCGATCAGATCATCCGCCACGCAGTGGATGCCGTCCGCGCGCGGGCGGAAATGAGAATTCGTTCCATCAATATCCGCACTTCCGGAGACATGACCGGAACGTTCGATCCGCAAAAAATCGAACGGGCCTTCTTTAACCTCGTGCTGAATGCCTGCGAGGCTTCTGTGCAATCACAAAGCGAAATCGAGATTGCAGTACGGTCGTTTCCCGAAGTTTTTGAGATTCGCGTAATCGATCATGGCCCCGGGATACCCCCCGCGATCCTGAAAACGTTGTTCGATCCGTTCATCAGCTACGGAAAAGCCAACGGGACTGGCCTTGGGCTCGCCATCGTAAATAAAGTGATTCATGACCATGGCGGATCGGTAACCGTCGAAGAGACTTCGTCGGCCGGAGCAACCTTTCTTGTCAGGATGCCGCGCGCGGCTGGCGTTTTGGGCAAAGCGCCTATGGGAGTTATCTCCTAAATCGTGCGTTTCGGATGTGGCAGGAAACTCACCTAACCTCTCCTAATAAACTGGCCTGAGATTCCAAGCAACTTTATGACCTTTTGGCGACAATCGTTTTGCCTGGCCGCGACAACTCTCTTTGTGCTCTAGGACACACTCCGGACTGAAACGGAACCAGCTCGAGCAGGTTCGAGCGGAAATCCGATTCAGAAAAGGGAGAACACAATGCGTTCACAAGGGTTGGCAAAGGTTACAGGAGTTCTTTTTGTTTGTCTCGCCGTGTGCGCCACGGCATCCGCTCAGTACGGCGGTGGCGGAATGGGTGGAACTGCAGCGGGAACAGGTGGCAGCAGCAATCCCAACAGTACGGGCTCGTATAGTTCCGGGTCCGGGAAGGCCATCGGGATCGGAGTTGGAGCCGCCGCGGGCGCAGCAGTGGGCATCGCGTTGCTTGTCCATCACCACCACGCCGCAGCCAGTAAGGAAGCGTCGGTAGTCGGCTGCACCCAGTCGATGATGGATGGACTCACCTTAAAGAATGAAAAGGACGATCTAACCTATACGATCGTTTCCAGCGGCAAGAACGTGCCTGCTGGCGAGCGAGTGGAACTTAAGGGTGTCGTGTCCGACGACAAATCCGGCATACACGCGTTTCGAGTTCATAGCCTGGTGAACAATTACGGGGCGTGTGGAGCAAGTTCCGCTATGACCGGACAACCAGCGGAGCAAAAGGAAACGGTCGCAACAAAGACAAACTAAGGAGGCTCGGAGAGCTCTGGCAGAAAAGAACGGCAGGGAGAAAATCCCTGCCGTTCTTTTCGTTCCGAGCATTTTGAACGGGTACCTGTGTTACTCCACTGATCCGTCGCTTTCGGCTGCGATGGGAGTTAGAGTGCCGAGAAGCCCGTGTGACTCACTGTCGGGCCCGGCGGTGAAATACAGTGTTGTGGACGGGCCTGCGGTGGCCCCGTTGCCGAATGTAAGCGACCAAAGCCCATCGATTGTCAGTAGTGAATCATCAGGATTTTTCACGAAGCCGATAAACTTGTAGGTAAAGCCATTAAACGCCGCAATCCAACCGCTTTTGAAATTTCCTACCAGAATCGTGTTGCTGAATACGCCAAAATCCCGGGGCGTCCAGACGACTCCCCAAGGAGAGTTGAGCCAGGAACCATGCTCAAGATGGCCGATGTGCTTGCCCGAGGGCGTAAAGATTTCAACGTAACCATTGCCGTCGCCACCCACGTCATCGTGCCGCGTAGCGTCCTGCCTGGCATAGGTCACAAACAAACTCCCGCCAACGTTTTGAATATTGAATGGCGCAAAACCAGGAGGAATGCGCTGGCTAGCTCGACCATCGTCACCATCATGGTCGCCGTCGGCACCTGGATCAAACGCTTCATCCGGTAGCTTCACCAGGTTGAAATTGGTGTCGTAGACTTCCACGCGGCCGGCACGGAAATTTGTAACGTACAGGAATTTCTGCCCGTTCAGATCTGCTGTGGTTAAGCCCTTGTAGACTGCACCGTTCGGCGAACCGTTATCGTTGTTATCGACGACCAGGAAAGCCGAAGGCCCTCCGTTCCAGGCAGAGATCGTGCCATCTTCGGTAGCAAAAATAAAGACGGCTGGTTTTCCATTTGGCAGAGGGAGTACGAATTCTGTGCTGCCATTAAAGGCAATGCCTGTTGGTGAAGAAACGAAGCCCGCGGGTGCGTTTTTGGGCGGTGGAATGGTAACGATTCCATTGCCGTTGATGGGAATCACTTGACCGGTACCGTTATAGAGGGTGGAATCACCAGAGTTATTGTCGGAAACCCACCATGGTCCGCCGGAACTGCGGCTGAGTCCCCAGGGATTGATCAGATTGGGATCGTGTACCGGCGCTGCCCCCACAATGTCGGATACAAGATTCGTTTGGGTATAGTGCTGCGCAAGGGTTCTACTGGGATAGAGTAGAAACGATAACGCCAGCACGAGTACTAACTTTATACAATTCGTTACGACCTTCATGACTGTTTTCCTCCAATTAGAATTTGCTGCAACACGAAATTTGTCCGGCCAAACCGCAAACGTTCGTTCGGACTTCTGCCATTGCCGCGATTGAGGCGGGCCAGGAATCATTTCTTTGCGTTGCAAACCAACGGCTTCGCTTGAGCGAGAATGCGGCTTCGCTTCCGTGGGACGGTCGACTGTTTCACGCTCAAGCAAAAGCCATAGCGATAATTGGGGCTTGTGCGAGGCCATGCCAGCACGGAGTTGTAATTTTTTATGCGTAGCGGGAGCGGGAAACTTTTGCAAATACTTTACGGGAATTGGGTTGAACAATAGTTTTGGAAATCGTGGTTCTCGTTCTCTGTTATCAAACGCCTTCGCGCGAGGCGGCACTCAAAATCGAAATCTAGCAACGCAGGTGTTAACTCGGAGCGAAGGCCCGCAGAACAACAATCAGTAGCCTTCAGTTCGGGCCCCTTGCGGTGGTTACCCAGAACGAGACTACTCCTTCCTCAAGGGCAACGGCGGTTTGTGCTGGCTGGCGGACGGGAGGCGCCTCTGCTACCTCTGCCATATTGCTCCAATATTAAAACCAGAACTTAATGCCCGAACAGGCATCTAAGTGTGGTAGTCTAGCGCGCCTCAGAGCAATTTGTTGCGAAGACGTTTCTTATGATTTCGTCAACACTCACCTGTGAGCCAGCATCTGTTCCGAGGAATAGAGAACGTTCTTTGGCGGCAATTTTTGCTGCCTTACTTTGCAACTTGGTTTGGTCCACTGCCGCCGCTGCGCAGTCGCCGAATCAAATTCCTGATATTTTCAAGCCAGTTTCGACACCGGCGGATTCGATTCAACGGTTATCGCTGTTCGTTTTGGTCATCACTGGATTGATTTTCGTCCTGGTGTTTTCCCTTCTGGTTTATGCATTGGTGAAGTTTCGCCAGCGCGGAAACAAAGACGAATCGGAACCGCCTCAGGTGTATGGAAGCAACCAGATGGAATTGGCATGGACGGTTGTGCCGGTTCTAATTGTGCTGGTGCTGTTCTTTGCCACGGCGCGCGTCATCCAATCTGTGCAAGAAGCGACTCCGCCAGCAGGTGCGATTGAGGTTACCGCGATCGGCCATCAGTTCTGGTGGGAGTTTCGCTATCCTGCACTGGGAATTGTGACGGCCAATGAGTTGCACGTTCCCGTTAGCGACCCAGCGCATCCGACCCCGACGTTTGTAAAACTACTCTCTGCAGATACCGACCATAGTTTTTGGGTTCCGCAGCTGGCGGGAAAGACGGACCTTATCCCGAACCGTGAGAATTCGATGTGGATCGAACCGCATGAAGCCGGGATGTATGTGGGGCAGTGCGCGCAGTACTGCGGCACACAGCACGCGAAAATGTTGCTGCGGGTGTATGCCGATAGCCCGGAGCAATTCCGCAACTGGGTCGCCGCAGAGAAGGATGCTGCGGCGCCGGGTGAGGCTGTTGCCGCCGGGCGAAAGATTTTTGAGCAAACAGCGTGCATCAATTGCCATGCCATTTCCGGGACGGTTGCCAATGGGCGATTTGGCCCGGATTTAACACATCTGATGAGCCGCGAAACACTTGCCGCTGGAGCGGCGCTGAACTCGCATGACAATCTCAAACTTTGGATTCACGATCCGGAAGCAATCAAACCGGGCAGCCTAATGCCGGCGATGAATTTGAACGACCAAGACTTGGAAGCGGTGGTCTTGTATCTGGAATCCCTGCGATGAAAGCGAGGGCTCGGGTCCATGTCGTCTGAATCGATTGCCTTGACAGGAATACAAGAACCATCCCACGCGTTCAGCGACGTCTTATATTCCTGGGTGACGACGGTTGACCATAAGCGATTGGGAATTCTCTACATTTTGTATGCGATTTTGTTTCTGGTAATTGGCGGAATCGAAGCGACGATTATGCGCATTCAGTTGATCGTTCCGCACAATCATTTTGTTTCTCCGCAGACCTTCAATCAGATGTTTACCATGCACGGCACAACCATGATTTTCTTTGTGGCCATGCCGGTCATGTTTGGCTTCGGAAATTATCTGATTCCCTTGATGATTGGCGCGCGCGATATGGCCTTTCCGCGACTGAATGCCTTCAGTTTCTGGCTGACCGCCTTCGGCGGGATCTTGCTCTATTTCAGTTTTGTTGGGGGTTACGGGATTTACGGCGTAGGCGCAGCACCCGATGTCGGCTGGTTTGCCTATGCACCGCTCACGTCAAAAACTTTCTCATTGGGACACAGCACGGATTTTTGGACCTTGAGTTTGCTGGTTTCGGGAATGGGAAGCATTGGAGCCGCGGTGAATTTTGTGGCGACGATTGCCTGCATGCGGTGCCCGGGGATGACCCTCGGTAAAATGCCCCTGCTCGTGTGGTTGAATCTGGTGATGGGAGCCATGGTTCTGCTGGTGATTTCGCCGCTGACCGCGGCGCAAATCATGCTTTGTCTGGACAGATTCCTGGGCGGGCATTTCTTTGACACGCAGGCCGGTGGCTCAGCCGTTCTGTGGATGCACTTCTTCTGGATCTTCGGACATCCCGAAGTGTATGTGCTGGTAATTCCTGCGTTCGCGTTTATTTCCGAAATCATTCCGGTGTTTTCGCGCAAACCCATTTTTGGTTACCCCGTAATGGTTGCGGCGACCGTGGGTATTGGGTTTGTGAGCTTTGGTGTGTGGGCCCATCACATGTTTACTGTCGGGATGAATTCCTATGCCAACAGCTTTTTCACGATTACGACGATGGTGGTTGGGGTGCCGACCGGAATCAAGATATTCAATTGGCTGGGCACCATGTGGGGCGGCACGTTGCAATTCAAGACGCCAATGCTTTTTTGTGTTGGTTTTCTTTTCCAGTTCTTGATCGCAGGATTAACGGGAATCATGTTAGCAGCGGCGCCATTTAACTGGCAATTGAGCGCCTCTTATTTTGTGGTGGCTCACTTCCACTATGTAATCGTGGGCGGGATTCTATTTGCCCTTTTTGGCGCGTTCTATTATTGGTTTCCAAAAATGAGTGGGCGAATGTATAAGGAAGCCCTCGGGAAGGTGCACTTCTGGCTGTTCGTCATCGGGTTTCATCTAACGTTTGATTTCATGCATATTCCTGGAATCTTGGGGATGCCACGCCGGATCTATACCTACGAACCAGGCAGAGGATGGGACATTTGGAATTTTATTGTGACGATTGGGGTGTTCTTCCAGATCATTGGGACGTTGGTTTTTGTGGGCAATCTTGTCTATTCCATGTTCAAGGGCAGCTTAGCGGGCAATGATCCGTGGGATGCGTGGACACTCGAGTGGTCAACCTCGTCGCCACCACCAGAATATAACTTTGCAACAATTCCGACGGTCCTCAGCAGGAGGCCGTTGTGGGATATAAAGCACCCCGAAGATCCGGATTGGAATTACGAATGATACGAGTTGGTCGGAAGGAGAATTGGGATTGAGCAGCAACGTCATTGCGCGGCCTGCGGTTGAACCCGAGTGGTCCTTGCCCTACAAAGGGCATGTGGGGATGCTTTGCCTGATCGCGGCGGAATCGGCGATTTTTACAATCTTTGTGGTGGCCTACATTTTTTATATAGGCAAAAGCCTGTCTGGGCCGATGCCGAAAGATGTATTGGACCTACCGATTTTTGCCACAGTTTGCCTGCTTTCAAGCAGTCTAACAATCCACGGAGCAATCGTAGCCTTGCGCAAGTCGCAGATGAATGGATTTCGGTTGTGGTGGTTTCTGACGCTTGCGCTTGGTGCAATTTTCCTGATCAGTACCGGGCACGAGTGGCACCACCTGATTTATGAAAAGGGCTTGACGATCAGCACAAATCTTTTTGGTACGACCTATTATTCGCTGGTTGGTTTGCACGCGTTTCACGTTTGTGTTGGGTTGATTGGCTTGCTCACTATTTTGTTGCTGGCCCTGGCAGGTAAAGTGCGACAAGAGCATTCCAAGAATGTGGATACGTTCATTTTGTATTGGCATTTCGTCGATGTGGTTTGGATCGTGGTATTCAGCGTGGTTTATGTCATCGGGCGTTAGAGCAAGTCAGACAGGGGAGTAAATCGTTCGGGCCCGAGAACGAGCAAGAGCGACTGTGCCATTGATTTTCGGGGTGGAGCAAAAAGAAAATGGCTTCAGCAAATTCATCGAGCGATCCAAACAAGGAGTTGCTGGCGGCCGTGCGTCTGCCCGCGCCTACCGCGTGGCCGATTACTCTGGCGTTTGGCGTAACGTTGCTCTTCACTGGTCTCATTACCAGCGTATCAATCCTAATTCTTGGCGCAATCCTCGTGGTGATCGGGTGTGTAGGCTGGTTTCTCGATGTTTTTCCCCATGAAAAGCACGTAGAAGTCGCTGTGGCGGATGAGACCCGAGAGATAACCACGACACGCCGGGAAGTGGCACGACTCAATATTGCCCCTGAGCTGCCTCGCGCATTGCTTCCCCTTGAAACGTATCCCGTTTCTGCGGGAATAAAAGGCGGCCTTGCGGGAAGCGTGGCCATGGCCGCAATGGCTTGCCTGTACGGACTTTTGAAGCAAGGAAGTATCTGGTATCCCATCAATCTGCTTGCTGCTACGGCTTATTCGCAATCGATGCGGTTCGGGCCTGATACCCTGAAGGCCTTCCATCTGGACAGTTTTCTGATTGCCACGTTTATTCACCTAATGACTTCGGTTCTCGTTGGGCTACTTTACGGCGCGATGCTCCCCATGATTCCGCGCAGACCGATTCTGCTTGGTGGACTGGTCGCCCCGATTCTCTGGTCGGGACTGCTGCGCAGCATGCTCGATTTGATCAACCCGCTTTTGAGCAAGTATGTGAATTGGTGGTGGTTCATGGCGTCCCAGTTTGCCTTCGGAATTGTTGCGGGACTTATTGTTGTCCGACAGCAACGCGTTCCGGTCAAACAGATCATTCCTTTTTCTGTGCGCGCGGGGATCGAAACGCCCGGGGTGATGGCGCAGAGAAAACACGAGGACCGGAAACCATGAGGAAATGGTACAGGGTCGGGGTGTTGCTCGAGATTGCTCTTTTCGTTTCGGCGGGTTGCGGCACTTTGCCGGGACGGCCGACGGCCGGTGACATTCCGATCGACCCGGACAATGTAAAGGATTTTAATCTTTTGTTTTCGAAGAATTGCTCCGGCTGCCATGGCGCACACGGCCAAGGCGGCGCTGCGTTATCAATCACAGACCCCGTTTATCTCGCGATTGCGGACGACAACGTTTTGCGCAAGGTGATCACAAACGGAATTGCTGGAACGTCGATGCCCGCATTTGCCAAAAACGCTGGCGGGATGCTCACTGACGATCAGGTGGAGGTTATCGTGCATGGCCTGCGAGAGCATTACGGAAAGCCTGACGTTCTTGCGGGAGTGAGTGCTCCGCCCTATGCATCCGCGGAGCTAGGTGACGCTCGGCACGGCGCGAGCGTCTACGATTCCTTTTGCGCTTCGTGTCATGGGGTTGCTGGCAAAGGCGGGAAGGCAAGTTCGATTGTGGATGGATCCTTTCTCGCCTTGCTGACGGATCAGGAGTTGCGGACTCTAGTGATTGTGGGAAGACCGGATTTTGGCGCTCCGGATTGGCGGAACAATATTCCTGGCAAACCGATGAGCGCGCAGGACGTTTCCGATGTGGTTGCGTGGCTTTCCGCACAGCGCCCCGTATCTTTTGTTCGCCCCTCTTCGAACACAGCTAAATCCTCGGGAGAAGCACCATGACGTTGCCAGACAACCTTTCGCGACGCGCGATGCTGATGAAATTGGGAATATTTTTCAACGCGATTGTTGGCGGACTACTGGCGATTCCCATTGTCGGCTATCTGCTTTCTCCGCTGACTCGGATGCGGAAAATAAGTTACGAAAGTTGGCTTCCACTCGGTTCACTCGAGCAATATCCACCGGGGCAGACGCGCTTGGCTACGTTTCGCAATCCGGATGTAGGACCGGCCGATGGAAAAACCGCAGAGAGTCCCTGCTGGGTACGCCGGATTGATTCGCAAACGTTTCAGGTCTTTGCCATCAATTGTGCGCACCTGGGGTGCCCAGTGAGATGGTTTCCCCAATCGCGACTGTTCATGTGCCCGTGCCACGGTGGGGTGTACTACGAGGATGGGTCGCGCGCGTCGGGGCCGCCAGAACGCGGGCTGTTCGAATACCCCTACAAAATTGAGGATGGCAAGCTGCTCATCAAGGCTGGCGAATTGCCGACGCCGGGAAGTCCGAGCGCTCTCGTGAATATAAGTGGGAAGTTGCCATGCGGCTAACCAAGAAGATTGGCGAATGGTTCGACGCTCGATTGCAAATTGCTGGCGCGCTCCGCGGAACCATGGAACATCCCGTGCCCCGGGAGACTGCCAGTTGGTTTTACGTTTTCGGAAGTGCAGCGTTGGTGGTGCTGGTGATGCAGATCGTCACAGGCATTTTGCTCGCGCTGGTATACGTTCCATCGGCAGGTGAAGCGTGGAACAGTTTGCAGCAGCTGAATCATTCCATCACGCTCGGCTGGTACATTCGGGCGCTGCATGGGTGGGGCTCGAATTTCATGGTGGCTATCGTCCTGATCCACATGGTGCAGGTGTTTCTTTTCGGCGCTTTCAAATTTCCCCGTGAATTGACCTGGATCATCGGCGTATTTCTTTTGTTGATGACGCTGGGAATGGCGTTTTCCGGGCAGGTCCTACGGTTCGATCAGGATGCGTTCTGGGGCTTGGGCATCGGAGCTTCGATCTCTAGCCGAGTTCCCGTTGCCGGCCGATGGATTGTGCATCTGCTTCTCGGCGGACCTATTATTGCCGGGGCGACGCTTTCTCGTTTTTTTACACTGCATGTCTTTGTTATTCCCGGATTACTGCTCGGTTTTGTTGGGCTGCATCTACTCATGGTGTTGAAGCTGGGAATCAACGAGTGGCCGATGCCAGGACGCGTGGTTCGCAAAGCTACGTATGAGACGGAATATCACGAGCTGACGAAACGCGACGGAATTCCATTTGTTCCTGGAGCCGTGTGGAAGGATTTGATCTTTGGCGGCTGCATTCTGCTGGCGCTGGCGGCGTGCGCGACATACTTCGGGCCGTTCGGGCCGTCGGGAAGGCCCGATCCAACAATCATTCAGACTGCGCCTCGTCCGGACTATTTTTTCTTGTGGATATACGCCCTGCTGTCCTTGTTGCCACCCGAGATGGAGACGCCTGCGCTATTGATTGGACCGGTGCTGGCGATTGCGGGATTGTTGCTGCTACCCTTTCTGTTTGGCGAGGGTGAAAAAAGTTGGCGGCGACGTCCGATCGCCGTGCTGACGATTCTGCTTGTTGCGGTGGTTTTGGGAACCTTCACTGACCTGGCTGGCCATGCTCCATGGAGCCCCGTGATGGACGCGTGGAGCGCCGATCCGATTCCTGCGCCGTTCCTGCAAAATCGCACGGCGCTCGAACGCCAGGGCGCAATCGTCTTTCAATATAAGCAATGCCACAACTGTCACTCGCTGGGCGATGAGGGTGGTAAGCGCGGACCTGCGCTCGACAGAGTGGCGATCGTGCAAACAGAAGATCAACTCACGCGGCAGGTGATTCAGGGCGGCGGCAACATGCCTGCATACGGGAAAAATCTCAGTCCTGCAGAGACGACCGCGCTGGTTGCGTTTCTAAAGACGTTGCATCCCGCTGGGCAACCGCCCGCTCGTGACGCTTCACGTCCGGGCTTGTCGGGAACTTCGCCTAATCCATCGCCAAACGCTAAACCTTAGCGCGCTAAGCCTATGTCTCCCGCCGCACAATCCGTCTTGAACGAGTGGCGAGCGCCCGTTGCGCTTGACGTGGTGCTGCTTATCACTGCGCTGCTTTATTTGCGTGGATGGATGTTTCTGCGGCGCTCTTCAGCGGGATTAATTCCCGCATGGAGGCTGGCAGCGTTTCTTACTGGAGTAGCTTCGCTATGGATTGCGATCGGCTCGCCGCTTTCGGCATTCGATGAAGCATCGCTGACCGTGCACATGATGCAGCACATTCTGCTTACGATGGTTGCGCCGCCACTACTTCTTTTGGGAGCGCCCGCTCTTCCCTTTCTGCATGGTTTGCCGCAATGGTTGGTTCGCAGGATTTTGGGGCCGGTATTTCGTTCCGCTCCAGCCCAAGCTCTCGGCAATTTTCTAACTCATCCGGTGGTCTGCTGGGTTGTGGCTGGAGTGGCACTGGTCGTGTGGCACGTCCCTGCCGCGTTTGAACTCGCCCTACGTTCTGATTTCTGGCACGAAGTGGAACACATTTGCTTTTTGTCTAGTTCCCTGCTCTTCTGGTGGCCGGTGGTGCAGCCATATCCATCGGAAGCGCGCTGGCCGCGATGGACCATTCCCATTTATCTTTTCTTAGGAATGTTTCCGAGCGGTGGGCTTGGCGCATTTCTGACGTTTTGCGATCGAGTGCTTTATCCGTCGTATCTGAATGAGCCCTCGATTTTTGGGTTGACGCCACTTGAAGATCAAGTTTTCGCTGGTTCCCTGATGTGGGTGCTGGGGATCTTTGTGTGCATCATCCCGGCGATGATTGTCACGCTGAAGATCCTCTCACCGCGTGTGGTTCAGTCGGGCTCACACACGCGGAGTGGCGCCATTGTCAGTTGAATGCGGGTATGGGGACAGTAAGATCGACGGCGTCCCCACAGCCACGGTGGGAAGCACAGACTCGAGCAAAATCGGATTGCTCAATTTCTAATATCTTTGTCTTGACTCCCTACTTGAGTGAGTCAAGAGCGGGTTGCAGTTCGTCGTAGGTATTGAAGAGATTCAACAGTCCGACCATTTTGAGCGTCTGCACCGTGAACTTGGAGGGTTTGAGAAGCCGAATGGCTCCCCCTCCCTGTTTGCAGGAAGTCAGGAAGCGGACAAACATGCCAATACCGCTAGAGTCGATGGTGGGAACCTCCTCTAAATCGAGAATGATTTTGAACTGATTCTGAGCCAGGAGTTCGGCCATGGCAGCGTTGAATCGGTCCAGCGGAGGGCCCATGCTGAGTCGCCCTTTCAGCTTGATAAGTTTGATTCCATCCAGTGTTTTCGTCTCAATATCCACGGCAAAACCCCCTCCTGCGGAAACTAACTGTCACAAGCGCCCCCTCGTTGACACCCCTGTGATGCTTTGTTAGAGTGCGCGGACAAGTTATTTAATCTTGACGGAAAAAGCAAGGAACCTGGTCCATTGGCGGCGCTCCCCGCAAAAAAAGTCGCCGGACAGAAAGCTGATCGTTGGCTAGCCGGGAGCAAGAATCTATTCTAGACCTTTCCGAGCTCTCCACTCAATTATTGAGAGAGCAGGAAGTAGTGCCGCGCGCGCGCGTGCTGGCAAGATTTGTCGCGGGCCTTTTGGGAGAATCGGTTGTAAGCGTCTATACGCTCGGAAATGATGGAGAGAGTGAATTTTGGGTTCCCCAAACGACAGTAGGCGAGGCGACCGTCCACGGCCAGGCAATTCCCTCCTTCGCTGGACTTATCGGCTCGCTCCAAAAAGATCCATCTCCGCAATTGAGACAAGGCAACGAACTGAAGCGCGAAGATTACCCGCACATTGATACGCGGCGAACACTTCTCTCGCTCTGTTATATCCCCTTGATTCATGACAAAAACCTGATCGGCGCTTTGGAGATTCTTGCCTTCGAAGATCCGTTATCGAAAGCAGTGATTGAGGCGTTGCAGCCTGCAGCAGCGGTTACGGCGACGGCGATCTCAACCGCGCAAAGTTACGAAGAAGAACGGCACGGAACTTTACGCTCGATTACACGGATTACGCAACTCTACGACTTAGAGAAGGTGTTTTCCTCAACATTGGAGATGGAAGAACTGCTTCCCCTGATCGGGTCGAAATTCAGCGAAATTCTACAGTGCAGGGCCGTGAACATCTGGCTGCTGTTGCCGAATGAGACCGTGGAATTGATGCACCAGGCGGGAGAGGACCCTACCACGTTCAAAGGTCAGATTTTGAAGGCGAACGAGGGCGTTGCCGGGAGCATTTCCGATGATGGTGAACCTAGGCGGATAACGGATGACGCGGGCGCAATTCTGGTGGAACGGAATGCGAAGTCACCGGAAACTCCGGTGACTTCTTTGATCGCAGCGGGGATCATGGACAAGGGCGCTCT
>Ga0074045_10001476_pt1 | contig 22600 bp, 22 predicted proteins | sample BogForMeECP23OM2_FD_94442 | JGI IMG/M metagenome (GOLD analysis project Ga0074045, IMG submission 94442) | Bog forest soil microbial communities from Calvert Island, British Columbia, Canada - Bog Forest MetaG ECP23OM2 | ecosystem: Environmental > Terrestrial > Soil > Wetlands ... | reverse complement strand
CGAGGATCTATTGAGCGTTCTCGGCAATGCGACGGTCAACGGTCAGCCTCTCACCGAACTCCAGCTCATCCACAATGGCTTTCTGTATATCGTAGGCGGTCTCGAAACCACCCGTAACGCGATCTCAGGCGGTCTGCTCGCGCTGATTGAAAATCCTGAGCAGCGTAAGCGGCTGGTCAACAATCCAGCCTTGATGCCCACCGCGGTGGAAGAATGCCTCCGCTGGACGAGTCCCCTTACACACATCGCGCGTGTCGCGACCGGGGATACCGAGCTGGCCGGCAGGAAGATCCGGGAAGGCGATCGGGTGGCGCTGTGGATTCCCTCAGCGAATCGTGACGAGAAAGTCTTCGATGATCCCTACCGCTTCGATATCGGGCGCGCCCCCAACGAACATATCGCCTTTGGCAAAGGCGAGCACTTCTGCGCCGGAGCTCATCTGGCGCGCCTCGAACTGCGTTTGATGCTGACGGATATATTGCAGCGGATTGAACAGATCGAGCTCGCGGGCAAAGTCGAACGCCTCAAGTCGAATCTGATCGCGGGTATCAAGCACATGCCCGTCCGCTTCACGCAGACCCGCGCCGCGGCCTGATCGCCAGGTTTGAATCAGCGCACGAGGCGTCCGGGCTGTCGGACGCCTCGTCGCGTTTGACTCAGACTCAACTTCGTCGAGCTATTTGCCGAAAGCCTTCGTCACCAGTTCAGTGTCGAGGTACTCGGTCACCTCCTGCACTTTGCCATCCGCGATCCGAAAGATCTGGCAATAAGTGTTGTTGTAGGTGCCGCCGGATTTCGTGTTGGATTTGCCGCGCGCCTGCATCGCGACGAAGTCACCCTCGGCGATGAAGTTGTCGGGGGTGATCGTCAAACCGCCTTCGAGTTGGGCCGAGAGTGGCCCCAGCACCTTGCCGATAAACTCCTGCTTACCGTTGAAAGTGCCGGAAAATTTCGTCGTGCCGCAAATCGTGAAGCGGACATTATCAGCCATCGCGCCCAGGAACGCCTCTCCATTACCTTTGGACAGTTCCGCAAACATGTTACGGACCAATGCCTTGTTTTCCGCAGCGCCCATAGTTGCACCTCGCTTGAGTTTTTGCCGGTTGGTCCCGTGCGTTCGCGTGACTCCGGCATTGATGAGACTATGCCCGCCTCCGCGGAGGCGTCAAAGGCGCGACCTTTGACGTTTGCGCGGATCGGGCGTAAGAACCACCAAGACAAGAACACTCTTTCTCATTCAATGCGGCGAGGACTAGCCCGCGCTTTTAACGGAGGATAAAGCTGATGCCACGAGTTTCATACATTGAAGAGGCCGCTACGGAAGAGCTTAAGAAACTGTACGACGGTTTTCGGTCCCAGTTCGGAATCGGCGTACCAAACGTTGTCAAGGCGCTCGCCAACAGCCCCGGTCTTGCCGCGAAGGTCTTTCCGCTGGCCAACTACTTCATGAATCAGTCGGCGCTCGACCCGCGGGTACGCGAGCTCGCGGTCCTGATGCTGATGAAGCGCTGTGATTGCGAGTACGGCTTTGTGCGGCATATCGACATCGCCAAGCGCTGCGGCCTGAGCCAGGAGCAGATCGACAACGTCGGCAATTACCAGTCGAGTTCACTGTTCAGCCCTGAGGACAAGGTAATTCTGCGCTACGCCGAAGAGCTGACCCAGAAAGCGCGGGTCGACGACGACCTTTACGCACAGGCTGAGAAGCTGGTCGGCAAACAGCATATCGTCGATCTCACGGGCGCGATCGCCTTCTGGAATATGATGGCGCGCAATCTGAACGCCCTGCAGGTGACACTCGAAAAATAATCTCGTCAGCGGAGAAATTATCGGGCCGCTCCAGGGTAATAAGCCCTCGAGCGGCCCGATTCGGTTGCGGCGAGCGCAACTCAGACTAAGGTTCTAAACGCAGATCGCACAGACTTGATTTGGCCGCGCGTCGCGGACTCCGCCGCCCCCCGGTGCTCGCTTCGCGCGGCAGCGCGCTCCACCGGTGTGTTTACGCCAGCTTGCGGACGCGCAGGTTGGCCTCGCGGCCAAGACACTTCTGCAACCACGCCTGCGTGTTCGGCGTAGCGCTCATATCCAGCTTGACCAGCATCGCGAAGCTCAGAATAGCCGCGACGTTCAGATCCGCGATACTGAAATCCTTGCCGAGCAGATACTCGCGCCCCTTTAACTGATCATCGAGCACCTTGAGCGGCGCCTTGAGTGCGTCGATAGCTTTTTGCGCCGCCTTCTCGTCGCGCTGATCCACCGGGAGAAAAATCCGCTGCGTCAACAGTGCCATGAGATGGGGCTCGATCTCCGTCATGCCGAAGAAGCTCCACTTGATACAATCGGCATGCGCCTCCGGCGTCGTAGGCCAGAAGGGCGCCTTGCCGTACTTCTCGGCCAGGTACAGGTTGATCGCCATCGACTCCCAGACGACATGGCCGTCGTCTTCGAGCGCCGGGATGTGCCCGGCGGGATTGAGCTTCAGATGTTCGGGGCTCTTGGCTTTCCCCACCTCGACCGGGATGTGCTCGTATTTGACACCAAGCTCTTCGAGCGCCCAGAGCGAGCGGGCGGAGCGCGACTTCGATGTTCCGTGCAGTTTCAGCATCCTGATTCCTCCTCTACGTGACATCCGAAATTGGATATCAGACTGGCATCTTTACTTAGCGCGGAACCCATTTAGGGCACAAACCGTTACGGTCGCAGTCTCGCGATGATGCCGACCGGACTCGCCTGCCCGGTCGCCGCAGTCGGCGGAATGCCAAGCACGGTCGCGCGGTCGAACACGATCACCAGCAAGCGCAGAAAGGTATCGCCGGTAGGTTCGCCGTTGAGTTCCTTGGGGTAGGGAAAAAAGATTTTCACGGCGTGGAGCCGGTATTTTGCGATCAGCGGTTGCACTGCCTCGTAAGAAGCAACGACCCCGATCGCAACCCCGCCGCCCGGCCAAGGCGCGAGATAGAGCCCATTGTCCGTGCGCACGTCGCGATCCTTCACCCAACGGGGCGGCAGAAATCCCAGTTGTTGCGCCCGCAGAGGCGAGAGCCCGGCCGGATCGTGCCCGGCACTCAAATAGGCATGCGCCGCCGCCAGTTCGGCCGTGAAACGAGCCTCCGCGTCGCGACGCTCCCATTCAAGCGGCGAGTTTTCACGATAGTGCGCAAGCGCAGCGGAACTAGCGCGATAGATCCATACGCCACCCACATTTCGCGGTGCCTGATCAACAGACGCCAGCACCGGCGCCCAGAAGGCCCGGTTGGCATCGTCAACCAGCACAACGTCCGCCCCGTGCGCAGCCATGAAGGCCACCAACTGTTCCGTAATGAACGGGATGTAAGTTCCGGTCATGAAAGCGCGCACGACGGGCCATTGCTCGAACTCGCGCGGTGTTATTCCCGTATAGCCGCCGGCCATCCGGAACGACATTCCGGCGTCGGCCTGCCAGAGCATCGAATCGCCGTCGATTCCATACGGCAGCGCGACCACGGTTTCGTCAGGTCTCAGATATTGCCGAAAACTGCCAGCGGCGAAGAACGCCGGTATGTTGGTGGGTGCGGCCCAGGTGCGCGCGTCAAGATTCGGTAGCGACGCGGCAATCAGCAAAATTCCGGCCGCCGTGCGCGCACGTCGCGAGACTGCGGGATCGGCCAGCCAGAGCGCCGCGACTATCGCGGCGACCAGAAACGCATAGGCCATGAAGCGTCCGGGCAGCGCGCTCTTGATCAGCGGAACATGCATCACGAGCTTCCACGGCATCCCGAACCCGGTCCATCCGGCGATCCGGAGTCGCAAACCGAGCGCGCAAATCAGAATGATCGCGAACAAGGCGAGCAGCAGGCGCGCTACTGGCGCGCCCCGCCGCGTCCAACCGAAGTGGAAAATAACCAAAAGTAGCGGCAATCCCAGATAGGCGTCCCGCTCGCCGGTATTTCCCGGAAAGCGGCCCGCGAGTATTTGGAAGGCCGGCAGCATGCCCAACTCGGTCGTGCGCGTCGGAATCAGGAGGTTCGCCAGGTCAGCGGAATAACCACCCGGCGAGTTGATCGCCCCGTGCGGCGCACCCGGCAGAAACAGATAGTAGAGATAAGGCGACAGCACGACGAGACCAACACCGGCGGCAAAAGCCAATGGCGCGATCAGATCCCGCAGCCGCGCCCTGGCCTCGCGGTCAGCGACCCACCAACCAAGCAGCAGCGCAACCGTACCGAAAATAACCGAAGTCGCGGCCAGTTCTATCGAGCAGAGAAATTGGACAATAAAAGCTGCCGCCAGCGTCGTGACCAAGGACGCCGGCGTGATCGCGCGCCGCCAGCCCGCGATCACGATCATCACGATCAAGGGCGCGGGAAAGAGCAGGAGAAGATTCAGATGTCCGCCGGCCAGTTGCCCGAGCATGTAAGGTGAAAAACCGAACAGATAACCGCCGATCAGCGCCGGATAGTAACGGCCGCTAAGTCGATAAGACAGGATGAAAGCGCACCATGCCGCGAGCGCGGGCGCGACCAGACAGAGGACATTGTAGGTTGCGACGGGACCCGCGCTGATCGTCAAGGGAGCCGCGATGAGGCTCACCAGCGGAATGCCGCCCGACCACGCGAGATTGAAACCTGCGGGCGCCCAGATCAACCGGCAGATGAACGGATTGAGGCCGTGTCGTAGCGCATAGGGCCACCATGCCAGCGCCCACATCAGGAACGACGAATCGACCGTCGGGCCCAGGTGAAAAGCGGTGAACCCGCGAAGGAGGACGCGGCCCAGCAGAAGAATCGAGATGACCGCATAGAGCGCCAGCGCCACAAGTTGACGGCTGGCGCTGATCCGCCGCGGCCCGTCCTGATCGGTCGGTTGCAATGACGCTAAACCCTGGCCTTTCCGCCGCCCGGGCGCGACCGCTTGCTTCCATGCCCGCGCTCCGGCAGAACAAGGTCTGCTTCGCGCAGGTAAGAATCGCGATGTCTTCCGTAGCCCAGCATAGTCAGGGAGCAATCAGCTCCGAAGCCGAACTGCTCGCGCTGCTCGAAACGCTCTACAATTCGCGCAATCCGACGCGCCGCTGGCTGCATTGCACGCGCCGCGACTGGATTATCGCCAAAATTCAGGATTGCGCCCGCGAACGGCCCGGACGCGCACTCGAAACCGGCTTCGGCGCCGGCGTTTACCTGCCCGCCCTGGCCGAGAGCTACCGCGAGGTGGTCGCGGCGGACCTCGATCAGGCGCATATTGACCATGCGCGGCCGCTGCTCATCCGCTACCCTAATCTGCGCCTGATTACCGATGACATCACGAAATCGCGACTGCCGGAGGCGAGTTTCGACCTGATCCTCTGCAGCGAAGTGCTCGAGCATATCCCGGACACGGCGCGCGTCATCGATGGGCTGCACCGGTTGCTCGCACCCGGCGGGATTCTGGTCCTCTCGACCCCGCAACGCCACAGCCTGATGGAGCTCGCGTGCAAGGTCGCCTTTCTGCCCGGCGTGATCAATCTGGTCCGCCGCATTTATGGCGAGGCGGTTTTTGAGACCGGTCATATCAACTTGCAGACTGAGAGCGAACTGACCACGGCGCTGACGTCCCGTGGTTTTCGCATTCGTGAGCGCTTCAAGTCGGGGATGTATATTCCCTTGATCGCGGAATTCGGCGGCGTGCCGGGGCTGCGGCTCGCGCGACGGCTGGAAGGGCGTCTGCGTTCCGGACCGCTCAGTTTTATGCTCTGGACCCAATATTACGTAGCCCAGGTCTGACGCCACGCTCGCTGAATTCGTGCACTCGCCCATGCTTCACTGTTGCAGCTGAGCCTGGTGGACCAACAATCGTGGACCATTGCTGTCGACCGCGTCGGAACTCAGGATCGGCGTGAGGCACGCGCGCTGCGCAGCCGGTAACGCGTCGAAGCGCTCCTTGCGAATCACCAGATACGGCGGAAACTGCCCGCCACATTGGAAACGAAAGACCGGTTCGATCGGCCGCGGCGAATAGAAGTAGATGTCGCAGTCCTCGATTCCGATATGACCGATACGCGCGTCGGCGGGCACCACGTCCATAATCTCGTGAGCGAACAGCTTAAGCGTCTCGCGGTCGGCGAGCGCGGGGTTCATCACGCCAAACCAGAAGCGCGAACCCGCGACCGCGATTATCAGCACGCCAAAAGCTTGCAGGCCGGGCGTTCCGCGCCAGACGCCAACCAGAATGATTAGCGTACCGAGCGTCGAGAGCACGAGCCAGTTGAGCAAACCGTAATGGCGCGTCGCGGCGAGCGCTTCGAAGATCTCGAGGAAGCGCCGGTCGGTGGGGTGAAGCGTGATTGTCAACCGCGCCGGTACACCGCGCGTCATAACCACGAGCGCGGCCGCGACTATCACGGCCGCACCGAGCGCAACAGCGAATGATCCCAGACCGAAGAGCCGGGACACCTGGAGCGGCTGGACCGTGTCGGCGCACACTTCCGCGATTACCCATCCGATCAGCAGGGCGAGCGGCGGAAAGGCCGGCAGGATATAGACCTGGCATTTGCCGCGCGAAAGCGAGAAGAAGATAAAAATCGCGGCAAACCAGCAGAGCGCATAGATCACCGGTTCGGGCAGCGCGCTCCGCCAGCGCGCGCCGAGCACGATCGCAAGGACCGGCACGTAGAGACTCCAAGGCAGCAGGCCGCCAGCGATTTGCGGCACGAAATACCAGATCGGATGGACGCAATAGTTTGCGCCACCCGCCTCCGCCGGAATGAAACGGCTCCACAGGTTCATCCCGATCTGCCACCGCAGGAATTTGCTTCCCGCGATTTCGTAGCCGGCCACATACCAGGCAAGTCCGATCGCCAGCCCGACGGTGAACGCCGCCATCAGGTCCAGCCGGAACAATTGCGTAAAGCGGCCGCGAACGATCAAGTAGAAAGCGATCGCGCACCCGGGCAGCGCGATACCGAGAATCCCCTTCGTCAGGCAGCCGAGGCCGATCGCGAGCGCTGCGGCGGCAAACCATGCGCGCCGTCGCGTGACGATCGCACATTCGAGCGACGCGACGGCCGCAGTGACAAACATCGCCAGCAGCGCATCCATCCGCGGTTGCCGCGCCGCATCGAGGAAAAAATGACCGAAGAACAGCGCGACGGTGCTCCATAAGGCGGCTTCCCGCCCCAGGCGCGACGCCGCCCAGGCATACACGATCGCGCAGGTCAGCGCGGCCGGCGCCAGCGCCGGGAGGCGGAAGGCCAGCTCGGTCCATCCGAGCAGATGCACGCAGACGGCGGCGATCCACCAGTAAAGCGGCGGCACATGCACGATCGGGCCGGGGATGAAATGCGGAAGCAGAATATTGCCCGCGAGGACGTCCCGCGCCGCACCGGATTCACAAACCCCCAGCTCTTTCGTAAAGGGTGCGTTGGGCGCCAGCGTGAACAGTATGGCCGAGGCGCCGAGGAAGATTCCGGCGGCCTCGAGAACGATGCGCGATGGACGAATGGGCTGAGTCATCTCGCAGGACTTTCCGCGGACGCGTCGCAGTTCACGCGCGGGCAAGCATGATCAGCGAAACCCCCACCGGCACACGGAGTCGCCCGATCAAGTGATGCTCGCTGGCGAAAATCAGCAAGAGAAGATGATTGAGCCGTAGCGACGGCATCGCCAAGTCATGGCGGCCATTGGCGCCGCTGGCGCCGCCGTGCCTCAGCTTGCCCCACAGCCGGGCGCACGCGATCGCCGGAAACAAAATGAAATTGTAATGGCTCAAATAGCTGACCTCGAATCCGGCCGCCGTCACGGTCGCCCGCAGCTCGCCGGCGCGGTAACGGCGCCGATGATGGTGCGTCAAGTCGTGCTCGCTCCAGAGCCACGGCAGCGCCGGCACCGTCAGTAACAGCCAACCACCGGGCTTGAGACGAGCGTGAAGGGCGCGTAGCGAGCCCAGCGGATCGTCGAGATGTTCGAGCACGTCGGTCATGATCGCGAGATCGAAACGCCGCTCAGCGAACGGAATATTCTCCGGCAGGCTGCCCCGCGCGAGTTCCGCGAGGTTGCGCGAAGCGGCAAAGCGCAGTGCCGAACCATCTGAATCCATCGCAAAGACGCGGCCGCGCCGCGCGAGCATCGGGAAGTTGCCGCCGGTCCCGCATCCAGGCTCGAGAATCGCGGCATCAGCCGGCAGTTCGAGGCCGTCCAGCAGACGGTCGCAGATGGCGCGACGGGCGGCGAACCACCAGTGCGCGTCCTCGACCTCGGCCATCCGTGGATAGAGACTCGGGTCCATCAATCAGGGTGTATCGCTAGGCTGTTGCGCAGGGCGGTCGTCATCGAAACCCCAGCGTTCACGCACGAGGTAGAGGGGTCGCCCTTTGGCCTCATTGTAGGTGCGCGCCAGATACTCGCCGATGATCCCGAGCGAGATGAGCTGGACGCCACCGAAAAAGAGCACCGCCACCATGATCGAGGCGTAGCCGGGAACGTCGATCCCGCGGATGATCTTCAGGCCGGCGAGAAACATCGCGTAGAGAAATGCCAGCAGCGAGATTACCACGCCCAGGTAGCTCCAGACCTTGAGCGGCATTGAACTGAACGACGTGACCGCGTCGAGCGCGAAGTTCCATAGCCGCCAGTAGCTCCATTGCGAATTGCCGCCGATCCGTTCCGCGCGATCAAATGTCAGTGCCGTCTGGCGGAAGCCGACCCACGCGAAAAGGCCCTTCATGAAGCGCGTGCGCTCGGGCAGGCGTACCAGCACATCGACGACGCGGCGGTCGAGCAGACGGAAGTCGCCGGTATCGCGCGGGATCGGAAAATCCGTGATGCGATCAAAGATCCGGTAGAAATATCTCGCGCTGGCACGCTTGAGGATACTCTCGCCGTCGCGCCGGGCACGCGTGGCGTAGACCACGTCGAACCCTTCGCGCCATTTCGCCACCATCGCTTCAATCAGCTCGGGCGGATCCTGCAGGTCAGCATCGAGCGGAACCACCGCATTGCCGCAAGCGTGTTCGAGCCCGGCACTGAGCGCGACATCCTTGCCGAAGTTGCGCGAGAGGCTGACCACGCGCAGCGCCGGGTAGTGGGCGCGGAAACGCAGGAGCTGCTCGAGGCTCGCGTCGGTGCTGCCGTCGTCAACGCAGATAATCTCGTGCGTCATCCTGAGTTGGTCGAGGACCCGGCTCAGCCGGATGAAAAGCGCTTCGAGCACCGCCGCCTCGTTATGGATCGGGATCACGATCGAGATTTCGATCGCACTGGACAGAGCAGCACGCACCGCGGAGGGACGGCCCTGGTGAAAGCCCGCGGGCGTGATCGCCTCAACGGCGCCGCGGGCGCATTCGTAACCTGCCATCAGCGCGCCGCCCCCGCGCCGCGAACGGCAAAAAGATCGTAGTAGCCCGTGCCGTAGCGCGGATAACGCTTGAGGAATTGCAGACAGCCGGTAGCGGGGGTGATCGCAAACTGACGCTCGTCGTGGTTGCCGATTAGGACATACCCGGCCTCGCGACGCACCGCGAGCCAATCGCACAGACTCGCGACCGGGCTCACCGGCAGCGCGACGAAACGCGCCCCGGCGTACCATGCGACCCGGCCGTCCCGGGCGACGACCGCCCGGCCCTCGCGATTATCCGCGGCGATCCGCGCGCCCGCATAGCGCACGCCGCGCATGTCGTAACCGATCGGCCAGAGCGTTTGCGGGAGCAGAATCAGCGCAACGAGCACGGCCGGGACCGCCGCTGGTATCCGCCAACCGACGGAATTCGCGATCCGCCGCACCCAACCGGTTAACGCTGCCACGCCAATCACCACCCATCCAAGGGTATAAGGAATCAGATGGATCATAAACCGCGCACCGGTGTACGACAGCGCGAAGCCAAAGAAATAAAAGATCACTATCAGCGCCAGAAAAGCTTCCGCCGCAGTCGAGAGGATGCGGCGCCCGCGTTCCCAACAGCCAATAACCAGCAGAAAGATCACGACGGGGCCGCCGGCCTGAACAAAATTATAGAACGAGACCACCAGGTCCGCGCGGACCTTGGCGAGGTACAGCCACGGGTTGTGCACCAGCGCGACGAGCGGCGACGCACCCGCGGCGAAGCCCTGACGGCGCCACGCGGCCGGGTCGCGAGCCACGCTGCCCAGCCCATACATCATCGCGGCGGTGAACTCGCGGCCCACGCTCCAATTGCCGGTCGCGGCATGGAGGAACAGCATGTAAGGAACCACCGTCAGCGACGCCGCGGCCGCGAACACTAGCCCGAGCGCAACAGACCTTCGCAATGGTCCGCCTGGCGACCCGTCACGCCAGCCGAGCGCCGCGGCAAGCGGGTACGCGGCGCCCAAGGCAATCAGACCGATCGCTTCCGTTCGATAGAGATAAGCCATCCCCGCGACGAGTCCGGCCAGCGCCGCGACTGGCGCCCGTGCCTCGCGGACTGCCTTGAGGAGCAGCCAGACCGCCGTCGTGGTGAGGCAGATGTATCCGGCCTCAGTACGGACCGACGCCGAGTATGCGGCCAATTGCGGATGGATCGCGGTCAGCGCCGCGGCGCCCAGCGCGAGATCGCGGCGACCGAACACCTCGCGCATCAGCAGATAGATACTCAGAATCGCGCCGGTCCCGAGCAGGGTCGAGACCAGGTTGCCGGCCATCTCCCAGTCGGGCACCAGACCATGCATCCCTGCCATGAGCAGCGGATACAGGGGCGAGAAGACCGCGCCCAGCGGTTCGCGCCATTGACCTGCGGCGAACTCGCGCGCCATCCCGATGTACGCGGCGCCGTCGCCCGAGATGCAGTAGCTCGTGAGACTGAGATAGATCCGTATCGCGAACCCGCACAAAACGATCAGCGCCACTGCCCCCTCTCCCCGACGAGCGGACGGCGGCGCCGACGTCGCCCGCACACAGGTTTCGGGCGAAGCAATATTCCCCATTCGCGCCCTATTCTAGTCGGGCGCGGCGTGCCGAAAAACCCGCCGTTACTATGCGGCGGACTGATCCGCGGCCGTCGACAACTGTCCGAACGGCCGGTTGCGCGGGCGCCGGACTACTTGCGCATGACCTTCGCCGCTTGCAGCCCCTTGGGTCCTTGCGCGACCTCGAATGACACCTCATCGCCCTGCTCGAGCGACCGAAACCCCTGGCCGTCGATAGCCGTGTAGTGAACGAAGACCTCCTGGCCGTCGGTGAGCGTGATGAAACCGTAGCCCTTCTTCGGGCTGAACCACTTGACCGTCCCGTTAGTCGTTCCGTTTGTCATGTCCCCCAGAAACCTCCCTGCAAGCGACAACAAGTCACGCGGCGAGCATCCATTCCCCAGACGCCGCACCGCAACGCACTACGGTTGGCGCATATAGCACAATCGCCAAAACTGACCAAACGCTACGAGCGTTTATCCCGAGTGAACTTTTCCGGGTTGCGCTAGGCTGCGATCCGTCACTACCATCCAGGCCATCGCTTCGGCCGTGCGTGGATATGACAATGGTCGGGAATCTGCCGCATCACGCCATCGATGATAAAGCCGTCAGCCCCGTATTTTTTGCGCGCGACCAAGGCTAGGGCTTCGATCATGAATTCGCGCTCTTCATCGGTCGGCGACGTGCGATGATCACCGAGCACGGCCATCGGCGTGTCGCATGAGTCGCAGTCGAGCAGCGTGAACTTGAACGGAAGGGTGAAACGGGCGTACCACGGAGTGTATTCGGTCAACTCGCAAAGATCACATTTCGCCATGCCCCCAAGGCTTAGCCGCTCGCGCACAATTCAACAAGACGTGCAACCATGATCGCGATGAGTAGTCGGCAAGCGACGCGAGGCGCCCGGGCTTTGCTCGCAACGCATTTGTCGTATGCTGCATGCGGACCCCGTTCGGGTCGCGAAGGAAACCGATGGACGCCAAGGCCGCCGCTCGTACACGCCTCGAATCGATCCGCGACGATCTGATCAGTCTGAGTCGCCGCATCCACGCCAATCCGGAGCTGGGTTTCGAGGAGGAGAAATCCTCGACCTGGGTGGCTGAAACGCTGGTGGCGGCTGGTTTCGACGTGCAGCGTGGCGCTTGCAACCTTCCGACGGCGGTCGTCGCGCGGGCCGGTTCGGGTCCGCTGCACATCGCTTTCTGTGCCGAGTACGATTGCCTACCCGGGATAGGACATGCCTGCGGCCACAATATTATCGCCGCGATGAGCGTCGGTGCGGCGATTGCCGCGGCCACGGTGGCCGATGACGCCGGGTTGACCGTAAGCCTGATCGGAACACCCGCCGAGGAGGGCGTCCTGGGCGGAAAGATCAAATTACTCGAGCGCGGCGCCTTCGACGGCGTGCACGCCGCGATGATGGTCCATCCGGCGCCGTTCGACCTGACCGTGCCGCCGATAATCGCGGCCGCGCTGTTGGATATCGAATACACCGGCAAGGCGGCGCACGCCTCCGCGTTTCCCGAGCGCGGGATCAACGCCGCCGACGCGCTCACGGTGGCGCAGACGGCGATTGGTCTGCTGCGTCAGCATATCCGCTCAACGGACCGTATCCACGGCTTCATCACCAAGGGCGGCGAAGCTCCCAACATAATTCCGGCCCATACCGCCGCGCAGTATATGGTGCGGGCGGAGAGCCTCCAGAAGCTGGCGCAACTCCTCCCGCGGGTCCATCGATGCTTCGAGGCGGGGGCGCTCGCGACGGGTGCGACCGTACAAATCAAGGGCGGTGACCGTCCCTATAGCGAGATGCGGCACGATCCCGATCTCGCGGCGTTGTACCGCGTCAACGCGACGGCGCTGGGACGCAAACTGCTCGACCCCAGCCCTTCGCCCGCCGGACCGGATCTGTCCCGCGCCGCGGCCTCAACCGATATGGGCAACGTCTCCCTGCGGATACCGTCGCTTCATCCGATGATCGGGATCGACTCGCTGCCGGCGGTGAACCACCAGCCCGAGTTCACCGCCCATTGCGTCACGCCCGCGGCTGATCGCGCGTTGTTTGACGGTGCTCTGGCGATAGCATGGACAGCGATCGATGCCGCCACGAACCTCGCGGTTCGCGACCGTCTGCTGACGCGCGCCGCGGTGAAATAAGCGCGCGACCGGAGCGCAGACGTGCGGACCGGTCACGCGCGCCGAGGAATCTACATGCCGGGCGAAGCGGCCGCTGCGGGGCTTGGGCTCGCGGCAGACGTGGCCTTCTTGTGCTTCTTCGGCTTGGCGGTACCGGGCGACGCCGCCGACGCCGGACTCGCGCCCGCCGCCGGACTTGCCGCGGCCGTGGCGGAACCGGCCCCAGCCTTCGCCTTTGCCTTCTTCTTGCAACGATAGACGCTGCTGCTCGAAATGCCCAAGTCCTTGGCGACCTCGGTGCCCTTCTTGCCAGCGTTAACTTCCGCCATCACTTTGTCGCAATCGACCTTGGCCGCATAGGCCCGGGTAACGCTGAACTCCAGCGCCATCGACGCGACCAACAGCAGCCCGGCGGCTCCCCAAGCAATCTTCTTCAGCACTCGCTTCCCCCGACCGAAAGAATTTGCAACCCGCGTAGTATTCCAGAAACCCGCAGGCGTCGAAAGCGTCCGCAGCGGCGCGTGCGGCCTTCGCTCAAAACTCCAGCATCAATTTGCCGTGGATCTTCGAGTCCGCCATCGCGGTGAACGCGCGGGGCAAATCCGCCAGACTCACGGTATGCGTGATCATCGTCGCGGTCGTAAAACGGCCGGCGGCGAGTGCGGCCATCGCCGTCTCGACTTCCCCGGGCTCGATCCCCAGGCTGAAATAGATGTCGAGCTCGCGGTTCATGGCGGAGGCGGGTGGGAAGCCGTCGTCTTCCAGCGCGGCGCCCAGTACGGCAACGCGTCCGCCCCGCGGCGCGTAATTGATCGCTTGCGCGAGGGTGCCCTGCGCGCCGATACACTCGAAGACGACATCGGGCCCGCTCCCGCTAAGACGCGCCATCTCGGCCGCCGGATTACGCATCCGTGGATCGACCGCGGCGTCCGCGCCCATCTTGAGCGCCAGATCCCGGCGCGGGAGCTGCACTTCCGCGACCACGATCGTGCGCGCGCCGGCAAAGCGCGCCCACAACACGGTCACCAGACCGACCGAGCCGGCGCCCATGATAAGGCAGGTCTCCCCGGCCTGGAAGCGCGACCGCCGCAAGCCATGCAGTCCGACCACCAGCGGCTCGACCGTCGCGCCGGACGTAAAACTCATCCCGGGCGGCATCTTGAAGATGCTGCCGGGCCGGGTCTTCACGAACTCGGCAAAGGCGCCCGGAACCTCGCCAAAACCCATCGCCCGGCTGGCGAAGCAACGTACGCCGACACCCGCGCGGCACATCGCGCATTCGCCGCACGCGACGTAGGACATCGCGGCAACCGCGTCACCGGGGGCGAAATCGCTCACGCCGGAGCCGACCGCTTCGACCACCCCGGCGAACTCGTGACCCATGATCGTGCCGACGGGCATCTTGAGGGTTAGCGAGCCCGCGGCGTGAAGGTCGGACCCGCAAATCCCGCAAGCCTTGACCCGTACGATAACTTCACCCGGTCCGGCCACCGGCTCAGGCACGTGGGCAATTTCGAGTGCCGCGCCGGGGACCTTGAAGACAGCCGCCCGCATCACTTTTTCAGATGCGGAAAGGTCGGCCGCCGCTTCTCCTTCACCGCCGCAACCCCTTCGGCAACGTCGGCGCTGAAAAATCCGAGCATCTCCATCGCGAGCGAGGCGTCGAAAGCCGGACCGAACATCTTGAGCCAGTTGTTCAACGCCCGCTTGGTAAAGCGCGCCGCCTGCTGCGGTCCGCGCGCCAGGGTGCTTGCCACGGCGAAGGCCTTGTCCATGAGCTGATCGTTGGGCACGCAGAGGCTGACGAGCCCGATCCGCTCGGCCTCCTTGCCGTCGATAAATTCCGCCGTCATCAGGTAGTACTTCGCCTTCGCCATCCCGCACAGCAGCGGCCAGATGATGACCGCATGGTCGCCGGCCGCGACCCCGAGCCGCAGATGGCCGTCGGTGATCCGCATGCTCTCCGCCGCAATCGAGATATCCGCCATAAACGCGACCGCGAGCCCCGCGCCGACCGCCACGCCGTTGATCGCGGAGATAATCGGCTTGGTGCAATCGATCATGTTGTAGACGATATCGCCGGCCTCGCGCATGGCCTGCGAGATGTTGGGGTGATTCGCCTTCATCTGCTCGATCATGTCGAGGTCGCCACCCGCCGAGAAGGCGCGCCCCTTGCCCGTGATAATCGCCACGTTGGTCTCGGGATCGGCGTCGATATCGCGCCAGACCTGGCCCAACTCCCAATGGAGGCGGCCGTTGGTGGCGTTGAGCACGTCGGGGCGGTTGATCGTGATCAGCAGGACGCCGTCGGGATGACGTTCGAAGAGCAGAAATTGATATTCATCGTAACGCATGGTTCTTCCTCGCGTGAAAACGTCGCGCGGGCTGCGCGACTTGAGCTTTTCCTTAGCGCAGATTGCGCCTGGGTGGAATCTCTTCTCGAAACGACGAGCAGGCGAGCATGCAGCCTCCCGCGATTCAGCCGCGTCAGGTTCGTAGTCCCAAACCCCAAATCCGTAGCAGAGCGGAGCACCCTTTTTCGAAACCGGGCGAGAAGTCAACCCGCTGGAACGCCGGCAAAGTCCAGGACAACTCGTCCGGGTCACAGGGTTTGGCGAGCAGTGGAACGATTCGTCCACGAAACCGCGGTTTGTCGAGCGCGTAGAGAAGCTCTCGTTTAACCCATTCAGACTTTACCGCCGCCGGCGACAAAACCAACAGAAACCAGTCGCAACGCTTCAGAGCGGCCCCGATCTCATCGTGCCACTGTTGGGCGCCCATCAGCGTCTTGCGGCTGTACCAATGCGGAATGCCATGCGCTTCGAGCACCACGACGATTTTGTCAACGAGCCTGCGATCGCGCGCGGCGTGCGAAACGAAGACCTCACGGGGCATCGGCACCGAGCGTCAATTGGCCGAAGCAGCGACAGCCCGCAGTCGCTTTGCAATCCGCTTCGCCACGTCCGAAGGCTCACCCTGCTCGATTTGGAGCTGTGAAAGAACCCAGGGGAAACCCGTCGTCCGCTTGACCATGACCGGAATCAGCCGCTCACGAAATCGCTTGGAGGTAATTGCGTACTCGATTTCGCGCTTCACCGAATCGGATTTGGCTGACGCGGGCGACAAGAGGACGATCATGGCCCCGGACTCTTCCAGCGCCCTGCCAATCTCCAGAGCCCAATTGTCGCCCGGCGCGATCTCGGCGGAGGGATCCCAAGCCTTCAGACCCAACCGCCTCAGTTGCCGCGCTAACTGGCTGGCCCACTCTTCGTCTTCCGAAGCGTGGCTGATAAAAACATCAACACCCATTTCTGTCAGTCTAATTCATGTTCGCGCATGGTGACGACAACGCAGTTGTCCCCAGCTGAGGCTCAGTTTGCGTAGACGTCCATCACGCGGCGCAGCAGCGCGAGTCCCTCGCTCTTCGACCGCTGGAAGGAGTTACGCCCGATAATCGAGCCGAAGCCGCCACCCTCACGGATCGCTTTGACTTCCGTCATGATATTTTCGTCGGCGACGCGCGCGCCGCCGGAAAAGATCACGATCCGGCGCCCGTTGAAGCAGCTCTGCACCACGTGACGGACCCGTTCGGCCAGCGTTTCGCGCGGGATTTTGGTCGCTTCGTAGACTTTTTTCGCTTCGGCCTGCTCAAGATGCGCGCTCGGCAGCTTGACCTTCACAACATTGGCGCCGAGTTGCGCCGCGATTTGGGCCGCGTAGGCTACGACGTCAAGGGCCGTCTCGCCCTCTTTGCTGATACCGCTGCCGCGCGGATACGACCATACGACTACGGCAAGGCCGCAGCTCTTGGCCTCCTCCGCAATTTCCCGCAGTTGCTGGTACATCTCGCGCCGCTCGGTCGACCCGGGATAGATCGTGAAGCCGACCGCCGCGCAGCCCAGGCGCAGGGCGTCGTTCACACTGCCGGTAACCGCGGAAATCGGATCACGCTCGTCGAGCAGCACGTCGTGATTATTGAGCTTGAGAATCAGCGGAATCTCACCGGCGAATTCCGCCGCCCCGGCTTCGAGGAAACCCAGCGGCGCGGCGTAGGCGTTACAGCCGGCCTCGATCGCGAGCTCGAAATGATAGCGGGGATCGTAGCCGGACGGATTCGGCGCAAAACTGCGCGCCGGTCCGTGCTCGAAGCCCTGATCGACCGGCAGGATGACCATCCGGCCGACGCCCGCCAAGCGGCCGTGATTCAGCATCCGGGCCAGATTCGCCAGCACGCCCGGGTTTTCGGCGCTGTAGTAACTCAGAATTTCTTTTACTCGTGCGGTAATCATCGAATTGAGCTCCTGGCGGTTCAGTGACCGTCCTCCATCATTTTAATACTCGATATCGCTCCGATCATCGAGGCAGCCGAGTGCGCGGCGCCGATCAAGCCAACATTCTCGTTCAGCGATACGCGCACCGGGATTTGCTCGAGCGTCGAGCGCATACGCCCCTTGTCGAGAAACGCGCGGATAAAGCCGCCCCCGCGCAGCGCCGGCAAAATCTTGGGTGCGATTCCACCACATACGTAAACGCCACCCAGGGCCAGATATTTGAGCGCCAGATTAGCCGCCTCCGCGCCATAGATCGCGGTGAATAGCAGCAGCGCCCGTGCACAGTTGGGCTCCCGGCCCGTCACGCCGACCTCGCCGACCACCGCCGACGGGTCCTCCGTCCGCAACCGCGCGGCCAGCCAGTCTGGCTCCCGGCCCTGCGCCTGCGCGACCACAAATCGATAGATATTATGCAGTCCCGGACCCGAGGCCAACCGCTCGAAGCTGACGTGGTCGAACTCACGCGCGAGAAAGCGCAATAGCGCCTCCTGCTCCTCGCCGCGCGGCGCAAAATCCGCGTGACCGCCCTCGCTCGCGACCGCCTGCCAGCCGTCGTGGATACGGACCATGCCGGCCTCACCCAGCCCGGTGCCGGCGGCGATGACGACCCTGTTGGCGGGATCCTGGCGGTCTCGCCCGGCCTGGAGGACGGCGGTTTCCGCGTCGGTCAGATGAAGCGTGCCCCAGGCGGTCGCTTCGAGATCGTTCAGCAGCCGTACCGGAGCCCCGTGCAGGACGGCGGAAAGCGACTGCTCACGAATCTCCCACGGGATGTTCACCGGGCGGCTGACGCCGGCGTAAACCGGCCCGGGAACCCCGCAACAGGCGGCGGCGACGCGGCTTTCACCACCAAGAAAATCCCTGATCACGGTCTCGAAGTTCGGATAGTCGCGCGTGGCATAGCGCCGATCAGCCAGCGGGCTCAGCGCGTCACCCGCGGCGTTGTAAAGCCCCAGATGAATCTTGGTGCCGCCGACGTCGCCGGCCAGAATCGTCGCCGCCATCACTCTGTCGTTACGGCGTGCGCCAGGCGCGGCCGTCCTTCGCGATCATCACCGCCGCTTCGGTCGGGCCCCACGAGCCCGCCGCATAGGGAAACGGCGCGGTCATCGAAGAGCCCCAGACGTCAAGGATATTCTCGATAAAACGCCAGGCCGCTTCGACCGTGTCGCGCCGCATGAAGAGCGTTTGATCGCCGGACATGATATCGCGCAGCAGGGTCTCGTAGGCTTCGGGCGACACGCTCGCGTTGCGGAAATCGACCCGCACGGGCGCCAGCCGCAGCGGCGCGCCCGGCAGTTTCGAGACGATATTGAGCGACAAGCCCTCGTCGGGCTGAATCCGCATCGAGAGCACGTTTTGCGCGAGCGGGGGCGCGGGCCGCGTGTTGTAGAGGATGCGTGGCACGCCCTTGAAGTAGATGGCGATCTCGCTCGCGCGCTTGGGCAGCCGTTTGCCGGTGCGCAGATAAAACGGGACTCCGGCCCAGCGCCAGTTCTCGATATAGCACTTGAGCGCGACGAAGGTTTCAGTCATCGAATTGGCGGGAATATGCTCCTCGTCGCGATAACCCTTGACCTTCTCGCCCCTGATCAACCCTTCCTCGTATTGGCCGCGCATTACGCCGCGCTCAACCTCAGCCGCATCGAACGGCCGCAGCGAACGGATCACGTCGAGCTTGGAGTCGCGCACCGCGTCGGGCTGAGTCGAGCGCGGCGGCTCCATCGCGATCATGCAGAGCACCTGCAGGATATGACTCTGCACCATGTCGCGCAGGGCGCCCGCCTGATCGTAATAGCCGGCGCGGCTGCCGACGCCTTCGTCTTCCGCGACGACGATCTGGATATGGTCGATAAAGCGCGCGGTCCAGATCGGTTCGAAGATCGCGTTGGCAAAACGCAGGACCATCAGATTCTCGACCGTCTCCTTGCCGAGATAGTGGTCGATCCGGAAGATCTGGTCCTCGGCGAAGTAACGGGCGAGCCGGTCGTTGATTTCGCTCGCGCTTTGCAGATCGCGGCCAATCGGCTTCTCGACCACCACGCGCGTGAATTTCCCATTGCTGGCGCCCGGCGTGATCAGCCCGGCGGTGCTCATCGCCGTCGAGCAGGCATCAATAAATTGCGGCGGGATCGCGAAGTAAAACGCGTGATTCCCGCCGGTCCTCAGGTCGCGATCGAGCTGCGCGAGCCGTTCTTTCAGCTTTTGGTAGTCGGCCGGCTCGTCGAAGCTGCCCGAGACAAAATGGAGCAGCGGCGCGAAGCTATTCCAGCCTTGCTCGGTGAGCGGCTGGCGGGAGAAATGCTCGATCCCGTCGCGCGCGAATTTCCGGTACGCTTCGTCGTCGAGCTTTTCCATCGAGAAAGCCACGATCGCGAAGCGCTCCGGCAATCCCTGGTCGAGCGCGAGGTTATAGAGTGCGGGTAAGAGTTTCTTGTGACTCAAGTCACCGGCGCCGCCGAATATAACCAATACACAGGCGTCATCGCGGGTCGTCCGTAACAAGGCCGGAGGTGAAATATGCGGCGCCGCCGAATCCCCGGGCGGCTGACGCTTAAGTTCTGCCATAACAATAGGCTATTGCATGGACGCAACTGGCGAAAGCGGGCCCGGATCGAGTTAACGCACCCGTATCGTGTCCTGCTCGAGCAGCGTGTGCAGGTCGTCGCGTTTGAAAATCTCCGCGACGGCACGGGTCAGCGCCACCGACAAAACTTCACCCGGCTGATCATAGATCTCCGTCTCCTCACCGAAGCCGACGCCGTTGACCGGCGCCGGTGGGTCGGTGTAGGTGGCCGAAACCTGACCTTGCCAAAACGCCACCTCGAAGGGTGGTTTGTAGATCGCCGCCTCCAGCGTAACCACGGCCGCCGCATGCCATGAGGGACCATCCGGCCCTTCGGCGCCGCGGCTCTTGGTCACCCAGCAGCGCAGGACCCTGGACGCGATCACATAGTCGGCGTTGCGCGCGGCGAGTTCCTGCTTGAGCGGTAATGACACCGTCGTCGCCGTCATCCCGGCCTCGGTGGCCGCGTGAGCGATGGCGTCCTGCACCAGTGCTTCGAGCGCCGGGCCATAGAGCCGCTGCAAGACTTTACCCTGCTGATCGAGCACCATCCCCACCGCCGGATGGCCTTCGCTGGGTGCGTGATCCGCACCGCCGACATCTTTGAAATCGCGATTATCCGTCGCGGCGATCACGGCCGCACGACGCTTGGGATAGGTGTTCTCGTAGCCCTTTACCTGAAACGGGTAGTACTGGACCGTCTGGATCGAAGTTCCTGTCGGAGCGCCCTCCTCCTGACTCGTAGCGCATCCAGCCAGCCCGACGAGCAGGCCCCAGGCCGTAATCGCGCCGATCCAGCGGAACACGCCGCGGTCAGCCCTGCGCTGTCTGGGTGCGCTCACGAAAGAGAAACAGGGTGCCGCCCACTTCGATCCGGTCGCCACTCTTGAGCGCCTGTCGGCCACTGACCGGCTGGCGATTGACCAGGACTTGACCACCGCCCGAGCAACTGACGAAAAAGTTCTTGCCTTCGTTCCGCACGATCGCGTGCTGAGCGAGCACGTTCTGATCGCCGAACAGGCCGATATCGTTCTCCTCGGCCCGCCCGATCGTCGTCACCGTTTTGCTGAGGGGATATTCACGTCCCTCACGGGCATTGCGGCTCTGGCTCCGCACGACCATCAGCCAGCCCCGCTTGAGCAACTCGCCGACCAGTCCGATGAAAAACCCTATGAGGGCGCCCAGGATGATGATCGCGATCGCGCGGCCGAAGGCTTGGGGGAATTCGACCGTCAAGGTCTGGTAGAAAAGTCCACCGATCGCGCCGCCGATCAGCCCGCCGATCGCGCCGTTGCGCCGCCGCGCGTTCGAGCGGGTCGCCCCGCCCACCCCCAAGCCGACGAGCAGGCCCAGAATCGCCCAGCCGAGGATTCGTCCGACCAGCCCCGGCAGTACGCCAAACGTCAACTCCGCGACCAGCAACCCGACGACGCCACCGATCCCGCCGATAACCACGCCCGACTGCGCGCCACGCGCGGCTTGCCGCCATTGGCTCACGCTCAAGGCCTCGATCGAGGCCAGGAATCCCGCGATAAACAGCCCGACCATCGCACCCAAGAGCAGATCGCGAAAATAAACGTTTTGCACGCCCATGAAGGGCTCGGCCGCGCCCCACGCACCAAAGCCGCCCAAGGCGCCGGCAGCGGCGTAAAAGAGGAGCTTTTCGCGCGAGACGTTAATCGCCATAGATTCCGACTTGAGAAGTTTCGCCCTTGTCGGCACGCCGGTCAAACCCTGAGCCGGCGCGTGCCTCCGGCACGGTCGTTATTATCGGCCGCGGCTCGCAGACTCGCCCGCCCCCTGTTCCGTGCCTCCGGCGCGGGCGTTTTAAGTAAGAAAGACCTCGCGCACCAGGTTGGTGTCATTGTACTCGCGGCCCTCCGCGATCAGATCACCCTCGAAGCGCAAATAAAACGCGTAACGCTGATGGTAGCGGCGCCCCTTGACCGCGATCGTATCGGCCTCGGCCAACACCATCACGTGCGGACCCTCGCTGGTCATCGTGCCGAGCCGGAGTTTGAGCCCCTCCGGAAAGAGCCGCTTGAGCGCAGCGCTCTCGGCGTCCGCGAAGTTCTGGCGGCCGCGCACGGGCGGGAATTCCTTCAGGCCCGACATTATCTCGAAGGTGAAATGTTCGGTGATAAGCTCCGCGAAGACCGCCGGGTCCGCATCATTGAAATTATCGAGAAAGCGCCGCGCCCGGGCCTTCTGTTCGTCCTGCGTCATACTTGCTCCCCCAAAAAAATGCTCGATACCCCAGTCTCAGTTGGACGTCGCCGTCCAGGTACCACGCGCGCCCGAAGGCGTAGCGTCAAAGGTGCCGTTGAAGGTGTCGCCGTTTTGCGCTCCCTCGAAGTCAAACGTGTTGACGCCATAGGCCACCTCGAACTGCAGATGATCGCCGCGGACAAACCCCTGAATCCGTGCGGTGCCGTAACCCGCCAGACCAACCCGCATCTCGCCGTCAAGAAAACCGTTGGCTTGCGGCCGCAAGCGAAGTTCGAGGGGCGTATTGCCGAAACCGCCGATGCCGCTAATCGTCCCGGTCGCCAGCGTCGGCATATCGGGGCCGCCTCCTCCATAGCTACTACCGGTGCCAGCGCCGCCGCTATAGCCACCTCCGCCCCCGCCGTAGCCGCCACCGCCATAGGGCGATCCGGCGTCGGCCACCACCCGGAACCTCTTCTGGGCGAACT
>Ga0074045_10001475_pt1 | contig 22612 bp, 17 predicted proteins | sample BogForMeECP23OM2_FD_94442 | JGI IMG/M metagenome (GOLD analysis project Ga0074045, IMG submission 94442) | Bog forest soil microbial communities from Calvert Island, British Columbia, Canada - Bog Forest MetaG ECP23OM2 | ecosystem: Environmental > Terrestrial > Soil > Wetlands ... | reverse complement strand
TCACGCTAGCTCGGACGAAAGTGCGTCGGCTGGGCCAGCCCCCGCCAGCGCAATTGTCTATTCAAATCTGATAGTCATCCTGAAACAGCTCCTGCGGGGAGATGTTGGGCGTCGAAGTTTCCTCGTCGATGGCTATATGCGGCTCGGCTCCCAGCATCTCGTGGGTATGTAGCTGAAATTTTTCGCGCAGTTCGTGGACTTCCGTGGCCAGCTTGATAATCACGTCGGAGAGCGGGTCGCGGATGTCTTTGGGATCGGTGATGATCACTCGTTTGCCGTCGCGCAGCACAATGTGCCCGGGAACGCCCACGATGGTGGAATTGGCCGGGACGCTGCGCAGAACCACTGACCCTGCACCTACGCGGCAGTTGTCGCCGATGGTGATGTTGCCCAGGATCTTGGCTCCGGAGCCGATCGAGATGTTGTTGCCTATGGTGGGATGCCGCTTGCCTTTTTCTTTGCCGGTGCCGCCGAGCGTTACACCCTGGTAGAGCGTTACATCGTCGCCCACGACTGCGGTCTCACCGATCACCGTACCCATGCCGTGGTCGATGAAGAGACGGCGGCCCAGTTCGGCGCCGGGGTGAATCTCGACTCCGGTCAGCAGACGGGTTACCTGAGAGATGAACCTCGCGGGGAAGCGCATGCCATGGCGCCAGAGCCAGTGGCTCAAATGATGCGCCCATACTGCGTGGAGACCCGGATACAGGGTTAGAACTTCGAGATAGGAACGGGCCGCAGGGTCGGATTCGAAGACGGCGGCGATGTCTTCGCGCACGGAGCGAAGGAAGCTAGTCATGGTCAGTTCCCGGTTCCCAGTGAGGACCCGTTAGTCCGGCTGAGCAGTCCACTGAAAACTTTCTTCATGAACCTAGCTTAGGGTAGCGAAGAGCGCAAGGGGTACCTTTCTACAGCACGGCGGTCTCGTGAATCAGCCTGCTTTCGGTGAAGCGCTGGAGATTCAGCAACGACGCGTCGATCAAATCTGTTTTCCCGTTGAGAATCAAGTCGCTGAGAATCTTTCCTGTGGCCGGAGCGTGCATTACCCCGTGTCCGCTGAAACCGTTGGCCAAGAACAAGCCTGGGATGCCCGGGGCTTCGCCTAAGATAGGATGGTGATCCGGAGTCATCTCATAGAGCCCGGCCCAGCCTCGCTTGGGATTCACCGGCAGATTGGCGAAACAAGGCACGCGGTCCGCCGCACGAGTCAGAATCTTCTCGACAAAACCAGGATCGAAATCTGTTTTGAAGCCGGGAGTTTCTTCGGGATCGTTCCACGCCAGTAGAAATCCCCGGCCCTCGGGACGAAAGTGAAATCCATTCGACATGTCTACGATCATGGGCGCGCTTGAGGGGAAGCCGTCAAAGGGCTCACTGGGAACCAGCATGCGGCGCAGAGGTTCGACCGGCAAATCCATTCCAGCCAGGCGCGCCACTTCCGCGGCCCAGGCGCCACCGCAGTTAACGACTTGGCGAGTGGCGACATTGCCGCGCGTAGTCTCGACTGAAGCAATCCCGGTTGCGTCTCGCCCGAAACCGGAGACGACCGTGTTCTTCCAAACTACCGCGCCATGCTCGGCTGCCCAGGTTGCGAATCCGTTCATCGCACTATAAGGATCGACGAAGCCATCGCTGGAGCAGAAGCTTCCGCCAATAATATCGTCGGCGCGCAACTGGGGAAACAGGCTTCGAATCTCATCCCCTGCCAGGAGTCGTACATTCTCCAAACCCAGCTTCACCTGTCGCGCGTAGTTCGTCCGCAGATAGGACATCTGATTCTCTGAGGTAGCGCAGAACAGGTAGCCTTGCGGCCGGTAATCGCATGGGTAGCCGAGACGCTCCTCGAAGCTGGCGTAGAAGGGAATGGAGTAGAGCGACATCTGAATGCTGACCGCAGTAGAAAATTGAGCGCGGACGCCTCCCATGCTCTTGCCCGTCGATCCCTTGCCCTGTGCCGATTCGCGCTCGATGATCAGAACGTTCCGGCAGCCCCTCGCCGTGAGGTGGTAAGCGATGCTGGAACCGACGATGCCTCCACCAACGATGACTACGTCCGCAGTTTGCATAAGCGCACTCGATCGGAAACGATCCAGCATTCTAGCGCATGCTGCTGTCGTCCTTCGGGATAGGCCATCTGGAGGAAGCCCGGGGGGCGGCAGTATTTCGGAAGGACATGTACCACCGGAATGTGTGAATCGAAGCGCTTTGAAGAGTTTGCACTCTACCTCGGTAACTTGCCGCGGTTACCGAGGTTGCCTAGTCTGGAATAGCATGCCCTTACGCTGCCTCTTATTCTCGACGAACGAGGAGATGGTCCAGCCAATCTGGCAGGTACTGACCGATCTCGGGATCGAGGGAGAATACTGCGCGAGCGCCGTGGATGCGGTGGAGCGGGTCACAACGCAATTATTTCAAATCGTGATCACCGATTGGGAGGATCAGCCGGAGGCCGCCTTCCTGCTGAAGACGGCCCGGGACTTAAAGGCGGCGCAGCGCCCGCTGACTCTGGCAATCGTGAATGCAAATACCGGCCTGCCGGAAGCTTTGCAGGCGGGGGCGAATTCAGTTTTAGTAAGGCCGATTCGCATCGAACAAGTGCGGGACACGATGAGTACCGCCTGCGAGCTACTGCGATCCAAGATAAGACCTGGTGCGGCTCCGGCGGAAAGCAGTGCGCCCAAGGCCACCGCGATGGCTGCGGCCGCGGGGGCGCCTTCAACGCCGGTTAGTAGGAGGCCGCAGCCGGAGACAAGCTTCAGGGCGGGGGAGTTTCTGGCGACGGCGCCTTCGGTGCCTGGCGGACAGTTTGACACCGACGCGGATTCGGACGTGCAGAAATCGATGGCGCAGGCGGAGGCTAGTGAGGTCGAGGCTCTTACCGAATTGGAGCCGACCGCGGCCGCTGTCCAGGATGTTCCCGCCGAGCCAATCGAACCAACCGAACCGTCGGAGCCTCGGGAGGCGCTAACAGGATGGGCGTCGTTGCAATTCAGGCTGGCAAAGTCGGCGCCAGCGAAGATGCAAGGCGAGTCCAGAAAAAGTGAGCCGCTCTCTTATGACCACACGCCGTCTGGCGAAACCCCGGCGGGAGAAGATTCTGGCCCACGGAAGAAGCAGAATCCGCCCCGGGAGGAACAGGCTGAGGCTGCTCTTTTCGCTTACATAGCGGGAGAGACGAAAGAAACCTCGGAACCGGCAGAGAAGGTTCACGCGAAGGGCACCGGCGTTTGGGTGCTGGCGGGTCTGGCGGTGGCGTGCGTGATGTTGGGGATAGTGCCGCAAACACGGCAGACTCTGCGTACGTTCTACGGCAGAGCGGCGCATGCGGGAGGAAGTTGGCTGAACCCGCCGCCGGCGGCCGTTTCCCCGGCGGTTACCCAGCATGAGAACTTTGGCCAGGCAGGGGACGAATACAAGCTACCGTCGGCGCCGAACATCCCGGACGCAACCACGGACGCCTCGCAAATCCGAGTGCTTCCGGTAATCGATCCGACCGCGAAACCCGTGAAGAGCTCTGACACTCATAATAGCCAAGCTCAGGCTGCGGGCGACGTAAACGCGGCTGACCCAAACCAAACTACGCAGGGACAGATGGGGCAGGGGCAGATGGGACAGGTCCAGAGCGAGCAGCCCGGCGGAACCGGACCGGCCAAGGAGCTGGCTACCTCGAGTTCGGCCGACGCTCCCGCTAATGCGATGGCGACCGGGGCTGGCCAGGCCGCGATACAGGAGCAGTCGAGCGCGGTTGCTCTTCCATCCTCTGACAGGCCCCGGCCACCGCTGCCAGCAGGGCGTAACTCTGCGCCGCCTGCAGTTTCCGGTGGAAATAATTCTCCCATCCCCTCGAGCCTGAAGTCGCAGATGGCTTCGATGACTCCAGAAGCCAGCGGAGCGAAGCCGGTGGAAGCGGCAATGTCGTCGATTGAACCGGTGAATCTGCCGTCTTCTGAAGCTTGGGACCTGCTGATCGAACCCGTCGATCCGGTCTACCCCGATGCTGCGAAAGCAAGTGGGCAAAAAGGCAGCGTGGTTCTGCAGGTGCTGATCGCGCGCGATGGCACGGTACAGGAGGCAAAATTTCTGCAAGGTTCTTTTGTGTTTGCGCGGGCGGCGATCGATGCCGTAAAGCAATGGCATTTCAAACCTTATTTGTTGAACGGCCGACCGGTCTCGGTGCAAAGCTCGATCACCTTGAACTTCAAACCTCCCGCTTAAAAGTGTGGCAGTAAGTTTCTGGGTGGTATCTTCTGAAAGCGTCAAAATCCTGGTAATTGCGCCCCATTACCAGCGGGCCGAAAACCAGGCAGCCGGGCGGCAATATTCCGCATCTAGCGGGATATAATAGACGCAGTGCGTGGGAAACGACTTTTCTCCAGGAAGACAAAGAATTCGATGTCCATGAAAACTAAAGCTGCGATTCTGGTTTCGTCTTTTGCCGTGTTGTTGTTTGTGGTGGTCGGCTCGCTCGGTGGCGTGCACGCCTCCTCGGGCGATGGTTCCTACCGGCAGATGCAGGTTTATAGCGAAGTATTGTCGCGCGTACAAAGTGAGTACGTGGAAGACCCCAACATTCCCAAGGTTACCGACGGTGCTTTGCACGGGCTGGTGGAATCGTTGGATGCGAACTCCAGCTACCTGACACCTGCTGCGTACAAAGCTTTCAAGGCTCACAAGTCGGAAGCCAAGGGTGAGATCGGGGCCACCGTCTCCAAGCGCTTTGGATACGCCGATGTGGTTTCCGTATTGCCGGGATCGCCAGCGGACAAGGCGGGAATCGAGTCCACGGATATCTTCGAATCAATCGAAGGCCAAAGCACGCGGGACATGTCGCTGCCCGAAATCCGCGCCGCTCTGAGCGGGACGCCGGGATCTACCGTGAACGTCTCGGTTGTCCGGGCGCGCCGGGCTGAGCCGCAAAAGGTCGTCATCACCCGGGACATAATCAGCATTCCGCCGGTCTCCGACAAGATGCTGGAAGACGGCATCGGCTACGTGAAAGTCGATGCTCTGACCAAAGGCAAAGCGCAGGAGATTGCGGGAAAGATTAAATCGCTGGAAAAATCGGGCTCGAAGAAACTTGTCCTGGATTTGCGAAACACGTCGGAGGGAGAAGAGAGCGAAGGCGTTGCCACCGCCAACCTTTTCCTGAACCATGGCACGATTACTTACCTGCAAGGGCAGAAATATCCGCGGGAGGCGTTTAATGCCGATCCGGCGAAGGCCGTGACGGCGCTTCCCCTGGCAGTGCTGGTAAACAAGGGAACTGCAGGGCCAGCCGAGATTGTGGCCGCGGCGATCCTGGAAAATGCTCGCGGCGATGTTGTGGGCGACAAAACCTTCGGCGATGGATCGGTGCAGGAGACGATTGATCTGAAGGATGGAGGGGCGCTCATTCTTTCGGTGGCGAAGTACTACTCGCCGAGCGGGAAGGCGATTCAGGAAGCCGCCGTGACGCCCAACGTACTGGTGGCGGACGAAACCGACAACGTGATCTCCGACGATGAAGACCAGGAACCTGCGGCTGCGGAACCAGAAGCCAAGCCCAAGAATACTCAGGATGATCAACTGCACAAGGCGGTCGAAGTCCTGAAGAGCCGGAGCAGCTAGACCGAATCAGCCAGGCAATCTCGCATCGGGTTTTGTCGCGCACCGAAAGGTGCGCGATTCTTTTGCGCGTGCAACTTTCTAGCCGATCCGTGCCCTGCTATTCTGAAGCTACGTCGCCATGAAGTCGCTCTACGAAGCTCTTCCGCCGGTGGAGATTGCGGGACGGAAGTTAGCCAGCCGGGTACTCTTCGGCCTGCTGGTGCTGGTTTCTGCCCTCGTGGGAGCGACCGCTGGACTGCTGCTGGTTTACACCACGAACCTGCCGCAGGTGGAAGCTCTGGAAGCTTACCGTCCAAGTTCGATCACGGAATTGTACGACGATCAGGGACGCGTCATCGGATCATTCGCGCTGCAGCGGCGCGTGGTCGCGAGTTACGATGATTTTGCCCCGGTCCTGCGGGATGCGCTGGTCTCGATTGAAGACAAGGATTTTTACCGGCATTCGGGGATCAACTTCTGGCGAATCGTGGGCGCGGCCTACCGCGACATCGAATCCGGCGGTAGAGTGCAGGGTGCATCCACGCTCACGATGCAGTTGGCCCGTAACCTATTTTTGTCGCCAGACCGATCCTTCCATCGCAAGGTGCAGGAGGCAATGCTCGCCATTCAGATCGAGCGGCGCTTTACCAAACCGCAAATCTTCACCCTCTACGCCAATCAGATTTTTCTGGGGCATGGAGTGTATGGATTCGAGGCCGCAGCGGAATTCTACTTCAGCAAGCCGGCGCGAAAGCTTACTTTGGAAGAAGCCGCTCTGCTCGCCGGTCTGCCTAAAGGGCCGGGAGTTTATTCTCCGATCAACCATTCCGACAAGGCATTGCAACGCCGCAACCTGGTAATTAACGCCCTGCTCGAAGATGGGAAAATCACCGCGGCGCAGGCCGCCGATGCTCGCTCCTCGCCTTTAGTATTGCATCTGCAAAACGATCCCAACTCACTGGCACCCTATTTCGTGGAGGAGATCCGGCGATATCTCGAAACCAAGTACGGGGCCGACCAGGTGCACGAAGGTGGACTCAAAGTCTATACGTCGCTTGACGTGGATTTGCAGAAGACCGCGAACCAGGCGGTGCTGGATGGCCTGGCGGTATACGAGCGCCGCCACGGATGGAAGGGACATCTGGAAAATATTGGGGCGGAGGGGAATGCGCTCGACCAATATCAGCATCCCGATTGGGACGAAGAGCCGGAGGTGAATGGCTACATTCACGCCCTGGTGACCTCCTCCGGCGTAGGCATTGCTACGGTGAAATTCGGACGGTACTCCGCAGCTCTGGGCCAGGTGGATGTGGCCTGGACCAAAGGGAAGATGCAGGATCTTTTGCGAGTGGGAGACATCTGTTACGTGAAAATATTGGCACTGAGTAACAACGGCGCAGCCCGAGTGTCGCTGGAGCAGGATTCCGGCACGCAGGGAGCGCTGGTGGCAATCGACAATGCGACCGGCGGAATCAAGGCGCTGGTCGGTGGGCGAGACTTCAGCGAATCGAAGTTCGACCGTGCCACTCAAGCCTTCCGGCAAGTAGGATCGTCGTTCAAGCCCTATGTTTACACTGCGGTAATCGACCTTGGCGGCAGCCCGGACGATACGATTCTGGATGAGCCGGTAACGTTCGAAACCGGCTCAGGTCCGTACTCGCCGCACAATTACGATGAGAAGTTTGAAGGGATCATCACCTTGCGGCGCGCCCTGGCGCAATCGAGAAATATTCCGGCGCTCAAGCTGGCGAACAAAGTCGGAATTAAAACTGTGATTGATTACGCGAGGCGTTTCGGAATTACCTCTAAGCTGCTGCCTTATTTGCCGGTCGCGCTGGGATCGGCGGAAATCACACTGATGGAACAGACTTCGGCATATAGCGTGTTTCCAAACGATGGTGTCCGCGTCACCCCGCGCTATATTACGAAGGTGACCGACTACGAAGGACGCGTGCTGGAGGAAGATTATCCGGAGGTCAAGGACGTAATCAGCGCACAAACCGGACGCATCATGACGGCCATGCTGCACGAGGTGGTTCTACACGGAACCGCCGTGGCGGCAGCGAAGATGCCCTTCCCCATCGGCGGAAAAACCGGTACCACCAATAATTTCACGGACGCGTGGTTTGTGGGATTCTCGCCAGCGATGACTTGCGGGGTATGGATCGGATTCGACGAAAAGAAAACGCTGGGAGCCAAGGAAACGGGAGCGCATGCGGCGTTGCCGATCTGGATGAACTTCATGAGCAGTGCGATGGCGGGTAAAGATGCCGGGCAGTTCCAGCCGCTGCCCCAGGCGGCGGGAGCGGTGGCGCAGAAGGTAGACACGCCGGATGCTCTGCCTGGCGAGGATGAGGCTCACTGACCTACCCTATGTCGACTCGCTCTTGCTCAATAGATTCTTCAATCGTGATTCGTCAACAATATAATCGTTATTTCCCATGAAGCCTTTCTTTCGTTTTGCGATGCTGGCGCTCGTGCTCATAGTTGTGGCCTTGGCGTCGGCGGTGACGGCAATGCGATTTGCCATTCACGGACAAGAAGTCAAAGTGCCGGCTCTGGTCGGCTTCACACCTTCGGACGCGGAACGCTCTGCAGCCGCGCTAGGGTTGCAGGTCGAAATCGAGCGGCAGTATTACAGTCCACAGGTTCCCGAGGGACGAATCATGTCACAACTGCCGCTGCCGGGGACAACCGTGCGGCGGGGCTGGCAGGTGCGCGTGGCCCTGAGCCTGGGCGCGCAGCGAGTCGTAATACCCGACGTGACCAAGCAGAGTGAACGGGCTGCGGAATGGAACATCCGGCGGCGCGGTCTGGACGTGACTTCGACGGCAGAGATTCAATTGCCGGATGCGCCCGCCGACCAGGTGATCGCGCAGAGCCCCCCAGCCAACGCCAACCAGGTGGCGGCCCCGAAAACCAGCCTGTTAGTGACGGTCGCCGCCGACCCGCCGGCCTACGTGATGCCAAGTTTTGTCGGCCAGCCGCTGGGCAGCGTAAGCCGCACTCTGCAGGATGCCGGCTTCAAACTTGGAAGCGTGAGCGTGGCGTCACCTGCAAATCCTTCGGCTCCGAACACCGTTCCACCGGTCTCCGCTCCGAGCTCAACCTTTCCAGCTCAACCGTCGCCCGCCAGCGTCATTGTTGTGCAGACTCCGCCCGCGGGTCAGAAGGCCCTGGCAGGTTCCGTGGTCAGCTTTGAAGTGCGGTGAGACTCCTGAATTGCTAGTTCTTCTGCAAGATTGCAGCGAAGAAGCCGTCGCAGGGATGGACTCCGGGCAGTGTCCGCAGGTACGCGCCGCACGCGAGTGAAGCGATATCGGCGTAGACCAATTCGGCTTCCAGCTTAAGACGCTCAAGCTCCGCGCTGCAGTCCAGGACTCGGAAGGACGAATCCCCGAGCAAGCGCTGCTCCGCCAGAACGCGCTCGATCACCTCCTCGTTTTCTTCTTTTTCCAAGGAACACGTGGAGTAGATCACTCGGCCTCCCGCAGCGACTTGCGCCATGGCCGAGCGCAGAATAGCAACCTGGCGAAGCTGCAGATCGGCAAGAACCTTAGGAACAAGCCGCCATTTGATTTCCGGATTGCGCGCGAGCGTTCCCGTGCCGGAGCACGGTACATCGGCGAGGACGCGGTCGAATTTCATCGCCAGAGGCAACTCTCGCGCGTCTGCCGCGATGATGCGGATATTGCCGACTCCGGCTTGCGTGACCCGATCACTTTTATTCAATAATCTCCGCAGCAGGCGGGCGCGATGAGGGTGGAGTTCGACGGCAATGATATTGCCTTCGGGGTCATGATCGGCGATGGCCTGCGTTTTTCCTCCCGGCGCGGCACAGCAGTCAAGAATAGAAGCTCCGCTTCCAACCAGAGCGGCGACGAGTTGTGAGGCTTCATCCTGAATCACACAGAGGCCGGCTCGGAAGGCTGCGGTTTTGGTAATATCTCCGCGCCGCACTCGCCTCGCGGATGCCAGCAAAGCGCCGGGAGCGAGTTCGATTCCTTCGCGCCGGAGTTGATCTTCTGCTTCAGAGCTCCGGAGGCGGATTGCGGTCACCGGAATCGATTGATCCTGTTGGCAAACGCGACAGGCGGATTCCAGTCCATAGGCCCAAACCCAGCGCTCCACCAGCCATATTGGATGAGCGCTGCTGGCGGCGAGAGCCTCGATCGAAGCGTGACTAATCTCGTGTTGACCATCTTCATGCTCAGCCAGTCCACCGGCGAACTTGCGCAGCACCGCATTCACAAATGGAGCAGCAGACCGTTTGCGAGCGCGTTTTACCAGCTCGACGCTCTCATGAATGGCAGCCCGGGCGGGAATGCGACTGAGCCAGCCCAGTTGATAAACGGCAATTCGCAATGCTGTAAGAACCTCAAGATCGACTTTAGAGAGAGGTTGGGTCGAGCATTTTGCGATTTCGGAATCGAGCCAGGATCGCCAGCGCAAAACGCCCATGACCAACTCTGTCGTCAAAGAATGATCGACCGCGTTGAGCCGATTGTAGGTTTCGGAATGGAGCAGTTCGGAGGCGTAGGCAGAGTCGCGCTCAACCCGAAGCAGGATGTCGAACGCCGCGGCGCGGGCCGCGGAAGCCGCCGGACGCGAGTCGTTGATTTTCGATTTCACTTTCGCCAGTATGACGGAATCGGAGGTGTGCAAGAAGATTAAATCGATGTCAGCTCAGGCCAAGCTTCTCTCCCGATTGCAGCCGATAGCCGCGCAAAAAGTCAGCGGCAGAGGTTCGCTTCTTGCCTTCCAGCTGGATTTCCAAAATCTCAAGGGCTGTTTCTCGTCCGCAGCCGACAAAAACGCGATCGCCTTCCACTCTTAGCTCAGCGAGTGGCAGCGACCGTTCAAATCCTGCCGCCTGCCATATCTGCAGAGTTTTCCCGCGAAATTTTGTGTATGCCCCCGGCCAGGGTTGAAAGCCGCGCATGCGGTTCAACATTTCCGCGGCCGGGCGGGAAAAATCGATCAGTCCGTCCTCTCTTTTTAGGATGGGGGCTAGTGTAGCCTGCTTATCCTCCTGCGGCCGCGGCAGAATTGTTCCAGCCTGCAAGCCGCGGAGCGTGGTAAGCATGAGATCGGCGCCCATGGCCGCAAGCTTCGGAGAAAGCATCTCGGCCGTGTCGCTGGGACTAATTGGCACTTCTTGCTGCATCAGAATATCGCCGGTATCAAGCCCCGCGTCAATCTTCATGGTGGTGACACCGGTTACGGATTCGCCGCGCGCGATGGCCCACTGAATGGGCGCAGCCCCGCGATATCTTGGCAGGAGTGAAGCGTGAAGGTTGATATTGCCAAGAGGCGGAAGATCGAGCATCCATTGTGGAATGATGCGGCCGTAGCCAACCACAATGATGGCGTCGGGCTTGAGGTCTGTGAGCTGAGCGCGGAAGGCATCGTTGTTCTTAATGCCCGTCGGCTGGACGATAGGTAATCCTAACTGCAGGGTGCGTTGTTTGACGGGGGAGAAGACGAATTCGAGACCGCGTCCTTGGGGACGATCTGGTTGAGTAACGACCAGACGAACCTGGAATCCAGCTTTGACCAGACCTTCGAGCGTCGGAACTGCGAAGGCAGGGGTTCCACAGAAAACGAGATTGAGGGAAGAGAGCATCGGGCGGTTGAGTCATTGAGAGAGTGAATCGATTCTGGCAACAGATTCAGCCGGTTTGCTGGCTTACTGAATCGCGCGATCCTTCAATGACTCAATTCTTCTACCATTCTCCGGCCTTCACCAGCTTACGAATCTTGCGCTTGATCAAATCGCGCTTGAGCGCGCTGATATGGCTCATGTAGAGCTTGCCATTCAGATGGTCCGTCTCGTGCTGAAAAGCCCGCGCCAGCAGGTCGTCGCCGGTCTTCTCGAAGAAGTTTCCCGCCAAGTCCTGAGCCCGGATGGTAGCGACCTTGGCGCGAGCAACGTTTTCGCGGAAGTCAGGAACGCTTAGACAACCTTCGCTCTGGGAGTGGCGGCCTTCCTTATGAATTATCTCCGGATTGATAAGAACGAGCTTGGCGCTGGGGTCTTCTTTGAAGGTAACGTCGACCACGGCGATACGGCGCGAGATTCCAATCTGCGGCGCTGCCAGGCCCACTCCGCGGGCGGCATACATCGACTCGAACATGTCCTCGACCAACTTCTTCAGTTCTTCGTCGAAGACCGTGACTTTCTCGGCGGGCTTCTCCAGGACAGAATTGCCGTACTTTACGATGGGATAGATCATCCGTGTTAGGCCAGGTGAAAGATGCTCAGTAATTTTTCAATTGAACGCAGTAGCCCTGAAAATTGCGTAAGGTTTCTCCCATGGAATCGCCGCCAAACTTATCGAGCGCGCAACGGGCCAAGGTAAGTGCGACCATGGCTTCGCCGGCGACTCCGGCGGCCGGCACAACGCAAACGTCGGAGCGCTCATAGGCGGCGCTGACCGGTTCGCGGGTGGAAAAATCCACCGATTGCAAGGGGCGGCGGAGGGTGGAAATCGGCTTGAGGTAGCCCCGCACGCGAATCTCCTCCCCGTTGGAGACGCCGCCTTCGATTCCCCCAGCGTTATTGCGGGCACGCGTAAAGCCAGTGAAGTTCACCGGTGAACCGTAGCCGATTTCATCGTGTACAGCGGAACCAGGCGATGCCGCGGCGGAAACGCCGCTGCCGATCTCGACCGCCTTCACCGCTTGCAGCGACATGACAGCGGCAGCGAGCAACGCATCCAGGCGCTCATCCCACTGAGCATAGGTGCCCAGGCCGGGGGGAACGCCGTGCGCCACCACCTCAAAAACTCCTCCTATCGAGTCGCCGTTTCTCAGAACCTTGTCGACCTCCTCTTTCATTTGCTGCTCGGTTTCCCGATGCGCACAATTAAGCAGAATTTCTTCCTGATGGAACAGCGATTGAATTGCATCCCACGAGACTTCCTGTTGCATCGTCACGTTGCCGATCGCGACGACGTGGATTAAAACGTCGATGCCGAGCTCGCACAGAAATGTTTTGGCGAGGGCTCCAATGGCAACCCGCGCCGCAGATTCACGGGCTGAGGCCCGCTCCAGCACGTAGCGGGCTTCGGGAAAATTGTATTTTAAAGCTCCGGCCAGGTCGGCGTGCCCAGGCCGCGGAGACGCCACCCGCTTGTGGTGCGCGGGGTCGCCTTCGCCAACCGGCAATGACTCCTGCCAGTTCTTCCAGTCTTTGTTCTCGAGCTGGATGGATATCGGCGAACCAATCGTCTTGCCGTGGCGCACGCCCGAAAGAATGTGAGCTTTATCGCGCTCGATTTTCATCCGACCGCCACGGCCATACCCTTGCTGCCGGCGCCATAGTTCGCGGTCGACGAAAGCCTGATCCACCTTGAGGCCTGCGGGCAATCCCGAAAGGAATGCGATCAGAGCTTCGCCGTGAGATTCTCCAGCTGTGAAGTAGCGCAGCATTAGTGCTCGATTTTACCTGATGGGCTCTTCGTTCCCGTCGCCCGACAGAAAAACAGCCATCTATTGGGACGAGGCGTCCAAAAAAACTCGACTTTCTTGCCTTCCGACGCTCCAGAGCAGCGAATGATTGCTACAATAGCTACATATTCATAGGGTGTAATTATTTAGGCATCTGTTCAAGCATCCGCGTCGCTTCGCAAGATCTCTGGCCGGGCACTCTCGGGTCAAACATACTGAAAATGAGGAGGTACGTGTGTCCCCCCGCACGGAACCAAGGGAATTTGTTTTTGCCGACGGTAAGATTCGCTGCCTGCTGGTGCATGACCATGTGCTGTTCCGGCAAGGGATGCGGCGTCTGCTGGAAGACGAGGTTGATATTGAAGTGGTCGGCGAAGCCGGTAATGCGGCTGAGTGTCTGCGCAAGGTTTATGAGCTTCGACCCGATGTTCTGGTGGTCGATGCCGGCACGTTCGGGCTGCCTGCACCCGAAGCCGAGCTTTGCGTAGCACGGGAGTCTTCGCGTACCCGAATCGTGTTCTTAAATATGCAAGAACAGGCCGGCTCCCGTTTCGGAGGCGTGAGGACGGCAACGGGCGGCTGCGCGGTGCGCCACACCTCGGCCGAAGAGCTGGTCAAGATGATTCGAAACTTGAGCGGCGATCGGATCGAGCGCCAGGCGCTGTCCCGGCGAGATCCACAGCGCTACGCAGAATCGTTCTTACCACAGGAGCGCACCCTCACCGCCCGCGAAACAGAAGTGCTGAAACTACTCGCGGAGGGAAAGACCGTGCGCGCCGCCGCCACGGTTCTGGGGTTGAGCAGCAAAACCGTCGACGCCCATAAATTCAATCTGATGCGAAAGCTGGGAGTCCACAATAAGGCGGAACTGGTTATGTGGGCGATTCAGATGAAGGTCATCAAGGTCCCGGTGAATTTCTAGCCCGGTTGACGAGTGACCTCAGCGGTTAAAAGCCACCTCCGAATTCAACTCTGTTATCGCAGCGGTGAACCGCTGCGGCACCCAAAAACATTACGGGCGCGCGCAAGCCGCGGCAAGTTCTGCAAGACTCGTCACCTTCAGGTCGGGGTGCGCGGCGGCAGGCTTCACGGCGCCCACACCAGCTCGCGCTGAGGGTCGGTTCACCCAAACCGTAGCCAGGCCGAGCGCCTGGGCCGGCAGCACGTCGTGATAGAGACTCTGGCCGACGTGCAACACACGGTGCGCTGGAACTTGGACGCGGCTTAACGCGAGTTCGAAAATCTTCAACGACGGTTTGTAGGCTCGCGCCTGTTCGGCCGTGATCACCTGGTCGAACTCTACTCTAAGCTGCGGCAGGGTCCCGGCGAACAGATCGTCGTCCACGTTGGAAATGATGGCCAGCCGAAAGTGCTTCTGGAGTTCGCGGAGCGCGGTTGCAGTATCGGGCCAGGGTTGCCACTTCGGCAGAGAATCCGGTAGCGAACGGGCTTCCGCCTCGGTGGGGGCGAATCCTAATTGCTCCCCAAATCGCCGCACCACCGATTCAAGCACATCGCGATACCGGCGATATTCTCCCTGCTCGGCGCCGGCCTCAAATTCACCATAAAACTGCAGGATCGTTGAGTCGTCAAGGCTCTTCTGGTGAGCGGCAAGAATGCCACGCAGGCAGGGAAGAATGCCCTGCTCCCAGTCGATGAGCGTGCCATAGCAATCGAAGGTAAGAACCTCGAAACGGCTGAACTCGAGCATGGTGCGTCGGGCGTCTCCTATGCGGGCTAGGATTCGAATCCGGGCAGCGTCGGAGCCGCCTCGCGAGATTCGGCGGCAATCTCCTCTTCGCTCTCAACCTCCGCCACGGAAGCGTCCGCCGGAGGACTGACCCTTGGAGTCAGGAATTTTGTACTGTTCAACAGAGGGCGCCCCAGCGACGCGTTGTAGCTCGTCCACGAGCCCTCCATCTCAGCCTCGCGCTCGAAGTGGGCGCGCATCGCCTCCATCTTCGAGTCCAGGTTGTCCATGTAGTGGAGTAGAAGTGCCTCGGGAAACATGGGGAGCTTGGGCGAGCCGAACTCGTACTCGCCGTGATGGCTGATGATGAGATGCTCGAGCAGAGTTTTGAGCTCGGGAGGAAAATCCGGCACGAGCGCAAGTTTCGCCTGCAACATCTCCAGCTCGATAATCATGTGCCCCAGAAGTTGCCCGCGGGTGGTGTAGGAAAAAGACCGGTTGTAAGTCAGCTCGTGAATTTTGCCGATGTCGTGGAGAAAAACGCCGGCGAGGAGCAAGTCGCGATTCACTTGAGGATAATTTCGGCAGACCAGATCGCAGGAGCGCATCAGTGAAACGACATGGTCAAGCAAGCCGCCAATGTAGGCGTGATGCAGGGTTTTCGCCGCGGGAGCACTGCGATACGCGGCGGCGATCTCCGGATCAGCCATAAAGGACTGGAGCAGCGACTTGAGGTGAGCGTTCTGAAACGAGGTGACGAAATTCCCCAAAGTCTGCCAGAGTTCGTCAATGTCTTTGGTGGTCTTGGGAAGGTAGTCGGAGAATTCAATCTCCGTTTCACCCAGCTTGCGCAGCTTGTGAATGGTCAGCTGAAAGCGATTCTTATACCTGTTGACCAGTCCTTTAATCTTGAGGAAGTCGTCTTGCTCGAAGGCGCTGAGCACGTCCTCCACGTTGTCCCACATCTTGGCGTCGAGCTGCCCGCTACGGTCGCCGAGAATTAAGGCGAGATAGGGCTCTCCGCTCTTCTTGGGCTTGATTTGTTTGCTGACCACAACGAAGCTGGAGGTAATGATCTTGTTTTCGTGGCGGGTGCAATCGGAGATGTAAAACTCTTTCATTCGCAATATAAGTGTAAATCAGAATGGAAAAGGAAGGCGGATGGAGGGTAAACACGGTGGCTGCTAGGTGGCGAATACGCCTCACGCCGCTCGGCGGGACAGCCGGGGCGGCTGTTTCCATATGAGCACATTTCGCCTCGAGCTCAGCTTATAGGAAACCCAGCTTCTTTTTCTTCTTGAGCTTCTTGGTGTCCGATTCTTTGGCCGCCGCGGTTTCAATGGGCTTGGTCTCATTCGGGCTGGCTCCGGAATCGACGTAACCCTCTTTGATGTCGATGTAAGCTTCTTCGCGCAGCTTGGTCAGATAAGAGCGCAGCGCGGGCTGCAGCTTCTGGTAGTACAAAGCATCCTGGATTTTCGGCTCAATATCTTTCAAGACCGGGATGCCTGCCTTCTGGTGGTCGGTTACCTTCAAAATGACATAGCCTTGCTTGGTGCGGATGACGTCGGTGATTTCGCCAGACTTCATCGCGAATGTCCTGTCTTCCAGCTCCTTGGCCAGAGTCCCGCGCTTGAACACGCCGAGATCGCCGCCCTGCGCCGCCGATAGGCCCTGGGAATATTTCTTGGCGATGTCCTCAAACTTGGCGCCGGTCTGGATTTGCTTCAGCAGGTCGTTCGCCTTGGCTTCCGCCGCCGTCAGCGCCGCGGCGTCGGCAGCTTGCTTGGCGGCAGTATCCTCACTCTTGGCATTCTCGCCGACCGCATTGGAAGCCTGGGTCGCCTCGCTCCCCGCCGGCTTATCGGCCGCCGGCTTATCGGCCGCAGCCTTGTCGGCGGCGGGCTTCTGCGGGGCGATCAGAATCTCGCTCAGCCTGATCGACTCGGGCTGCTCCATCTCATTCTTGTGCTCTTCGTAAAACTTCTGCTCTTCGTCTTTGGTGATGCTGAGATGGGAGCCGACCTCTTCGCCGATTACCTTTTGCGTGATGATCTGGTTCCGCATGTTCTGCTTGAAGTCTTCATAGGAGATGCCCTGCGAGGTGGCTGCTTTTTCCAGCTCTTCCATGGTGTCGAGCTTCATGTCCTTGCGCATCTGGTCGAGGCGTTTGATTAAATCGGTATCGCCGGTGATATCGAGATCTTTGCCCTTGGCCAGCAGAAGTTGCTGGTCGATCAGATCGCGGAGAACATCTTTCTCGCGTTCGGCGTAGAGCTTGTCGGCGTTGGCCGGCTCCTGCTGTTTGACATCGTCCCGGAGCTGGTCTTTACTGCGGGCAAATTCTGAGCGCGTGATGATCTGGCTGTTGACGCGGGCTATGATTTCCTCGACCACCTGGCCATCGCCGAAGACAAAGACCGGTACGGCGAGCAGTGCTATCAATAACAGAGCGAATCTCTTCATAGATTTCTCGGAGTGCCCTCATTGCCGCCCGGGCGCTTGCGGTTACAGGCTGAGGCCTCGCGATATTTTACTACTTCCCGGGTGGGAACGAGCTGCCCCGGTGTGGTTCGATGCACCGGCAGGTTTGGCGGGTTGCTGCTGATCAGCGTTTGCCGGGTTGCGCCTCACTCGACCGGGCAAAGACTAGCGCGGTCATATCGCCGGCAACCACCGGTTCGCAGGTAGATTCACTGACTGCACTCAGAATCGATTGGCTCAGGTCGCGCGGATTCTCGGACAGATTATGCGCAAAGCGCTCTTTTACCTGCTCCAAACCGAATTCCAGATCTTCCGCCTTGTCTTCTTTGCAGTGGCCCTCAACTACTCCTCGCGAGACTAGAAGAAGAACGGCGCCCCTTTCCAGAGCAATGGTGGGGGCGTCGCAGGTGGCGTGCGAAAACAGACCAAGGGGTAGCCCCGTAGAAACGAGTTCGACGATGCCGCTGCTGTCACGCAGAAGACCGGGCGTATGCCCGGCATTGGTGTAGCACAGCGTACCCAGTCGCTCGTGGTAGCAGCCGATAAATGCCGGGCAGGAGCGGACTCCGCCGGCCGCCTCCATAATGCCGCGGTTCAGTTGAACACAGAGTTCGACCATGGTATCGGCTTCGTTCATGTCCGAGGGCCCAAACAATTCGGCTCCGAGCTGACGAAAAATGGTTTGCGCCGCGGACAAGATTGGTTGGTTGGTCTCGCGGCGTCCGGCCACATCGAGCAGGCCGAATAGAATCCGCTCCGGACTGACTCGCAGGGAGTCATAGAAATCTCCGGCGACTCGTTTTCCGTAGGTGCTAGCGGTAATCTCCGCGCCATCGATCTTCGGAAACTCGCTCTGGACGGGCTCCACTCCTGGCAAAGGCTCAGGGGCACGAGGCTGAAATAAGGAGCACATGCAGGGGTGAGCGTAAGGCCGAAACTAGCATAAGCGCAGGCGGGGAGCAAATAACGTCCGATCTCGCGTCGTTAAATCTATCTAATCGCCGTATTTATCACTGAGATACTTTGCCAGATCGGATTCGAGCTGTCCGTAATCGGAATGAATCGTCGCCCGCAAGGCCGCCTCCGTGGAACTGCCCTGATTTAGAAGTTGCAGAATTCGCTGGATGTCACCCATGCCGTAGGAATCGTTGATGTAGGAAACAGCCGCCAGCGATTCCGCATAGGCCACATAAGCCTCGGCGCCGGAGAAACGCTGGAAGCTGCCTTCCAGAACATTCATAGGAATATCGCGCTGCGACTTGAAAAGCTGCGCCAGTTGGCGGCCATCACTGCCCAGAGACTTTGGTTCCAGCATCTGAGCGATCCCCTCATGCAGCCAGGGTGGACAACGGCCGGCGGAAAGCTGATTGATAAACGAGTGGGCCAGTTCATGCTTCAAAACCCTGGCCAACTCCGGCGTCACGGAGCTGAGGCCGCTGATCGGGATGCGGAGCTTGCCGTCGTTGATCGCTCCCGCCCACGAAGGCGCGCGAGTCACATCGAAGAAAGCCTGTTCGGTATAGAGAGTAACCAGAATGTTGTCGTGGGGCGGCGTGCCCAGGTCGCGGGAGAGATCGTCATAGTCCGATTCCAGGGCGGCCAGGATTTGACCTCGAAAATTTTCTGACGTCTGCTTGCCTTCATAATGCAGGACGAAGTGGCTGCTCTCGCGCTGGGCGAAATCGCTCTCCGCACTTTGTTCGCGCTGCGCCTTGGCCAGGAGTTGCTGGACCGCCGCATCGGGACGCAGGTCGAGCGAATGTTTCCACGAGGCGACCGCATCTTTGGTGCGGTCAGAGGCCTGCTGGGCGTAGCCCAGCACTGTGTAAGCGTCGGGCGAATTCGGAGCTGCCGACACGGCGCGCTGCGCGTAAGAGAGCGCCTGCGAAGGATTCCCGGTGCGCACCAGGAGCACGGAGTAGTAGATCAAGACCGTTGCATTCTCCGGCTGGAAGCGCAGAGCGCTGTCGAAATAACGGCGGGCCTGATCGAGGTTGCCGTGGTCAAACTCAAATTTGCCGGCGATAAAGTCCGCGGTCGCACTTAGCTCGGGATTTCCTTTGCCTTCCAGTTTCGCGAGCGCGTCAGCGTCCACCTTACCTTCCGGGATAATCGTCTTTGGAAGGTCGCCCTCATTGCCCAGGCTGGCAATGGGAGTGAAGGCTGGCAAATCGGCCGCACGTGCAGCGCCTCCGGCGGATGAAGAAGAGATGGCGGGCATACCTCCGACTTCCACCCGCTCGACCGAACTCTTCGGAATGGCGTAACTGTCGTCGCCGATGTCGTATTCATAGTGATTTCCCTTCTCCTGAACGTGATCGGCGAGAATAGTACGTCCATTCTTGAGATGAATGGTGTCGGCCGATGCCGGGGCGCAGGCCGGCAGGAGCATCCAACATATTGTGCTTAAGGTAGTGACATGAAAGCGCATTGAAGCGCATTCTAACAACAGCAGACGCGCATACCTACGTGACCAAAGTACCGATAATTTGCCGCAGATTTCGTCTCGTTCTTGCCTTCTGTCTGGCAGTTTTTCCCGCTCTCCCTGTGAACGCAGTGACGACTCCCTCGGCAGACCCAGCCACACCCGGACCCGCAAGGTCGCTCTACTTGCAACTCTACAATGCCGGGCTTGATCCCGGCCGGGTGTTCCGGGTGCGAAATAGTTCTCTGGATCGCCCGGCGATTCATATCACGCTGGAAGACGGCACTATCGCCTTCACCCAGGATGTCATGGGGAAAATTACCGGCGCATTCTTCGAAGGCGACGGAGAGGTGCTCCTGGTTCCGCCCAACGAGGTGGAACGAAAGTCGATGAGCCTGTTCACGGGAATGGCAATTCTTGAAGAACGTTTCAGCAGTGCGTATTTCCGCTTTAATGACGACACTGCGGCTGAGTTGCAACCTGGGCTAAGAGCTCCGCAGGATGCCGAGGAGTTTGTGGCCCGATGGAATGATACGGCGCGCGCCCTGGCCCATCCTGACTCCATGCGGTTGCTTTCCACTTTCAGCAAAATGCTGCCAGTTACAGCCGCAGAAACCACCAAAGCCTCGCCAGGCGCTAAGGTCGATCCGGGGGATCGCGTGCTCCACGCCCGGCTGCAGGGCAACAAGCTTGGAGCCTTCGATATTTTCTTTGACGCCACGGCCGGAGAACAAGTGGAAGCGGGACAAGCCAGGATCGGGGGAGACGGAACCTCGTATTTCAATGTCTGGACTTCCTTTGTGGTCGATGATTTGGAAAAAAACTCCATCGCTGAGGAGGACTCGCCTCCGCCTCTGACTGCGGGAACCGAGCCTCCTGAAGATCCGGTTCGCGCGCGCAGTTATGTGATCAATGCCCGAGTCAAGCCACCCAAAGAACTGGAGGCAGAGGTCCACCTTCGACTGAAGGTGCTGCGAAGCGGTCCACGGGACCTGGTGTTCGAACTCTCGCGCTTCTTGCAGATTCAAACCGTCGAGTCGGACGGAAGGCCTGTGGAATTTATTCAAAATCCTGCCCTCGAGGGCACGCAACTGGCGCGCTCCGGCAACGACCTGGTCGCAGTAATCCTGCCGGAAGCGGCGCGTAAAGGGCAGGAGATCAACCTGCGCTTCGTCTACGCCGGCGCAGTGCTGGCCGAGGCTGGGCCGGGCCTGCTCTACGTCGGGGAGCGCGGCACGTGGTATCCCAATCGCGGACTGGCGATGGCCGATTTCGATCTCACCTTCCGGTACCCTCCCGGTTGGACCCTGGTGGCGACCGGCAAAACTGTGCCGGTGGCCGAGCAGACTGGCTCCGAAGATCAGGTCTCCCGTTGGATTTCGGAGCGGCCCATCCCGGTCGCGGGATTCGATTTGGGCAAGTATGTTCGCGCGGCCACCTCTGTCGGCAACGTGATCGTGGAGACGTACGCTACAGTGGGCGTCGAGCGAGATTTTCCCAAGAGTTCGCCGACCATTATTGAACGAACTACCCCGTCCTTGCGGCCGGGAATCATAAATCCACCGCCCTCGATTCCCCTTGCACCTTCACCCGCGCGGAACGCCATGGACGTAGCCGAGGCGACGGCTCAGGCGATTCGCTACTATGCCGAACGGTTCGGTCCTTTTCCCTATAGCAAGCTGGCTTTGACTCAGCTGCCCGGGCGCGAGAGCCAGGGATGGCCGGGATTGATCTTTTTGTCCTCCTACGCTTTCCTGACCTCCGAGGAACGCGAGGTTCTCCATATGAGCGCGCACGCTCTAGTCGACCAGCAGATTCCGGCCCACGAGGCGGCACACCAATGGTGGGGCGACCTGATCACCTGGAGCACCTACCGTGATCAGTGGTTTTCCGAGGGCCTCGCCAATTACTGTGCACTGCTGCGGTTGCAGGAAAAAAATCCTGCGGGCTTCCGGCAGGTCATGGAGAAATACCGGCAGGACTTAGTCGAGAAAGACAAAGACGGCAAACTTCCTAAAGATGCCGGGCCGGTAACCCTGGGAAACCGATTGCTTTCCTCTGAATTTCCACAAGCCTACCAAGTGATCAGCTACGGACGAGGCACGTGGCTGTTCCACATGCTGCGTTCGATGTTGCAAGATGCCGCAGCGCAGGACGAGCGCAGGGAAACGAAGGAGCGAGGCGAAGACGAGCCCTTCCTGCGATCTCTGCGCAAGTTGCGCGAGCGCTACGAAGGAAAAAGCATCACCACCCGCGAACTGCTGGGGGTCTTTGCCGAAGATATGCCGACTTCTCTGCGCTATCAGGGCAAGGCTTCCCTCGACTGGTTCCTCGACGGATGGGTGAACGGGACCTCCCTGCCCAGGCTTGAATTGCAGAGCGTGAAGTTTGCGCCCAAGGCGAACGCAATCATCGTCACTGGGGTGATACGACAAAAAGACGCGCCGGAAGACATGGTGACGTCTGTTCCTCTCTATGCCGTCGTGCCCGGCAAAGCTCCGACACTGCTCGGCCGCGTCTTTGCCGATGGGGCAGAATCCTCCTTTCGCTTATCGGCGCCGGTGGGAACACACAAGATTTTGCTCGACCCCAACGAGACCATCCTCACCCATCCAAAATAAGTACAGCTACTATTAAGAGTTCGACGGCAGGACGGGTTACGCGGTCTGGGTATCCTCCAATATGGGAACCGATTCCGCCTCAAGTGCCAGAACGGGCGGTGTGGCTGATAGGAAAGCCGTTCGCTAGATCTCGCCTTGCCTCCTAAGTGACTTTGTTTCCTGCCAATGCAGATGAATTCATCTGGGACGAAGAGATGGCAACGAAGCTGCTAGAGAGTGACGGCAGTCCAGGTAAATCCCTTGAACCTCAGCGAGAGATTCGAAGATACGGTCCAAACGGGAACCCAGATTCTGCCCGGAATCCCTTCTCGGTCGCCGCCGGAAGCGATCATGGGCGAGCTGTTCGCGGATGAC
>Ga0074045_10001474_pt1 | contig 22624 bp, 19 predicted proteins | sample BogForMeECP23OM2_FD_94442 | JGI IMG/M metagenome (GOLD analysis project Ga0074045, IMG submission 94442) | Bog forest soil microbial communities from Calvert Island, British Columbia, Canada - Bog Forest MetaG ECP23OM2 | ecosystem: Environmental > Terrestrial > Soil > Wetlands ... | reverse complement strand
CGCTGGGCGGCAGCCGAATCACGCCGGTTTGGGCCCGTTGCTACGTGAGCCTGGTTGGGTTGTATTACCGTGACCCCGCCAACGACGGGAACAACGCATTCACCGGGTTGCTCGGCGGCGGCACGATTGGCGAACGGCTCGGCAAGCGGGTCGATCGCGACCAGCAGTTGGCCGGCGATCAGTGGCTCTATTTCGGCTCGCGCTACGGCGAGTACCTGGGTCTCACCAACCACGACGGCGCGGAAGACTATCTGCCCGCCATGCTGGAAGCGGCGCCCGCCCAGGCCACTGCGTATTTTGGGCTGGCCCAATCGTACGAAGATCTCGGGAATCACGGTCGCGCCGTTGCGGAATACGAAGACGGTCTTCAGTTCGACCCCAACGCCGGAACCGCGCGCGACGCCATCGCGGACATCTTCTGGCTGCAGGGCAAGCGGGACGAATCCATCGCCCAAACGAAGCTGGCGCTCGAAGCCTACCGGCGGCAGGAGAACTCGGGCCACGTACCGCCCGAATTCTGGCACAATGCGGAACGCACGCTGACCGCTATCGGGCAGCGCAAGATCTTGCCGGCGGTGCGCGCTCAGGCCGACCGGCTACTCCACGATTACATCCGCATCAATGGCGCATATCACGTGGAGCCGCTGCTGCGGGGCGCGATGGCCGCGGCCGGTAATCCGCAATCCGGCGTGAGCTGGCTTGTCGATCTCTCGCGTGCAACACGAACGCCGGCGGAATCCGCCAACTTCCTATCGCAAATCCTATCTTCCGCGATCCCCGACGATCAAAAGGAGCCCGTGCTGCGGCGCATCGTCGAGATCGCGGAAGCCGAAATGCTGCAAAGCGCCGGGGACGCACGGACCAATGCCCAGGCCGAGCTGAATCGGCATCGCATGGAACTGTTGCAGTACTTGATCGAGCGCCGCCGTGCGGAAAGCGCCCGCGCGTTGCTCGCTCTAATCGAAAACCCGCCGGCCGACGCCGAGATCGAGGTTGCCGCGCAGTCCGGCGAGTTGGCCGCGCGGCTCGACCGCTATCGCCGGGATCGTGCCAGTGCACCGGCTACGGAAGCCCTGCAGAGCGCCGCGACACAGTTGCGCAGCCACGGCGACGCCTCATCGGCGCGTGCGGTATTGGATTACCTGTACACGCGCGCGTTGGACGAGCGGGATTTGAGTCCAACCAATTTCCTGGGCCTGGCCGAGGTGCGCATTGAGACCGGCGATGTGGATGGTGCGATGGCGCTGCTGCGCCGCATGAACCTGGTCTCCGCGGAGCCGTTCGAAAACCTTATGGCAGCGGCGGATCTGTTGGAGCGAACCGGCCACCAGCCTGAAGCCGCGGAATTCCTTGCGACGCGCGAACGCGCCGTTCCCTGGGACCAAGAGGCCCGCCTCCGTCTGGCGGCGATCAAGCACGGCACGGATACGCTGGCTGGCGTGGCCGCGAATCCGGCTGCACCGTATGAGATGCGCGTCCGCGCCGCGAGCGCGCTCGCGGCGGTGCGGCCAGCCGTTCCGACCGGCAGCGGAGAACTTGACCTGCTGGCCACCGGCAACGTCGATCCAGTCGCCGCCGAAAAGCCGCTCTATTTTGAAGCGAGAGTTCGCGCAGCCGCGGCCGCCAAAGATCCCACGACGCGCGCGCGGCTGCTTCTGGGAGCGCTGGCCATCGATCCGGAACCGGAGAAGGTGCGCGCGGCGCTGCTGCGGGCCGCGCTCGATGCCGGCCGCGACCGGACCGCGATGGCCGCCGCCGAACCGTTTCTTCCAGCTTGGTGGGGGAATCCCGATGCAGCCGAGACTGCGCAACTGCCATGGATGTCGGACACCAAAGGGTTCCTCGCCGCGGAGGGGTTTACCAACGCGGAACGCGCCTCGATTGCGCAACGGTTGGCCGAAGCATTCGAGCGATCGGAGAATCTGGCCATGGCCGGAAGCTTGCTCCGGGTTGCCAGGGGAATCGACCCGAGCCCGCGTATCGATGCGCGGTTGGAAGCGGTGACCGCGGAAGCCAGCCGCCGCCGCGAAAACACACACCGGCGGCCCGTAGTCACTTCGAACCTTCAGCAGCCGGAACTCGTGCGGCCGATGGTGGCCGCACCGAAACGGGGGTCTTTATGAAGAAGCATCTGCTGCGAGCCGGAATCGGCCTGGGGGGCGTCGCGGTAGCCGCCGTTCTCGCACAACTCGCTCAGCCGGCGCCGCCCAAACTCAGCGAGTTCGTGCCGGCCGGTCCCGTGCTGTACCTGGAGGCTAAGGACTTCGCATCGGTTCTCTCGCGCTGGCGCGCTTCCGAGGTGCGGCAGCACTGGCTCGCCAGCGCCAATTATGGCGCCTTCGCTCAGTCGCATCTCTTCATGCGGCTCGACGAGGTGTACAAAGACTACGCGGGGACGGCCGGCTTTGCGCCGGATATGTCGATGCTGCAGAGTGTGGCGGGCTCGGAATCGTCGCTTGCGCTCTACGATATCGGCAAGCTCGAGTTCCTCTACATGACTCGCCTGGCTTCGGCCAAAGCGGCGGAGACGGTGCTGTGGCGTTCGCGGGCGAATTTCACGCCGCGAAAGGCCGGCGGCGTGGATTTCTACGTCCGCACGGATGCTTCGGGCCGCGTGGTGGCTTTCGCCGCAACGAACGACGTGTTGCTGATGGCGACGCGCGAAGATTTGATCGCCGGCGCGCTGGAACTGATGGCGCAGGAACAGCGCAACAAGATGATCGACGAAGGCTGGTTCGCGCGGCCTACTCGTGCGGCCGGCGGCGCCGGCGATCTGCGGCTCGTAATGGATTTCGGAGCGCTGGGCCGGAGCCCGCATTTCCGCTCGCATTGGATTCAGCGCAACTTCTCGCTGGTTCGGCAGTATACATCCGGCATTTCGGACCTGTTCCTGGCCGGCGGAGCGATTCGCGAGGAGCGGCTGCTCTTCCACCCCGCCGCCGCGGAATCCTCCACCGATGTGCAACCGCTGGCCGGCGCCCTGCGGCTGGTCCCGGAGGACGCAGGTTTCTATCGCGGATGGGCGGCTCCAGATGCGGGCGAAACGCTGGCCCTGTTGACGGCGAAGCTGCTCAATCCCGCCGTGGCGCGCGCCGGACGCTCGCCCGGTCTGGCGCCATCCGCGCCGAACGCCGCCATTGCCGCTGGAAGCGAGGCGGATCTCGATACCCGCATCGATGAGCCGGAGTATGCCGATGACGCCGGCCAGCTTCTTCCGGCGGGTCTCCAGCAATTGCTCGGTGCCGAAAAGCTAACGGCGCTCTTGCAGGTCGAAGAGACTCGCCCGGCGGCGGATGCCGTCTTCATCGGCACCAACCGGGCGTTGGTGGTCGTTCGCCAATCGGCATGGGATGGGGCAGCGGTTCGCGAGGCCATCGCCTCGGCCATCGACGGCATGTGGACCACCTCACGGCTCGGCGCCGGATGGACTGAAGTGAAACACGGCAATCTGCGGTACTTCGCGCTCGACGGCCTTGTCCCGCTGGCGGTCGCGGTCGATGGGAACCGGTTGATCGCCGCCAATTCGCAGCCATTGCTCGAGCGCATGTTGGCGCGGACCGGCGCGCCGGTTCCGTCCAACGTCGGCATTTACGCAGCCGGTTTTCGCCACAGCCTCGAGAGCCACAATTTCGCCGTGTGGATGCGCCAGCTCGATAGCGTTCGCGCACCCGCGAATCCGTCCGCCGATGCGCCGCCGCAATTTCTTTCGCAGAACTTGGTCAGCTTGAGCGACACGCTCTCGCAGGTCCGGTCGGCCACCATCGTGGCGGCCGAACAGGGCGATGCGATGAAGCAGACGGTCACCTACGAGCTCGCGCCATGACGCGTTTCGCAGGCCCCGGCAAGCCGAAGCATGCCCCACCCATGGCGGGCGCAGCCTTGGTGGGGCATGCTTTAGCTTGCCCGTATGTTTTTTCGATCGCGCCCCTGCTCGCCATTGCTGTTCTCGCGGCACACGCCCAGGGCGGGCCGCACGAGTCGGATGGCGCCGTGTCCTACCTTTTTCTGGACGCCAATCGCAAGACCGTAATCGCGATCGACTGGCGCGCCGCGGACGTCGCGGTTCCGATCGGTTCGCTGGTGAAACCGTTCACCGCGATCGCTTACGGCCAGCGGCACCGCATGCGCTTCCCCGTTTACGAGTGCACTGGCGAAGGTTGCTGGCTGCGCGCGGGCCACGGGCGCATCGGACTCGCGGCTGCCATTGCGCACTCCTGCAATTCCTATTTCCGGCAACTCGCGGCGGACGTCCCGGCTGTGGACGTCCGGGAAGTGGTGGACCGCTTCGGTCTGCGCGGGCCGCCATTGGATTGTGACCGTGACACGCTATTCGGCATGGGCGGCGCATGGCGTGTGTCTCCGCTGGAGGCCGCGCGCGCCTATGCCGAGTTGACCGCGCGCAGGTCCGAGCCTGGCGTCGCCGACGTGATCGAAGGGATGCGGCTGAGCGCCAGCATCGGCACGGCCGCCGCAGTTGGAGCGGCGTTGCGCGGCAGCCCGGTGCTGGCCAAGACGGGCACTGCGCCTTGCTCTCACACGCCAAGAGCGGCGGCCGATGGCTACGCCATAGTGGTCTACCCTGGCGATAGTCCCCGCTATGTCCTCCTCGTGCAGGTGCACGGCGTGACGGGCAGACAGGCGGCGCAAACCGCGGCGCGCCTGCTGCCCAGTCTTATCGGAGTGCGCTAGTATGAGCCGGATCGCACTCCTGCTGTTCGCGCTGCACGCTGCCGCGAGCGGCAAGGACCTGCGCATCGGCGTCTTCGGTCTGTTTCATCCCTCGGAACTGGTATTAAGCGCAGCGCCCGGAGGCGCCGTGCGGGTCGACGTGGCGGGTGCCGTGTGGAATCTGGAGGGCTCGCGCACGGCCCGCTTCCGCGTAGGCCGCTCGGGTGTCCTGTGCACGGCAGGAGACCGCGCCGGCAGCGCCGCGGTGGTGCGTGCGTCCGGCCAGCGCGGAAAGACCGGGTTCCTCCTCAGCGTGCCGGGAAAGATCGAACGGCGCTTCATGGCCTCGCTCGAGGTGCGTGTGCGTGGCGGCGAACTGGTTCCGATCGTCATCGCCGATCTCGAAACGGCGGTGGCGTCGGCGGTCGCCGCCGAGAGCTTACCCGGCGCCCCTGCCGAAGCGCTCCAGGCCCAGGCCATCGCCACCCGGTCTTTCTACCTCGCCTCTCCCCCGCGCCATCGCGATTTCCAATTCTGCGATACCACCCACTGCCAATTCCTGAGAGAACCGCCCGCGGCATTTGCTCCTGCTGCCGTGGCCGCTGCCGGGACCAGGGGCGCGGTTCTGCTCCACGCGGGCGCTGTATTGGCGGCGCTGTTTTCAGCCAGTTGCGGTGGGCGGACGCGAACTCTCGCCGAGGCGGGCATGGCCGCCGAAGACTATCCTTATTACTCGATTGAGTGCCAGCCCTGCCGGGACAGCGCGCCGGATTGGGAGAGGACGCTCCCCGCAGTGTTCGCCGCGCGGCTCGAGGACCGGAGCGAGGCCCATCGAATCGAAGTGGGGCGAATCCTTGGCTGGAACGTGATTCCTGGGTATAACTACCAGGTGAGGCGCCAGGGCGATCGCATCATTGTGCATGGCCGCGGCGAAGGCCACGGTATCGGGCTCTGTCAGCGCGGCGCCAGTGCCATGGCGGCTTCCGGCGCCAATCATCGGGTGATTCTGAATTACTACTACCCGAATACGGCGATCGGGTTCCGGGAGTAGAGCTCGCGGCCCATAGGCAACCGCTGCCGAACGGTGTAACCTGGGAACCAGAGAGTTGTCCCGTGAGACGCACCTGGGCTATCTTGGCGGCTGGCGTGCTGCTGGCTTGCGCCGCGGCGGCGAAGAACCAACAACTTCCGGTTTCCGGCGATTCCGGCAATCCTGGCAACGGCATCAATGTATACTCTCTCCAGCAGGAAGTCGAGCTGGGCCGCAAGATGGCGGACGATGTCCTGCGGCAGGTCCGGCTGCTCGACGATCCCGTGGTCGTCGAGTACGTGAACGGGCTGTCGCAAAACCTGGTCCGTAATTCGGACGCCCGCGTGCCCTTCACCGTCAAAGTGATCGATTCGAACGAGGTGAACGCCTTCGCGCTGCCGGGAGGGTTTTTGTTCGTCGACACCGGCCTGGTCCTGCGCACCGAAAGCGAGGCCGAACTCGCCGGCGTGCTGGCGCATGAGATCGCCCACGTTGCCGCCCGTCATGGCACCAAGCAGGCCACCCGCAAGGAAATTGTCAACTATGTCAGCATGCCGCTGGTGTTTGCGGGCGGCGTGTTTGGTTACGCCATACGACAATTGGTGGGCATCGCCGTGCCGATGGGGTTCACTCACTTTACACGCGGCATGGAGAGGCAGGCGGATAAGCTGGGCCTCGAATACCTCTACCGCTCGGGTTACGATCCGCTGGCGTTCGTCGACTTTTTCGAGCGTGCCGGGTCGCTCGAAAAGAGCAAGCCGGGTTTAGTTACTCGCATGTTCTCATCGCATCCGATGACATCGAGCCGCATCAAGTCCGCGCAGAGACAAATCCAGCGCCGCATGGTGCCTCGGCCCACCTACGTCGTGGACACCTCCGAATTCCAGAACATCCGCTCCCGCCTGGCCAACTTGGACGATCTTGCCATCCCCAGAGGCCGAGGCGATGGCCCCGTCCTGCACCGCCGCCTCAACGGCAGTTCGACCACAACTGACGATACTCCCGATAAAGCCGCTCCCGGGCCCGCGAATAAAGGGAAGTGAAGAGGGGCGCATCTGGCGCCCGCCGTGCCCGGGACCTGCCCGGCTCGCGATGCTACAGCAGGGCGCAGGCCTGCGGCTCAGGCCTCAGAACTGTAGCCGGGGGAAGGAGTGGCTCATGTTTTGTCCGCAATGCTGCGTGGAGTACCGGGATGGATTTGTCGAGTGTGCCGACTGCCATGTTCCTTTGACGGCTCAGCTTCCGCCGCCGGAAACTTCCGCCGAAGGCCATGAAGGTGAGGGCGACCTCGATGTGCTGATTCGGACCGGCTGTTGGAATCCTATTGCAGTCGGTCTGGCGAGGAGCTTGCTGCAGGAAGCGGGAGTCCCCTTTTTCGTCATGGACCAAACCTCAGCGGCCAGCCAGGAGGGCGGCAACTTTCTCAGTTGGTTGGATATCCGCGTGCCACACGACCGCGAAGCCGAGGCTCGCGAGATTCTCCGCAGCGTGGAAGAAATGAAATAGCCGATGCGAAGTCAGAGCGGCCGCGTAAGAACTGTTGGTTAACCTCTGCATCAACCGGCGATCGGACTGGCGATTTCATCACCGGCCCATCAGGCGGACCGTCGTCGCCGCAAACTCAACGAGCGCCGCTCGGGTCGCGCCGAAACTCGATGAGTTCCACCGGGGCGCCGCTGTCGAGTATCATTGCCACCGTGACGCCTTCCGAAGGCGAGTTCGGAGCGGTGAGGATTTCCTTCCCCTCCAGCGCGGCTTGAAGGTCGTCCACTTCGAATGCCACATGGGGCACGGACTGGATCAGCGGATGCACGGGGCTACCCGGCTCGAAGCGCATCCATTGAATGCCACAACGGCTCGTCTCAAACGCCGAGACGTACATCCGGAACCGTTCTAGGTATCGTTCGCCCGGACGCGGAATGCCGGTCGGGATGCCGACGTGGTGAAATCGCCAGCCATGCACCGAAGTGGCCGCGGGTTGCTCGTGGTCCTTGCGGAGGGCACTCTGGCTCTTAGACAGTGTGGGCTGTGACCTGCGCATCATTCGTCCTCGGCCAAGAGTAGCACGGCTGGCTTCGCTTAGCGGCATGACGGCCCGCGCCAGGCAGTGGAGTCGAGTGGGACCGGGCAATCCTGGCCAGCGCCCCGCCCGCGCAGCCGCCCGCCGCCGCAGTGGTGCTACCATGTGGCTTCCTCGGCCGCCGTCATGGACCATATTCTCTCCATCGTCCTGTTCACTCCGCTTGCCGGGCTGCTGGTGCTGCTCGCCATTCCGTCGTCGAATGCGCGAGCCATCAAGTTGTGGGCGAATTGCGCCGCTGTCCTCGGCTTCGCGGTTTCCCTCCCCCTGGTCTTCTTCTTCGACCGCACCAGGGACTTCCAGTTCGTCGAGAAGGCGCCTTGGATTCCCTCCATCGGCGCAACGTACCATTTGGGGATCGACGGCCTCGGCCTGCTCCTGGTGATGCTCACCACCCTGCTCGGCTTGATCTCCATCCTCTCGAGCTGGAGCGCTATTCAAGACCGCCTCAAGGAATACTACGCCTTCTTCCTGCTCCTGCAGACCGCCATGCTGGGCGTCTTCATGTCGCTCGATTTCCTGCTCTTCTTCGTTTTCTGGGAGACCGTGCTGGTGCCGATGTATTTCATCATCGCCATCTGGGGCGGCCAGCGCAGGCAGTACGCGGCGATGAAGTTCATCGTGTATACGCTGATCGGCAGCGTGCTGATGTTCCTCGGCATTCTGATCCTCTACTTCCAGCACTTCATGCAGTTCCGCTTCTACAGTTTCGATTTCGTCGAGCTGCTGCGCACCCAGGTTCCGTTCAACTTGCAGTGGTGGGTGTTCTGGCTGTTCTTCGTTGGCTTCGCCGTCAAAGTGCCCATGTTCCCGTTCCACACCTGGTTGCCCGATGCGCACACCGAAGCGCCCACCGCGGGATCGGTCATCCTGGCCAGCGTGTTGTTGAAGATGGGGACGTATGGCTTCCTGCGCTTCTCCTTGCCCCTGCTGCCGGACGCGGCCAAGGACCACACCGTGGTCACCGTAATGGCCGTGCTCTCCATCATCGGCATCGTCTACGGCGCGCTGGCCTCGCTGATGCAGAAGGACTGGAAGAAGCTGGTGGCCTATTCTTCGGTCAGCCACTTGGGATTCTGCACGCTCGGCATCTTCGCCCTGAACCCCGCCGGCATTTCCGGCTCCATCATCCAGCAGATCAACCACGGCATCTCCACCGGCATGTTGTTCCTCATCGTGGGCGTTGTCTACGAGCGCCGTCATACGCGCGAGATCGCTCAATACGGCGGCCTGTTCAAGGTGATGCCCATCTTCACCTTAGTCTTCGGCCTGGCCGCGCTGAGTTCCATGGGGATGCCGCCGCTCAACGGCTTCATCGGCGAAATCGCCATCCTTGGCGGCGCGTTTCAGGTTTCCCACGTCTGGGCCTTCTGGGGCGCGGTCGGCATCGCCCTCGGTGCCGCTTACCTATTGTGGCTTTTCCAGCGCACCATGCTGGGCGAGGTTGGTGAGAAGAACGCCGCGATCCAGGATCTGAACTGGCGCGAGATCGCCGTCTTTGCCCCGCTGATCGCTTGGGCCTTCTGGATCGGCCTCAACCCGCAGCCGTACTTCCGCGTTCTCGACCGCAGCGTCGCCCAGATTGTTCAGCGCGTCCAACCCGGCTACTACGAAGAGCACCACCTGTCCAACCCGCTGGGCGGAATACCCAAGACTGCCCAGTGACCGTGGCGCAGGCCTTCCGGAGGCCTGCGCAGCCGAGAGTCATCTCGGCTTTTCTTGCCTCGATTCCATCGCTGAATCCGGGATTCCGGAACCAACTTCCACGATGTAGCATTTCCACCTTGCGTCCGGCTGCGGGGAGTGCCGGACGACACTCGCGGTCACGTGCTCTGCGAATTTTTTCAACCCGCTGCCAACACGCCGCTTACCCCCGGTTCCCCGACCGCGCAAGGCTCGGTCCGCCGACCTCTCATGCCATAGTGAAACCGGCAAGCCGTGGCTCACGCGCCGCCGTCTGCTAACCGCCCGATGTTCCGCCAGGGCCCGCGTCAGTTCGCACCTTACTACATAGGGCACCCTGCCAAATGGGGCGAATTCGCCCCAAAAACGCGAGTCGGTTTTGTTTGTTTTCAATGATCTCGCCCCAAAAAGTGGGGCGAATTTGTCACACTTCTTGCCGAGGTGTTTTACCGCAGTTGCACCAGATCCTGCGGCGACGGCTGGCCAAGCGGCGACGGCGCCAGGTCTTGCCGGCCACGCCAGAAGTCGATGTACGAAATCTGGTGCACGCACGCGACCGTGCAGCGCGGCGCGCAGGCTTTCTCCGTGCGGTATTCGCGGGCGATGTCTTCGAACGTGTATTCCAGCAGCGGCTTGCCCGGGTAGCCGCGTTGCTGCGAACAGTAATGTACCAAACCGTCTTCGCAGATGTATAGGTACCGCGCGCCGGCGCGGCAGCGCCAGTCGTTCTCTTTGCCGTGCGCGATGTTGTCCTGGAAATAGTTGATCTGCGCGTAGCTGGACTTTTCCATCGCGCGCATGGCCATATACACTTCGCGCTCCATGCCGTCCAGCGGACGAAGCTGTCCCGCGGCGTCGTGAATGATGCCGATAGTGGAAGTGAATCCCAGCGCGATCGCACGCCGGCCGATCGTCAGGGCGTCTTGCGGTTGCCGTATGCCGCCGCCCACCACCGAATTGATGTTGACGTGAAACTCGGCGTGCTCGCCCAGCAGGCACAGCTTGCGGTCCAGCACTTTCAAGCTCTTCTTCGAAACGTCGTCCGGCATCACGTTGTCGATGGAAATCTGGAGGTGCTCCAGGCCCGCGCGATTCAGCCGTTGGATGCGCTCGGCCGTCAGCAGATAGCCGTTGGTGATCAGACCCGCGATCATGCCGTGCCGCCGGATGCGCGCAATGATCAGATCCAGGTCCGGATGCAGCAGCGGTTCGCCGCCGCTGATGGTGATGACGCTGGTCCCCAGTTCGGCCAACCGGTCCAGCCGCCGGTACAGAATCTCGATCGCCACCGGCTTCGAGTGGTCGTCGTACTCGTTGCAGTAAGCGCAAGAGAGATTGCAGCGCCGCATCGGAATGATGTGCGCCATCACCGCATGGCGCGTCGAGGCCAGCCCCTTGGCAATCATCCGGATTTCCCGCGCGCGCCGGTGCGCACTTTTCCAGGCCTTCCGGAAACGCTTTCTGATGTCCCTCATAGAGTGCGAAGTGTTCCCATTACACCACAAAGGGTGGGGCAGGTTTCAACCTGCCAACGCCCGCTTGCGGGCGCGAGATTCACACACTGTGGCCTCACGCCACTGGGTTGCGCAGCACGCCGATTCCTTCGATCTCCACTTCCACCACGTCGCCGGGCACGAGCTGCCGCGTGCTGCCGGGCGTTCCCGTGTAAATCGCATCGCCCGGTTCCAGCGTCACCCAGCCGCTGATCCAGCTCACGATCGCCGGACAATCGAAAATCAAATCGGCAGTGGTTTGTTTTTGCACCGTTTCGCCGTTCAGCCGCGTTTCAAGCTGCAGGTTGCCGTAGTCCAGCCCCGAGACCACCGCCGGTCCCAATGGCGCGAAGGTGTCCGAACCTTTGGCGCGCCACCATTGCAAGTCCTTGCTGGGCCCGGCCTGCCACTGGCGCTCGCTGACATCGTTGCCGCAGGTCACGCCGAAGATTCCCCCGCGCGCTTCCTCCGGCGAGGCGTGGCGCAGTCGCTTACCGATCACGACCACCAACTCGCCTTCGTAGTGAACGTCGGTCGCATCGCGCGGCATGCGAATCGGCTCGCCGGGGTCCTGCAGCGCGCTCACAGGCTTGAAGAAGATTTCCGGCCGCGCCGGTCGTGGCCGGCCCGACAGGTGGCTCTTGTAGTTGAATCCCACCGCGAGAATCTTCCCCGGTTGGCACGGGCACAGCAGCTTCACTTCGGAAAGCGCGCTGACGGCGCCGGTCTCCGCGTAGTGGAAGAGGTCGTCGCGGATTTCGCGAACTAGATCGCCGTCCAGAATGCCGTAGGACGCGGCCAAACCGGCGCGATAGCGAACGAAACGGATCATCGTGCGCTATTGGATGCGATCCGCGGCATCCGGATGCGGCGAGTATCCGGTTCGCCGCCCTGTGGCAGACGAAACGCAGCCGCGCATCGCCGCCGTTCCGGCTCGGGAGCTCGCCTCCGCGCGAGGCCGGAAGAGCCCAAATGCATTTTTCTCTTGACTTTCTTCTCGAACAACCTTATATATGAATCACATTGCGATTTTTTTACGTCGCAAAATTTGATGTTAGGGAGAATCAATCGATGAAGAGCGCAACCAAGAAGCCCGCGAAGAAAAAGGCTGCTCCGAAGAAAAAGAAGTAGCCCCGGGTTCGCCCTGTACCAGGGCGTACAAACAAGTTCCACTCCAAGGCCCCGATTTTCGGGGCCTTTTTCATTGTTTCAGGCGTTCCCCTCCGTTTCACTCGCTCCCTCTTTTCGCTGCACGAGAACCCGAAACGTCTCTCCCATTCCCACCAGCAGCGTCTTCAGTTGCATACGCCGCCGCATCGCCTCGGCCGCATCGTCCACTTCGAGCACACTGGCGAACCGATCCTCTTCGCCGGCATCGAGAAGCGTTTGTGCCAGAGTTCGAAAGCCGACGCGCCGCAACCCCAACTGCTCGCCGCGCTCTTCGAGCGCCGTGAAATTGATGTGCGCCGTGATGTCGCGCTCGCCCGGATCGCTCAGCACGTCTTCGCGCGCTTGGTGCGCGCGGTACCCCATCAGCGTGCCCATGGGGAAGCGCGCGGCTTCGGCGCGCGTGTATCCGTAGTCGACGGTGATCGCGCAGCCCGCATCCATCGACGTGGCGATGCGCTCCATCCATTCGAGCGCGGCGAGCCCGGCCTCATACCAGTTGCCCTCTTCTGGCGGCGGACCATAGCGGGCCAAATACTCGGCGGTCTCCACTCCAGCGCGCTCGCACGTCTGCCAAACGAACCTCCCGTCGGAAAATCCAACGCGCTGTTCCCGAAATTCGCCGCCGCGAAAGACAACCACGTCTACAGGCAGCGCGTCGAAGAATTCGTTGGAAAACAGGATACCGCTCCAATGTTCGGGAAGTTTTCCCTCGCCGATCTCGATTGGGATGTAGCGCCACGGTGCAAACGCCGCCGCCATCTCGCCGCGTCCCGCTCCCAACTCCACCACCGTTGGCTCCTCCGCAACGCCGGCTTCGCGGTAGAGCTGGCGCGCCCGCGCCGCCATCAGCAAGCCGAACACCGGTTGCAATTGTTCGGCGGTGTAGAAGTCGCCGTGCTTGCCGAATGGATCGCGCGGCCGCCGGTAATAGCCGTACTGCTCGTGGTAGAGCGCTACTTCCAGGAACCGGCGAAAGCTCAGCGGGCCGCCGCGCTCGATCTCCGCGGCCAGGATCTCCCCGGCGGGAGTCATCGGCCGCCGTCCCGGCTCTGCGGCGTGCGCAGGAACATTTCCACCAGGTAGTCGTGCATGCAGTCGTACAGATAGCGCTGGAACGTCCAGGCGAATTGAGGATGATCGATGTCGCGCTGATGAATCGGCGCGTAGTAAGTGTGCATTCCGGCTGGCGGTTGCTTGAGCTCAATCGCCAGCTCGATGCCGCCATCATGCTGGCGCGCGGAGAAGCGCAACAGCGCGTGATCGTAGCGCGCGATTTCCGCCTCTACCTTCTCCAGGTCCGTCACGGACCTATGCTAGCGTGAAATCAAGTATGGCGCTGCCCGCCACCGTTCGCGTCAAACTCAGTTCGGAAGCCGCCGGAGCGATCGCCATCACTCCGGTCGTGGTGCAGGAACTGCCCATCCGCGACCTGGTGGGGCACGTGCTCGCCGTCGCCGGCAAGGACGAAGCGCGCCTTTGCGAGATCCTGTTCCGCGGCTGGCTGGTGAGCGGTGCCTCCCGTCTCCGCTGGACGGGATGGGCGACCGGCCGCGAGAGCTTGCGCGAGTTGCTGGCCAGCTTCCCCGATCCCGACCCGACGCTCGCCTTCGCGCCCGCCCGCTGCATCCGCGCCGCCTTGATCGGCGGCAGGCAGCCGATTGAGATCGCCCGCGAAACCGCCGCCAGCCGTGGCATCTTCCGCCGCAGCGGATTCTGGCAGGAGTTGATCGAGATCGCTGCCACCTCCGCGCCTGCCTATGCCGGCTATTCCTATCGCGACGCGGCCGACCGCTACCGCTGCGCGCTCTCTGCCGCCGCTTGCGTCCGCCTGCGCACCGCCGCCGACAGCCTGCGCCACTCGACCCTGCGCGCGCGGATTCAATCCGAACCGTTCGCGGCGGTGGAAGTATACACCGAGCGTTAGCCCGTGGCGCCGGCAGTCTTGCCGGCAGCGTCGCCAGTCGTGGCGGCGTTTCCGGGCAACGGCTGGGTGGCGCGCGCATCGAAGAAATGTCGAGATGACTCTCGACACAGCAGGCTTGACAGCCCGCGCCACGTTGGCCGCGCTACTCCTCGATGGCCCCCGTGTCTTCGGCGCGGTTCTCGAACTTGGTTTGCGCGTGGAGGAAAACCAGGTTGGCGGTTCCGACCGGGCCGTTGCGCTGCTTGGCGATAATCAGTTCCGCCAACCCGCGCAAATCTTCGCGGTCCTTGTTGTACACTTCCTCGCGAAAGATGAAGGCCACCAGGTCGGCGTCCTGCTCGATGGATCCGGATTCGCGCAGGTCGCTCAATTGCGGCCGGTGATCGCCCTGCCGCGTTTCCACCGCGCGGCTCAATTGCGAAAGCACCAGCATGGGGACGTTCAACTCCTTGGCTAGCATCTTCATGCCGCGCGAGAGAGCGCTCACTTCCTGGACGCGGTTTTCGAAGCGGCCGCGCCCGGTCATGAGTTGCAGGTAATCCACGATCACCAGCCCGACGTGATGCCGCTCCACCTGCAAGCGCCGCAGCTTGGCGTGCATGTCCATCAGGTGCACGCCCGGCGTATCGTCGACATAAAGCGGCGCTTCCACCAGCTCGGTTAGCGCGTGGTGCAGCTTGCGGCGTTCCTCCTGGTTGAGATATCCTTGGCGGAATTTCTGGCTATCCACCCGCGCCGCCGCACACAACAGGCGGGTGAGCAGCGACTCCTTGGACATTTCCAGCGAGAAGATGGCCACCGTCTGTTTCAGCTTCAGCGCCACGTGCTGCGCGATGTTCAGCGCCAGCGCCGTCTTTCCCATCGACGGCCGTCCGGCCAGGATGAGCAGCTCGCCGCCGTGCATTCCCCCCGACAGGTCGTCGAACTTCGCGAAGCCGGTGCTGATTCCCTTGATGCGCTTGCTGGGATCGAGGAAGGCGTTGACGCCGCCTTCGTAGCCGGTGACGATAGCGTGGGCGTTCTCCAGGCCGTTCTTGACCCGCGCGTCGCCCAGCTTGAGCAGCGTCTCTTCGGCGCCGGCGAGAATCTCGTCCGGTTCCTCCTCGCCCATCAGGCAGCGGCTCATCATGTTCTGCGAAGCGAAGATGATCCGCCGCAGAATCGATTTGTCCTTGACGATGCGAATGTAGCTGTCCAGGTTGGGAAGCTGCGGCAGGCCGTCGTCGAGCGAAACCAGGTAGCTCAGCCCGTCGCAGGCTTCCAGCTCGTTGAACTTCATCAGCTCGTTGGCAACCGTGACGCGGTCGATCTTCTCGCCTCGCTCCTGCAACTCGCCCATGCGCCGGAAGATGCGGCGGTGCTTCTCCAGGCTGAAATCGTCGGGCTCCAGCGTCCCGGCCGCCTGCACGTACATGCTCTCGTTGAGCAGAATTGAGCCGAGCACGAATCGCTCGGCGTCGAGGTTGGTGGGGAGTCCCTTCTCAATTGCGTTTGGAGCGATCATGGCAACCGACCTAGCTTAGCTTCTTGCAGTACGTTGTTACAGAAAAAATACGGTCTGCGTTTTGACGAAGATAGGCTCAGGATAAAACGGGCCACCGCGGCCTCGCGAGCACCACGGCGCAACTCCCAAGCAATCAGCGCATCCCATTTGGATTTCCGCAACGGCGCACTCACTTTCCACAGCCTTTCCACTTGAGGCGGAAAGATCTTCTTCCTTAGTACCGGATTCTACTACAGGATGCCAGTGTTTTGTTTTGGAGGAGTAGCTCAAAATCGCGCTCGGAATCGCCGCCGCTCAAATCCGCCATAATCGCTGGAGGAGGATCTAACAGCATGCCCACTTGGGCGATCACGCATGGCATGTGGCAGGACATTTTTGGAGTGGGCGTTCCGGTGCTCGAAAAGATCATACGCCCGATCGTCGTGTACTTCTTTCTGGTGGTTCTGCTACGGGCATTCGGCAAGCGCGAGCTGGCGCAATTGAACCCCTTCGACTTGGTGGTGCTGCTGTCGCTCTCGAACACGGTACAGAACGCCATCATCGGCAACGACAACTCGCTGTCGGGCGGGTTGATCGGCGCCTTCACGCTGCTGGGAGTGAACTACCTGGTGGTGCGCTTCCTGTTCCGCCACCGCCGGCTCGATCAGCTTTTCGAAGGCAAGCCCACCACGCTGGTGGAGAAAGGGAAGATCGTCAAGGGAGGGCTTGCCAGGGAACTGCTCACCCGCGCCGAGCTGGTGGCGGTTTTGCATCGCCAGGGCTTCGACGGCCTCAGCGACGTGGAACGCTGCGTGCTGGAACCGGGAGGGGTTTTCTATATCCAGCGGAAGTCGCCGCCGGTCGACGAAGTGCAACACGCCGAGGTGATGGGCAGGCTGAACGATCTGAGCGGCAAGCTCGACCGTCTGCTGGCCCAGGGCAGCGGGGCGTGAGAAGCCGGGCAGACGATCGGCGCTGATCGTCCGTTGCGGTCCCGTGCCGTAGCCCGGCTTGACCGACCACCGAACCCGATGGTCCATCCGACCCGTTCGCGAGGCGCACGCGGGGCCCGTGGTCCAGCGTCTGGCGCCAGTGTAGAATCGAGAGTGGAGGAATGGCCGAGCGGTCGAAGGCGGCGGTCTTGAAAACCGTTAGTGGGGTAACTCACTCGGGGGTTCGAATCCCTCTTCCTCCGCCATGCAAGCTGTGTCCGCAAATCCCGCAACAGGTGGCTCCCAGTCAGCGGTGGAAGCCGACTTCCCGGCCCTAATTCCAGCCAACTTCCCCGAACCCCGTTTCCGGACCCCGCGTGGCAGAAGCCCGAGATGGCGGTTTTATGTGCGCGCGGGTTCCTCAGTGTTCCGCCGCGCCAGTAAAGCTCATTCGGGTTTGGGTATAGTGGTACATTTTGTAAGAATCCTCATGCACAGGAGTGGGCAATCTCCATGTCTAATTACCGTGCTTGTCTAGCGAGCAGTTCTCTTGGACTTCTAGTCGGCCTCGCGCTTGCATTCCCCGCGCATGGCCAGCAGGAGGTGCCTGCTCAGGCTGGGTATATGAATCCGGCGTTGCCGCTGGTGCAACGCATTGACGACCTGATCGGCCGCATGACGCTGGAAGAGAAGGTCTCCCAGATGCGGGACCATGCGGCCCCCATCCCGCGGCTTGGCGTGCCGAAGTACGACTGGTGGAACGAGGGCCTGCATGGTGTCGCCTTTGCCGGCTACGCGACCAATTTTCCTCAGGTGATTGGGATGGCTGCCACTTGGGATACCGGCCTTGTCCACATGATGGGCGAGACGGTCTCGACGGAAGCGCGCGCCAAGTACAACGACGCCATGCGCAACGACCAGCACGAAATGTTCTTCGGACTCACGTTTTGGGCTCCCAACATCAACATCTTTCGTGACCCCCGTTGGGGGCGGGGCCAGGAGACCTATGGTGAAGACCCTTTCTTAACGAGCCGCATGGGCGTGGCCTTCGTCACCGGCATGCAGGGAAACGATCCGCGATATTTCCGGGTGGTCTCAACGCCAAAGCACTATGCCGTGCACAGCGGCCCCGAGTCGCTGCGGCACCGCTTCAACGCGGCTGTCTCGCCGCACGATCTTGAGGACACGTACTTGCCAGCCTTCCGCGCCGCGGTGACGGATGCGCACGCCCAGTCCGTGATGTGCGCCTACAACTCGATTGATGGAGCGCCTGCCTGCGCCAGTGCGATGCTGCTGCGCGATCATCTGCGCGAAGCGTGGAAGTTTGACGGCTACGTCGTCAGCGACTGTGCTGCCGTCGCCGATGTAGACACAGGACACCACTACGCTCCGGACATGGCCCACGCGGCAGCCGCCGCCGTTAGAGCTGGCACCGATCTCGAATGCGGCTTCGGGACGGGGCAGGCGTTCCCGGCACTGGTTGATGCGGTTCATCGGGACTTGATCCAGGAATCCGAGCTTGACACCGCGTTGCGCCGACTCTTCCGGGCGCGATTTCAGCTCGGCATGTTCGACCCGCCGTCCAGTTTTCCCTATGGGCGCATTGCCGGGAGGGAGGTCAACTCGCCAGAGCACCGGCAACTGTCGCTGCGCGCGGCGCGGGAATCGATTGTGCTGCTGAAAAACCAGGATCACACACTCCCTCTCAAATCCGGGATCGCTCGCATCGCCGTGGTCGGCCCCACCGCCGAACTTGTACAGTCCCTGCAAGGCAACTACAACGGTCCACCGCCTGCGCCGGTTCATCCGCTCAACGGAATTGAGAAACGGTTCTCCTCCGCGAAGGTGGCTTATGCGCAGGGATCGACTCTGGTTGAGGGCTTCGCGATGCCCGTCGAGCATACCGCGCTTCATGCTGCGAGCGGTTCGGGCGACGGACTCACCGGCGAGTATTTCAGCTCGCCCGATTTGAGCGGCACGCCTGTCCTGACGCGTACCGACCGTAACATCAATTTCAATTGGGACAAGGTCGTTCCCGTAAACGGCCTGCAGCGCGACAATTACTCGGTGCGCTGGAGCGGCAGCTTCACTCCGCCAGCGCCCGGCGAGTACAAACTGGGTGTGCGCGTGAACTACTGCTATGCTTGCGAGAATGCAGAAGGCTTCCGGCTTTACCTGGACGGGAAGCCGCTGGTCGAAGATCGCGGCGAGGCTGCTGGCGAGCGAGGCGACGTGATCGAAGCGGCTGTGACGTTCAGCGATACGCAACCACATTCGATCCGTTTGGAGTACTTGCACAGAACGGGGAGCGCCGGCATCGATCTAATCTGGCAGGCTCCGGCGGCTGTACTGCGCAATCAAGCAGTCGAGGCAGCCAAACAGTCGGAGGTGACGATCGCGTTCGTGGGTCTTTCACCCTCCCTGGAGGGCGAGGAGATGCCGGTGAAGCTGGCGGGGTTCAGCGGCGGCGATCGCACTTCGATCGATTTGCCCGGGGCACAGGAAGATCTGTTGCAAGCGCTCGCCGCGACCGGAAAGCCACTGATTGTCGTGCTGCAGAACGGCAGCCCGCTGGCCGTCAACTGGGCGCAGCAAAATGCCAACGCGATTCTCGACGCGTGGTATCCCGGCGAGGAGGGCGGTACCGCAATTGCCGAGACGTTGGCCGGCGACAACGATCCTGCCGGGCGCCTTCCGCTGACCTTTTATTCGTCGCTGAGCCAAGTCCCACCATTTGAGAAATACTCGATGCGTGGCCGGACCTATCGATATTTTGCGGACAAGCCGCTCTATGGATTCGGCTTCGGACTCAGCTACACGAGTTTTGCGTACAACAACCTGAAGATTGCCCCATTAAGGGTCAGAGCCGGCGATCCGGTCACGGTAGAAGCTGACGTGAAGAACACGGGTCCAATGGCGGGAGATGAAGTCGTTGAACTCTACCTCACGCAGCCGAAGGTCTTTGAGACTCCTCTGCGTGTGCTGGCGGGCTTCCAGCGTGTGCACCTGGGTCCTAGCGAGTCGGTTCACGTCAGCCTTACAATCGATCCGCGCTCGTTGGGTCAAGTCGATCGGAAGGGCAATCGCGTGATAGTGCCCGGTGAATACATCGTCTCACTGGGTGGTGCACAGCCTCAGGATGCAGCCTCGGTCCAGATTGGTAAATTCAACGTAACTGGCAGGGCCGCGCTGCCAAAATAGAGGAGCCCAGCGGGGCTCTCTTGCGAGTTGTGGAGTACTGTTGCGGTGCGGCGTCAAACATCATCCGACGCCGGAAGACAGCGACCGCCCTCGTCGCTGGCCGGACTTTCTTTTGCGAGAACATCGCACTATCGACCAGCGTGGCGGGCTCCAAACGGCGATGGGGGAGGCGGATGGCTGACCTTCGCGTGAATTGAGAAGTGGCTTACGACAATCCCCTATCTCAAACTACGTCCGCGCCGCGCTCCGCCAGGAATTGGCGCAATAATGACCTGTGGCAGCGGCTCTCCTCCGCGCAATAGCAACCCAGCGACAGATTGGTGCGATGCGACAGTGCCGCCAATACGTCCAGTTCGCGGCTCCGATCGGGCGCGCTCATCTCACGCCGGAACTTGCGGCTGAATGCGGCCCAGGCCCGCTCGTCGGCGGCTCCAAGCGCTTCCTGCACCAGTTCGGCGCTGGGCGACAGGTTCGGGAACCAGACGTCATAATAATCCAGCCGGGCGAAGTCGGACTTCGGAACGCCGCGCGGAGGGCGCCGCACCGTGCCGCAAACCTTCGCCGGGCTTTCGAGGTGTGCCGAGGCGGACGATGAAGATAGGCATAACTCCCCCTACGGCCAGTGTGCCACGTGGCGTACCTGGCCGGGCTCCGGCGCGCTATCGCAAATCGGGGGGAGAGTATCTAAGCCGATGAGGCCAGTGCCGCCGTCATCACCAGTGGAGCTCGCCCGCGGGTCTTGAACTGGTACCGTTCGATGCGAACCGCGGCCTGGCTTTGCATGGAACGGACCACGCGGCCGACCGCGACGAACTTCAGGGGGCAGTTTCCATTGAGTTGAGCGGGCCAATCCACGGAAATTTCCACCGAGCGGCCCACTGGCAGCAATTCTTCGGTGGTGAAGAGGATTCCGCCGCTGCCCATGTTCAGGGTCTGACCGGAGCCGCCGACAGGATCGCCCTTGGGGTTTAGCAGCCGATATCGCAGGGTTTCGCGCAGCGGAAACCGGTTGGTTTGGCGCCGCTCCACGTTTCCTCGGAAATCGCTCATGGTCACGATGCTCCTTAATTGTACGATGTTCCCAACTGAAAACTGCCTACGGTTCAGCGTGCGATATCACACATTTTATGACAATAGTCTAAAAGTTCCAAATGACTGCTAACTTCGGTACCGTCGAAGTTAAGATGCCCTTCCATTCGAGGGCAAAGCTACGGCCGTCCGAAGCCGGGAAAGGACCGAATTCGTCGTCTGGTATGCTGAGGCATGGACCAAACCCTATTCCGCACACTATTGGAACAAGTGCGGAGCGGAGAAGTCGCGGTCGATCAGGCCCTGGAACGGATGCGCCACCTGCCGTTTGAGGACCTAGGCTTCGCCAAGGTGGATCATCACCGGGCGTTGCGCCATGGCATACCGGAAGTGATTCTGGCCAAGGGGAAAACCCCGGAGCAGGTGGTGGCAATCGCGCGAGCGCTGCTTGAAAACGCCGCCAACGTTCTCATCACGCGCGCCGACCGCGAATGCGCGGCAGCGGTGAGCGAGCAGATCCCCGACGCCGAGTACTCCGCGGTGGCCGGCACGATTCGCTTCTGGCGCGACCGGTCGATTCGCGGCAAAGGCAAGATCGCGGTGGTGTGCGCCGGCACCAGTGACCTGCCGGTGGCGGAGGAAGCGCGCATCACGGCCGAGGTGATGGGCAACGAAGTGGAATGCACCCACGACATTGGTGTGGCGGGCATCCACCGGCTGATGTACCACCGGGAACGGCTCACCTCGGCGCGGGTGGTGGTGGTGTGCGCGGGGATGGAAGGGGCCCTGCCGAGCGCGATCGGCGGATTGGTGTCCTGTCCGGTGATCGCGGTGCCCACCAGCGTCGGCTACGGCGCCAGCTTCCACGGTTTGGCTGCGCTGCTCGGCATGTTGAACAGTTGCGCCAGCAATGTGGCGGTGGTCAACATCGATAACGGGTTCGGCGCCGGTTACGTCGCCAGTTTGATCAACCGGGAATAAGAGAGCGGGGCTGGCGCCTTCGCCTGTCAAGCGTTTACCCGGCGAGCTCCGGCACCTTCACCCACGCCCGCTTTCGCCAGGATTCCATGCCCAACTCGGCTAGCTGGACACCCTTGGCGCCTTCGAGCAGGCTCCAGCGGAACGGATCGTCTTGCACCACGTGGCGCAGGAACAGTTCCCATTGGAGCTTGAAGGCATTGCCGTAAGCCTGCTGCTCCGGCACTTTCTGCCAGCCCGCGAAGAAATCGAGCGGGTTTTCGATGTCCGGGTTCCACACCGGCCGCGGTGTGGCGCCGCAGGGTTGCATCCAACATTGACGCAAGCCGGCGACGGCGCTGCCGAGCGTGCCATCCACTTGCAGCGTCAGCAGGTCGTCGCGCCGCACGCGTACGCACCAGGAGGAATTGAAATGGGCGACGATGCCGCCCGCCAGCTCGAACGTCGCATAGGCGGCATCGTCCGCGGTGGCTGCATACGGCTGGCCGGCTTCGTCCCAGCGCCGCGGGATATGGGTTGCGCCGAGGCACGAAACCGCTTCGACAGTGCCGAAGAGGTTATCGAGCACGTAACGCCAGTGGCACAGCATGTCCACGATAATGCCGCCGCCATCTTCCTTGCGATAGTTCCAAGACGGGCGCTGCGCCGGCACAGTGTCGCCTTCGAACACCCAATAGCCGAACTCGCCGCGCACGGAAAGGATACGGCCGAAGAAACCTTGCCGCTGGAGATCGGCGAGCTTCAGCAGGCCGGGCAGCCACAGCTTGTCCTGCACCACGCCGTGTTTGACGCGGGCGTTGCGGGCGAGGAGGTAGAGTTCGAGCGCCGCATCGAGCGACTCCGCCACGGGCTTCTCGCAGTAGACGTGCTTGCCCGCGGCGATTGCCTGGCGCACCGCGGCCGCGCGCCGGCTCGTGGTTTGCGCGTCGAAGTAAACCGAATACGCCGGATCG
>Ga0074045_10001473_pt1 | contig 22625 bp, 22 predicted proteins | sample BogForMeECP23OM2_FD_94442 | JGI IMG/M metagenome (GOLD analysis project Ga0074045, IMG submission 94442) | Bog forest soil microbial communities from Calvert Island, British Columbia, Canada - Bog Forest MetaG ECP23OM2 | ecosystem: Environmental > Terrestrial > Soil > Wetlands ... | reverse complement strand
CGTTGGTTCCGGCTTCGATGGCGCGCTCCCAGATTTCGGCGCCGCGCAACGCCATCAATTCCTTATTCGCGGTGACGATGGACTTCTTGGCCGCGATGGCGGCGTGGATGACTTCGGCGGCGATGGTGGTGCCGCCGACCAGCTCGACCACGATGTCCAGGTCCGGGTGTTCAATCAATCGCCGCCAGTCGTTGGTCTTGAAAACCGGTCCCAGCGATTCGGGAATCGTCTTGGAATCGATCAACAGATCGCAGACGGCGCCGACCCGCAGATGAAACCCGAGCTTGAGAGCGATCTGATCGGCGTTCTCCGCCAGAATCTTCAGCGTGCCCGAACCGATGTTGCCCAGGCCCACTATGCCTACGTTGACGTCGCGCATAACTCCGCATCATAGCATCCCGTGGACGCTGCACGATTGGGGGAAAGTCCCGACCCGGCGTGCGCCTGAGGAAGAGGTTTGTTTCCCATACAGCGTCAGCCTGAACGGGGGGACTGATTCCCAGTACGCACTCCGGCAAGCCGGCGGTCAGCTCGACTAAATCGATGCACGGTCACGCGCTGGGCGCGGCCGCGGGATTTCGGAGTTTCGTAGCCCCGAGATTCGAATCTGAGCGGTAGAATTATTGCTGATGCTGAGGGCAACCGTGCTTATCGTGGTGGCGCTGGCGATCCTGCTGTTGATCGTCGTCAACCATGCGTCGCACACAACACACGAGCACCAAGCGACAGGACCGGAAGTGTCGGCATTGACCGCCCAATCTAAGCCTGCTGTGGAAGAACGAAAGCTACCGGCAACCTGTCCCTGATTATCGTGTCTCACCACAGGAGCGCGGCGCACTATGTGTTTCCAGTTTTCCGACGCCGCTGGTCCGGATAGGCCACAGGCTATTCACTATTGCCTTCCCATAGCATCCTGCAATTCGGAGCTACGAAATCTCATTCCCGCGCGAAAGCCAGCAAGGGAGCGATGTCGTGATTGTCGGCGGCGCGCAAGGCGGCGATATACTGCTGCCGCGCAACGCCGGGATCCCGCAGGTTCTCCCGTCCCCAGGAAAACCGTTCACCGCCCAGCCGCATGATGAGAAGATCGGCCATGAGGCGTGCGTGACGCCCATTGCCGTTCGGAAACGGATGGATCAGGACCAGCCGGTGATGAAAACGAACCGCGGTCTCGTCAGGTGGGTAGGTCTTGAATTCGATCCATGCGTTCGCGTCGTCGAGCGACTTGCGAAGCTCGGTTGGAATCAGCCAGTAGTCAATCCCGATGTTCCGCTGGCTGGTTCGGAAGCGGCCGGCCCATCGCCACACGTCGCCGAGCATGCGCCGGTGCAGCTCCTTGGCGAATTTTTCGCTCAGGAGATCGCGCCGCCGCGGGCCGAGCGCCCATTCCTGAGCGCGCGCAATGTTCTCCTGCTCAGCCTCGTTCAACTCGGAGCGATAGGCGATGTGCGCCGGAATCAGATCGCGCATTTCTTCTGGCGTAAGCGGGGTTGCGGCATCGTCCGGTTCGAGAATATCGTTCACGTTTAATCCCAGAACAGCCGCGGGTTGGTGCGCCGGACAAGCTCATCGAGCCGCGCCTCGGAGTCCTTGGGCCTGGCCGTCACCGCCTGACGCTCCAACACCATCGAATGCTCTATGGGCTCGATGCGCCGGCGCGCGAACAGCCGGGCCCGGTCGCGGACCATCGCCTCCAGCGGCTCGTTCGGCACCAGCGAATAGACCAGAGTGCAATCGAGTGCCGCGGCCACCCGACGCAATGTCGCCAGTTGAATGGTGCCCTTCACCTCCGATTGTTCGAGCGCGATGACGGAAGGTTGCGCGATTCCGAGGCGCTTGGCAAGCTGCGCCGAGGACATGCCGAGCGCCGCGCGGATGGCCCTGATCCACCCGCGCACGGGCAGCGCGAACCGGCTGACCGGAGTGAGTTTTTTCAGGCGTCGATCGAGGCCTGAGCGGGATCGCCCAGCAAGCTCAGCTTTTCTCATAGGTTATAGTCGATTCGCATAGATAATTTAGATAGACTATAGCATATTAAATAATTGATAGTCAATAGGCTATAGTATATGGTTTTTATTTGTGCAATTCGCCTGAATTGCGCTACCCGATCTCCAGCCGCACCACCGTTTCCAGATGGAAGGTCTGCGGGAACAGATCCACCAGCGTCATCGCGGCGATGCGGTAACCGGAGGCAGTCAGCGCGGCAAGGTCGCGTGCAAGTGTGGCGGGATCGCAAGCGACAATCGTCAGGCGGCGCGGCTTGAGGGTGGCCAGCCGTTCCACCATGGCTTTGCCCAGGCCGGCGCGCGGAGGATCGGCCAGCACGAAATCGGGCGTGCGCTCCAGTTTCGCGAGCATGGCCTCGGCGGTGGCCTGTTGTGCCTTCACTCCGGGCAGGCCAGCGCGTTCGGCGTTGAAGCGCAGATCGCGCACCGCGCCGCCGCCGGATTCGACCGCGCTCACGCGGCGAAAGCGCCGCCCCAGCGCGAGCGAAAAAAGTCCCACCCCGGCGTAGAGGTCGAGCGCGGTTTCGCCTTCGGCGCCAGCCAGCGCGGCTTCCACCAACTGGTCGGCCAAAAACCGGTTCACCTGGAAGAAGGAATTGCTGCTGACTCGGAACCGGCCGCCGTAATCGAGCGCGCCCTCCACCAGCCCCGGAATTCGCTCGCCGCACCACTCGAAGAAGCGGCGCGCCACGGGCCGCTTGGTGTCGATCACGTTGATCTGCACCCGCTCCTCGTCACTGAACACCTCGATGGTCTCCATGAACGGCGGCCAGCGGGGCTCCTGCGCCATCTGGTTGAGGCTGGCGATGGCCTGATTGATTTTGGGCGACGAAATGGGGCAATCGTCGATCGGGCACAGGCTGTGCGAACGCGGTTCGCGATAGCCGATTTTGCGGCCTTCCACGTGCAATTGCGCGCGGTTGCGATATCCCCAGGCAGGACCGGTCACCGCGGCAATCTCGGCCGGCGGTTCGATCTTCCCGATCCGCCGTAGTTCCTCGACCAGGATGGTACGCTTGGCCTGCAACTGGTATTCGTACGGGGCGTGCTGGTAGTGGCATCCACCGCAATGCCCGAAAACCGCGCAGCCGGCGGCCACCCGCTCCGGCGCGGCTTCGAGCACTTCGAGCGTGCGCGCCTGCACCAGGCCGGGCTTTTCGGCGCGCGCCGCGGCGCGGATGCGCTCGCCCGGCAACACGAACGGCGCGAACACCACGCGCCCATCCAGACGCGCCAGCCCGTCGCCGCCATACACGAGTTTTTCCACCTGCACTTCGAAATTGCTTAGGATAGAATTTACTCCCGTATCACTTACCATGAAAACACGAGTCTTCTCCGGCATGCAGCCGACCGGAAATCTGCATATCGGCAACTACCTGGGCGCGCTCCGGAACTGGGTGCGCATACAGAACGATTATGAGTGCATCTTCTGCATCGTCGATTTGCACGCCGTCACGGCTTATCAGGACCCAGTCGAGCTGCGCCACAAGATCGAAGAAATCGCGGCGCTCTATCTGGCTGCCGGAATCGACCCCACCACTTGTTCCATTATGGTGCAATCGGCGGTGCCCGCGCACGCCGAGCTGAACTGGATGCTGACCTGCGTCACGCCGGTCGGCTGGCTGGAGCGCATGACGCAATACAAAGCCAAGGCCGGCAAACAGGATTCGACGTCGGTGTCGGGTTCGCGAACGGGGCCGAAGTCGGCATCGGTGTCGGGTTCGCGAACGAATTCCGTAGGCTCCGGCCTGCTCCAATACCCGGTGCTGATGGCCGCCGACATTCTGCTCTACCAGGCCGGAATCGTGCCGGTGGGCGAAGACCAGGCCCAGCACCTGGAGCTGACGCGCGACATCGCGCAGCGCTTCAATTCGCTCTACGGCGACACGTTCGTCGTGCCAGGCACCAGTCTGCCTGCGGTGGGTGCGCGCATCATGGGCCTCGACGATCCCACGCAGAAGATGAGCAAGTCGGCCACCGGGCAGAACCACGCGGTAGCGTTGCTCGATCCGCCGGCCACCATCCGCAAGACCATCATGCGTGCCACCACCGATTCCAACCCCGCCGTGGATTTCGCTACCGCCGGCCCTGGCGTGCTCAACCTGCTGGCGATTTATCAGGCCTTTTCGGGCGACACCGGCGACGCCATGAAGGCCCGCTTCACCGGCATGCGCTATGGCGATTTGAAGAAGCAGGTGGCCGAGATGGCGATCTCTCACCTGGAACCCTTTCAGCGACGCTATCGCGAAATCGTAGCCGACCCGGGGTACCTGGCCGGCGTGCTGCGCCAAGGCGCCGAGCGCGTAGCTCCCATCGCCAACCAGACCGTGCAACTGGTGAAGGAACGCATGGGGCTGTACGTGGGCTAAGCTCCCGAACGTCCGCCCCGCTGGATTCGGCAGTGTGTTGCTCAGAAAACGGAAGCCTGTGCGAGCATAGCCGGACCGAGGATATTCGCCGCTCCGGCGTCCCGTCGAATCCGAGCGTGGATTGCTCCCCCAACCTCTGCTACCGCGCACGTCCCAATCGGAGACGGCGTTTTCCCAGGAACGGACAGGCGGCTGGATCGGTAAGGCAGGTCCTTTCCCAACTGCTGAGCAAATCACAGGTAGGACAGACGATCGGTTTCTGTCGTCTGTCAAGGCGTCCGTGCGCTTGCGCAACAAGACAAACCACGAAAGCCGATGGCCCGTCCTGCCTGGTACGTCGCTTGCTCGACAAGCGGAGTGGGAGGTGTCTGATGGCACGGAAAGAACGCATTCAGGAACCGATCGCCGGTCTGGTGCGACCGGATTACCTCGAGGAACGCATCCAGGCAGGCTGGCGGCTGGTGGGCCTCGAGTGGGAGCGCGACACGGCGGAAGCCACGCACCCGAAGCCAAAAGGTTGGGTGGAGGAGATTCCGTACGGCCTCCAGGTCTCCGACGATTGCGCGCAACTGGTGGGCAACCCAGCCGAGGTCGAAATCATCGTGTTGGCGCTCGATATGATTGTGGAGGATTGCCCGCTGTCACGCGTCGCCGACGAGTTGAACCGGCGCGGCTACCGCACCCGCTGCGGCGAATCCTGGACGCCAACCGCGTTGTTCAACCTGTTGCCGCGTATGATCGCCGTCGGCCCGCGCGTCTTCAACAGCGAAGAATGGATGACGCGCCGGGAACGGCTGCCGAAGGTGGTGTAAGGGCGGGCGGGGATGCGGCATGATCGGGGAGCGCCGCTGAACTACGCCGCCGCAAGCGGGAAGCGCCGTCGTTCCTCAGTTCTCCGAAGGTCTCTCGGCGTGGTCGATCACGATCACCTCGACGGGTGTCTTCCTCGCTCGAAGGCGCAATCCAAGCTCCTGTTGTGTCGCGGTGAAAATCGAAACTCCGGTTTCCAACATCGCGTCGTCCGCTCCAGGTCTGACGGGCCCTCTACTCTCGGGAGTCCACTCCAACTTTAGATCGAAGCTGCCTGCCAATCCCGTATGATTCACCACCGGCAGGTCCATTTGGCGGGACAGAACTTCGGCGAATCGGTCCATTGTGATGGTCTTGGCGTCTATGAGCCCTCGGCCATTCCTGGTGGTCGATTCCCTTTCCGCGGCTCTCTCCAGTTTTTGTCCGCCCTTCGCGACTTCCAATACGAACGCTTCTACCGTTCTGGTCTCGCGGCGGATGGCAAGTTTGAAGCGCTCGGCGAGCAGGGTGCGGAGCATCGCCATCAGCGATCGGTCGTCATCCACCGGCAGATCGGCTTTGGCGACGATGTCGAAGCGGGCAGATTCCAGCCACGGCGGTCCACCTGAAATCTGATTTGGTCCCACCGCGAACGCGCCCATGATGCAACGCTTCAGGGTGACGTTACTCGCCGTAAGCCGGCCGTGACCTGTCTTTAGGCCGGAGGATCCTGCGAATTGGTCGAGGCTGCTAGGCTTCACCGTCGCAACTTCAAACCGCGCGTCCCCCCTGGGACCGTCCACAGACAGCAGCGGAGGCGAATAGCGCTACGCTGGCGAACGCTCGAATCACCGGCAACCCTCCCCACAAGCCTTGACGACATAGATGACTCACGTGTTGAGAACCGGTGGCTCAGCCCCAGGCCCAGCAGATGAATCTCCGCGGCCGCAAACTGGCCGCTCCGCCCCTCACGCCCGCGGGCCGGGGACTTCCGTCCTGCCCGACAGCGGTTCCACCGCGCCGCTCCCGCAGACGGCCACACCGGTTTGCGTGAGGGCGTTCAGGAATCCGACCAGCAGGTTATAGAACACCTGCTCGGTGAGCGGCTGGTTGCCGGGCAGGCGAAAGTTGACGGGCAATTCCTTGGCGATGCCGAGCCGCACCGCGTTGGAGCGCAGGCGGCCGGCGCGGTCGCGCTTGTTGGCCAGGCTGAGCGGGGTCTGCATCACGAATCCGGTGCGGCCATCGACGTAGAACTGGCAGCGCGAAAACCAACCGAGGTTGGTGGGATGGCTGGCGTCGAACAGCAGCAGGGGCGTCTGGCGGCCGGGCGCCGCCAGATCGAGACTGATGGTGCGTGCGCCATCGCGAGCGCGGACTTCGAACCCCGCCTGCCGTGCGATGCTGGACACCGTCTCCGGCTGGAGCTCCATGTAAATCAACTTGTGCTGTCCGGCTTGCAATACCTGCATGGCGAAGGGTCATTGTATCGCATGCCGAATGCGGCGGCGCTAATAGTGGCGGCCATTTAATGGATTCGTTCTCTCGGGCTTGGCCAGGAACGTGCCCTTGTTCCGTTACACCGCGCTGGCGGAATCGGCGCAAGTCGTTCAAGCTGGCGAGGATGGGAGGGGTCCCATGGTCAGAGTGGAGAGCCGGGCGGGGCAAATGGCGCACGCGTTTACCCCTGCGAGCGGGTATCGCGCTGGGGAATTTCACGCAACTTGGCAATTGCAGCAGCGCGCCCCAGTTGATGCAGGTCCGGTGGCGGCAAAACCCAAGAAGCAGAGTTGTAAAACTTGTGCCGGCCGTTGGTGCATCGGGCGCTGCCGATTCTGAGCGGAAGCGCCCGAGAACAACCCAGGCTTTTGTCGCTAGATTCGGGCATGTCCTTCGCCGCACGGAGTGCCACCGCGCGCTGGCGAAGGGCCCCGCTTGGACCAGCACCGTCACCAGCGGCGTCGACGGCCGACGCCGCAAGGGCCTGTCCCTCATTGACGTTCACGCATTTATGTTTCTGTAATGTGTGCTGTTGTATACTGCTTAGAGCCAGGTGTGCAAACCGCAACCTCGGCCAACCTGTCTTCCAGGAGGAACCAATTGCGCTGGATAATCGGCATTATTTTATCGACCGGGGTCGTGTTGGGTCAGACCGCGGTCTATACGTTTACCGGAACCGCCAGCGGAACAATCGGCGGCACTCCCTTCACAAATGCCACTCTCACGGTCACCAGCACGGGGAACGTCAGCACCGTGTCTTGCACATCCACGTGCTCGCTGTATCCCGCGGCGGGAGCAAGTGCCTTCACGATCAGCGGTATAGGGACGGGCACGTTTTCGGGCTCGAGCTATGTGTTCGACAACCAAAGCAACGCCGTGGCGGGATTTGGAGTCGTTAACGACGATATCCAGATTTACGATAGCTCGATCGGGAGCGCTGCTTTGGCCACTTACAATCTCCAGTCCTCGATCGGCCCACTTGGCCCGGAAGCGACGGACCCGTCCACGTCGGATTGGGTCAACCTCAGCACATCGCTCCGAGTTTTACCGTGACGTCCTTTACCAATGTGACGTTTCAAGCGACCGTCGGTGGATCGACGCCGCGCACGCCCGTGCCGGCCAGCTTGCTCCTGGTAGGGCTCGGCCTAGCCTGCTTGTTGGTTTGGAAGTTCCGCGCCCAACTCGCCGCTTAGCGCGTTTTCTCCGCCGGCGTGGGGCTCCGCAGGGCGAACCAGGCGCCGGCCAACGCCAGCCATGACCCGAGTATCAGGTGGATCGCGGTGTGCACGCCTACGCCGGGCACAAAGCGGAAGTTACTGAAGACGTAGCCTTTGAGCAGCATGGCGGCGACCATCAGGCTCCATAGAAAAAAGAGACCCGCGCCTCGGCGGGTGATGGCGAGCAGCAGTGCGACTAGACCGAAGAGGGATGCTGCGAGCAGAATCCAGGCCAGCGTTGCCCCGCTCCACGGCAACATGTCTAGATGCAACGCGGCGGCGCCCGAGCCGAGCGCCCCTGCGGATACCAGCAGCAGGAACAGCGCCAGCAGACCGTGATACAGATAGCTGAACAGACGCAATAGAGTTTTCGCGACTCCCACCCGGCCAACCTCCTGAGGAATGGAACGGCTATTCTATCGCATCGGAGGGAGGAGCATTCGAGAACCTGTTGACCCTTCAGTTTCAGACCGTTAGAATCGCAGTAGGGGCAGTGTAGCAGCGCAGTATGAGTCAGACCGAGCCGCTCAAATCCCGCCATCGCGAAATCCTCAATACGATCGTGCGGAATTATATCGAAACCGGCGAGCCGGTCGGGTCGCACAGCATTGCGATGAGCCGCAAGCAGAACTTGAGCGCGGCTTCGATTCGCAACGTGATGGCGGACCTGGCCGAGGAGGGCTACCTGTCCCAGCCGCACACGTCGGCGGGTCGTGTGCCCACCGAAAAGGCCTTTCGCTTTTACGTGGGGTCGCTGGTGGCGGCGCGGCTGGCGCTGGGCGAAACCGAGCGGCTGCACGAGGAATTCCGCGCGCTGCCCACGGTGGCGGCCGGCATCGAGCGCTCCAGCCAGATTCTGATGGAGCTGACGCGCAACGTGGGAATCGTCGCCGCGCTTCCGGCGCTGGCGCAGGAGCTCGATCAGATCGAGTTGCTGCCGCTAGCCGACCGGCGCGTACTGATGATTCTGGTGACGCGCGACCAGATGGTGCGCAACCGGGTGGTGACGCTGGAAGATCCGATCCGGCCCGACGAGCTGCTTTCGATCCGCAATTACGTGAACCGGAATTTCGGCGGCTGGCGGTTGGGCGATGCGCGCCGGGAACTGCTGCGCCGCGTGATCGAAGAGCGGGCGCTTTATAGCGCCGCGATGAGCAAACTGCAAGTGCTGTGCACCAAGGGCCTTTTGGACGTGGATACCTCGCCCGAAGTGCACATGGAGGGCGCTTCGAACCTGCTCGGCCTGGACCTGCACCTGACGCGGGAGAAGCTGCGCGAGTTGCTGCGCGCGCTCGAGGAAAAGCAGCGGCTGATCGACCTGCTGGACCGTTTCCTGGAATTGCCCGCTGGCGAACTGGAAGTGCGGGTGGGACTCGAGGAGGCGCATCCGGCGATGAAAGACCTGGCACTCATCGGCATGACCGTGCGGCTGGCCAGCGGCTTGCCGGCCAAGGTCGCGGTGCTGGGCCCGATGCGCATGCGCTATGAACGCGTGATGGCGGCCGTGATTCAGACCAGCCGGGCTCTGGAGAGTGCGCAGTTCTAAGCGCTTGCTGGCGATCGAACGGGTTATTTCATGACAGCCCATAAACATGGCCGCGGCGGGCGCTGGCGTGGCTTTGGTAAGCTGAAAGAAGTGGATACCCCAAACCCCGAACCCAACGTTTCCGACGTGTCCGCGGACGAGAATTTGCCGGCCGAGACCGCCGGGGACCGGATGGCGGCGCTCGTGGCGGAACGCGACCAACTGGCGGCGGCCAAGACCGAACTCGAGGACCGCATGTTGCGCGTCCGCGCCGAGTTCGACAACGCGCGCCGGCGGGCGGAACGCGAACGCTCCGATTTTCTGCAATTTGCGGCGATGGATCTGGTCAAGGAGCTCTTGCCTGTGGTGGACGATTTCGAACGAGCGCTGAAAGTGGAAACCGCCGACCGCGAGTACGCCAAGGGAGTCGAGCTGATCTACCAGCGGCTGGTCGAGACGCTAAAGAAAATCGGGCTGGAACCGATCGATACAACGGGGCAGCGTTTCGATCCGAACCTGCACCAGGCGGTCGACCGCGTGGAATCCGATGAGGCCGAAGATATGGCGATCCTGTGCGAATATCAGCGCGGCTACAATTTTAAGGGCAAGCTGCTGCGGCCGGCCATGGTCCGAGTCGCAGTGCGGCTGTAACGAATCTATATTCTGTGTCCAAGCGCGATTATTACGAGATCCTCGGTGTCGGCAGGGATGCCGGAGACCAAGACATCAAGAGCGCTTACCGTAAGCTCGCGCTCCAGCATCACCCGGATCGCAATCCGGACAATCCCGAAGCCGAGGACCGTTTTAAGGAAGCCTCCGAGGCGTACAGCGTTCTGAGCGACGCGCAGAAGCGCGCCGCGTACGACCGTTACGGCCACGCCGGCGTGCAAGGCGCGGGCAGCGGCGGTTTCGATCCCAACGCGTTTTCCGATTTCAGCGACATCCTGGGCAACTTCTTCGGCTTCAGCGACATGTTTGGCTCGGGCGGAGGCCGCGGGCGGTCGCGCGCTCAGCGCGGCGAGGACGTGCGCTACGATCTGGAAATTGCGTTCGAAGAGGCGCTGTTCGGCATGAGCGCCGATATCCAGGTGCCGCGGATGGAGGCCTGCGGCCGGTGCCATGGATCGGGCGCGGAGCCCGGCAGCGGGCCGACCACCTGCCCCACCTGCCACGGCCGCGGCGAGGTGCTCTACCAGCAGGGCTTCCTCAGCATTCGCCGCACCTGTTCCACTTGCGGCGGCTCCGGCCAGATCATTCGCAACGCCTGCGGCGAGTGCCGCGGCCAGGGCTACCGGCAGGGGCAGCGCAAATTGAAGATCAACATTCCCGCCGGCGTGGACGATGGCACGCGGCTGCGCTTGTCCGGCGAAGGCCAGCCCGGCGCGCAGGGCGGTCCGCCGGGCGATCTGTACGTGTTCCTCAAGGTGCGCGAGCACGCTTTCTTCGAACGCCACGAACACGATCTGCACTGCACGATTCCGCTCAACGTGGCGCAGGCCGCGCTGGGCTGCGAAATAGACGTACCCACCTTCGAAGGCCCGCATCGGCTGAAGATTCCGGAAGGTACCCAGAGCGGCGCGGAATTCAAGCTGCGTCATAAGGGCGTCGCGGTTTTGAACGGCAGCGCCCGCGGCGACCTGGTCGTCCACATCGACGTCAGAGTTCCCACGCGCCTGAACCGCGACCAGCGCCGCCTGCTCGAACTGCTGCGCGACAGTCTGCCGGTGAACAACGCACCGTCGGAAAAAGGCCTGTTCGAAAAGGTGAAAGACTACTTCGTATAGCATTGGTGGGGCATGCTTCAGCTTGCCCGTTGTTTTGCTATACTGCCTCGCAGAATGGCCAAGATCACTTCCATTTACAGCGTGCATCCCAGTGTTGCGTTTGTGACAAATTGGCGGGAAAGCCTCAAGGAGCGGACCGGGCGGTCGCTCGCCGCGTGGCTCACGCTGGTGAAAGCATCCGGGCCGCCCGGCGAGAAGGAGCGCATCGCCTGGCTCAAGCAGGAGCACAAGCTGGGCACCTATTCGGCGATTTGGATCGCGCAGCGAGCCGCCGGCAAGGATGCCGATATGGACAGCCCGGAAGCCTATCTCAAGGCCGCCGAACGATACGTGAATACTATGTTTCGCGGGCCGTATTCGCCGATGCGGCCGCTGTACGACGAATTGCTTCGGCTGGCTTTCAGCCTGGGCGAAGACGTGAAGGCGTGTCCGTGCAAGACCATGGTGCCGCTCTACCGTAACCACGTATTCGCGCAGATCAAGCCGGCCACGCGCACGCGCATCGATCTCGGTTTCGCGCTGGGCGCGCGCAAGAGAGAAGGTAAGCTGATCGAAACCGGCGGCTACGCGAAGAAGGACCGCATCACGCATCGCATCGGCATCGAATCGCCCGAGCACATCGGCGCCGAAGTCAAGCGCTGGCTGAAGGTGGCGTACGACGAGGACGTGAACTGAAGCGTGGGCGCTACCTGACCGGACGAGAAGGTTCTTCGGCCGGTAGAAGGGGGGCTGCCATCGCGGGGTCGAACCCGTCTTCCCGTAGGTCGAGCACCAGGGCATATGGACTATCGGCTGCGAACTCGTCCCGGATTAAGACAGATGAGCCAGGGCGCGCTGTGGCGAGCTTAGCTTCGATGAGTCTCGCTAGCCGCGCCAATTCCGTCAGCGGACCGCGAATTGCGTGGTCATCAAATCCGGCCTCCGGCCAGGTCATAACCTCAAGATGCATGTACGGGCCGTAGTGCTCGTGTTCCGACCGCAATGCGTTGCGAGGGTCAGCGGCATATTCAAGGAGGACATCTCGAAAACGCAATAGGCCAACCCGAGAGCCCGTTATCCTCCAAACTCCGGCCTGATCGTCGCGGTCGTAAAAGAAGCCGAGCTCACGCCACTCCTGCCTCGTTGCCCTGTTGGTAGCGTCACTCGGCATAGTCTATCTCACATGACATTATCCCCCATTCGCAGCGGCGGGTTCGGTCGATTCGAACATGATTGCAGCATCCCCGCCGTTTGCGGTATTCTCCGATTAGGCGGTGGAGTTCGCCAAACCGCCGCTCTCCCGAGCGGCCAATGACTCCTATAGCGAAAATCGCTGTAGGGGCTTCCAGGCCGAATCCCTGAACAGCAGAAACTGAGCACGAACACGGCATGGAACAGGTCTGGTTTTCAGCGGCGCTGTGGCTCATCCTCGCGTTAATTGCCACGCTGCTTTCAATTTGGTTCCGGGTCTCGACAGCGCTTTCCGAAATCGTTGTCGGCACGGTGGCGCAGTTGATCATCGGGGCGTTGATCGGCACCGAAGTGCTGGGAGCGAAGTCGGCCTGGGTCGGCTTCCTCGCTGGCACGGGAGCCATCGTGCTCACGTTTCTCGCCGGGGCCGAACTCGATCCTGCGATATTCCGCACGAAGTGGAAGGAAGCGACCGTCGTCGGACTGGTCGGTTTTTTCTCGCCGTTTCTCGGAGCCGCGGCCGAGGCGCACTTCGTATTGGGCTGGTCAGTTCCGTCAAGCTGGTTGGCGGGCGTCGCCCTGTCCACCACGTCAGTCGCTGTCGTGTATGCCGTCATGCTGGAACTTGGGCTCAATCGGACCGATTTCGGCAAAGGCATTCTCGCGGCTTGTTTCGTGAACGATCTTGGAACCGTCATTGCGCTGGGCCTGATCTTCGCGCCGTTCACGATCCGGACGGTCGTCTTCGTTGTCGCGAGTGTGGTTGTATTCGCCGCGCTGCCGTTTGTCACTCCATGGTTCTTCCAGAAATACGGAGGCCGCGTTTCGGAGCTCGAAGCAAAGTACATTCTGTTTCTGCTGTTCGGTATGGGCGGCCTGGCGGCCTGGGCCGGCAGCGAGGCGGTGCTGCCGGCGTACATCATCGGGATGGTGTTGGCCGGAACGGTCGGCAAGGACCACGTCCTAATTCGGCGTCTGCGAACCTTGACCTTCGGCTTACTCACGCCATTCTATTTCATTCGCGCCGGGTCGCTAGTGTCCGTGCCGGCGCTGGTCGCCACGCCGCTCGCCTTCCTGGCGCTGTTCGCGGCCAAGATGGTGAGCAAGATGGCCCCGCTGGTTCCAACGGTGCGGGCGTTCGATCATGAAGGGCACCAGGGGCTGTATTACTCTCTGATGATGTCGACGGGATTGACGTTCGGCACCATCTCAGCCCTGTTCGGTCTCAATCATAAGATCATTACCAGCGCGCAGTATTCGTATCTGGTCGCGACCGTGATCGCCAGCGCCGTAATCCCGACGGCGATCGCCAACGCCTGGTTCATGCCCAAGCACCTGCTGCCAAGATCGGAGGCGGCTGTTCGGCCAATGGCTACGATGGCGGAAGCCGCCGGGGAATCGAGATGCTCGAGCAAATTCTGATTGCACACGACGGTTCCGATAGCGCGCGAAAGGCGTTTGAATTCGCCGTTGACCTCTCTGCGCGCCTTGGCGCGCGTCTTCGCATGATTTGTGTCGAGGAGGAGGTCCCGCGCCACGCCGAGGTGATCGACGAGCTTCGCGAAGAGATGGATCGCGCCGACAGCTACTTTGGCCAGCTTGCCGAACGCTGCCGGGCGCGCGCTGCGCAGTATTCCGTCGACCTCGATACCGTAATCCTGCCTGGACATGCCGTCAAGGTAATTGGCGATTTTGTCCTGGAGAATGCTATTGATTTGCTGGTCATCGGCTTCACCGGACATTTCCGAATTTACGAACACATCTGGGGCGGCACAGCTCACAACCTGACGGCCACTGTGCACTGCAACGTGCTGGTGGTGAAGTAATAGGGCCGAGCAACAGAGTCCGATGCCTGCGCCCTCATCAACGTCTGCTGGGTGTCGGGAGCAGCAATAACAGAAACGCTCCGGCCAGCGTGAGAATGGCGGCGTAACCAATACCGACGGCAAACGATACGTGAGACCATAACAGTCCTACGACGACGCTCGAGAGAAGATCTCCGAACGAGTTCGCGGTGGCCAGCGCGCCGTAGCCCACGGTTCGGCACTCGATCGGCAACAGGTCGGCCGCGAGCGCACGCTGCACCCCGTCCACAATTCCGACGTAGACTCCGGCCAGGCTGAACAGCAGCGCGAGCATGGGGATGCCGGTCGGATTCGTGAGGAACAGCAGACACATCGCGCCGAACGTGGCGTAACCGGCGGCGAGCAGAGTCTTCTTATTCACGCGGTCCCCGAGTGCTCCCGCGGGATATGAGACGGCTGCGTACAGAACGTTGTGAAGGATATACAGCGCGATCCCGTAACGTCCCGCCACGACGGCCCCCCACTTCGGCGTGAGCAGAGACACCGCACGCAGAACCAGAAGAGTATGAGCGAAATTGCCGAGGCCGAAGACTCCGGCGGCGCACGTGAAGCGCCAGAAGGTCGAGGGCAAATCCCGCAGCGATGCGAACAGGCGTAGATGTTCCCGCGGCATTTTAGGCGGATACCGAATCACAGCCCACGCAATGAAGACCGTGATTGCACCGGGGAGGAACGCAATCAGGAAAATGTGCCGAAGAGCAATGACGCCGATCAGAGACAGCGCTATCGCGGGCCCCAGAATCGCGCCAAGCGTGTCCATCGCGCCCTCGAATCCAAAAGCCCGGCCGTGGGCCTCCGGTGCCACGATCTCCGAGAGCAGCGCGTCGCGAATAGGCCCGCGCGCGCCGCGTCCGGCCCATGCAATCGCTCTGATCGCCAGCAATTGCCACCACGCCGTGGCGAACGCGAAGGCGCCCATCATGGCCGTGACAACATAACCAGCCACCAGGATCGGCTGGCGCTTTCCGATGCGATCCGAGTAATACGACATCCACAGCTTGAGCAGGCTCGAAGCGGCGTCGGAAACTCCCTCGATGACACCGAGGGCCGCGGCGCCGCCGGCAAACGTGGCCAGAAAAAGCGGGAGCACGGCGGTTGTCAGCTCGTGGCCCATGTCGGAGAACAGACTGAGGACACCGATCGCGACAACGTTGCGGGTCAACCAGCGAACAGGGGTGTTCGATTTCATTCGCCGTTTGCCGAGTATATCCCGATTCTCTGGCCAGATGCGGTTCCCCACGGCACGCCGCAAGACGCTATAATCCGGTCTAGACCGCCGGTGATGGAGCCCGCCATCAACCGTCTCGAGCCCCGCTCGGGAACGATAGCTCCTACGTGTGAAGAGCTATGATTCCTGGCGCGCAAGACACCCACCCCGAAACAAACGGCATGGCCGGCCCACCGAATTCCAACCAGCCGGCCGCGTGTGTACCCGGCGGCTTTCCGTTACAGCCAGCCCTGGACCTCGCGGCGGATGTGGCGGCGCGGTACGAGATATCCGCGCTTTCCGGCCTGCTCGCCAGCACTAGGGGCTCTGCGGCACAGGACGAGATCAGCGTCGCTGTGCTAGGACGTTTCAAGGCCGGCAAGAGCAGCTTCCTGAACCATTTTCTAGGGCGCAGCTTCCTGCCCGTCGGCGTTGTGCCGGTTACAGCGGTGGTTACCGAAATCCGCTACGGTGCCCGCGATGCGGCACGCGTTCATCGCCGGGATGGCGGCGATGCCGAGGTTCCGCTCGACCAGATCGGCGGCTATATCTCCGAGAAGGAAAATCCGAAGAACATGAAGCAAGCCGGCCTGATCACCGTGGAACTTCCGGAATTGCTGCGATTTCGTGGCTTGCAGTTCGTCGATACGCCGGGTCTTGAAAGCGTGCTTTCTCACAACACGCAAACCTCGTTGGACTGGCTGCCGAATGTCGGTCTCGCGTTAGTGGCGGTCAGCGTCGACCCGCCCCTTTTGCAGCGCGATGTAGATTTGCTGAGGAGCCTTTACCAGTACACGCCAAAGGTCGCCGTATTGCTCACCAAGGCCGATCTCCTCGGCGAACACGAGCTTACGGAAGTGGTCGAGTTCGTGCGCACACAGCTTGCCAGTAACCTTCCCGCAACGCCTGAGGTCTTCCCCTATTCGACGAAGCCCGGATTTGACCGCTTTCGCGAGGCCCTCGAAGCCAAGCTGGTCGGCGCAACCTTGGACCGCTTCGCCGAAGAGCGCGAATCCATCCTCGTCCGGAAGATCGACACCCTCTTGCGGGAATGCGGAGATTTTCTGGCCCTAAGTCTCAAGGCGGCTGAAATGGTGCAGTCGGAGCGCCAGGCGCTGCGGCAGCACGTCATCGGCGAGAAGGAGATCATAGACGAAGTGAAGTCGGCAATCCGATTGGTGGTGCAACATGCCGCGGGTGGAACGCGGTCCATGGTCAGCAACAGGCTTGAGGCGCACCAGAGCGACCTGGAGCGCACGCTGCTCGAAGCCTTCGAAGGTGAGTTTCCGAAATGGACTAAGAGCCTTGGCACCATGCTTTCCTCGTTCGAAGCCTGGCTGGCGGGCGCCCTGCGCGACGAGCTTTCCGTGCTTTCCGTCCGGGAACGCAGTTCGTTCCTGGCGCCGCTGCACAAGGTTCGGAAGCAGGCCTTCCGCGCGCTGCAACAATTTCGGGATCGCTTGTCGGATCGCACCATGCGGGCGTTCGGGGTGCCGTTGCGCACAACGGAAACCGAGATCCATCTCGTGGAGCCCAGCACGCCCGATATCAGAATCGGACGAGTGTTCGACCGGAACTGGGAACTGCTATCGCCCATTCTCCCTGCGTGGATGATCCGGGCCGTGGTCCGCCGCCATTTTGCGCGCACCATTTCCTATTTGGTCTACCAAAACCTCAGCCGGCTCAGCACACAGTGGGAAGAGAGCATCAACGGCGCGCTGTGGGGTGTCGAGCACGAAGCCCGGCGGCGCCTGGAGGAATTGATGGGCACCGTCGAACGTCTTGTAGAAAGCGCCGGCAATGCACGGGCACCGCAACTTCGCGCCGATCTGGACCGGCTGGAGACGGCGCGGAAATCGCTCACTGCGGAGGCTGCCGGTTGACGTGCTAACTTTTGCCGCTGGTTGGGGGCGGTACCGGTACCTCGGCCCGAATTCACCGTGAGCGAAGCCAGACAAGCAGATAACGCAGGCGATCGCGCTGGGCAAAGGTCGGAGCGGTACCAAAAGACGCTATAATATCTTGTTTGAACTTTAGGTGATGGAGCCCGCCACCGGCCGGCTCGGTCTTGGCTCGGGAATGGTAGCTCCTTCCCGTGGGGAGCGGTGAATCGGGGGATGCCAAGCACTTATCCCGAAGTGAGCGGCGCGGCACATACTCCGGATTCCAGCGAGCGATTCACGCACATGTCCTACAACTCACCGTTACCGGCGGCTCTGGACTTGGCGGCGGAGGTGGCGGACCGGTACGACATTGACGCGCTGTCCGGTCTGCTCGCCAGCGCACGTGCGTTGCAAGGAGAGAACGAGATCAGCGTCGCCGTGCTGGGGCGGTTCAAGGCGGGCAAAAGCAGTTTCCTGAACCACTTCCTGGGGCGCAATTTCCTTCCCGTCGGTGTCGTGCCGGTTACCTCCGTGGTCACGAAGATCCGCTATGGCCCTCACGAAGAGGCGCGGGTGCATCACGACGACGGCCGCGATCCCGAAGTCCCTCTCGACGGGATCGGCCGTTACATATCCGAGAGAACCAACCCGGAGAACACCAGGGAAGTCGTCATGATCACCGTGGAACTGCCGGAATTGCGGCGATTTCGCGGGCTGCAGTTCGTCGACACGCCGGGTCTCGATAGCGCGCTTTCTCACAATACGCAAACCTCGCTGGACTGGCTGCCGCATGTGGGACTCGCCTTGGTGGCGGTGAGCGTCGATCCTCCCCTTTCGCAGCGCGATATCGATCTGCTGAAGAGACTGTACCATTACACGCCGAAGGTCGCCGTACTGCTCACCAAGGCCGACCTCCTCAGCGAAAATGAGCTTCAGGAAGTTATCGCGTACGTGCGCACACAGCTTTCCAGAAACTTCACCGGAGTGCCGCAGGTCTTCCCGTACTCGACCAAACCCGGCTACGAGCACCTCCGCGAGGCGCTTGTAGCGGAGCTGGCCGGCGGGACCTTGGAGCGTTTCGCCCAAGATCGCGAGTCCATCTACGTCCGGAAGATGGACACGCTGTTGAGCGAATGTGGCGACTTCCTGACGCTGAGCCTCAAGTCGGCGGAAATGATTCAGTCGGAGCGCCAGGCGCTGGATAGGCAACTGCTCGCCGAAAAGGAAGCTCTCGACGACGTAAAGTCCATCGTCCGGCTGCTGGTGCAAAACGCCTCGGCTGAACTGCGGACTGAATTCATCCGTCAACTCCAAACGCATAAGGGCGAATTGGAGCAGGCGTTGTCCGAAGCCTTCGAGATCGAGTTTCCGAAATGGACCCAGAGCCTGGGCACCATGCGCCGTTCGTTCGAAGACTGGCTGGCAGGCGCCCTTCGCGACGAGTTGACGGCGCTTTCCGTACGTCATCGCGAAACGTTTCTGGAGCCTTGGTTCGCAACCAGGAAGCAGACGTTTCGCGTGCTGCAGCAATTCCGGGATCGTCTGTCGGAAAGCACCATGCGGGGGTTTGGCGTGCCGCTGCGGACGACGGAAACCGAAATTGGCATCGTCGAGCCGGGCTCGCCCGATATCAGAGTCGGCCGGGTCTTCAATAGAAACTGGGAAGTGCTGTCGCCCATTCTTCCCGTGTGGACGATCGAGACCATGGTCCGCCGCCATTTCGCGCGCACCATCCCCTCCCTGCTGGAAGAGAATCTCAGCCGGCTCGCCACGCAGTGGGAGGAGAGCATCGTTGCCGCGCTGGGGAGCATCGAGAAGGAAGCCAAGCGGCGGCTGGACGAATTGATGGCTACCGTCGAACGGCTGGTGGGAAGCGGCAGCAAAAGGCGCACACCGCAACTGCGTGCCGACCTGGGGCGGATCGAGGAAGCGCGGCGATCGCTTACTATGGAGACCGCGCGCTGATGCGGTGGTTGCTCGTGCTGGCTGGAGGCGGCACCGGAGCCTTGGCGCGCTATGCGGCGGCATCGGCCATCATGACGCGTTTCGGCGGAAGGTTTCCGCTGGGCACGCTAACCATCAATGTGACCGGCTCGTTCCTAATCGGCTTCCTGATGACCATGCTTACGGAACGGTTTCAACTCGACCCGCAATGGCGGCTCTTGTTAGTGGTCGGGTTTCTGGGCGGGTACACCACGTTTTCGAGTTTTGAATGGGAGACGTTTACCGCCGTGCGGGATGGTGCGCTATGGGCCGGGCTGCTGAACATCTTGTCGAGCGTTGTGCTAGGTTACATGGCCGTCTGGCTCGGGGTGATGTTGGCCCGGCGTTAGCAGGGTGCGGGAGGTGTCGATATGCTCCGGAAGGGCACAGCCAAGAAAGTCACGGTTTTCGTCAACGAGGACACGCAGCACCATTTCGGCTCCCTCTGCGATGCGATTCTGGCGTTTCTCCTGCACAAGGGCGTCTCCGGCGCCACCGCCACGCGCGCGATGGCCGGTTTCGGCGCCCACCAGGTGATGCACACGACGAAGATCGAGGTGCTCACCGAACACCTGCCGATTCGCATCGAGTTCATCGAGACCGCCGAAATAGTCGATGCGATCATGCCCACGCTGTACGACATGGTGACCGACGGCGTGATCGAGGTCCAGGATACCAACGTCGTCAAAGTCGCCAGCAAGGAACGCCCGTCGCCGCCCAAGGGGCCGCACACCGAAATGAAGGGTACCGCGCAATTGATCCGCATCTACATGGGCGAGTCGGACCAGTGGCAGGGCGAGCCGCTCTACGAGGCGATCATCAAGCGTTTGCGCATGATGGATATTTCCGGTGCCACCGTGTACCGGGGCATTCTCGGTTACGGGGCCAAGCGCCACACGCACAAGAGCGGGCGGCTGGGGCTTTCGCACGATCTGCCGGTGCTGATTTCGATCGTGGACACCCAGGAGAAACTGGCCAGGGCGGTGGACGAGATCGAAGCCATGATGCAGGACGGTATCATAGTTCTTTCCGATGTGGATGTGATTCGTCTGGTGCATAGCCGCCCCGCTGCGGAGTCCTCACATGCGAACGGTTAAGAAAGCCAAACTTTTGCGGCTCCACTTCGGCGAGAGCGACCGTTACAAGGGCAAACCGCTCTACGAAGCGATCGTGAACCGCTGCCTGGAATTGAAGATCGCCGGCGCCACCGTCTTGCGCGGCCTCGAGGGGTTCGGCGAGACGGCCGAAATTCACCGCCATCACCTCATCCGCAAGGATCAGCCGATCGTGGTCACCATCGTCGACAGCGAGGAAAACCTGGCGCGGCTGATTCCCGAGGTCGAGGCAATGATGGACACCGGCATGATCGCCACCTCGGACGTGGAGTACATGCGGATCGAAAAGCCGCCCGCGCCGGGGACGTAAATCGAATCGGCGTCGTCCAGCACCTTACGAATCGCACATAATAAAACCATGCCATCACAATTAAACAAATTCAGCGCCCGCATCACGCAACCGCGATCGCAAGGCGCCTCGCAGGCCATGCTCTTTGCCACGGGTCTTCGCGAAGAAGACATGAATAAGCCGCAGGTCGGCATCTCCAGCGTCTGGTACGAGGGCAATCCGTGCAACATGCACCTGCTCCAGTTGGCCGAAAAGGTCAAGGAGGGTCTCGCCGCCGTTGGCCTGGTTGGGCTGCGGTTTAACACGATCGGCGTCAGCGACGGCATTGCGATGGGCACCGACGGCATGAGTTATTCGCTGCAATCGCGCGACCTGATCGCGGATTCCATCGAGACCGTGATGGGCGCCCAGTGGTACGACGCGAACGTGTCGCTCCCCGGCTGCGACAAGAACATGCCGGGCTGCATCATTGCGATGGCCCGCCTCAACCGGCCTTCGTTGATGGTTTATGGCGGGACCATCCGTGCAGGCTGCCGCAACGGAGAGAAGCTGGACGTGATTTCGGCATTTCAGAGTTATGGCGAGTATCTGGCCGGCAACATCGACGATGCCGAGCGGCAGGCGATCGTGCGGAACTCCTGTCCCGGCGCCGGCGCATGTGGAGGCATGTATACGGCCAATACGATGGCTTCGGCCATCGAGGCGCTCGGCATGTCCCTTCCGTACAGTTCCTCGACGCCGGCGGAAGACGCATTGAAGCTGGCAGAGTGCTTCGCCGCCGGAGCGGCGATTAAGAACCTCCTGGAACGGGATATCAAGCCGCGCGACATCATGACCCGCGAGGCGTTTGAAAACGCCATGGTGCTGGTCACCGTGCTGGGTGGATCGACTAACGCGGTGCTCCACCTGCTGGCGATGGCGCGGGCGGTGAACGTGCCGCTGTCGATCGACGACTTCCAGAAAGTAAGTGACCGCGTGCCTCTGTTATCGGACTTCAAACCGAGCGGTAAGTACGTCATGGAGGACTTACAGGGCGTGGGCGGGCTCCCTGCGGTGATGAAGATGCTGCTGGCGGAAGGGCTGCTCTGCGGCGACTGCGTGACGGTTACCGGTAAGACCGTGGCCGAGAATCTGAAGGATCTGCCGGGTCTCAAGGCCGGGCAGGAGATCGTACATCCGCTTTCGAATCCCATCAAGCCGGTCGGCCACATTCGGATCCTGCGCGGCAACCTGGCGCCGGATGGCGCGGTGGCCAAGATCACCGGCAAGGAAGGCTTGGTGTTCTCCGGTCCGGCGCGCGTTTACGATTCCGAGGAGTTGATGCTGGCCGCGCTGGAACGTAATGAGATTCACAAAGGCGATGTGATCGTGATTCGCTACGAAGGCCCAAAGGGCGGTCCGGGAATGCCCGAGATGCTCACACCGACTTCAGCCATCATGGGTGCGGGCTTGGGTAAGGACGTCGCACTGATCACGGATGGACGCTTCTCGGGCGGGTCGCACGGTTTCATCGTCGGCCATGTTACACCCGAAGCCCAGGAAGGCGGCCCGATCGCGCTCGTCAGGGCCAACGACATCATCACCATCGACGCATCTAAGAACACGCTGACCGTCGCGGTATCGGACGAGGAGTTAGCTGCCCGCCGTAAGAGCTGGACGATGCCGCCGTACAAGGCGGACCGCGGCACGCTGGCAAAATACATTCGCCTGGTGAAGAGCGCGTCGCTCGGCTGCGTCACCGACGAATAGCGGCTTTGGTAGAACAGGCGATCGATCTGTGTCGGCTGTCTACCGCCGGCAGCGGCAGGCCACCAAATGCGATGGCCCGTCCTACCCTATCCGCCGATCGCATTCATCGTGCGCGGCGGGGCCACGAATCGGGCAGTGTTGATTTCGTGGCCCGCCCACTTACCCGCCACATTG
>Ga0074045_10001471_pt1 | contig 22636 bp, 16 predicted proteins | sample BogForMeECP23OM2_FD_94442 | JGI IMG/M metagenome (GOLD analysis project Ga0074045, IMG submission 94442) | Bog forest soil microbial communities from Calvert Island, British Columbia, Canada - Bog Forest MetaG ECP23OM2 | ecosystem: Environmental > Terrestrial > Soil > Wetlands ... | reverse complement strand
GCTTCTTCCTCCGCATAAAAGCGAAGATTCTCCAGAAGCAGGGTCTGGCCTTTTTCCAGCTGCAAAGCCACTTCTTCCGCCTCCGGTCCAACGCAATCCGGGCAGAAGCCCACGTTCTCGCCGCGCGCCAGCTCCTTGTCCAGAACCATGCGCAGCCGCTCTGCCACCGGCTTCAGACTCATCTTGGGATTGGGCTTGCCCTTTGGTCTTCCCAGATGCGAGGCCAGAATCAGCCGCGCCCCATGTCGCAGCGCGTATTCGATAGAGGGCAGGGTTTCGCGGATGCGCGTGTCATCCATGACGCGGCCGTCTTCTAGCGGAACATTGAAGTCGACGCGCATGAAGATACGGTTGCCATTCAAAGGGAGATCACGGATGGAAAGCTTGGACATTGGCTGGTCGTCCTTTGGCAGCGTTATTTAAAAGGTAAGCGTCACTTAAAGGTAAGCACGATTCAAAAGAAAGCATGATCCAAAAGAAATGGAGCGCGGAGCCACCCCACGCACATTGGCGAAGGTGGCTCCGCAATGTCGTTACAGGCCCTTGCCCGCCATATAGTGAATCAGGTCGCGCACGCGGCAGGAGTATCCCCACTCGTTGTCATACCAGGAGATCACCTTGACGCAATTGCCGCCCACCACCAGGGTCATGAGCGAGTCGACGATCGAAGACCGCGGATCGCCTTTGAAATCCGACGATACCAACTCATTGTCTTCGTAGCCGAGATACCCCTTCAGCGGCCCACTCTCGGAAGCCTTCTTCAGCGCCGCATTCACTTCTTCCTTGGTCGTTTTCTTTTCTACCCATACCACCATGTCGACCACCGAAACATTCGGCGTTGGCACGCGCATGGAGAATCCGTCGAGCTTGCCGCCCAGCTCCGGCAACACCAGCTTCAGCGCCTTGGCCGCGCCCGTGGACGTAGGAATCATCGACAGCGCCGCCGCTCGAGCCCTCCGCAAGTCTTTATGCGGAAAATCGAGGATCACCTGATCGTTGGTGTAGGAGTGAATGGTCGTCATCGTCCCGCTGATAATCTTGAACTCGTCGTTGATCACCTTCGCGATCGGCGCGAGACAATTCGTCGTACACGAGGCATTCGAAACAATATGATGCTTCGCGCCATCGTACTTCTCATGGTTCACGCCCAGCACCACCGTGATGTCCTCGTTCTTCGCCGGAGCCGAAATGATCACCTTCTTCACTGACCCGCGCAGATGCTTCTTGGCTTCGTTGGCATCGGTGAAGCGTCCAGTCGATTCGATCACCACCTGCGCTCCCACTGATTCCCAGGGCAGCGCCGCCGGATCTTTCTCCTTGAATACTTTGATTACCTTCCCGTCCACGGTAATGCTGTCCGCGCCCGCACTCACCTTATTAGGCAGATTGCCCAGGACGGAGTCGTATTTCAGCAGGTGCGCCAGCGTCCTCGGATCGGTAAGATCGTTGACCGCTACGAATTCCAGATTCGAATCCTTGAGCGAAGTCCGTAAAACGTTACGCCCGATGCGTCCAAAACCGTTGATGCCAACTTTAATTGCCATATTTTGCTCCATTCTTATGAATGCCATCACAGAAGTTTCTTTACACGACAGATGATGTTAGCAGGACAGGGAACTGACGTAAATGATTGCGGACACTGATCGCGAACCCTCTGATTCCCATCACGTAGCTTTGTGCGTTTGGTCCTTGACAGCCGCATCAAACGAAGCTTATTTCCAGGAACGCATCCGCCCTGCTGAACGGAGATGACAATCGGGCCAACAAATATTTTCGGTTGATGGTTGCACGCGCCCGGGCGTGCTCTTCCGGCGGCAGTAGGCGAGCCGTCGCCGAGAACTCAGCTCCAGTCACTTTGCCGCGAATGGTGCAGGGAGCTACTTTCACTCGAGGGTTGTTGCGGATGCGTTTGGACTTGCCCATGTCGCTGCGCGTCATCACATACAGCTTGTCGCCTTCTTCTCCAAACCACACCGGAGTCGCAACCCCCACCCCGGTTTTCCGGAACGTAGTCAGAGAAATGTATTTCTGACCGCGGATCGCGGATGGAATCGCTCCAGGCATCACCGCCATTGTAATGGGTATCCTTCCCGTCGAACGCTTGGCCGAGAACGCTTTCCTCCGCTGTCAGGCATGGTTCGCAGGCCGCGAGCGCATTGATCCGGCACTCGCATCTGTGTTAAAAGCCTTGCATGCGCAAATGGATGCGCGAGCGCTTGCAGCGCCGCAAAAAAACTCCCGCCGGGCCCTCCGATCAGCCCGCTCCGCCCCCTCTGCAACCGGCATATTTTGACGCGGAACAAGCTCCCGGCGCAGCCCCCGATACCAAGAACGAGGAACCGGAAGTTTCTTTACCTGCTCCGGTTTCCGAAGATCGACCAACTCACGATCGGCCCATCAAAGATCGGCCAACTGAAGCTCAGCCCAGTTCCGAGGACGCTCCATCCGAAGCTCAGCCTCCGGCCGGGCAGCGCGCCGCCGGCGGTTCGTCGGCAGGCCGTAGCCGCCGGCGTCGCGGAGGTCGCGGCCGAGGCGGTCGTGGACGCGAGCAGGCAGTAGCGCAAGCCTTTACTCCCGCCGCAGTCAAAGGCTCGATTCCGGCACTGCCGGTCGAACCCGTGGAAGAGGAAATGCCGGATGCCGACCCGGATGCCGAGGTAGCCCAAACGCCTGAGCCGGTTACCGTCGCAGTCCCAAAGCCTCCCGTACCTGCCGCGGTCGCACAACGTCCGCCGAAGGGCGTGGTCGTGCTTGCCATCGGTCTGCCAGGCTCCGGAAAAAGTTCATGGTTCAAGCGCCACAACGTCGTGCCACTTTCCAGCGACATGGTCCGTTCGTTGCTCTTCGATGACGTCCGCGAACAAAGATTTCAGGACCTCGTCTTCTCCAATCTCCGTTCCATGCTCAAGGCGCGCCTAATCGCCAAGCGTCCCATGAACTACGTGGACGCGACCAATCTCACGCCGCAAGAGCGCCAACACTGGATCAAGCTGGCCAAGGATTACAACTACGAAGTGCACGCTGTCTTCTTCGACGTGCCGCTGGAAGTTTGCATCGAGCGTCACGAACGCCGCGATCGCGTAGTTCCTCAGGACGTGATGCGCCGCATGGCCGCCAAGCTGAAACCTCCCGCCTTTGAAGAGGGCTTCGCCAAAATCACGGTTGTGCGAGTCAAGAAGAAGGAATCGGAAGCAAGCTAGGCAGAATTCAGCCCTGAGAATCTTCTATCCCTTGAGATGCGGCAGCATCTCTTTGAACGCCGGAGACGCCGAGGACCGCATCAGCTCATAAATCATCATCTCGGTGGAAGAAATCACCGCGCCCGCCGCGCGCATTCGCTCCAGTCCAATCTTCCAGTTCCATTCGGTTCGCGAACTCACCGCATCCGACGCGAGATGTACGATATACCCGTCCCGCAGCGCCGCCAGTGCCGTCTGCGTCACGCAGATGTGACTCTCCATTCCGCATAACAATAAGGTATTGCGGTTACCCGGCAGCCGCTTGAGCAGCGTGCAGAACGCCTCGCTGCCGAAACACGAGAACAGATTCTTGTCGATCGCCTCGGTTTCCGGCAGCAGGGAAGCGACCTCCGGCACCGTCCCGCCCAACCCCTTCGCGTATTGTGTGCTCACAATCGCAGGAATCTTCAGCACGCCGGCCGCGCGGATCAGCAGCTTCGCGTTGCGCACCAGTTGCTCCTTCTGAAAAATCGGCGGCAACAGCTTTTCCTGGATATCCACCACCAGCAGCGCGCACCGCTCCGCTTCCAGCGCCCGGCGCGCCACTTCGGCGTAGTCGGCAACGGGTGTGGCAATGTTTTCAAAACTGGTCGACATGGATATTCTCCTTCCGGCGAGTCTCAATCTTGATTCTACTGCCCGCGGAAGAAAGTCATTCCTGTAGGAACAGCCTCCCTAAGCGCGGAACGTAAGAAGCGAGCCTCAAGAAGCGGCATAAGTTTAAAATCGGCTCCGGCACGCTTTGGCAGCGCGATAAGGGTATGGACTATCAGAACGCTCAGATCGCAAAGATTTACGACCTCATTAACCAGCCGGCGGAGGATACCGAGTTCTACCTATCCCTCGCCGGACCGCGCCCATGCAGTGTCCTCGACCTGGGTTGCGGTACGGGCACACTCTGCTGTGCGCTCGCCCAGCGTGGTCACCGGGTGACGGGTGTTGATCCGGCAGCGGCGATGCTCGATGTGGCCAGAAGCAAACCTTACGCGGACCAGATTGAGTGGGTCGAGTCCCCTGCGCAGAGCTACAAGTCGCAGCGGCGCTTCGACCTGATCGTCATGACCGGACATGCTTTCCAAATCCTGCTTACCGACCCCGATATGCTGGCAGTGTTGCATACCATGCGTGGCCATCTCAAAGAGCACGGCAGGGCTGCATTTGAAACTCGCAATCCACGCGTGGACTGGGCCGGAGAGTGGGCGGCACGGCCGCCTCGCATGTTGCCCGGCGGACAACTTGTTGAGACCTTGGAAATCACGAGCCAGGCCGACGAATTCATTTCGTTCCAGACTTCCTACCGCTCTGGGAACGCGATCCTGACGACGAACAGCACGCTGCGGTTTCCCTCGCGAGAACATGTAGAAGCCTTGATCGCTCGTTCGGGAATGCTGGTTCGTGACGTCTTCGGAGACTGGGATGCCGGCCCGTTCGAGCCCGCACACTCACGAGAGATCATCTTCATTTTATCGGGGATCTCCGGGTATTGACGGTCAGCTGAAACGACACGTGTACGATCGATTTTGTTGACCGCGCTCCGCCTCAAACCATAGAATCAGAGTGAGCTGAGAACAAATTAGCTCTGTCCGCTGCCCCCTCGTTCAACGGCTAGGACACCTGCCTCTGGAGCAGGCTATCGGGGTTCGAATCCCTGGGGGGCAGCCAAACTTTTCTATTTCACCGGCGCATTCACCGCACTTCTTGGCAGAACGGTCGACCATCTGTTCAAGGGAAGAGTCAGGAATGGCGGTTGCACAGATTATGCGCGCATGGCGGCTGCTCTTCCAAGTTCGCCGCAATTCATGTCCGTGGCACGCACTTGCGCCTACTTCACCGGCGCATTCAGCGCCGCCACCAGCTCCACAAAACTTGCCGCATGCACTGCCTGATCCACCGCTTCTTTGTGGCTGAATATCTCGCTCGCATCTCCCAGTAAATCGCGTTGCGACTGGTTATCACCGGTCAGGATCATTATAATCAGCCGCGCCGGTTTGCCATCGCTCGCGTCGAAATCGATCCCAGTCGTTTTCGCGGCGACGACCAGCGGCCTGCTCAACCCGTTCACCCGCGCATACGGCACCGCCAACTCATTCTCCCAGCCGCTGGGGACGATGCTCTCCCGCTCCGATACCAGCCGAAACAGCCTTTCTGGAGCATTGCTCACTGCTTCCGCCGCTACCTCACACATTTCCCGCAACGCTCCCAGCCGGGTGGTTGCCGTCAGGTTCGGCAGGAACAGCTTGGCGCTGACGGTGTCCTTCAAGGTCAGCGCCTGTCTCCGGTGCACCAGGAAATGAATCGCCGGAGCGGAGATCAACGAAGTAAGCAGCGCCATCACCACCAGCGCCACAAACATCGATTCGCGGATCAACCCGGCTTGCAGCGCCAGGATTCCCAGGATGATCTCCATCGCTCCGCGCGCATTCATCGCCAGTCCTACAACCAATGACGACGTCCGGTCCATGCCCCCCAGCCGCGCGCCCCATCCCGCGCCCAGAAGTTTTCCCACGCAAGCCACGCCAATCACCGTGGCCGTCAGTTTCCAGTCGAACTTCGAGACAAAATCTGTTCGCAGTCCGATGCTGGCGAAGAAAAATGGAGCGAACACGTTGGTGACGACCTGGTGAATCTGCTCGGACGTCCGCTTGCGCAGATGTCCCGATTCCCCAATCGCAATGCCAATCACGAACGCGCCAAACACCGCATGAATCCCGGCATATTCCGTGAACGCCGCGCCCGCCAGCGTGAGCGTGAAGATGAATCCCAGCACCCCTCCCGGCCACGTGGTATGCGCTTGCACAAAAGGCAAGATTTTGTCGAACAACCACCGTCCGAGCGTCAGCGTGAGTCCCACAAACAGCACCACCAGCACGATGGTGTGCTTAACCGCATCGGTTACGCTCGCGCCCGCCTTCGGATGCAGCATCCCCAGCACCATGGAAAACAGAATCCATCCCACCAGGTCATCAAACATGGCCGAGGAGATGATGACCGTCCCGACCTCGGTTCGCAGCAGGTTCAGGTCCATCAGAATTTTTGCGATCACCGGCAGCGCTGAGATCGCCAGCGCCGTGCCCACGAACAGCGCGAAGATGAGCGGATTCGCTCCTTCCTGCGCGCCCAGATATTCCGGAAAAATACTGGCCGCCAGGAACCCAGCTCCCAGTGGAAACGCCACTCCGAAAAGACTCACCAGCAGCGCGCTCTTGCCTTGCCGGAAGATGCTGCGCAGATCGATCTCCAGACCCGCCGTCAGCAGAAAGAAAACCACCCCAAGCGTGGTGACGGTATCGAGCACAATCGGCATCGGCCCGGTGGTGGGAAACAAGATCTGGTAGATGTGCGGCCGGAAGCGGCCCAGAACCGTTGGCCCCAGAAATATTCCAACGGAAATCTCTCCCAGGATTGAGGGCTGGCCAATCTTCTGCATCAACTCCGCCGCCAGCTTGGCGCAGCCGAGCAACACGGCCAGCGCCATGAACATCGTCATCACGTCATGCGGAGTCAAATGCTGCATGGCCAACCATACTCTCCAGAAAATTCACCACAGGATAAATCCTTCAGAGCGTTTAAATACCAACTCCCAACGATTCTTTGGTTCATGCCTTGATGTTCATGTCGATGACGAGTTAGGCCAAACCCTCTGGCGCCCGTATTCGTTAGGCTCGGAAGGAGCTAGTGCTTCTCCGTCTCTCCCATAGGGACAGAAACCTCCCCGTCGTCCAGCGATCACCCTATGGTGAAGCGTGCCGTTTACGAATAAAAAGTCACCATAGGCGATGAATTGACTCTATTAACTGAGGCCGAAACTTTATGGCAAACCAAGCAATTCCCAACCCGGTCGATCAGAAGCGCTGGAAAGAACTTTTTGAGGGATCTTTAACCAGCCTGAACCGCGGCACGGCTCCCGCTTCGCAACAGCCGATCTTTCGGCTCAAGACTCACGTGCTCGAAACCGATTCCAAGGCCGCGCTCACCACCGCAGCAGCTTCCCTGGCAGCGTTGTGGCAGATTTCGCCCAATCGCCCACACCGAAGCGAGTAGGCGCAGGAGGAAACAAACATGGCAGCAAAGAAAAAAGGCTCGCGAAAAAAATCATCCGGCCGGAAATACGGAGAGGCTGCGAGCAGGAGCGTCGAGAGCGCCATGCGCCGCGAGAAAAAAGGCACGTTGAAGTCCGGTCGCGGCGGCAAGGGCGGCACCGTAAAAAGCCGCAAACAGGCCATCGCCATCGGCTTGTCCGAGGCACGCAAGAAAGGCGCGAAGGTTCCCAGGAAAAGGAAAGCTGCCTAGGCTCCTAGCTGCCCACATACCGCGCATACAAACTTCGCGCCACCCCGGTATCGGTCGTTCCTTTGATGATCGCCCGTCCATCGGGAAACAGCGTCATCTCATAGGGTTCGCGCCAGAACTTCAACACAAACTCGTTGTGCCGCACCACGCCCAGCGTCTCCAGCCGCCGCCGCATTTCGCCAAAATCAATGGGCCGCGCCTGCTCGTGGATCTGCACCGAATTCCGCCCGCACATCGTGATATGCGGACGTCCCTCCCCCGCCAGGTGCACAAAGTTCCGCTCACCGCACGCCCGGCAGCCGGCGCGTGGTTTTCCCGCCGCAATTTCCGCCACTTCGTTCGTCCACACATCCAGCGACCACAAAGTCTTCCGCAATTTTCCCAGCGCCGCATCGCCCACCAACAACTTCAAGGCTTCCGTAGCCGCCACCGACGCCACCGCGTTCACCGCAGAATTCAATATCCCGGAAGTCTCGCAAGTTTCCACCATCCCCCGTGGCGTTTCAGGAAAAATGCAAGCTAGGCACGCCGTTTTTCCCGGCAACACATTCAAAGTCACCCCATAGCTGCCCACCGCCGCTGCATAAATCCACGGCAACGATGATTTCACCGCAAAATCGTTCACCAGATACCGAGTCTCAAAGTTATCTGTGCCATCGAGAATTACATCCATTCCCTCAAGCAAAACCTGAATATTCGCGGGAACCACATCCTCGACTCGCGCCTCCACCGCAATCTCCGAATTAAAGCTCCCAATCTTCCGCGCCGCTGCAATCGCCTTCGGCAGTGATTCGGCCGCATCCTTTTCGTCGAACAGAGACTGTCGTTGCAGATTGCTCGGCTCTACATAGTCGCGATCAATAATCCGCAGCGTTCCCACGCCAGCGCGAGCCAGCAGCGAAGCCAATGCCGATCCGGTTGCTCCGCATCCCACAATCGCCACTCGGCCTGCAGCCAGCCGCCGCTGGCCCTCCACTCCGATGCCGCGAAACAGAATCTGCCGCGAGTACCGTTCCTCAATCTTCTCTTTATCCACGATCCACGCCCTGCCTCAAGGAGGTCATCAATGATCAACCTCAAACCCTTTATTATAAGGTGATCACCGAACCATCGGCATGTTGGACAACGAGGGCGCTGCGCACTTCATCGAAGCAAGGAAACGGGCCCAAGGAATTTATCTGCTGAGAACGTACGCATCTCTTATCATTTTCATGTTGCTTTCGCTCGCTCCGGTCGCCCGTGCCGGTTCGTCCGCATCCGTCTCTTCGCCATCCTCCCAGGATTCCCAAGCTACAACGCCGCAAGCGCCCACGCCTTCCACTCTGGCTTCCATGTCCGCCTACGTCGGACGCACCGTCAAATCTATCGATCTTCCCGGAGTCTCCAGTGTCGATCACTTTCTTCCCCTGCTTCCCCAAAAAGCGGGCCAGCCCTTGGATCGCGATCAGGTTCGTGACAGCATCCGCATCCTCTTCGCCACTGGCCGCTTCGCCGACATCCAGGCGGAAGTCACTCCCTCTGGCCCGGATGTATTGCTTAGCTTCGTTACTTCGCCCAACTTTTTCGTGGGTGCGGTCGAGGTCGAAGGTTCAACCAATCATCCCAGCTACAACCAGATCGTGAACGCCTCAAAGTTCGAACTCGGTGAACTCTATACCCGCGACAAACGCGATCGTGCCGTGCAGAACATCCGCCAGCTTCTGCAGGAGAACGGTTACTATCGCGCCCGGGTCTCCGTCGAAAGCGTTTCCAATGCTGATACCCAGCAGGTCAATCTTTTGTTTCACATTACTTCGGGTGAACCCGCGCACATCGGCACGATCAACGTCACCGGCCATTCCCAATTTTCCCAGATTCAGTTCGAAGACATTGCCCGCATGCACCCCGGTGAACGAATCACCGCCAGCCGCGTCACCAATTCTCTTCAGCATCTACGCAAGAGGCTGCAGAAGCAGCAGCGCGTTCTGGCCCAGGTTTCCATTGCCGAACAGAAGTACCGTCCCGAATCGAACGCCGTTGACTACACCTTCCTGATCGAACCCGGCCCGGTCGTCGTGATCTATACGCAAGGATTTCACGTCAGCCGCGGTGTGCTGAAAAAAGAAGTTCCCGTCTACCAGGAGAACGCAATCGACGATGATCTGCTGAACGAAGGAAAGCGCAATCTGCTCGACTATCTCCAGAGTCGCGGTCACTTTGACGCGACGGTCGACTTTCAAAAGGACAGCGCTCCCGATCTCCTGCGCGTCGTATACCGTATCGACCCCGGCCCCGTGCACAAGCTGGAGCGCATCGAGATTACCGGGAACAAGTATTTCCCCACCCGCATGCTGCGCCAGCGCCTGCAGATTCAGCCCGCCAGCACTTTTTCTCCCGGCCGCTATAGTGACGCCTGGCTAAAGAGCGATGTCGCGGCTTTTCAGGCGCTCTATGTCTCCAACGGATTTCGCGAGGCCAAAATTCAAACCAAGGTCGACGACGATTATCACGGCAGCGATAACCATCTCGCGGTTCACATTCAAATCGAGGAGGGCCCTCAGACCCTGGTGGGCGCATTCCACCTCGTTGGCAATCAGAAGGTTAACGCCAAGGCATTTCCCGAGCTCAACACCAGCACCGGTCAGCCTTATTCCGAACAGAATCTCGCGACCGACCGCGAACTGATTCTTAGCTACTACTTCAATCACGGTTTTCCCAACGCTCTTCTCGATATCACCACCACCCCTTCTCCCGGTGCCCCGAATCGCGAAGATGTTACCTACACCATCCAGGAAGGCGAACAGTTCGCCGTCAATCGAGTGCTGGTCGCAGGGCTCGATCACACCCGCGACTACGTTGTCGAGCGTGAAGTGAAAGTGGTGGCCGGCCAGCCCCTGAGTCAGCAGGACCTTCTCGATACCCAGACGAAACTGTACGATCTCGGCATCTTCAGCCAGGTCGACACCGCCGTCCAGAATCCTAACGGCACCGACCCTGAGAAAAATGTTCTGGTCCAGGTTCAGGAGGCAAAGCGCTATACCTTCACCTACGGAGTTGGCTTGGAATTCGAGACCGGACTGCCTGCTGGTGAAAAAGCTCCCGACGGCGCGACCGGCGTTAGTCCTCGCGTTGGATTGGATATAACCCGTCTGAACGTCGGCGGCCGCGATCAGACCGCCACCTTCCAGTCTCACGTCGGACGCCTCCAGCAGCGCGGCTTGATCAGCTACGAAATCCCAAAAATCCTCAATAACGACCGCCTCAAACTTATCTTCACCGCTTTCTATGACAATAGTCTCAACGTCGCAACCTTCACCTCACAGCGCTTTGAGGGCAAGGTCGATCTTCGCCAGCAAATTGGCAAGCAGCTGGCCAATCATTCCACCTCCATCACCTACCGCTTCGATTACCGCCGGGTTAAGGCCAGCGACATCGCATCGAACTTCTCCCCCGCCGAATTTAGTCTGTTTTCTCTGCCGGCTCACGTGGGTGGTCCCGGCTTCACCTTCATCCGCGACATGCGCGATAATCCGCTCGAAAGCACCAAGGGTCAGTACTTCACGCTCGATGGTTTTGGTGCCTCCAGTTATGTCGGCTCTCAGTCAGACTATGGACGCGCTCTGGCGCAGGATTCCACCTATTACGCCTTTGGTCGGCCCAATCATAAATTCGTCTTCGCCCGCTCCACCACCCTCGGCGTGGAGCAGGTCTATGGTGGCACCAGAATCCTGCCTCCGGGTTCCTGTCCACTCAACAAATTGCAGACGGCCTGTCAGTCGGACATTTCCATCATCCCGCTACCCGAACTTTTTTTTGCCGGCGGTGGCAACTCCCATCGCGGTTTCGGGTTGAATCAGGCAGGGCCTCGCGATCCCGATTCCGGCTTTCCCGTTGGTGGCTCCGCTCTGTTCGTCAACAGTGAGGAACTCCGCTTCCCCTCGGTTAGCCTGCCCTACCTCGGGGAAGGCTTCGGCTTCGCTCTCTTTCACGATATGGGAAACGTCTTCACTGCCGGTCACGACATGCTCAAGGGCCTCCTGCGCTGGCACCAGCCGGATCCCTCACAGTGTTTGCTGGCGGGCGGCGTGCCCAACTCCGCCTGTGTTACCTCATTCGATAACAGTGGTTACGACTATACTTCGCATGCCATGGGAGTTGGTTTACGATATAAAACACCCATCGGCCCCCTGCGCTTTGACTTCGGGTACAATCTGAATCCGACGTCTTATTTCCAGGGCACCCTCAATTCCAAAGGACAACTGACGGGAGACTTCGAGACGCAGCGTTTGCGCCATTTCAACGTTTTTTTCAGCATAGGTCAGCCATTTTAATGAGATTTCGTAACCATACTTCGATTCCCGCAGCACCCGCGCTTTTGCTCGTTCTCCTTTTTATCGCCCTTCCGCGCGCCGCCGCCGCTTCTCCCGCTCCTCAGGTCATCGATCGCATCGTCGCCACGGTAAACGGCCGCGCCATTTTGCAATCCGATCGGGATGAAGCCCTGTGTTACGAAGCGCTCCTCAGCAACCGCTCGTTTGCCAGCTTCACCGACGACGATCGCCGCGCGGCTCTCGACCGCCTCATCGACCTGGAACTGCTGCGTGAGCAAATGAAGTCCGCCGACTTCCGCCACGCCACCGACGCCGAAGTCTCCGCCCGCATCGCCGATGCCCGCAAACAATATCCTCAGGTCGACTCCGACAACGCATGGCGGTCCCTGCTGGCCTCCTATCACCTCGCAGAAAAAGATCTCTTCGCTCACGTGCAGCAGGAGATTGATGTGATGCGCCTGGTCGATGCTCGCCTCCGCCCCGCCGTGCAAATCGATTCCAAATCCATCGAGGCCTACTACCGCGACCAGTTTGTCCCCAAATTGAAAGAGGCCGGGGCATCCGAAGTCCCGCTCACCGAGGTTTCCGGCAAGATCCGCGAACTGCTCACTCAGGAAAAAGTTAGTGAGATGCTCGTCTCCTGGCTGCAAACCTTGCGCTCGGAAGGTCAGGTCCACGTTCCCGGCAATGCGTCCTCGTCCGGCGATTCAGGGGTTCAATCGCAGTGACGGAGGCCGTAGCCAAACCAGCCCGCCGCTGGTGGAAGTACCTGTTGATCCTCATTAGTGCCCTGGCTGCTGTCGCGCTCGCTCTGACCATCTACATCAATACAGATTCTTTCCAGGCGCTGGTTCGCCGTCGCCTTGTCGCTGAAGTCGAGCGCATCACCGGAGGCCGCGCTGAAATCGGCAGCTTCCACACCATCCCGTTTCGCTTGCAGGTCGAGGTGCGGAATATCACCGTGCATGGCCGCGAGCCCGCCACCGACGTCCCATTGGCTCACGTCGAGAACATCGTTGCCCGTTTGAAGGTCAGCTCCCTGATTCGTTCCGAGCTCGCCTTTCATGAAGTGATTCTCGATCAGCCCGTCGCCCACGTCATTTTTTATCCCGACGGCAGCACAAACTTCCCCGGGCGGACAAGCGGGTTTTCTACCCAGGCTTCGATCGAACAACTCTTCTCACTTTCGATCACTCGGCTGGACGTTCGTCAGGGCCGCTTGCTCTGGGACGACCAGGCCATTCCGCTGGATCTCGCCGCTCGCAACATGTCCCTGCAGATGGATTATTCCTATCTCCACGCTCGCTACCACGGCCGTCTCCTGCTTGGCATGGTCGATACCAAGCTTCGAGATTGCCGGCCCTTCGCGTGGATGAGTTCCGTGGATTTCAGCCTGGCATCGGATTCCGCCACCTTCTCCGCGCTCAAATGGAATTCCGGCCACTCCAATCTTTCCGCCAACGGTCAAGTCACGAACTTTCGCCGTCCGCATATCCAAGCCGCCTACGATGCTCAAATCGATCTCACGGAAGCTGCTTCCGTCGCCCGGCGTCGCGAGCTTCGCAGCGGCCTCCTCGAACTCAAAGGCGACGGCAACTGGTCCCTCGACCAGTTCGCCTCCAATGGTCTGCTCACCCTGCGCGATCTCGCCTGGCAATCCGACGCGGTCGCTTTCTCCAAGGCATCTGTGACTACCGGTTACTCGGTCAGCGATCAGCAACTCAAATTGTCCCGGCTGGAGGGCAAGATCTTTGGCGGAAGCGTCACCGGCGATGCCGAAATCAATCAGTGGCTCGCTGCCGAGCAACATCTCTCGCCCGCTGCTAGAAAAGTTCTCGAGACCGCCACTATCTCCGCCGCGCCCCCTCTGAACAAGTCCCGCCCGCCAGCAGCCAAGCCCAAGTCGACCGCGATCCAAAACGCATTGATCGTTCTTCGCCTTCGCGACATCTCCGCCCAGGAACTCGCGGTCGCTCTGAATGCGCCGGAGCACCCCATTCAGACGTTGCATCCAGCCGGACTGGCCTCCGGTACCCTCGAAACTCGCTGGAAGGGAACTCGCCGCGATGCCGAAGTCCAGTTCGCTCTCGACGTCAAGCCACCCGACCGCATCGCTCCTGTCCAGCTGCCGCTGACCGCTCACGCCACCGGGGTGTACCACGCGGCCAATGACACGCTCGATCTTCCGGAGTTCAACCTGACCACCCCCACCAGCCGCGTGCAAGCCTCCGGCACACTTTCTTCTTCGTCGGCCCTGCACCTGTCGGTTTCCACTTCCAGCCTCGCCGATTGGCTTCCTTTCGCTGCCGTAGTCCGTGGTCCCGCGCTGTTCCCCGTAGTGCTGAACGGGCGCGCCTCTTTTAACGGCAATATGGCTGGGTCAGTTTCCTCCCCGCAACTTGCCGGAAGCCTCCAGGTGGACGATTTCGAGGTCAACGTTCCCGCCACCGCCGACACGCCTCAACTCAGAACCCAGTGGGATTCTCTTTCCGCCTCCCTCCTGCTTTCTTTCGAGTCTGTCTCTCTTCACAGCGCCACTCTGGAGCGCGGCGATACCTCCGCTGAATTCGACGCCTCCGCCACTCTTGAACATGGCCACCTCACCGGTGATAGCGTCTTCGCGCTTCGCGCCAATCTTCACAATGCCGACCTGGCTTCGCTGCAATCTTTAGCCGGCTACCACTATCCCCTTAGCGGAATAGCCGATCTTTTTCTGCAAGCCGGAGGCACCCGATCCGACGCTCACGGCGATGGACAACTCCATCTCAACCACGCCTCGGCTTACGGCGAGGCCATCCAGCAATTCGATTCCGCCTTCCACTTCTCCCACGGCGAACTTGCATTCGATAACATGCATCTGTTTCACGACGATTCCGTCATCACCGGAAACGCCTCCTTCAATCCCACGACCCATGTCTTTCACCTCGACGTCGATGGAAATAATCTCGACTTGGCGCGCGACTACCAGTTCCACTCCCGCAGGCTCTCTGTCGAAGGCCGTGCTGATTTCAAACTCAAAGCCTCGGGCACGCCGGATGCGCCTGCCCTCAACGCTGACGTTCACATCCGCAAACTCACGCTCGATCGCAAACTCGAAGGCGAGTTCGACCTGCAGGCCGTTACACAAGGCAATCAGCTTCATCTCACCGGCAACTCTCAATTGCAGCAAGGTTCGCTACTGGTGAGCGGCAATGTCCAGCTACGCGACGGCTATCCCGCCGACCTTTCTTTCCGTGCGGATCAGCTTGATCTCGTTCCAGTGTGGCACGCCTATCTCGGTGCTCAACTGACCGGATACTCCTCCGTCGGAGGCAATCTCGACTTCCACGGCGAACTGCTCCGACCCTCAGGCTGGACGGTGAACGGTGATCTCAGCTCCTTATCTCTCGATCTCGAACAGGTCAAACTCGACAATCAAGCCCCCATTCGTTTCGTAATCGCGAACCAATCCCTCAATATTCAGCAATTCCATATGCTGGGGGAGGGAACTGACCTCGCCGTCCACGGCTCCATTCAACTCTCCGGCAGCCGTGCCCTCGATCTATCCGCCGAAGGCCATCTCGATCTCAAACTGCTCTCCGGTTTTACCCCCGACCTCGCCGGCTCCGGCCTGGCAACCTTGAACATGACCGTCGGCGGAACGCTCACCGATCCCTTTCCCCAAGGCCGTCTGCAGTTTGCCGATGGTTCGCTTTCCTACGCGAACCTCCCCAGCGGCCTCAGCGGAGTCAACGGCTCTCTAATCTTCACTCGCGATCGTGCCCACATCGAGTCGCTCACCGCCCACACCGGTGGTGGCACATTAACCTTCGAGGGCGATGCCACCTATCTCAATCAGCAGCTGAATTTCAATCTCACCGCATCTGCCAAAGATGTTCGCCTCCGCTATCCTCCCGGAGTCAGTTCCACGGCGGACGCTCAACTGCACTGGGTGGGCACCCGCTCAGCTTCTTCCGTCTCCGGCGATATCATCGTTAATAAGATCGCCGTCACTCCCGGCTTTGATTTCAGCTCGTACCTCGAGCGTGGCCGCCAAGGCTCTCCCATCACCGTCGCCAACTCTCCGCTCAACAACATCAAGCTGGATATCCACGTTCAAACCGCTCCCGAACTTCAGATGCGTACCGCCATCGCCCGTCTCTCCGGCGACGCCGATCTCCGCCTCCGCGGCTCCGTGGCGCGCCCCGCCGTCCTCGGCCGCGTCGATGTTCTCGAAGGCCAAGCCACCTTCCACGGCACCCGTTACACCCTCGAGCGCGGCGACATCAATTTCGCCAACCCGGTTTCCATCGAGCCGCAACTGAATCTGCAGGCCTCCACTCACGTCCGCAACTACGATCTCAATATCACCGTGACCGGCACGCCCGATCGTGGCCTCAACTTGAACTACCGTTCCGAGCCGCCGCTACCGAAATCCGATATCATCGCCCTGCTCGCTCTCGGCCGCACCGGCAATGAGTCGAGTCAGCTTCAGGAGCAGTCCGGCCAGAGCGCCTTTTCCGATCAGGCTACCGCTCTGATCCTCAGCCAAGCCTTGAACACCAGCGTCAGTAATCGCTTGCAGCGCCTGTTCGGTGCCAGCAATATCAAAATCGATCCGCAGGGACTCACCACCGAAAACAACCCCATCAGCAACGGCCCGCAAATCACCATCGAGCAGGAATTCGCCAATAACGTTTCCTTGACGTATTCCACCAACGTCTCTCAAAGCTCGGAACAGATCATCCAGGGAGAGTACTATTTCAATCGCAACCTTTCGGTCGTCGGTACCCGCGATCAGAATGGTGTGGTCAGCTTCGATGTACGAGTTCGCCGCCGCAAGAAGTGAGAGAAGTGCTCAGTGGACAGTGATCAGTGGCCAGCACCCGAATCGCTTTTTTCACTGTCCACTGACCACTGCGCACTAGCCTTAAATGGGGTCGGGAAGGGCACGACTTCAGTCGTGCCGCCCAGGCCCAATAGGGACGCGGGCTTTAGCCCCTGAAGTGAGAGAAATGCTCAGTGGTCAGTGGCCGGTGATCAGCAATCGAATCGCTTTTTTCACTGGTCACTGACCACTGACCACTGTTCACTAGCCACTGCCCATGACCGATCCCCTCACCGCCCGCCAGCGCATGATCGACTCCCAACTCCGCGCCCGCGGCATCTCCGACCCGCGCGTGCTCGACGCCATGCTTCGCGTTCCCCGTGAAGCCTTCGTTCCCGAACCCTATCGCTCCGAAGCCTATGAAGACCACCCGCTGCCCATCGGTGACGAGCAAACCATTTCCCAGCCCTACGTCGTCGCTGTCATGCTCGAGTATTTGCAACTCGCGCCCACCGATATCGTCTTGGAGATCGGTACCGGCTCCGGCTACGTCACCGCTCTCCTCGCGGAACTCGCGGCACAAGTTTTTTCCATCGAGCGTCATCCCGCCCTCGCAGCCAACGCTCGCGCCGTCATCGCCGCGCTCGGGTATAGCAATGTTTACATATTTACTGGCGACGGCACTCTCGGTCTTCCCACCCAAGCCCCCTTCGACGCCATCCTCGTCTCCGCCGCCGCTCCTGATGTCCCACCCGCTCTGATCTCCCAACTCCGCGAGGGTGGACGCTTGATCGTCCCTGTCGGTCCTCCCGAGTCCCAGCAACTCCACTTCATCCGCATGCAGGACGGCCATCCCGTCGTTTCGCTCCGTGACCCCGTTCGCTTCGTTCCCCTGATCTCCGACCCGCAATGAGTTTGGTTGTCATCCTGAGCAAGCGTTTTTATGCGCAGCGAAGGATCTGGGCGAGCCGCGCGATGCAGCCTGCCCTGAGCCTAGCCGAAGGGTCGCGCTCTTTGCGACGCAGTAACAGCGCGTTTGGCTCGCTTCCTTACATCCCACGCTTGCGGCCATTTCTCACGCGTGATACAAGGCAATCAAGCCATGTCAGTCGTTCGTCGCCTTGCGAAATCATGTGTTGTCCTGCTCTGGGGGACAGAAACCAAGCCGCGCAGAATCCTCCGCGGCCTAGCCTCCGGCTATCGCATCTCGGTTTCTCCCGCCGAAAAACTCAGTTATCTCCTCGGAACCGACGAGCCCCACCTGCAAAAAGCCATCCGGCAATTCGTTAGCCCCGGCGACACCGTGTATGACATCGGCGCGAACATCGGTTACGTCTCTCTATCCCTCGCCAAGCGCGTCGGCCCTCAAGGGCGCGTGATCGCCTTCGAGCCCATTCCTCTGAACATCGCCGCCTTCCGGGACAATATCGCCATCAACCGCATCACCAACGTCCGCTTGCTCGAGTGCGCGGCTTCGGACCGTGCCGGTCAGGCCGTGATCCGATTGCTGGAGAATCCGTCGACCGCAAGTCTGGTCTGGCACAACGCCAACCCAGTCGCGACGGAATTTACCATTCGAACCGTCTCCATCGACGACCTGGTCGAGGTCGGCGACCTTTCGCCTCCCACTTTCGTCAAAATCGATGTGGAAGGTGCCGAGGCTCTCGTTCTAGAGGGAATGCGCCGCACCCTCGCCGCCGCTCGGCCAGTAGTCTTTGTCGAGTGCTCGGAGGCAGGTCGCGAAAAATCATGGCATCTGCTCGCCGGTTTGCGCTATCGCTGCCAGTCCGCCATCACGCGCAAAGACGTAAGCACGCTCGAGGAATACCGCCACTCCGACTTCCTCTGGCTCCCTGCCGAACGCCAATGAAGATCTGAGAACCGAGAACCGAGAACTGAGAACTGAGAACCGACAACCGAGAACTGAGAACTGAGAACCGACAACCGAGAACTGAGAACTGAGAACTGGAAACTGAGAACCGAGAACTGCCTTACAATCTTCCTGTGCCCGTCCTTCACAACCTCCGCGTCACTCTCGAGATGATCAAGTGGGAGCACTCCATCTTCGCTCTCCCATTTGCCCTCTGCGGAGCCATGCTCGCCGCCTCCGGTCTTCCCACCGCCCACCAACTTCTTTGGATCGTAGTCGCCATGCTCTCGGCCCGCTCCGCCGCCATGGCTTTCAATCGCCTCGCCGATTCCGCCATCGACGCCGCCAATCCCCGCACTCTCACCCGCGCCCTTCCCGCCGGTCATCTGTCTCACGCTTTTGTCGCGACCTTCGTCGTTGTCTCCTGCGCCATCTTCATTCTGGCCGCTTCCCAACTGAATCGCCTCACCCTCTGGCTCTCTCCCGTCGCGCTCGCCGTCCTGCTGCTCTACTCCTACACCAAGCGCTTCACGCGCTTTTCTCATCTCGTCCTCGGCTTCGCTCTCGGCATCGCCCCTGCCGCCGCCTGGATCGCTGTCCGCGGCTCCCTCGACCCTCGCATTTTATTGCTCACCGCTGCGGTCACTTTCTGGGTCGCCGGCTTCGACGTCCTCTACGCCTGCCAGGATTTTGAATTCGACCGCAGCACGGGACTGCACTCCATCCCTCGCCACATCGGAATCGGTCCCGCCCTTTGGATCGCGCGTGCCTTTCATCTCGTCATGCTGATCTTTCTTCTCGCGCTCCTCCCCGCATTTGCTCTGGGGAAGCTCGCAGTGGCCGGCGTCATTGCCGTCACCCTGCTTCTGCTTTACGAACATTCCCTGGTCAAGCCCAACGACCTCTCGCGCCTCAATGCCGCCTTCTTCACCATGAACGGCGTCATCTCGGTCGTCTTCGCCGTATTCGTAGCCGCCGACCTCCTCCTCCGCAAGTAGATTCAGGTGGAGGCCCGCTTCATGAACCCGAGCTAACCTGACCGGCGTCGGACGGTTCGGCCAAGTGAGGAGGGCGTCTGTTTTTTGGGTGGCGCAGCGCTTCCAGCGCTGCGATAAGGCGCACAACTTGAACGGTGGCTTTCGCCCCCGAGGTTCGCTGCCGCAAAATAAAAACAGGCGCTCTCACCCCCTGCGGTGAAAACACCTGTTTCCCCATTCCCTCAAATTTCTCCGAGGGCTTGAAGATCGCGCTCCCGGTCTTTTATTCCCGATCGCACCCTCATCATGCCCTTACCACGCTCCCGAAGTTGTCACCAATCTGTCATCGTTTGTAAAATCCGCATCAACGCCATCCGGCGTTTCCTTGGTAACTCCAGCCCTGATTGTCGAAGCTGGTAGCATAAAGATTCCCCGAGCCAACTGTGCGCTTATTTTTCCACTTCGCCATCCTTTTCCTCGCGCTTCCGCTCCTGGCGCAGAGCAATACCGGAGAGCTTCGCCTCAAAATCACCGGCCCCGATGGCCAGCCCATCAAGGCTTCCATCGATCTCTCCAGCGATGCCATCCAGTTCCACCGCACCTTCTCCGCCGACGATTCCGGCCTCTTCGTCGTCCGCAATCTCCCTTTCGCCCAGTATCGCCTTCAGGTCCACGAGCCCGATTTCGCTCCCTACGACGGCCCAATCGAGATCCATTCCGCCCTTCCCACCGAGTACGCCGTCCGGCTCAACATCGCCGCTCTCAGCACCGCCGTTCAAGTCATCGCGCAAAATACTCTTCTCGATCCCGACCGCGCCGGAGCCGTCAACCATCTCGACCAGCAAGCCATCGCCAACCGCACCGCATCCCTTCCCGGCCGCTCGCTTCCCGATCTCATCAACTCGCAGCCCGGCTGGCTCTACGAAGGCAACGCCGTTCTCCATCCCCGCGGCTCCGAATATCAAACTCAATTTGTCGTCGACGGCGTCCCGCTCACCGACAACCGTTCCCCCGGCTTCGGCCCCGAAATCGAAGCCGACGACGTTGACTCCCTCACCATCTACACCGCCGGCATTCCCGCCGAGTATGGACGCAAGATGGGTGGCGTCGTCGAAGTCAACACTCTCCACGATTCCCAGCCCGGCCTCCATGGCCAAGCCGTTCTCTCCGGCGGCAGCTTCGATACCGCCGGCGCCTTCGCCCGCCTGCAGGATTCCTTCGGCAAAAACACCGCCGGCCTGAGCGCTTCCGGCAACATGACCGCCCACTACCTCAATCCGGTCGTTCCGGAAAATTTCACCAACCGCGGCACCACCGGCGATTTCTCTTTAAGCTATGAGCGCGATTTCACTCCCAAAGATCGCCTCACCCTCAGCGTCCGCCACGAACTCGCGCGCTACGAGATTCCCAACGAGCAGGTCCAGCAAGATCTGCAGCTCCTGCCCGAACTCGGTCAGCCTGCGCCTCCGCCCGGCACTCCCCCTCAACTCCAGACCGCCGACGATTTCGAGACCATCGGCATCGCTTCCTATCAGCACATTTTCTCGCCCAACTTTCTTCTCGACTTCCGCGGCATGGTTCGCAACAACTCCAACGACTTCTACTCCAATCCTTCCTCCTGGCCCGTCATCGTCTTCCAGCACAACTACTTCAACGAAGGATATTTCAACAGCTCTGTCTCTCTTCACCGTGGCCATCAGGAGTGGAAAGCCGGCCTCGAATCCGACAATCTCTTCCTCCACGAAAACTTCACCGACACCATCACCGCAAATCCAAATTACCCCGGCTATCCCTTCGATCCCGGTACGACGAGCCCCTTCTCATTTTCCGGCAACCGTCCCGACCTCGAGCAAGCCGCCTTCGTTCAAGACCTCATCCACGTCGGCAACTGGACCATCAACGCCGGCCTGCGCTGGGACCACTATCAATTACTCGCTAATCAAAATGCCGTCAGCCCTCGCCTTGCCATAGCGCGCTACCTTCCCTCAGCCAAATTGATCCTCCACGCCTCCTACGACCGCGTTTTTCAAACCCCGTCCTTCGAAAATATTCTGCTCTCCAGTTCTCCCCAGGTGCAGTCCTTCGAACCGACTGTTCTACGTCTGCCCGTCGAACCTTCCCACGGCAACTATTTCGAATTCGGCGCCACCAAGAGCTTCCTGAACCAGTTTCGCTTCGACGCAAATTATTTCCGTCGCGACGTCAATAACTACGCCGACGACGATCAAATCCTCAACACCGCCGTCAGCTTTCCCATAGCTTTCCGCAAATCAATAATCTACGGCGCCGAAGGCAAGCTCGAACTCCCGCACTGGAACCGTTTCTCCGGCTTTCTCAGCTACTCCTACATTGTTGGCAACGCCTGGTTCCCGGTAACCGGCGGCCTGTTTCTCGGCTCCGACGCCGTGAGCGCAACCACCCAACTCACCGGACACTTCCCCGATTCGCAAGATCAGCGCAACACCGTCCGCGCCCGCCTTCGTTATCAGTTGATTTCTCGTGTGTGGATTGCCGCCGGCTCCGAATATGGCAGTGGCCTGCCCTTTGATTTCACCGGAACCTACCAGCAGTCGCTGGCCGAGTACGGCCAGGCGGTCGTCGATCGCATCAACTTCGCGAGCGGACGCATCAAGCCCACCCTCGCCGTCGACGCCTCCCTCGGCGCTCAACTTTACGAATCAGACAAGCTGGCCCTCAACTTTCAGGCCGACGGCGAGAACCTGAACAACCGCCTGAACATCCTCGACTTCGGCGGCCTCTTCTCCGCCAACGCCATCGGGCCGCCCCGAAGCTACGCCCTCCGCCTGGCCGCTACTTTCTGATTTCGGCAAGGCTCATGTAGGGACAGCCGCCCTCGGCTGTCCAGCGGGCGAAGCCCGCCGGTTGGCAAATGAAAAAGGACGCTCACCGAGCGTCCCTTTTTCAAGACATCCGTATTGTCTTCTCCGTGTCTCTGTGCCTCCGTGGTGAGAATGGTTCCGTCACACCACGAAATACTTCGCGCCCGGATGATGCACCACCAGCGCCGACGTACTCTGCTCCGGCTCCAGCAAGAATCCCGAAGTCAGCCGCACTCCCACATTCTCCTCCGGCTTCAACAACACAAACAATTTGGTCTGATCCTCCAGATTCGGGCACGCCGG
>Ga0074045_10001470_pt1 | contig 22640 bp, 19 predicted proteins | sample BogForMeECP23OM2_FD_94442 | JGI IMG/M metagenome (GOLD analysis project Ga0074045, IMG submission 94442) | Bog forest soil microbial communities from Calvert Island, British Columbia, Canada - Bog Forest MetaG ECP23OM2 | ecosystem: Environmental > Terrestrial > Soil > Wetlands ... | reverse complement strand
CAGCGCCACCTTGAGCAACTCGGCATGACCGCTCTGCAGGTGACCTCCGACCCGGTGCGCGTCGCCACCGAGGGCGCGCTGTGGGGTGCCGTGGCCGACCACGGGTTCCTGCACGAGGCGGTCCCGTTGCGGACGAAGCGGTCAGCGACCGCAACGGCATAAGGTCCGCGAGCTTCGGCACCGGTGGCCGTCGTGGCGGCTTCGGCTTGCCCGACCCCGCGCGGATCGGCGACGGACGTCCCGGCAGATCCAAGCGGTGCGCTTTTCCGACGACGGCGTTCTTCGAGACGCCCAGGCGGCGACCGATCTCCGCCGTCGAGTGTCCGTCATCCCAAAGCTGCCGCAGCCGCGTGACGGTCGCGTCTGTCCATTCCCCACGGCTCATGGCGATGCTCCTTGAATTCGAATGGGTGAGAGGCGTCGTCCGGGGTGTGTCGCGTGCACGTGGAGCGGACGCGCTCAGCCGCTTGAAGCGTCCTCGACCTCTCGCGGCTTGCCGGTCGAAACGGGCGGCAGGTTGTGAACCTCCGCGCCGGCAGCGCGATAGAGCTCGGCTACGTGGTGCAAAGGCGCGTAGGACAATGCGTGCCATGGTGGCGCGCTCGGCGTCTCGCCGACGGCGACCATCGGCCCGCGGATCACAACCGTCGCGACCTTCTCGATGTCGGCCGATCGGCTATCGATGACAGGCAGGCCTGCCGCGATACAGGCTGCCTTCATGTCGTCCAGGTCGTAGCCGGACAGGGAGCAGCTGCGGCCGAAGTAGAGCGAATATCCGTAGCGGCCGATCGTGAGGTGGCCGCCCTCGGTAGCCAGCGCACGCTCGATGTGCGCGGACCAGCTCTCCGGCGCGCTCATCACGCGGCCTCCGCAAGCGGAACACCGGGCTCCGCCGCGTCGCTGTCCGGCTCGCTCGCTTGCGGCTGCTGAACCCGCGCTGCGTAGGCAGGATGGAATGCGAGCAGATAGTCGGCGATGCGTTGCGCGTCCGACGCAGCGCGGAAGATCTCGCGCTTGTCGTCGCGCAGACGCTTGAGCCACTGCGCGAGGTAGGCAACGCCGTTCGTGAAGTCGCAGTCAGGGATGCCGAGTTCCGCGCAGACCATCACCTGGGCGAGTTCGGCCCGTAGCTCCTCACGCGCGTAACCGTCGGAGCCAAACCGGCCGGTCAGATCGCGGCCGAGCCGCGTCGCGGCACCCGTCCAGTGACCCATCTCATGGAGAAGCACGCTCGACCAGGCGGCGGGCGACCGGAAAGCCACCTGCGGAGGCATCTGCACGTGGTCCGTGCTCGGCGAATAGAAGGCGCGGTCACCACCGATCCGCAGTACCACGTCGCTGCTGGCGACGATGAGCTCCGTCGCCTCAGGAGCCCGCCACGGTGCCTCCTCGACGCCCGGTGCGACGTAGGGCGGCATTCCCTCGATCTGGCTGGCATGAAACAGCGTGAACGCCCGCAGCATCGGGATCCACTTGGCGCCCGGTTCGTCGTCGCGGCCGTCGCTCGAGCGGTCGCGGACCTCGAGCCGCTTGTAGAAAAATCCGGTCGTGCCACGCGATCCCTTGCGCACCTGCCAGCCGCGGTCGGCGGCCTGCTTGTAGGTCGCCCACCGCGGATCGCCGCTGGAGAAGGACATCGGAGACATGGCGAGAGTCAGCACGTTGATGCCGCGATAGCGGGCGCCGGTGACCGCGTTGTGCGGCATCATCGGCCCGCCGGCCTTGGCGTCGTCCCATTCCTTGCGCCAGGGCGGCGCCCCAGCCTCGAGCGCTGCGATGACCTGGTTTGTCAGCTCGACGTAGTGGTCGCGCGGCGTGTAGCCGCTGCCGGCATTGGGCCGGTGGGCGGGGTGTCGCATCGGGGTGTCTTTCCCTCATGGGTTTCGGATCACCCCTCCCCGCGACCGCGTCCGGCCCGGACGACGGCAAGGGCGCGGCCGGGTTTCGTCGCGCCCGGGCGACGAAACCCTCTGTGGCCGCGGGCGACTGCAAGGAGCCCTTCCCTTGCGCCGTGCCGGCGGCGATGCGGTAGCTCAGCTTGTAGGCTCTCATTTCGTTCCTCTAGGTGCTGCTCCCCATTCAGTCTCACGGGCGCGACGTCCCTTCGTTGTCGTGATGACGACACCGAGGTCTGCTCCGCCCGTCCCGGCGCGAGCGCCGTCGAGTGGCCGCGACCATCGCGTCCCACATCGCAAAATCGGAGCTGACCGCACCTGATCCGTTCGTGCCGTCGCTCATCGCGGTGCCTTCAAGTCGCTCGTCGCCGGCAGGCTGCTTGCAGACTCGGAGACAAATCCTGGCAGTGCCACGATCGCGAACAGGGTCGCTGCGAACAGCCGCGCACCGAAGATAGTCTGAATCCACTGTGCTGCGGACTTCATGCCGATGCTCCCCTTATGGTCTCCTCGTTCGAAGACCCCTTCCCGCCGCCGCGGTCGCGACGGTGCATCAATGGCGTGCGGAGCACGGGGGCGCTCTTGCAGCTCGCACCCTGACGGCACCGGAGGCGCACGCGGCAGGATGATTTCGTCCGTTGCGACACAGAGAGAGTTACCGTGAGCAGCAGGGCCGCGCGGACGGACTTCACGCTCCGCTCGCCTTCAAGACGTCGTTCCAGTCCTCGCTGATTTCCGGACGCAGCCGCTCAACCGGAACGCCTAGCCCGATCGCGATCGCAGCCAGCTGCAGCGCGAAGCGATCGCCGGCGACATCAGCGTCGGTTGCCGTAATCAGCCGTGCGACGTGTTGAGCGGCAGCGGTCCGCAGCACGCTTTCAACCGCTGCCGTCGTTCCCGGGCCGATCCCACCGCCGGTGGCCGTGTAGAGGGTGTCGGCGCGCAGCTCCTCGAGCGCTGCCAGACTGAGCGCATCGATCGGCGCCTCGGTGATGACGATGCGGCAGGGAACGCCCTGCCCGCTCGGGAGCCGGAACAGCGACTTGCGGCCACCCGTCAGCGAGCCTTTGAACGCGGGTCCGCGGATCTCGACATGGCAGACGGCGCCATCGAGCCCACGGTGGGCAAACCAAGCACTGCCACGATAGCCCTCGCGGACCGCGTCCTGGTCAGCCGCCGCCTGCAGCAAGGCGTGAGGTAGGCAACGTGCCTCGCTCAGGTACCGCCAGGCGGGCGAGCCCGGGCGCAGCCGCGGACGGCCATGCCACCGCTCCTGGAGCGGACGGTCAGGGTCCCTCCCCTTGTTCTCTCGCACCGCCGTGGGAAAGCTCGGCGCGACGCCCACGAAGCGGCGCAGAACCTGGCGGACCTGACCGAAGTTAAGGTGCGGGTCGAGGTGCTGGACGAGGTCGAACACGTCGCCCTTGGCAGCGCCCCGCGGGTCCCACCAGCCGCGCCCATCGTGATTGATGATCAGGATCGCGCCGTCGTCGCGCCGGTATTTGAGCGCGCGTCGTGTGCTCTCTTTCGGGTCGAGCTTCCATCCTGGGACGACGCTCTCGAGCAGAGCGGCACAGTTCACGCCACGCCGAAACAACGCCAGCTCGGCGTCATGACCGGACATCGCACGGTGCTCCTGATTGCGACCGGCGGGTGATCCGTCCGAGGCTGGCTCGGCCGTCCTCTTCACCACGCCCTCATGCGGTCCGCGGACCGCGAAGCGGACGCGGGGCAAGGGCGCCGAAGGCGGCCGCGCAGCGGCTTCCCTTGCGGCGCGTCCGGCGCGAGCGGTAGCGCTCGCCGGCCTGTGCTTCTTTGGGCTTCATCGCCCAGGTTCTGCGCGGCCGCCTTGCGAACGGCGCGCGCGGAATCCAGCGAATGGGTTACGGCAGGTCGAACACCTCAGCGATCGAGCGGTAGGCTTGGCCGCTCAGGTGGAGCCCGTCAGCGCCAGTGAAGCCTCGGGTTTCGATCAGGCGGTCGCCGCACGTGTGGGCGATGGCGGCGATGAGACGCCGTGTTGCGTCCGGGCGCGCCGGCAGGATCCAATAGACCCGCCGCCCCCGCGTGCCGGATCGCAGCCTGACCAGGTTCTCGGCCGTGTCCCGATCCGGGATGCCGTCATTGGCGCCCAGGCTGATAAGGACCGTGTCCGCGTCGACCGACATCATATGGCTGGCGGCATATCGGGCCGACGTGATGCCGACCTTGGTGTCGGAGGCACAGTCGCGGCGGTAGACCGCAACGCCGGCGGCGAGGCTGTCGCCGAGGATGGCGCATGGCACGGGCACGTCAGGAGCCGCCTGTGACGGCGAGAGAACGGCTGAGCAGCTGACGCAAGCCGGGCCTCCGACTGTCGTGAGGGAAGCTGGCTAGCGCGCAGTCTTGCGAACGGCACGAACTCCCCCCTGCAGCCCCGGCCCGGCGGGGCCGCCCCCTGCATGGGACCTCCAATGCGGAGGCGCCAGCTATTGCGCCCGTTTGCGAACGGCGGACGGGCGATCCGGTGGAAGGCGGTAGTCGCCTGATGATCTCAGGATCGTTATCGCCGGCATCTCGGAAACACTTGCCGTTCGCACACCCTTCCGCGCCGGGCTGGCTTGAGGTCATCCCGCGATGAACGCTCATTGCCATTCGCAAGGGCCGCCGTTCGCTCCGCGTCCGGCGAGCCGGACCGGGTCATCACGTCAGAAGCGCGTGGTCACCGTTCGCAGAGCGCGCTCGTGCCATCCCGCGCATGCCCGCCCCGTTCGCGAACGCCCCTCTCAAAGTGACCAGCAGCATCTTTCGGCACCGCAAGCGCGCTACCGGCGCGAGCCGGGCCAGCCCCGATGCTCGGCCGGGCTGCCTGCCGACACACCGTGCCGGCAATGGGCTCAATGCGAAGGTGGCGCAAATGCTGTCCTCGCGCCATCCGGAATCCGACGCCGAACTCTTGAGGCCGATGGATCTTCAGGCGTTGTACGCCACGGCGGTCTTTGGGCGACGTGAAGCCGGCCGTCCCCCTGGCCAGCGGCGGGCCCGTAATGTGGAAGCAGGATCGGGACCGCCGACGCCCGCCCGATCAACTAGAGCGCCCGCTTGCGAACGGCGGACCGCCGATCCGCCGGAAGGCGGTAATGGCGTAACGATCGCAGGATCGTTATCGCCGGCAGTCGCCCCTTGAGCCTTCCCGCCACTTGCCGTTCGCAAACCACTGAGTCGGAGGCTGCTTTGGGGCGTCCGGCGAAAAACGCGCGATTGCCGTTCGCAAGCATCCTCGCGAACTCGGTGCCGAACCACGTCGACTGTGACAACTGCCTGACAGCGCTGAGGGAGAGAATGGTGGGCCTATGCCAATGACAGCGCCGCCCCGCACTCCACGTCGCATCAGCGGCAGCGCGCGGTCGCCGTTCGCAAGGCGCGTTGGCACCATCCCGCACATGGCACCGGCACCGCTCACCACTGGCATCACATCGCCGAGCGCGAGCGTGATGAGCGCGGCCGGCTCCTGCCGGTCAACGCGACGCGCGCGCCGATGGATCGCCGCGAGTATCAGGATTTCCCGGAGATGGCGGCATGAACATGCCTGCGCAGGATGAACTCCATGACCCGGGCTGCAGGATGAAGCGGCCCATGCCACCCGGCGTGGACGGCAGCGCGCTGCTTACCGGTGAGAACCGCGAAAACCCTGTCACGCTGTCACGCGCCTGGGGTGACGCGCTCCTCGACGAGAAGGCGCCCTACTCGCTCTGGATCCGTATGAACCCGAGCGGCGCTGATGCCGATCGCTACGACCTGACCACCCCCAAAGAGGGCGAATGGACCCAGCGGCTCGGGCTGTGCCGCTACGTGAAGGTCAACGTCGGCAACTATCGCAGCACCGATCCGGCCGGGCTCGATCGCGCCGCGTGCGTCAGTCACCCGCGGAACCTGCCCACCATCATCTTGTCCGCCCTGGTCGCGAAACTCGTCATCCTGACCACGGGCCGGCCGCCAGAGATCCTCGTACCGCACGCTCGCACGCTGTTCCGCGAGTTGAAGCGGGCCGGAATCAAGCCGCTCTGCCTGAGCGTGGCGCGTGGCGGATGGCCCAAGCACTCGTCCCGGCTCGGCTATGACACGCCGATGGTGGAGTTCGCGCTATGACGCCGCGGCCTGAGCGCGTGCGGCCGCCCGAGGTCGCCAACATGACCGGCCTTTCCGTGCGCAAGGTTCAGGAGCTATCTGCCGCCGGCCGCATCCCGGGCGCCGCGAAGCTGGGCGGGGTATGGACCTATGATCCTGAGCAGGTTCGCAAGTGGATCAAGCAACGGGAACGACAGACATGGCGCGGAGACTCCCCAAGCATTGCTACGAGCGCAACGGCGTCATCTGGGGACGTGTCAAGCTCGGTGGCCGAGAGTATCGACGTAGCCTTCTCACATCTGATCCCCGGGAAGCGGCCAAACGGATCAAGGCGTGGAAGCTCAAGCTCGAACGCAACGAAGTAGGCGTCTCGGACGGTCATACGTTCAAGGAGGCCGTTGTACGCTGGGCTAAGGAAGTCCTGCCGTCCACGGTCAAGCCTTCGGTCGCCCAGCGGTATCTCGTATCGATCGGTCAGCTCGCCGACATCTTCGGCGATTACAGCCTAAGCCAGATCACTCAGCAGGCGATCAGCGACTACATCAGCCGGCGCGGCGCGGTCGCGACCAACGCCACGATTAGGCGGGACCTGACCGCGCTTTCGCGGCTGCTGGCGAGCTGCGTGCAATGGGGCTGGTGCGACGCGAACGTGGCGCGTCTCTACGACCGCAGCACGATCCGTGAGCAGCGTGATCCGATCGACCCCCCATCGGACAATGACGTGCGCAAGGTGCTGGACGCCGCACCCGAAGGGATGCGCGCCCTTCTGATGCTGCTATGGCAGACCGGGATGCGCGAGGCCGAGGCGGTCAACCTGCGGGCCGAGGATGTCGATTGGGAGCGCCGGACGATCACACTCACCCGCACCAAGACGAGCAGATCGCGCACGATCGAATGGCGCACGCCGGGTGGCGACGCGACGCTGATCCTTGGCCCGCGCAGGAAGGTGTCGGGCCATCTGTTCTTGGCCGCGACGGGTGAGCCTTACGCCAACTTTTCCAGCAACGCCGGGCGGATCATGCGCGAGCTGGTGCAGCGGGAGCTGAAGGCGGCCCGGAGCTTCCGCCGGTTCCGGGTCCACGACCTACGCCACTATGTCTCCTTCCGGACTATGTCGGGTACTTTCTGTTTCGACCCGATTTTCTCGGCAAAGATGTTCAGGCCATAGCGACATAGTCTTGCTCCTTCTGTCAGCGTGTGCAGTGAAGGAGCCGACCGTGAAGTTCATCATCAACGATCAGATGGTTCTGTCGCGCGCGCCCGAGGGACCTCTGGCGCCCTACGTTACCTCGTTCTCGAAGTGGGCGATTGGGCAGGGATACGCACGTTGCCCGCTGCGGCAGCGAGCTCGGATCGCTGCATGATTCAGTCGGTGGCTCGCAGAGAAGTCGGCCGGATTGCGCAGCGTCTCAGCTCGACACTCCGCCCAGTACTTGCGGTATCGCGCACGACGGCAGCGGATTTGTGCCGGTGTGGACCGAGCCGTCATCGCCTTGTGGCTCGGTCATGGATCGGTGGAAACCACGCAAATCTATCTCGCGGCAACACTTCTGTATGCCTTGCAGCGTCGAGAAAACTATGTCGGGTAGCCCGCCCGGCCTCCACGCGCTGCGATCTGTGGTTTACGGTCAAAACTGCAGAGCTTGCCACGTTACCCGACATAGTCAGGAAGGAGACATAGTGGCGCCTATGTCGCCCACGACATAGTCGGCACAGCTTCGCGATCCGGTGGCTCCGCCGGGGCGGCTTCATCCACGACCTGTCGCTTCACCTGGGGCACACGTCGATCAAGACGACCGAAGTGTACCTCGGTCACCTGTCCGCCCGGGAACAAGCGGTGGCACAAGGGAGGGCACAGCGATGAAGGCACAGGGACAGAGGTCCTAACGGCGCTTGAGTCGGTCCTATGCTGGAAGTGCCGATCTTTCAGGGTTTCTGGCGGAGGGAGGGGGATTCGAACCCCCGGTACGGGTTTACCCCGTACAACGGTTTAGCAAACCGCCGCCTTCAGCCTCTCGGCCACCCCTCCGCCGGGACGGCGTCAGGCCGCGGACACGTCCGCGACCACACGACGTTTGCAACCCCGGCTTCTACGGCCTGCGCCGGGCCGGGTCAAACCTCTCGCTCACGCCCAGCAGTCAGTCCCGCGACAGCTTCACCGCAAAGCCGCGCTGCACCCCCGGCCGCGCCATCAGCGTCTCGTACCAGCGCTTCACGTGCGGATATTCGGCCAGATCGACCTTGTGCCGCTCGTGCCGCCACGCCCAGCCGAGGATCGCAAAATCCGCCACCGACAGCCAACCCGCGACGAACGCCACCTCCGCCAGCCGCCGGTCCAGCACGCCGTACAGCCGCCGCGTCTCCTTGTCGTAGCGCGCCAGCCCGTAGCGGCGGTCAGCCTCGTTCTCCACCTGCAGGAAGTGGTGCACCTGCCCGGGCATCGGGCCGAAGCCGCCCATCTGCCACATCAGCCATTCCAGAATCGGAACCTGTTCGCGGTGGTCGTCAGTCCAGAACTTGCCCGTCTTGCGGCCGAGATAGATCAGGATCGCGCCGCTCTCGAACACGCTGATCGGCCCACCGCCCGGGCCCTCGGTATCGATGATCGCCGGGATGCGGTTGTTCGGGCTGATGCGCAGGAAGTCCGGCGCGAACTGCTCGCCCTTGGTGATGTCGACGACATGCACCCTGTACGGCAGCTCCATCTCCTCCAGCGCCACGCTGATCTTGCGCCCGTTCGGCGTGTTGTAGGCATACAGCTCGATCGCCACGACCGCTCCTTTATGACAGGCGGCGCCGCAGCGCCTCGTTGACCAGCGCGGGGTTGCCCTTCCCCGCCATCGCCTTCATCACCTGCCCGACGAAGAAGCCGAACAGCTTGTCCTTCCCGCCCTTGAACTCGGCCACCTTGTCGGGGTTCGCCGCCAGCACCGCATCCACCGCCACGTCGATCGCCCCCGTGTCGGTCACCTGACGCAGGCCGCGCTCGTCGATGATCTCGGCCGGGTCCCGCGCCGTTTCCACCATCGCCTCGAAAACTTCTTTGGCGATGCGACCGTTGATCGTCGCGTCCGCCATCAGGTCCAGCAGCTTGCCCAGCGACGCCGCACTCACCGGGCTGTCGGCGATCGTGCGTCCGGTGCGGTTCAGGGCGGCGAAGAAATCCCCCAGCACCCAGTTCGCCGCCAGCTTGGCGTCCCGGCCGCGGGCGACCGCTTCGTAGAAATCGGCCGTCGCCTGCTCGGCCACCAGCACGCCCGCGTCATACGCCGGCAGCCCGTAGTCCTTCATGAACCGCCGCTTCTTCGCGTCCGGCAACTCCGGCAGCCCGGCCTTGAGTTCGGCGATCCAGTGCTCGTCCAGCACCAGCGGCAGCAGGTCCGGATCGGGGAAGTAGCGGTAGTCGTGCGCGTCTTCCTTGCTGCGCATGCTGCGCGTCGCGCCCCGCGCCGGGTCGAACAGCCGCGTCTCCTGATCGACGGTGCCGCCGTCCTCCCACACCGCGATCTGCCGCCGCGCCTCCGCCTCGATCGCCTGCATCACGAAGCGCACCGAGTTGACGTTCTTGACTTCGCAGCGTGTGCGGAACGGCTCGCCCGGATGCCGCACGGAGACGTTCACGTCCGCGCGCAGCGATCCCTCCTCCATGTTGCCGTCGCACGTGCCGAGGTAGCGCAGGATCGTGCGTACCTTGCGCAGATAGGCGCCGGCCTCCTCGGGACTGCGCAGGTCGGGCTCGCTGACGATCTCCATCAGCGCCACACCCGCACGGTTGAGGTCGATATACGACTTCGTCGGATGCTGGTCGTGCAGGCTCTTGCCGGCGTCCTGCTCCAGGTGCAGCCGCGTGATGCCGATTTGCTTGGTGCTGCCGTCGGCGAGCTCGATCTCCACCGAGCCGGCGCCGACGATCGGGTGCGCGTACTGGCTGATCTGATAGCCGGCTGGCAGGTCGGCGTAGAAGTAGTTCTTGCGGTCGAAACGGCTGGTCAGATTGATGTGCGCGTCCAGGCCCAAACCGGTGCGCACCGCCTGTGCGACGCACTCCCGGTTGATCACCGGCAGCATGCCCGGGAACGCCGCATCGACGAAGCTGACCTGCGTGTTCGGCTCGGCTCCGAACGTGGTCGACGCGCCGCTGAACAGTTTCGCGTTGCTGATCACCTGCGCATGCACTTCCAGCCCGATCACGACCTCCCAGGGTCCGGTGCTGCCGTCGAGCGTGTAGGTCGTCGCGTCCACCTCGGCCCCCTCGCTCACGCCGCCAGCAGCGACAGATCCGGCTTCGCGTCGAAACCGGCCGCCGCCTCGATCGCCGCACTAACGGCGAACACCGTCTCCTCGTCGAACGGCCGGCCGATCACCTGCAGCCCGAGCGGCAGCCCGTTCGCATCCAGCCCCGCCGGCACGCTCATCCCCGGCACGCCCGCCATGCTCGCCGGCACCGTGAACACGTCGTTGAGGTACATCTTCACCGGATCGTCCATGTTCTCGCCCTGCGCGAACGCCGCACTCGGCGCGGTCGGCGTGACCAGCGCGTCGACATGGCGGAACGCCTCGGTGAAGTCGCGCAGGATCAAAGCTCGCACCTTCTGCGCGCGCAGATAGTACGCATCGTAATAACCGGCACTCAGCACGTACGTTCCGATCAGCACCCGCCTTCGCACCTCCGCGCCGAACCCCTTCGCCCGCGTGCGCTCGTACAGCTCGCGCAGATCGGCCCCGTCCTCGCGCAGCCCGAACCGCACGCCGTCGTAGCGCGCCAAATTCGACGACGCCTCCGCCGGGGCCACGATGTAATACGTCGCCAGCCCGTATTTCGTGTGCGGCAGCGACACGTCGACGATCTCCGCCCCGGCCTCGCGCAGCCACGCCAGGCCCTGCTGCCACAGCGCCTCGATCTCGCCCGGCATCCCGTCGGCGCGGTATTCGCGCGGCACGCCGATGCGCAGCCCGGCCACCCCCCGCCGGCACGCCGCGACGTAATCCGGCACCGGCCGATCGGCACTGGTGCTGTCCTTCGGATCGTGCCCGGCCATCGACCCGAGCATGATCGCGCAGTCCTCCACCGTCCGCGCCAGCGGCCCCGCCTGATCCAGCGACGAGGCGAACGCCACGATCCCCCACCGGCTGCACCGCCCGTAGGTCGGCTTGATCCCGGCGATCCCGGAGAAACTCGCCGGCTGGCGGATCGACCCGCCGGTATCCGTCCCCGTCGCCCCCAGCGCGATGCGCGCCGCGACCGCCGCGGCCGAGCCGCCCGACGACCCGCCCGGCACCAGCACGGCGGCTCGGTCCTGACGGCGCTTCCACGGGCTCGCGACCGGCCCGTAGGCGCTGGTCATGTTCGACGAACCCATCGCGAACTCGTCCATGTTCGCCTTGCCGAGGAATACCGCCCCGTCGCGCAGGAGGTTCGCCGTCACCGTGCTCTCGTACGGCGGCACGAACGGCCCCAGGATCGCGCTGCCTGCGGTGGTGCGCACACCCTGCGTGCAGAACAGGTCCTTCACGGCCAGCGGAATCCCCAGCAGCGGCGCCTCGTCGCCGCGCGCGATCCGCGCGTCCGCCGCATCCGCCTGCTGCAGCGCCAGCTCATCGGTCACGGTGATGTAGGCGTTCAGCACCGGATTGAGCGTGCGAACCGCGCCCAGATGCGCCTCGGTCAGGTCCCTCGCGGAAAACGCGCGGCTGCGCAGCCCCTCGCGGGCGCGGGCGATCGTCAGGTCCAGCATCTACTCGACCACCTTCGGAACGGCGAAGAAATTGCCTGCGCGATCCGGCGCGTTGGCGAGCACGCGCTCGGGGTAGCCGCCGTCGTCGACCACGTCCTCGCGCATCTTCAGCGCCATCTGCGCCGCCCCGGTCAGCGGTGCCACGCCCTCGACCTCGACCTCGTTGAGCTGCTCGATCCAGCCGAGGATACTGTCGAGTTCATGGCGCAGCGCCTCGGCCTGCGTGGGATCGACGTGGATGCGGGCGAGCGACGCGATACGGCGCACCGTCGCGGGATCGAGCGACATGGCTATCCTTGTCTGCGAGAGAAGCCGGGGACCATAACGGCGGGGATGGCGCTTCTCAACCTGCGCGACCTGCGGGCCGGCCTCGCGCGAAATCAGCGGCTGATCGGCCTGGACCCCGGCGCCCGCACGATCGGCGTGGCCCTGAGCGACGTGCGCCTGACGCTGGCCACCCCCTACGACAGCATCAAGCGCGGCCGCCTGCGCGACGCCGCCGCCGGGATCTCGGCCATCGCGGCGCGGGAGGGCGCGGGCGGCCTGGTGATCGGCCTGCCCTTGTCGATGGACGGCACCGCCGGCCCCGCCGCCCAGGCCGCGCGCGACTGGGCGCACGCGATCTCCGCGGCCACCGGCCTGCCCGCCGCGCTGTGGGACGAGCGGCTGTCGAGTGCGGCGGTCAACCGGATGCTGATCGAGGACGCCGACCTGAGCCGCGCGAAGCGCGCCGACGTCGTCGACCGCGCCGCCGCCGCGTGGATGCTACAGGCAGCGTTGGATGCGACCGGATAGGCCGCGCGGACGTCAGGCGGTATCTCGACAGGCGCGTGCAATCACTCAGCACCATCCTTCCGAGCTGAGATGCGGAATCCGACGCAGGATCCGCGTCTCGCCGAACAACGGGACGCCGAGGTAGAGCCGCGCGACCATCGTGTCGCTCGAGCGGAGTTTCGCCGCCGCGCGATACGTCTTCCCGGTATCCGGATTGTAGAACCACCCCCCGGCCCACGCATCGCTGCCATCGGCCCGCAGGCCCCACATCACCGTCAGCCCGCAGAGCAGGCGCTGCCGCAAGGCCGGATCCGGATTCAACCTGTCGCGTTGGATCTGCCCGGTGGGATCATGGACGTTCCGCAGCCAAACGATTTTCCCGCACAGCAGGCCGCTGCAATCGAAGATCTGCAGCGCCGAGTCCGGTTCGACGAACCACACGCCTTCGGGAATCCCGGCGGCAATGGCCGATCCGGGAACGTGGCAGGACAGCAAAGTCACGGCCAGGATGGCCGAGTAGATGCGCCGCCGCATCATGTTGTCCCCGCGTCCGCTGACGCAAAGGCTACCGCAAAACGAACAGGGCCGGAGTCGCCGCCAGCCCTGCCCCGGTTCCGATCAGCCCAAGCGACCTACTCGGCCGCTTGCCGCTGCGGCACCGACCCGTCCATCCTGGCGACCGGCTTCCATCGCGGATCGAGGCAGGCCCCACACCGGGTGCGCGCCACCGCCAACGAAAGGGGCGGCCGAAGCCGCTCCTTCCCGGATCATCCGATGCTAGATCGAAGCTGCGCTCCCGCAGGCCTCGAACGGCCGCTCAGCCGGGATCAGGCAAGGTCGAAGCGATCGAGGTTCATCACCTTGTTCCAGGCCGCGACGAAGTCGTGCACGAACGCCTCCTGCCCGTCGGCGCAGGCAAAGACCTCGGCGAGGGCGCGGAGCTGGCTGTTCGACCCGAAGATCAGGTCGACATGGGTGCCGGTCCACTTGACCTCGCCGGTCCCGCGGTCGCGCCCCTCGAACACGCCCTCGGACGCGGCGGACGCCTCCCACGTCGTGCTCATGTCGAGCAGGTTGACGAAGAAGTCGTTGGTCAACGCCTCCGGCCGCTTGGTGAAAACGCCGTGTGCGGACCGTCCGACGTTGGCGCCCAGGACACGCAGGCCGCCGAGGAGAACCGTCATCTCGGGGGCGGTCAGCGTCATCAGCTGCGCCCGATCGACCAGCATCTCCGCCTCTGGCCGGCGCTGGCCGCGGCAGTAGTAGTTGCGGAAGCCGTCCGCGGTCGGCTCCAGCACGGCGAAGGAGTGGACGTCGGTCTGCTCCTGCGACGCATCCGTGCGCCCCGGCGTGAAGGGAACCGTGACGGCGTGCCCGGCCTTCTTCGCCGCTGCCTCGACGGCGGCACAGCCGCCCAGGACGATCAGGTCGGCCAGCGAGATCTTCTTCCCGCCCGCCTGCGCGCCGTTGAAGTCCTTCCGGATCGCTTCCAGCGTTGCCAGGACGTCGGCCAGTGCGGCCGGCTGGTTGACCTCCCAGTCCTTCTGCGGCGCGAGGCGCACGCGAGCGCCGTTCGCTCCGCCGCGCTTGTCGCTGCCGCGGAACGTTGCCGCCGATGCCCAGGCCGTCGTGACCAGCTGGGAGATCGACAGTCCGGACGCGAGGATCTTGGCCTTCAGGGCAGCGACGTCCTGCTCGCCCACCAATGGATGATCCACTGCCGGAACAGGGTCCTGCCACAGCAGCGGCTCGGCCGGCACGAGCGGGCCGAGATACCGCGAGATCGGCCCCATGTCGCGGTGCGTCAGCTTGTACCAGGCCTTGGCGAACGCGTCGGCGAGTTCCTGCGGATGCTCAAGGAAGCGCCGCGAGATCTTCTCGTAGACCGGGTCCAACCGCAGGGAGAGGTCGGTCGTGAGCATCATCGGCGCGTGCCGCTTCGACGGATCGTGCGCATCGGGCACGGTGCCCGCTGCGGATGCGTCCTTGGGAGTCCACTGGTGCGCACCGGCAGGGCTCTTGGTCAGCTCCCACTCATAGCCGAACAGGTTTTGCAGGAAGTTGTTGTCCCACCTCACCGGGTTGGTCGTCCATGCGCCTTCCAACCCGCTGGTGATCGCATCGTCGCCTTTGCCGGTGCCGAACGTGTTCTTCCAGCCGAGGCCTTGCTCCTCGATGCCCGCACCCTCGGGTTCGGGGCCGACATACGGGCGCGGATCGGCAGCACCATGGGTCTTGCCGAATGTGTGCCCGCCGGCAATGAGCGCCACCGTCTCCTCGTCGTTCATCGCCATGCGGGCGAACGTCTCGCGGATATCCACGGCCGCAGCGACCGGATCCGGCTTGCCGTTCGGCCCTTCCGAATTGACGTAGATCAGGCCCATCTGAACGGCGCCGAGAGGATTATCGAGCTCGCGTTCGCCGGTGTAGCGCTTGTCGCCAAGCCAGGTGTCCTCGGACCCCCAGTAGATGTCCTCTTCGGGCTCCCAGACGTCCTCGCGCCCGCCGGCGAAACCGAACGTCGTGAACCCCATCGACTCCAAGGCGACGTTGCCGGCGAGAATCATCAGATCGGCCCAGGAGATTTTCCGGCCGTATTTCTGCTTGATCGGCCAGAGCAGCCGGCGCGCCTTGTCGAGGTTCGCGTTGTCCGGCCAGCTATTGAGGGGCGCGAAGCGTTGCGTGCCGGACCCTGCACCGCCGCGGCCGTCGCCGATGCGGTACGTGCCTGCGCTGTGCCACGCCATCCGGATGAACAACGGCCCATAGTGACCGTAGTCGGCCGGCCACCAGTCCTGCGACGTCGTCATCAATGCGTGCAGGTCCTTGATGACGGCATCCAGGTCGAGACTCTTGAACTCCTCGGCGTAGTTGAACGACTTGTCCATGGGATTGGACTTGGCGGAGTGCTGGTGGAGACTTCTCAGGTCCAGCTGATTCGGCCACCAGTCCCGGTTCGACATGTACCCGACAACCGCGTGGATGTGAGTCCCGGTCGCCACTGGGCACTTGCTTTCGCTCGTCATGTTCTCTCCGATCGTGTTCTGGTTTTTCCGTTCCGCATAGAAGGATCACCGATCCTTGGATAGCGATCCCGCTTCATGGCCAGGCGATAACAAAAAGCCGATCGCGCGGACTGTCCTGATCACCGAAAACCGTCTCGAAACTGCAATCGGACTTGACGATGGAGGCAACCAAGTCTGCTGCTGGCCCGAAGCGGGACGTCGGTCCCCCTGTGAGCGGAATGTCCGCAACTTAGCCAGCCCCTCGCGATACGTCCAGGACATAGGACCCAATGGCGGCGATAGGCAGCGCTTATCGCGGGCCGGCTCCCTTCGCAACGCGCCGTATCCGCCCCCGGCTGCGAGCGACGGCCTCCCCGGCGGGCTGTGCCGCCAATTTCGCCTCGTGCATCCTCTGGGGCGGCACGTGGCGGCGGAACAGGTCCGCCATCTCCGCCAGCAACGCGGCCCGGGGATCGGCCTTGCGCACCAGCAGCACCACGTCGCGCCCGATCTCCGCGCCTTTCGGTGTGCTGTAGCGCACCAGTCCACCAAGCGGCCCAGCCGCCTCCGCCGCCAGCACCGGCATCAGCGACACGCCCTCGCCGGCCGCCACCATGTGGCGCAGGATCTCCAGGCCCGTGGCATGGCGCGCATGCGGGGCCGGCGTCGGTGCACAGGCGGCCAGCACCTGGTCGCGCAGGCAGTGTCCGTCCTCCAGCAACAGCAAACGCCCGGGCCGCGGCGGCCATTCCGGCGGCTCGCCAGCCGGATGCGCGATCAGCATCGGCTCGTGGAACAGCAGATGCGCGACCAGCCCCGGGTCGGGCGGAGTGCTGCACATCAGCGCCGCATCCACCCCGCCGCCCCGCACGGCGGCGATCAGGTCGTCGGTGCGCGCCTCGCTGAGGATCAGGCACAGCGCCGGATACGCCTCGCGGATCGGCCGCAGCATCAGCGGCAGCAGATAAGGCCCCAGCGTGGGAATCGCACCCAGCCGGAACGGTCCCGCCAGCGTGCCCGCCGCCCCGCCCGCGCCGGCGACGAGGTCGCGGGCCGCGGCGACCAGGTCCGCCGCCCGCTCGGCGAACGTCACGCCGGCCGGCGTCAGCATCACCTTGCCCGGCAGCCGCTCGAAGATCGCGAAACCGAGCCACGCCTCCAGCTTGCGCACCTGCGCCGACAGCGCCGGCTGCGACACGCCGCACGCGGCGGCGGCCCGGCCGAAATGCCGGTGCTTCGCCACCGCCGCCACGTATTCCAGATCGCGCAGCGACAAGCCGGCCAGGCTGCCCGGGGCTGCGGTCGCCATACACGCTCCCTATCGTCCACCCACGAACAATCTAGTGGGCTTATTGCCGAGCCGTCGCAACTCCCGGCGGGCGACAGCGCCCGGCCGCGTGACATGTCGATGAAAGCCGGTGCGCGAGCGCTAGGCGATATAGGTGAACGCGCCGTCGCTGGAGACGTTGGTGCCGTTCGGATTCGTGACGGCGACCGCGACGTCGCCCGGCGCATGTTGCGGCACGACGCCCGCCGCCGCCATCCCATCGCCCGATACCGTCACGTTGCCGAGCGGCCTGCCCCCGATCGTGATCGAGGCGCCGGACGCGAACGCCGTCCCGCACACGATGATCACGTCATCGGCACGGCCCCGCCGCGGCTGCACGTCGGTGATGCGAAGCGCGTCCGTCCCCTTCTCCTCGGGCACCTGCACGATGATCCGCCCGACCTGGAACAGGAACTCGAAGAACCGGCGCTCCTGCGTGCCGAGAATGAACGCCGCGGCATACGCGATCATCGGCGTCACGGGACTCGACGGATTGAGCGCCTGCAGCAGCACCAGCGTGATCACACCGGTGATCGCACCGCTCACCGGACGCCCGAGATGCCACAGGTTATAGCTGTGGTCCCACCCTTTTTGCTGCTTGCCGCTGCCGTGCTCGTAGATGCCTTTCAGGCTGATCACGATGCCGCCGAGCGCGCCGCACCAGGCGCAGCGCACGGCAACGTGATGGAGCGCGTTGTCCGCGGATTCCGCGCCACCGTTGAGAAACCAGACCCCGACGCCGAACAGGATCGAGATAGCGGCGAGGTTGTACAGGAACACCCCGACCGGCCACGACCACGTCAGGGTCCGGCGCTCCTGCGCGCCTTCCGCGCCGCCGTGCGTTGGCGTCGGATTCGCCCGGTGATGCATGGCGACAACCTCCAGGTGCAATCGGGACAGCCCAACCCGGAGTCCTGGCAACCCCGGATCGGGCTTCCCACTCGCCTCATATCACGTTCGGAACCGTACACAGGCCCGGCAATCTGGCATCTGGACGCGACACGGGAACGTCTCATAGAAAGCCGGCGTACACGCCGCTACCGACTGGGCTGCCTCTACCATGTTCCACGTCAAGACCCTGCTGATCGCGCTGTTCCTGGCCTCCGTGCTGTACGTGCACTACCGTGGCCGCGTGCGCCACGGATTTGGCCGCCAGCTTACCGACCACTCGACCTTCCTCGCGCCGGTCAACGCGGTGTTCTACCTGTTCTCGCGCGTGCCCCCGCGTCCGTTCCTGGAGGAGCGGTACTTCCCCGAACTGCGCACGCTCACCGACAACTGGCAGGCGATCCGCGACGAGGGGATGCGGCTGCTCGACGAAGGCCACGTGCGCGCCGCCGCGGGCTACAACGACCTCGGCTTCAACAGCTTCTTCCGCACCGGCTGGAAGCGGTTCTACCTGAAATGGTACGACGATCCGCTGCCGTCGGCCGAGCGGATGTGCCCGCAGACCGTCGCCCTGCTGAACGCGATCCCGAACGTGCATGGTGCGATGTTCGCGCTGCTGCCGCCCGGCGGCCGTCTGGTGCGCCACCGCGATCCGTTCGCGGGCAGCCTGCGCTACCACCTCGGCCTCGACACGCCCAACAGCGACGACTGCTTCATCGAGGTCGACGGCGTCCGACGCGGCTGGCGCGACGGCCAGGCGATGATCTTCGACGAAACCTTCATCCACTACGCAGAAAACAAGACCGACAAGACTCGGCTGATCCTGTTCTGCGACGTCGACCGTCCGCTGTGGGGCGCGTTCCCTCGTGCGGTCAGCCATTTCGTCAGCGACCACATCGTCAAGGCGACGGCCACGCAGAACATGCCGGGCGACAAGGTCGGCATCGCCAACCGCGCCTTCGGCGGCGTCTATCAGGTGCGGCTTGCCGGCAAGCGGCTGAAGACGTGGAACCGCAAGGTCTATTACAGCCTGAAATACGCCCTCGTCGCCCTCGTCGCCGCCGCCATCGTACTGCAGTAACGGCCCGACCGTCCGCCTCCCGCCGGTTCCGTGCCGGCGTCCGGCATGACGTCTCCGTTGCGCTGTCACCAAGGCGTCACACGACGCTTCCGCCGGGCCGTTGCTACCTCTCTGGCACGATGCGACTCGCGCTCGCCGTCCTCGCCGCAGCCTGCCTGCTCGCCGCACCCGCGTGCGCGCAGACGTTGACCGGCGTCGGCGGCACGTTCCCCGCACCCGTCTATGCGAAATGGGGCCAGGCGGCGAAGGACGCGATCGGCATCGAGCTGACCTACGACGCCGCCGGCTCCGGCCGCGGCCAGGACTCCGCAATGGCGCATACCGCCGATTTCGGCGCCTCCGACGCGCCGATGCCGCACGACAGGCTCGCCGCCGCCGGCCTGCTGCAGTTTCCCACGCTGATCGGCGCGGTCGTCGTGATCGTCAACCTGCCGCACGTGCGCGAAGGCGAGCTCAAGCTCACCGGCGAAGAACTCGCCGCCATCTACGCGGGCAAGATCCGCAAATGGAACGACCCTCGCCTCGCCGAAACCAACCCTGGCGTGACGCTGCCGAACGTCAGCATCGCGACGGTCCACCGCTACGAGCCGTCCGGCACCTCCTACGCCTTCACCGCGTACCTCGCCGCCGTCAGCCCGGCATGGAGAACCGCGATCGGCACGGGCACTCAGGTCGCCTGGCCCGCCGGCGCGGGCGCTATCGGCAACGATGGCGTCGCCACCACCGTCATGACCACCCGCGGCGGCATCGGCTATGTCGAGTATGCGTTCGCGTCGCAGAACCACCTCTCCGCCGCCCGCCTGCGCAACCACGCGGGCGCCTTCGTCCGACCGACCGAGGCCAGCTTCGCCGCTGCCGTCGCCGCCGCCGACTGGACTGCGCCGGACTTCGCCGCCGACCTGATCGACACCGTCGATCCCGCCGGCTGGCCGCTCATGGCGCCGACCTTCGCGCTCGTCTCGAGGGACCCGACCTGGCGCGCGCGCACGCTGCTGGCGACCCGCTTCTTCGACTGGGCGTTCACCAGCGGCGGCGCGATCGCCGCACAGCTCGCCTTCATCCCGCTGCCCAAGCCGGTGCAGGACAGCGTGCGCGCCGCATGGCGCGACATGCTCGGCCCCGCGGCCACCGCCGCCGAGTAGACGCATGGCCCCGCCTTTTCGATCACGCGACCTCTCGGCCGTCCCGCGATCCCGCACTCGGCACCGCCTGCGCGGGCCGCACGCGCTGCTGGCCGCACTCCTCCCTGTGCTGATCGGCGGCGCCCTCATCCTCGCGTGGCTCGCGCAACGGCCCGCGCCGATCGTCATCGCGTTCGCGAGTTCCCTCAGCGGTCCCAGCGCCGCAACGGGCCGCGAGGCGCTCGCCGCGACGCGCATCTATCTCGACGAGGTCAACGCCGCCGGCGGCATCGACGGCCACAAGCTTCAGCTCGCGCTGTTCGACGACCAGGGGCTCCCGCCGATCGCGCGCGACCGCGCCACACGGGCCGTCGCCAGCCCCGCGCTCGCGGTCCTCGGCCACGCGCTCAGCGCCACCTCCAACGCCGCCGGCCCGCTGTATCGCGAGGGCCGGATCGCCGCCGTGACCGGCAGCGCCAGCTCCGACGCGACCACGCGCGACAACCCCTGGTTCTTCTGCGCGCTGTCGCCCAACAGCCAGCAGGCCGAGTTCCTCGCCGAATACGTCCGCGCCGTCGTCCTCGCGCACAACTCCAACTTCATGCGCACACCGGACATCGACTTCGTCGCCACCGAAGACAGCTACGGCCGCAACTTTCTCGATGGCTACGCGCGCGGCAACGGCGGCGTGGCGCCGAAGACCTTCACCATCCGTGTCGGCGAGCACGCCGATGGGGGCGCCGCCGCCACGGCCGACCTCCTCGCGCAGGAGCCGGAACCCCGGATCATCGTCCTCGGCACCGCGCCCGACGTGACCGCCGCGGCGCTGAAGGCGATCCGGCGGCGGGGCATCCACTCGATCGTCATCCTCGCCTCCCGCGCCGCGTCCGACAGTTTCGTCGAGCAGTTCGCCGCCGAGCCCGAGGAGCGGGACGAGCCCGGCTTTTTCCTCGACAACGTCTTCGCCATCGCGCCGATGATCCTCGATTCCACCGGCGAACTCGGCCAGGCCTTCGCCGCGCGCTACCACCGCGAGACCGGCGCGCGCGCCGGCTGGGTCGGCGCCGCCGCCGAGGACGCGACGCGGGTCGTCGTGGAGGCGATTCGCCGCGCCCACGTCGCCGACACCGACGCCAGCCGCGCCGACGACCGCGAGAAGGTCCGCGCGGCGCTCGCCGCGATGACCGATCCCGCCACCGCGCCGCTCGGTATCAACGGCCCGCTCTACTTCGACGCCAACCGCCAGATGCCGCGCCCGATCCGCTACGGCTTCTTCCGCAAGGACCGCTTCATCAGCGCGCCGCTGCAGCTCGTCCGGGTGCAGAACCCGGAGCTGATCGACGTCGTCGCCGAGATGGACGCCGGCCACATCGTGCAGATCGGCGACCTGCTCTACTGGCTGCAGCGGGTAGTGTACACCGGCATCGACATCACTCATCTCGACCGGATTGATGTGCGCAATGGCAGCTTCGCCGCGCGGTTCTTCCTGTGGATGCGCTACGCCGGCAGCGACGACCTGCCCACCCAGGTCGCCTTCCCCGACCTCGACGGCGACTTCAACCCGGCCCATCCCGCGCAGTCGGGGACCGAGGAGGGGCTGAACTACCGGCTGTACGACGTCAGCGGAACGTTCAAGGCACGCTACGACCTGCACGACTTCCCGTTCGACCGGCAGTCGCCGGTGATCCGCCTGCAGAACCGCGACCACCCGCGCGAACAGGTCGCCTACGTCATCGACACGTTCGGTCTGCAGACCGACCGCACCGGCGCCGCATCCGATGGCACCGCGTCCGATGGCAGCGCGCCCGATGGCAGCGCGCCCGACGGCAGCGCCGACGCGTTCCGCGACCTGCAGCTATGGCACGTGCTCGGCGTGCAACCATTCGCCGCATCGGTCTCCATCCGCTCGACGCTCGGCAAGCCGGCGCTGTTCGAGACCGCCAACCGCGTCGAATACGGCGCCTACGCGACCGAGATCGTGCTCGAGCGCAATGCCGTCGCCTTCATGGTCAAGACGCTGATCCCGCTGTTCCTGCTCGTGCTCGTCGTGTTCGTGACGTTCTTCTTCCCCGAGACGCTTGCTGAGGAGCGCACGACGATCCCGATCACCGCGATCCTGACGAGTGCCGTGCTGCTGATCTCGATCGGCAGCGACCTGCCGGGCCTCGGCTACACCGTGGCCGTGGAATACCTGTTCTACGTCTTCTTCGGCCTGTGCCTGATGGCGATGTTCGTCGGCTTCCTCACCGAGCACCTGCGCCTGCGCGCGATGAAAGGCCACCGCGACGTGATCGACACGATCGGGATCGTCACCTACTGCTCCGTCGTCGCCATCACCGCCGGCGTGTTCTGGTGGAAATACGGCGCGCGGCTATAGTGATACCTTTTCACGCCATGGTCGGGCGTGTCCGGCCATAGCCGGTTCTTTCTTTCGCAACCAACCTGCCCGCACACGGACGACCACATATCGAGTTCCAGACGGTACAACTCACCCCCGTCATTGCGAGGAGCGCAGCGACGCAGCAACCCAGGACCGCGCGAAAAGCGTCTGTCACGCGGCTCTGGGTTGCTTCGCTGCGCTCGCAATGACGGGAGTTGGCTCCTTAATGACTTTTGAGTGCATTAGTCATTATTTTCGGCGATTGATTATTTCTGCGGCAGAAGTAGTGCCCAGAACCTAGGCGCTCCAAGGCGTCAGAGATGAGTT
>Ga0074045_10001467_pt1 | contig 22662 bp, 17 predicted proteins | sample BogForMeECP23OM2_FD_94442 | JGI IMG/M metagenome (GOLD analysis project Ga0074045, IMG submission 94442) | Bog forest soil microbial communities from Calvert Island, British Columbia, Canada - Bog Forest MetaG ECP23OM2 | ecosystem: Environmental > Terrestrial > Soil > Wetlands ... | reverse complement strand
GAACAGCATTTGGACAATTTCACTTTTGCGCGGGTCCAGCGCTGCCAGGCGTTGCAAGGCCTCGTCCAGGTCCAAAACCGTGGATGCAGCCTCCGGGCCAACCACGACCGCTTCATCCAGAGGAACCATCTGTTCCCCGGCGCCGCGTTTTTGGCGGCCGCGGGTTCTGGCGTATTCAACCAGGATGCGGCGCACCACTCGCGCGGACACCGCATAGAAGTGCGCCCGGTCCTGCCATCCGACGTCCGCGTCCATCAGCCGGAGATAGGCTTCGTGAACCAAGGCGGTCGCGCGCAAGGTGTGGCCGGGTCTTTCTGACCGCAAGCATCGCGCGGCAAGCCGGCGAAGCTCGTCGTAGACAATCGGCATCAACTGGTCAAGAGCCTCGTGGCTGCCACCCCTCCATTGCTGGAGCAGCATTGTGACGTCCTGCCGGTCGGGCGACATCCGCGTTTCCTTGATTTGGCACGTTGTTTGGGCCCACGAGTTGCAAAACAACTAGGCCGGATAACCCTTCGTCAGGGCACGATTTCTGAGCAGGATTATAACCCAAAGGCGCTACTTTCGACTCCCTCTTTCATGGCCCAGTGGCCCGGGGAAAAAAATTTTCGTCCCGCATGAGGGAATCCGGAGGCGAATGTCACATATGTAGATGAAGGCGGTTTCGGTTGCCCCAACATCTGCATAACCGCTCGCAGCAAATCCGTTTCGGCTTTGCCGCAAAACATACTTAGGAGAATGGAAAATGAAACGCTTTGCTATCACTTTCACCTTTGCTTTAACGCTGCTGCTTTGCACCTCGATGTGGGCGCAGGCTGCCTATAGCTTCCAGACCGTCAACTACCCTAACGACACGTTTACCCAGTTACTCGGCATTAACAATAGCCTGCGGATCGCCGGCTACCACAACTTCAACCAGAACTCGGGATTCCAACTCAAGTTACCAGTTGGCTTCGTCACCGAGAACTATCCGGACTCGATGATGACGCAGGTAATCGGCATCAACAACACCGGCACCACGGATGGTTTCTACGTGGACAACAACGGCGTGACCCACGGCTTTACCGATATCAACGGCACGTTTGCCACGGTCGATTTCGCAGGAACCGCATTCAACCAGCTTCTGGGGCAGAATGACATGGGTCAGGCCTCGGGCTACTACAGCATGAGCCAGAACAACTCGACCCCTGACACTCCTTACGTGTACGACGAATTGGGCGGCGGGGTTTTTCAGGTCATCAACATCCCGGCGGCGGTCGGCGGGGCGCAGGCCACGGGCATCAACAACTCGCAGCAGATTAGCGGGTTCTACATCGACGCCGCCGGAGTAAACCACGGCTTCCTGTTGAACTTCGGCCTGCTGGTGACGCTCGATGCCCCGGGTAGCACCTTCACCCAAGCGCTTGGTTTGAACAACAAGGGCCAAGTCGTTGGTGACTACATGGACGCGGGTGGCAACACCCACGGCTTCGTGTGGACCAGCAAAGGTGGGTTCACGACGATTGATGAGCCTAACGGCATCGGCACGACCGTCGTCAACGGCATCAACGACCTGGGCGTGCTGGTCGGGTTCTACGGCACGGCACCCATCAACAGCGGCTTCGTCGCTTTCCCTCACTAACTTGGAGTTGCGCGCTGACAAACAATCCCCGTCCTAGCGAACCTGCTGGGGCGGGTTTTTGCGCAAGCCGTGGTTCTGGCCCTGACGATTCGGTGGAAAGCGGAAATCGGCGGAGGGTCCTCGCAATTCCAGCCGCCGTCAGCCAGCGAGAAACGCGACCATCGCCCGAACGAATTGAAAGAAATGGTAGGCCCGGCTGGAATCGAACCAGCAACCCTCAGCTTAGAAGGCTGATGCTCTATCCGATTGAGCTACGGGCCCCTGTGGCGCGGCGGTTGCTGCATGGGTGTGCAGAATGGCGCCGCACTCATTATCGCAAATTCATGCTGGCAAACACAGCGTGCTGTTGTTGTGGAAAGCTTTTAGGTGAGGCGCATGGTTTTCAGGAAGGCGGCATAGCGCGGGTCAGCGTGCAGGTTCTTTAGCAAGGGATCGCCCATGATGGCAGACAATCCAGCGTCTCGCTGGGCGCGAGCCAATTCCAGCCAGTTAAAGGCGCGGTCCATTTCGCCGCGCACGGCGTAGACTTCCGCGATTTGATACGCGGCTTCATGGGGATAGTTGGTCACCAGCATCTTCAGGGCGGAATCGGCCTCCTGCCTGTGTCCCAACGCGGTGTAGGCGAGGACTTCACCTATATAGCGGCCGGAACCGCGAGGCTGCTGCTCAATTTCGGTCAGTGCCTGCTGCGGTTTCGCTTCGGCCAGGTAGACGATGCTGAGCAGGTAATGTGCAGCCGGGTCGCCGGGATTGAGTTCCAGGGCCTTCTGGTACGAAGCCGTTGCCAGGTCGTACTGTGCCGCGTAGTAGGCGCGAACTCCCAAAGAGATGTGCGCCACAACACTGAGGGGGTCCAGTTCCACCGCCCGGCGGCCGAGGGCGACGGCATCATCAAAGCGGCCGAGGCTGGCAGCCAGACTCGAAGCGCCCACCAAGGCGATAGCATTTTGCGGTTCCAATGCGATTGCCCTCTGGAAGGCTGCGTCCGCCCCGGCCCAGTCCCAATCATAGGTCCGTTTGATGCGGCCGATGGCGGCGTGCGCCTCAGCCAAACTCGGATCCAACTGCAGCGCCCGTTCGGCGGCGTCTCGGGCCAAGCGATAACCCTCGTCGAACGACACACCGTAGGCCGAATCCGCTTGACTCATGCGCGCCCATGCCAGTCCTGACCAGGCGCGGGCGTAGCCGGGATCCAGTTTGGTGGCCTGCCCGAAATACGATGCCGCCTTTTCCAGATCGGTCCGAGTTCGCCGCTCGTAAAAGAAGCGTCCCTGTAGATAGTCGCTATAAGCCTCGGGGTTAGTGCTGTGCGGGACCGCTGCCGGCGCAGTGCCGTTCAGCAACTTCACCTTCAGCTCCGCCGCTACGGCGCGCGCAATTTCGTCCTGCACGGCAAAGACGTCGTTGAGACTTCGCTCGTAGCTGCCCGACCAGAGCTGAAATCCGTTGTCCACATTGATCAGCTCGGCGGCAATGCGAACGTGGTTTCCATCCGTACTCACGCTGCCTTCCAGCACGGTCCCTACATTCAGCTTCTGCCCGATGGTACGCAGGTCGGCGTCCTTTCCCTTGAACTGGAAGGATGAAGTTCGCGCCGCCACGCGGAGCCTCGGAGTCTTTGCCAGCTCGTTGAGCAACTCCTCAGCCAGCCCGTCGGAAAAGTACTCCTGAGTTTTTCCAGCGCTGGTGTCAACGAACGGCAGCACCGCGATGGAGGGTGTAACAGGACCGGCCGACGGATGCGTCGCGCCCCGTCTCAAAACCAAGGCGCCAACCGCCACCAGAACCAGCAGAGCCACCAGGAACAGCTTCCAGGAGGTTCCCACCAGGGATTTTTGTTCGGCCATTGGCGGAACGTTCGGCGAGGAAGCCAGGAGGTGAATTCCAACGGCCTCGCGATGAACCAGTGGCGATGTAAGCGTGCCGCCGGCATCGCCCAATGCAAGCGCCGACGGAACCAGCGGCTCCACGACACCCACGAAACGATAGCCATGACGGGGTACGGTCTCGATGTAAACCGGGTCCTGGGCTTGATCGCTCAACGCTTCGCGCAAACGCCGCACGGCGACATTCAAACTGGACTCAAACTCAACGAAGGTGTTTTCCGCCCAAAGCTGCGCTCGTAGCTCCTCCCGAGTCACCAACTCGCCGGGGTGCTCCAGGAGGGCGCGTAGCACGAGGAACGATTTCGGCTGCAGGCGAATTCGGTAGCCGAACTTGCGCAGATCTCCGGAGTCCAAATCCACTTCATAGGGACCGAAGCGAACCGGCGGACTTGTCTGCACCGAGCGCGTCGCCATAATGTGGTCAAAATGGTATCACCGGACGAGACCGATGGCAAATACGTCAGAGACTTATTTTATGTCGCTGCAACACTTTAGACCGTAATGTGCAATTCAGTTGACTTATGGCTCAGACAGGAGCAAAAAAGATACACCACATTCGTCTAGCAGTCTGCCCCTTCGAGGCGAATCGTACGATAAACTGCCATCTCGAAAAGGAGGATCACCATGGTGAGCCCATGGCAATACTGGAACCGTATTTTCGCGACCAGCCTGCGAACGACCGCCGCCGGTTTGGCACTGGCGGGGTTGTGTCTGGTGATGAGCGTCGCAACCCATGCCCAAACTTACAGCGTCATTCACAATTTCGCCGGCGGTCAGGACGGAGCGACTCCCATGGCTGGCTTGACGATTGATCGAGCGGGGAATCTCTACGGCACTGCTGCCTACGGCGGTAACGTTGGTGGCGCCTGCGGCGCCATTGGCTGCGGCACCGTTTTCCGGCTAGCGAACCGGAACTCGGGCTGGGTCTTGAGTCCGCTTTACAGTTTTGCGGGAGGCACTGACGGGGCCAATCCCGAAGCCAACGTCAACATCGGCTCGGATGGCGCTGTGTACGGCAGTACTTATCTTGGTGGAGGCTCCTGTGATAGCGACGGATGCGGCACCGTCTTCACGCTGAGGCCGCCCGCCTCCGCCTGCAAGGCTGCGCTCTGCCCATGGACAGAGACTGTAATTCATAACTTCACTGGCCCGGATGGAATTGGGCCGGCGGGCACGGTTATCTTCGATCAGGCGGGCAATCTCTTCGGCGCAACCACGAGTGGCGGGTTCCGCGACGGAGGGGCGATTTATGAGTTGCAGCCCATGGGCGGTGGCTGGACTGTCAAAGTCTTGTACAGCTCCTATGGATACCCGCGGGGTGGCCTGATCCTCGATAGCTCGGGCAACCTCGACGGTCCCGCTTTCTCGGCCGGCAACGGTTATGGGTCGGTATACCAAATGGTTCCCTCTGGGTCTACCTGGATTACCAGCGATCTCTACGATTTCACTTTCGGAAGCGACGGAGGATACCCGTGGGCTGGACTAATCCTTGACCAGTCCGGCAATCTGTACGGTTCCACCAGTGCAGGAGGATCCGGCAACGGCGGCACCGTATTCCAGTTGACTCCCTCGGGCGGTAAGTGGGTCCTTAACACGCTCTATAGCTTTACCGGGCCCGGTAACGGGCGGATCGTAGTCGGTCCTGTCGGGAGTCTCGTCATGGATGAGGTTGGCGCCCTCTATGGCACGACCCTGGCCGACGGGGCGCATGGACATGGCTCGGTTTTCAAGCTCACGCCGGGAGGCTCCGGCTGGACATATACCTCGCTGCACGACTTTACTGGCGGCAGCGACGGCGGAAATCCCTATAGCAACCTGGTATTCGACGCCAGCAGGAATCTATATGGCACGGCATCGGTAGGGGGTACTGGGCCATGCACCAACGGCTGCGGCGTCATCTTTGAGATCGCGCCCTGACCGGAAGTTCTTTTTGCGCGGTGCGAACCGAGCTGTCGACTTAATTACCACACAATAGTGGCATCAGTCAGCGAAAATGCTGGCATTTTAGTCTAGGTCCGCCGTCCGCACCGTGTAATATGTAAGACTTGCCGAACCTGCAACTCATCTTGAAATCTGAAAAGGGAGAATTCGTTCATGCGACGTGGGCCAACACGCTCTTTCGTTCACTTAACCAGGCAAGCCATTTTATCTGTCACGTTTTCTATGCTGTTTGTGCTGACCATCATCTCTACCTGTGCTGTTCAGGCCCAGACCTTCAGCGTAATCCACACTTTTACCGGCGGAGGGGACGGCGCCAATCCGGCGGCAGGCTTGACGTTAGATGGGGGCGGACACCTCTACGGAACGACCTACTTCGGTGGACATGACAGAGGCAATTGCACTGGCACGGGATGCGGCACAGTCTATAAACTGTCCTACAAATCTGAATGGATCTTCACCCGCCTTTACCCGTTCACAGGCACTGGCGACGGTTCCAACCCCAACTCCAAAGTCGTCATCGGCTCTGACGCCACGCTCTACGGTAGTACCGATCTCGGAAACAATGTTTATAATCTGAAGCCGCCGCCCACCAGCCCGCCTTCAGCGAATGCCTCCTGGACGATAAGACTGGTTTATCAGTTTGGCAGCGTTGGTGACGGAAATCATCCACGCGGCAGTCTGGCCTTCGCTGCGGGAAGGACAATCTACGGCACCACGTATTCTGGCGGGGGAAATTGGAACTTGTGCGGCGGCACCGGCTGCGGCCGTGTCTATGAGCTGACGCCATCCGAGGGCGGTTGGACGGAAACTCCGCTTTACGATTTCACCGGTCAAGCTGATGGCAGTTATCCCGCCGGCGGAGTTATCTTCGACCACTCCGGCAACCTTTATGGGACTGCGTCTCAGGGCGGTCCGTCTCAATTTGGAGTGGTCTTCGAGTTGACCAACTCAAGCGGCTGGCAAGAGAACACTCTCTACGGATTCCAAGGCGGAAGTGACGGCGCATTTCCGTTGGCCGGCCTGATTTTTGATCAGTCAGGCAATCTTTACGGCGCCACTTCGAGCGGGGGAGCGGCCAATGGTGGCACCGTTTTCTCCTTGACGCTTGTCAGCGGCAACTGGACCTCCAACCTGCTCTCTAGCCTTGACGGCAGTTCTGGCTCGACCGGCCCGATGAACAGCCTCATCATGGACAGCGCCGGCAATCTATACGGCACAACCTACTCCGACGGCGCATTTGGCTTCGGCAATGTGTTCGAACTGACACTCTCCGGTGGGAACTGGACTTACACCTCCCTGTACGACTTTACCGGCGGCAGCGACGGAGCGTATCCGGTCGGTGGCGTGACCCTAGACGCAAACGGCAACCTCTTTGGCACGACCTACGCCGGGGGCTCCACCGGATCGTTCTGTGACGTTAATTTCAGTCATCAATGTGGGGTCGTCTTCGAGATCACGCCGTAAGTCGGCGGTCAGAGGCGGTACATTTTTTTGGGCTGGTTTTTGAATCGCGCACCGGTCCACGGTCCGCCGTCTCAGGTGTCAGAAGCCGACAAACGGACGGGATCAGTCAGCCACTACGGCCAGGGGCTCCGCGGGCCAATCCGCGACGGCGGCTTCGCTCAGGGTGATTTCCTCGGCGTAGGTCTGGTCGCGAAGAATTCGGGAAACGATTGCGGTGTGCATCGCATGTCCGGCGCGATCGGCCTTGACGTAGCCAAGAATGCGTTTGCCGAACAGCGCCAGATCGCCGATCAGGTCCAGCACCTTGTGGCGCACAAATTCGTCGGCGTAGCGCAACGGCGGATTGTCAATTCCATCGCGGGTCAGCACGATGCAATTCTCCCGCGAGGCGCCGCGGATGAGACCCATGTTCAGCATCTCGCGTTGCTGATGGAGAAAGCCGAAGGTCCGCGCCGACGCGATCTCCCGCACATAGCTGCCGTTGGAGAGTTCCACCTGGAAGCGTTCGCTGCCAATAAGGGGATGGGGAAAATCGATGGCGTAGCTGACGGAATAACGTTCGCTGGGATAGACGCCGATGAACTTGTCGCCTTCCAGCATTTCGTAAGGGCGGAGGATCTTCAGATACACGCGCTTGCGCCGCTGCTGACGCAGGCCGGCGTTGGTGATCATCTCGATAAACGGCAACGCGCTGCCATCGAGGATGGGAAGCTCCAGGTTGTCGATCTCCACGATGGCGTTGTCGACCCCCATGCCGATGAACGCCGACAGCAGGTGCTCGGTGGTGGAGATGAGCACCCCCTTCTTCATCAAGCTGGTGGCGTAGCTAACCTTGGCAACGTTGCGGCAGACCGCCTCCACTTCAAAGTCGTCGAGGTCAGTCCGGCGGAAAATAATACCTGCTCCTGCGGCGGCGGGCAGGATTCGCAGACGAACCGGGGCTCCACTGTGAAGTCCGACGCCACTGCATTCGGCGGGGTTTCGAATTGTTCTTTCGTAAATCAACAGGGAGACTGATCGGAACGCGCCCTTAGATTACAGTTTGAAGAGCAAGTTCGTTGTTGTATTTTCACAACACCCGTCGTCCTAATGAGCACGTCGCAGTAGGAGAAAGCCGCTCGCCATGACTCTAACCATTTTAGGTGCAATATCTTAGCCTTGGGATACTGTGGGGCGCTTCGGAGCTTGTGTTACCACCTGGCCTGGTAACTTGCGAGACACCTACCCGGTCTAAGTTGAGGAATCGCCAATTGCACCACCGATTGCGGTTGCTATACGAGGTTGGAAAAAGGCGCCAGGTTATACTCCGGTACCTGCGAGTCTGCGCATCCGCACCCGTTACGGCAATACTGCGACCACAATCATTTCGTAGGGAAGGGTTGTCGTGGCTGCGTCCTGGGCAGCCAGGGCAGCCACCTCCGCCAGGTTCACACGCGGAATGCCTAACACGTGCAATCGATCGCCTTTCGATAACCTGGCAACCTGATTTGCGGGGTCTGTACCGACCACGAATACCATCCTTCGGGGGTCCGATGTAACCGGGTTTTCTGCATCATCTTGCGAGTCAAAGACATTGGCGAGCACAAACAGCGACTCGGCTTTGGAATCACCGCAACTTATACTCGCTCCGGCCGAGTCGGTACACGCTGCCGTTCCTGTCAATTCGATAACGAACTCTGCATAGTTGTACTTACCCTCACCGCTGGTGATGCTGATGGAGCTGTCGGCCGCCCGAATCGTAGCCGAATCCTGCTCGTAAAACGGGAAGGCAACATGAGCAGGATAGGCACTGTAGCCCTTAATCTCCGTGAAAGAGCTGAGCACGTCATTGCCTGCAAAATTGGTGATGGGGTGGATTTCGAACAGATGGGCAGGGTTGGAGTTCGCGGGCACGTCCACGGGGTTGCCTTGTATCTGGTCTTCTTTGCCAAGATGCTCGAACCAGATTCTCCAGACCCCAGTCACCGGCACCTTCTGGCCTTCCGTAATCTGGTTTAGCGCCGCCACCGCACTTGACTCCAATCCCGCGTTCACGATCTCCGCCACGAGTGGTAGCTGTACTTCATCCGCCCGCCCGGCCATATGGATATCACCATCGTTTCCGCCACTGCTGATGGGATGGGGTTTTTTCAAGAAAGCATCCACTTCGAGTGTGGCGGAAATGGCGGCCTTGTTCTTCACTTGTTCCACGAAGGCCGAACTCAGCACCAAGGTCTCGCCTTGAGCAGCGCAAATCATAGAGACCACACAACAGACGATTACAACGCTGCGTTTGGTCAGTGCTAACATGTAGCCCTCCTAGGCTGCCTTGTCCTGCGGCGGCGCTGCGGCTTTTTCGGGCGATTTCGCTGTCTCAGAAGGCGACTCGCCCGCATTCCGGACCCGCATAAACTTGTTCAGCAGGTCAAACCAGAACGGTGCTCCCAAGGAAATCGCGACGATGCTCAAAATCCAACCCAAGGACAGGTCCGCCCAGCCGCCAAAGGTCGATGGCAGAATCTGATGACTCCATCCCATAACTTGACCCAGGGTGTCGAGTTCGTCCTTGGAAGCTGGTTTTATGGCAGTGGGAGTCAGAGGATTGTTCTTGTCCTTATACTCGACGGAAATTGACGGCTGGGTGGCCTCGGTCCGGCCCTTGGCCTTCTCTACGAGTTGCGCCCGCAGAGTAGGATCTTTCCATAGCGTTTTTACAATTCTGAGAGTATCGGCATTCACCGCCAGGGTAAGAACGACTGCGATGATTACTGTCCACCACTGTGTGTTCCGTTTATACCAACCAGAGACCCGCTCCATGGTGTCGTTGAACCAGCCCTCGATGTTCCTCTGCGCGAGGTTGAGATCGCCCTTCGCGTTTTGAATCAATGCCAGCAGGGTTTTCTTCACATCGCCAGGCGGAAGGTTATTTATGCCGGCCTCGAAGTCTGAGAAAGTGATGACACCTGGCTTCTGCTGGGTGGCGATGTCCATCACCGCGGTCGCGAAAGTGCGCGCCGGAATATACGCCGGATGGGGAGCGTTCTCCCCTGGCTTACTCATTCCAACGATCAGCGGATGGGCATAGAACTGGTTCAAAAACCAATCGACGTCGGTCGAACCGGCCTGTCCCGCCTGGGCGTCCAACAACTGCGTTATTGCCAGCTTCAAGGTGTTGGATCGCGTATTCAAAATACCCGCAATCCATTCGTTGACATTGGTGCAAACAATGGCTAGGAGCAGGTAGATGAAAATGATGCCAATAACAACATCCAGAGTAGTGGATCCGAACAGTCCGACACCATTCACGCTGCCTCCTAGTTGCACACCTGCCCCCGGGATTCACGCTGGAGCGGGGCTTTGTAATCCGGAGCCAGCAGGCGCGACGAGAACTTTAAATTTAGCGATGAGGGAAGATATTACTCGGACTGCGGTCATTGTCAAGGACAATCGTACGGTGGCTGGTCCGAGCGGCAAATGGTTTGGCGCGACTTCGCCCGTCATCGAAAGCCGCGAACTTGCCATCTAGCTGAAGGATGCCTGTCAGCTTGGCTTGGCGGGCGGCGCCGGCGCTGCGCTCGCGCTGGTGTAGTGCTGCTTGATGCTGCCGTCTGCGCCGATGTCCATGGTCGCGGGAGCTGCGAATTGGCAAACCGCTTCCATCACGGCAGTTCCCCACCCCCCGGCAAAGGCAGCCCGGGAATGCCGCGTGACTTGCCCGAGAACAGCCTGCAAGTCTTTACGCGTCTTCATGAAATTCGGATCGGTCGTCGGGTCCTTTGCGGTCGAACTCTTCAGGGCCGACAAAACTGAGCTTAACTTCGGAGCAACCTTTGTCATCGCGTCCGCCCACCAGGTGATGTCTGTCCAGTCCGCGCCGATATCGCCCAGTTCATTCGCACTACACTTTTGCAGACCTTCGATGGTGTTAAACGCAGTCACGACTCCTTTGTCATTCATAGCAGCCCAGATAGCATCATTTTGCAAGGCACTTAGCCGGGCTCGGCTGGTCGGGTTTCCCATGTCGTTGGGATCGATAAGTTCAGCCATCACCTGACGGCCAATTTTTTCAAACTCCTGGTGAGACCTGGCGGTTTGCGAGGCGGGATCCTTGAAGAAAAGCTTCATCGCAGCCGTTGCATCGTAGGTCGCAGCCGCGCTGATCCGTGCGTGGCCAAAGACAGTGTGTGCGCCAAGAATGCTGTCCCATGATCCAGGGGGGATGAGCTTGAGTACTTTGCCCAGCGCGACCTGTTGGGCCATATCGCTTCGCGACATTTTGTCCTGGTAGTGGAAATATGTCTGCGAAGCCGTGAAGTCCTTGATGTGCGCGCCGCCGGCCGAGCCACCGGCGACGTAAGTAACGGTGGCTAGAAATGCTTCGGACAGCGCTGAGCGCAGTTTCTCGGTATCAGCCAGAAACGGCGCTGCCGCAACAGCTACGTGGCTGGCGGTGAACTTATCGGTGATAAGAACCTGCCCGTTTGCATCATGCAGAATGGTGCATGTCTTCACAAACTGATCGACCGATTCGGCGTTGTAGATTCCCAGAAGGTTGATGACCATCTTGTGCTCAAGCTTCTCGGTTTCGCGTGTGATGTCACGCAACAAGGTCTTGTTGGGAAGCGCCGCCAGCGCGCTCCAATCACCGTGCAATGCGGACGCTATTGCGGCATCAGTCTTGGCTGTATCGCCGCTGGCAAGATTGATGGAATATGCGACCGCCGCCTCGTCGGTGAAGGCCGCCGAACAAGTGGCATTCAGCGAGACGGAAAGGCTATGGTCAACACAATCCCCAAGGGCCCCATTAAGTGCCGCCGCGTCGCTGCCGGTGATACCAAGCTTGCTGATGTCGGGCGCTTTGAAAACCGCGCCAAAGAAGGTGGAAATCAAATCCTTGCCTGCAACATTGGCCGCCACACCTGCGGCGGCAGTGAAGGTCGCCTTGAAACTGCTTCCTTTTTTCTTGTAGACCCCTAAACGAAGTTCGTTGCCGCTCGCCCGGTGGCTGCGGACCACGAAGTCTCCCGTGAGCTGGATTTCCCCGCTCAATTTCACAGCAACATCGGGGCTTATAGCGATCTTCTGGTTGAAAGGAAGACTGGCAGACGCCAGCGAATTGACGCTGATAGGAACACTGTACGATCCGCTGAATTTAACGCCGCCGCTAAGGTCGCTGACTCTCACTGTGCCCACTGGCTGGTTGCGAACGGCCGCGACGTTGTAGTCCACGGCATAGGTGTTCAGGATCGCGGTAAGGGCATCTTTCAGCGCGGGAAATTTCCCGCCCGCAGCTTTGCACAGGGTGTACGTCGCAAAGTTCGCCGTAGTTGTGCCTTCCCAGCCAACACCAATCCCATCTACCGTGGAAGAAATATTGCCGTCGAGAGATGTGTCGATCTCCAGCGATATCCAGTATTCATCGGCCGCAATCGGGACCTCCGGGGTGAAATCGTCCCCGAACAGCTTCTTGTCCTTGGGAGAATAGGTCGTCAGAACCCCGGAGACATCTTCCTTGATCACCAGGTTAGTAGCGTTTGCAATCAGAGACGAGGGGGACGAGAATTTGGCGCCGAAGGTCGCCTTCTTGAATCCGCTTTTATCGAGGGGTTTGTTGAGTTCCGCAACGAACGGATCGGTATGCGAAACCATGTCCTTCAGTCCCGCTTTCGCCAGCGCCGCGCTATCATTCATCTTCAGGTCTGCTGTCAGAGAAAGATTGTCCGTGATTTTGATGTCGGGCATGGAGTTCTCCTGATCAGTGGGCTGGCTTCAGAGGCTTGTCGCAGTTATTTAAGCTCTGGGAGGCGCCATGATTATACTGCGGGATCGAGCCGGCTGACGCCCACCCCCTGCCAGATGTCTGCTTAGGGCAAAACGTGGCCCTGCTTTGGGATGGACTTTCCTCAGACTCCGATTAAAATGCTGAGTTCCGGTGTGTGCATGGTTGGGCAGCGTCAGGATTCGTCTTTACACCGGAGCGGACCTCACCACCAGGAGGCTTCATGATTGTTGGTGTTCCCCGAGAAACCTTTCCGGGAGAGCGGCGCGTGGCGCTTGTTCCTGCAGTAATCCCCAACCTCGCGAAGGCCGGCCTGGAGGTGGTGCTGGAAGCCGCCGCGGGACTGGACGCCGGATATCCCGATGCGGAGTACGTCAACAAAGGCGCCAAGGTCGTCGCCGACCGTGCCGAGGTCTTTCGTACCGCCGACATCGTCTTACAGGTGCTGTGCTACGGCTCCAACGATTCGACTGGCCAGGCCGATCTGCCGCTGCTTCGCAAGGGCCAGGCCCTGATTGGGTTCCTGCGGCCCCTCGGCGATATTCAGACGGGGCAAGCGATTGCGGCCACCGGGGCCACATCGTTCTCCGTCGAGTTGATGCCCCGCATCACGCGGGCCCAGAACATGGATGCGCTCTCCTCGATGAGCACCATCGCCGGGTACAAGGCGGTTGTGATCGCCGCCGACGCGCTGCCCCGCATCTTTCCCATGCTGACCACGGCTGCTGGCACCATCACGCCTTCGCGAGTTCTGGTGATTGGCGCCGGTGTCGCAGGCTTGCAGGCCATCGCGACCGCACGCAGATTGGGTGCGGTAGTTTCAGCTTACGATTTACGGCCCGCGGTGAAAGAGCAAGTGCAGAGCCTGGGCGGCAGGTTTGTAGAGCTGGCGATCGAAGCCACCGACGCACAGGATGCGGGCGGCTATGCCAAGGCCCAGGACGAAGCCTTCTACCAGAAGCAGCGCGAACTGCTGGGACGGGTTGTCGCCGAGAGCGATGTGGTGATCACCACTGCGGTGGTTCCTGGCAAGAAGTCGCCGGTGCTGGTGACCAAGGAAATGGTGGCCGCGATGGCGCACGGCTCCGTGATCGTAGACCTCGCGGCGGAGCGCGGGGGGAACTGCGAACTGACCCGGACCGGAGAGAAAGTCGTCGAACACGGAGTGACGATCTTCGGAGCCATCAACGTCGCCAGCACCGTGCCCTATCATGCCAGCCAGATGTACAGCAAGAACCTCACGAATTTCCTGTTGCACATGGTCAAGGATGGAAAACTCCAACTCAACCTGGAGGACGAGATCACCCGCAGCACCATGGTCACCCAGGGAGGCGAAATCGTGAACTCGCGCGTGCGCGAGTTCTATAACCTGCCGGCGCTGCAATTGCAATCCAAGGAAGCGAGCTCATGAACAAAGCGGACCTGATTAACAGCCTTTACGTTTTTATGCTGGCGGCGTTCATCGGATTTGAGGTGATTCGCCGCGTTTCACCCTTGCTCCACACGCCGTTGATGTCGCTGACCAACGCGCTCGACGCCATCGCCGTGGTGGGAGCCATCATTCTGGCCGGCGAACACAAAAGCACACTCGCGACCGTGCTGGGCACCATCGCTATCGTCGCCGCCACCAGCAACGCTGTGGGCGGCTTCATCATTACCGATCGCATGCTCAAGATGTTCAAATCCAGCCGGACGCAGAAACCATGATCCCAGGTACTGAACTCGTCATCGAGATCACCTACTTCATTGCGGCCGCGCTGTTTATCCTGGCGCTCAAGTGGCTGAGTTCGCCGACTACTGCGCGGCACGGCGTTTGGGCAGGCGAAGTAGGCATGGTGCTGGCCGTTGCCGGCACGCTGCTGTACCACGGCATCGTGGACTACAAGTGGATCGCCGTCGCACTCGTTCTGGGCACTATCATCGGCGTTCCGCTCGGCAATGTGGGGATGACAGCGGTCCCGCAGCGGACGGCCCTGAGCCATGCCTTCGGTGCGCTGTGCGTAACCCTGGTGGGAACGGCGGAGTTCTATCTGCGCGCGCCCAACATTCAGCCGTTCATGATGTCGGTGCTCTCGCTGGAGGTAATCCTGGGCGGCCTGACGGTCACGGGCAGCCTGATGGCCGCGGGTAAGCTACAGGAGATCCTGCCGCAGCGGCCCATCACCTACAAGGGGCAGAATCTCGTCAATCTCGTGGTGCTGGCTATCGCCGTAGGCATTGCCGCATATCTCGTTCACGATCCCTCTGCCATGCACCTGTATCCCATTATGGTCGGGATTGCGCTGGTCTTTGGAGTGATGCTGATTGTTCCCATCGGCGGCGCCGATATGCCGACGGTGATCTCGCTGTTGAACTCCTACGCGGGACTTTCCGCTGCCGCAATGGGATTCGTTCTGAACAACAAGCTCCTAATCGTGGCGGGCGCCCTTGATGGCGCTTCCGGCTTCATCCTGTCGGTCAACATGTCAAAGGCCATGAACCGCTCCTTCACCAACGTCCTGTTTGGCGCGTTCGGGCAGGTGCAGGCTGCGGCTGCCGGGACGGAGACCGAGGCGCGAAGCGTGCGCAGCGCAACTCCGGAAGAGGCGGCGGCCATTCTTTCTGCGGCCAACAAAGTCGTCATCGTTCCCGGCTACGGCATGGCAGTGGCGCAGGCGCAGCACAAAGTGCGCGAACTCTATGATGGGCTGACCAAGCGCGGCGTGGACGTGAAGTTCGGCATCCATCCCGTTGCCGGCCGCATGCCCGGACACATGAACGTCCTGCTCGCCGAGGCGGACATTCCCTACGACAAACTGCTGGACATGGACGACGTGAATGCCGACATGCCGCAAACCGACGTGGCGCTGGTGATTGGCGCCAACGACGTCACCAATCCGGCGGCTCGCAGCGACACCAGCAGCCCGATCTATGGTATGCCCATTCTCGATGTGGACAAGGCGCGCACCGTAATGGTGATCAAGCGCAGCATGAGTCCGGGATTTGCCGGAATCGACAACCCGCTCTATTACCTCGACAATAACCTGATGCTCTTCGGCGATGCGAAGGCATTCGTAGGCTCGATTGTGCGCGAGTTGAGCGGCGGCGGCGCGCACGGCTAAGGGCGCTTCCTGAATTGCTGTATTCGAGAAGCTCGGGTAGAGCGGCGCTTTCAGCGCCGCGTCAAAGCCGTTCTTTTTGATGAGGCTTTCAGCCCGCTGCGCCGCAGCGAGCTAAAAGCCTGAACTTCGGAGGCGTCCCCTGGACGCGGGCCTGAAGGCCCGCTCTACCCGAGCTTCTCAAATACTCAGCTAAGACTCTCTCTAGGAGCGGACACGGAACCCCCGACCGCAGGTTCTCGTATCATTAGGCAGGAGGACCTTATGCTTACTTTTCTCCTGTGGTGCGTGCTTCTAATTTTCTGCTGGCCGCTGGCGCTGGTTGTGCTGGTGCTCTATCCCTTAGTGTGGCTGGTGCTGCTGCCGTTTCGCATCCTGGGCTTTGCTGTGGAAGGTGTGCTGGAGTTGCTGAAGGCCATTATTCTCTTGCCGGCCCGAATCCTACGCGGACCCAGCCGCGCCTGGTAGCAGTTCCCTCCCCGCAAATGAAAAAGACCCGGGGCGCTCCCATCCGGGTCTTCTCCTCGCGTCGGGTTGTAACTACTTCATCGCGACAACCACGAGTTCAGGTTGAGGTGCGTTGTTGCCGGCGAGCTTTATCTCGTGCTCGCGCTTCGATTCGGGGAACGCGATGCCTCGATTGTGCTGTCCATCCCAAATCTCCGCCAGGAAATACTGGTCACCGTATTTGCGAAATACCAGCTTCGCATGCGGGGTTCCGGCGTTCGGCGAGGCCTCCACCTGCATAGCCTCAATCACCAGCCGGGATTCTCCACTGTTCAGGTTCCGCACTGCCAGGACCTTCTCGCTGAGCGAGCTGACCTCATAGGTGCCCGCCGGCATCGCCTTCTGGTCCAGGTTGAAGTCGAAGGATACATTTGCCCTCGCGCGGGCCTTGCTTTGGGCCTGGATCATTGGTGCGCCGACGATCAAAGCCAATGCCAGGATCAGGAGGGCCCCGTAGCTGTTGTTGTGTTTCATAACGTCTCCTTGGGGGCTCCTTATGCGGAACCCATTTTGAATTTATCTACAGCTAAACTCCTTTGGGCTTCTTTTGCTTTTAGGCGCTTGCTGTGACACCGTGATGTATTGCAAGACGCGTGCCAACCCGCACTGCTGGCTCGCTCGACTTGACTTCTCCTTTGTTTGCAAGGTCATACTGCGATGGGCGCCCTGCTCGAATTCATCGCGTGTTCATGTAACTGCTCGGCAGGCTATCCGAACGGATATGGGCGACTATCTGTTCCGTTAGTTTGCCGATTAATAGTCGCAAATTTTGCAGAGTCGGGGCTAAACTAGCAATCGCGGAGGCATTCGTGGAATCGGTGGACTCCAGAGTGGTCGTGATCTCCGGGCCGTCGAAGGGCTCGATCGTGCGGTTGACCGCTTCCCAGGTTAGCGTGGGTCGCGATCCTTCCAATCACCTCTGCCTGCCGGATCGTGCTGTGTCTCGCAAACATTTCTCCATCAGCGCGACCGACGCCGGCTTCCATCTTGTGGACCTCGACAGTCACAACGGGACCTTCGTCAACGGCATACCCGTACGGCGAAAGTTACTGGGGCACGGGGACATGATCCGGGTCGGGCAGTGCGAGTTGGTCTTTCTCATCACCGAAGACGAGCACCTGGTTTCTCGCATGGTGCAATTTAACGAGGAAACTGTGGCCGACGGCGGGACCACGGTCAGCACCGTAAATTTGGGTTCGGCCCCTTCCGGAACGCTGGGCACCGACGTGGGGCGGATGGCGCGCGACCTGAACGCCTTGTTCAAGATTGCCAACACCATCAACTCCATTCGCGAGGTCGAGCCGCTGCAACGCCGCCTGCTGCAGCTTGTCTGCGAAGTGGTTCCGGCCCATGCCGGCGCCATCCTGACTACCGGAAACGTGAATGATGAGCCATCTTCCACTTCCAGTTGGGACCGGAAGTCGGGCGAGGCGGCGCACCTGAATATCCGGCGCGATTTGGTGCAGCGCGCGTTGTGGGAACGCGCCGTGGTCCTCAGTAAGCCATCGCCGGAGTCGAAGGAAAAAGAGAGCATCCTCTGTGTGCCGCTGGTTGCGGTGGAGAGGACCGTCGGCGTGTTGTACTTCGTCACCTCGGAGGATGCCGGCGGGTTCGAAGACGACCAAGTCAACTTCGTGAGTTCGGCTGCCCAGATTGCGGCCGTCACTCTGGAAAACGTGCTGGCCCTGGAGGCATTACGCAACGAGAACCGCCGCCTGCAAGCCGAGCTCGACCTGGACGGCGCCATCGTCGGCGAAAGCAAACCCATGCGGCAGGTCCAGGAGTTCATCGGCAAGGTCGCGCACAGCGATTCCACTGTTCTCGTCCGCGGCGAGAGTGGAACCGGCAAGGAACTGGTGGCCTTTGCCATTCACCGCAACAGCCCTCGTGCCGATCAGCCCTTCGTCGCCATCAACTGTGCCGCCATCCCTGAAGCGTTGCTGGAAAGCGAACTGTTCGGCCACGAAAAGGGTTCGTTTACCGGCGCCATCGCCACCAAGAAAGGAAAGCTGGAGGTAGCCGAGAGAGGGACCGTGTTTCTCGACGAGATCGGCGAGCTCCCACCTCCGATGCAAGCGAAATTGCTCAGGGTCTTACAGGAGCGGGAATTTGAGCGCGTAGGGGGCACTCGCCCCTTAAAGTTCGAGGCCCGGGTGATCGCCGCGACCAACCGCAACCTCGAGGAAGCGATCCAGAGCGGCCATTTTCGCCAGGACCTTTACTACCGGTTGAATGTGGTTTCCACGGTCGTCCCTCCCCTGCGCGATCGGCCCGACGACATTCCTTTGCTCGCCATGTATTTCGCGGCGAAATACGCGGAGAAGTGCAAGCGCTCGTTGAAGGGCATTTCCTCGGAGGCGCGTTCCCTCCTGATGCACTATAGCTGGCCCGGTAACGTGCGGGAGCTTGAGAACGCAATCGAGCACGCCATTGTTCTGGGGCTCGACGATGAAATTGTGGTGGAAGATTTGCCAGAGGCGCTGTTGGAAACCCGCTCCGCGCAGCGCGACAGCGTGAAGTATCAGGACCGGCTCAATCAACTAAAGAAGCAAATGATTGTGGACGCGTTGCGTCAGACGAAAGGCAGTTATACGGAAGCGGCCAAATTATTGGGCCTGCACCCCAATTATCTGCACCGGCTCATCAGGAACCTCGATCTCAAGTCGGAGCTGAAAAAGGACAGCGACCCAGCGGCCAAAGCTCTTGAATAAGAGGATCAAGCCTTCAGGAAGATTTTCTTGCGGTACATCCACCAGACCGGCAGGAAACACACCGCGACGACCGCCAGTGAATAAAGCAGTGATGCGAAAGCCGGCGGTTTAATCAGGGCGAATGTGTGCTGGAACACATGTTCTCTCCACCCGAACGTTCCGCCCAGCACCTCGGAAACGACGTAAGCGACAATCGCGTTTGAGCCAAAGATGAGGAATGGCCGGGTCCACCAGCCGCGATGTAACTTGACATCGATCAACCAGTAACAGGTTGCCAGGCAAAGCAGAGCGCAGCCTGCGGTAAACAGTACATACGAACTGGTCCACAGGTTCTTGTTGATGGGGAACCAGACTCCCCAAGCCTCGCCGGCGATGATTCCAGCGACTCCGGCAGCGAGCATCCTCAGCACTTTCTGTCTCGGGTAGCGGTTGCAGCGCAGCCATTCGCCAGTGAGGACGCCGCACAGCGCCGTAGCGATCGCCGGCAACGTGCTCAGCACTCCCTCCGGATCGCGCGTGCCCTGCCAAAGGTGTCCGGACATCAGCTTGCGGTCCAGATAGGACGCGAGATTTGCGTTGGGCTGCAGCAGCCCAATCTCGTGTGTCGGAATTCCATATCCGGGCACGGGCACGAATCGCATCAGCACCCAGTAGCCGACTAGCAGCACCACAATCCACGCGAGGCGAGCCCGCGTTCCAGAATAGAGCGTGATCAGCGCCGCGGCCAGATACGCGACCGCGATGCGCTGCAGCACGCCGGGAATTCGCCATGTCGCCAGGTGGAAACCGGGAAGACCGTTGAGGAAAAGTCCTATGGCAAAGATGATCGCGCTGCGCCGGATGGCGTGCAGAACCAGATCTGTTCGCGAGTCTCCCCGGCGCAACCGCGACTCAAACGAAAACATCAGCGAAACGCCGACGATAAAAAGGAAGAACGGGAAAATAAGGTCCGTCGGCGTCCACCCGTTCCATTGTGCGTGTTTCAGCGGCCAATAAGCGGCAGGGCTGCCAGGATTATTGACCACGACCATGGCCGCGATCGTGACGCCGCGAAAAACGTCAAGCGAAATAAGCCTCTCCTGCTTCGCCGGAAGTTCGGGGACCGGCATCGCGATTTCCGGCGTTGTTTTCAGCGGGCTCCCCACGTCACCAGATTCTATCGGTTTCGCGGCAAGCTGCTGAAATGTTCTACGTAGAACAATTTCTCGCCACAGGCCCCCATATGCTATGCTGTCCGAAAATGGACACTACAATCCACGCCGAGACAAGACCGTTTGAACTGCCGTCTCCTCGAACGCCATAACCGCTTTCGGGATAACAAGATACGGCACAGCACAAGTGGGTCTACACTTGCACTAACCGAAACGCAATGGACATCGCCCGCCCCGAGATCAAACGTCAGAAGCGCCGCCGCCAGATTATCTGGTCGAGCGTCGCGCTGCTCGTGTTGATCGGGGCGACGGTGGGAATCACCCGACTCAAGCCGGCCGCGCCTGCGGTTGATCGAAGCACGATTTGGACCGACACCGTGAAGCGAGGCCCCATGCTGCGGCAGGTGCGGGGTCTGGGTTCCCTGATTCCCAGCCACGAAGACGTTCGCCAGATTCCTGCCGAGACCGAAGCCACTGTGATCCGCATTGTCAAGCTTCCCGGCTCGCAGGTCGAGCCCGACACAGTCCTGGTCGAGATGAGCAATCCGCAACTGGAGCAGGAAGCGCTCGACGCCCAACTGCAAGTGAAAGCGGCCCAGGCCGAGTACCAGAGCCTGAAGGTGAAGCTCGCCAGCGATCTGATGACTCAGAAGGCGGGGGCAGCCACCGTCAATGCCGAATACGGCGAAGCGCAGCGCCAGGCGCAGACCGACCAAGCTCTGTATGATCTCGGCGTCATCTCCGGTCTGGCGGCCAAGGCCTCCGAAGGCAAGGCCCAGGAGATGGTGACCCGCAACAAGATTGAAGACCAGCGGCTGGATATCAATGAGAAGGCCATCGCCTCGCAATTGGCCGTGCCGCAGGCCAAGGTCGAACAGATGAAGGCCCTAGCCGACCTGAAGCAGCAGCAGTTGCAGCGACTGAAGGTGAAGGCCGGGGTTGCCGGGGTGCTGGTGGATCTGCCATTGCAGGTGGGGCAGCATGTTCTGCCGGGCACGGAGTTGGCGAAGATCGTACAGCCGAACCACCTGATGGCAGAGCTTAAGATTCCCGAAACCCAGGCGCGCGATGTGCAGATTGGTGAGCCTGCTTCCATCGACACGCACAACGGAGTAATCGCCGGCGAGGTAAGCCGCGTCGATCCCGGCGTGCAGAACGGAACGGTCACGGTTGACGTGAAGCTGAAGGGCGAACTGCCCAAAGGAGCACGTCCTGATCTGAGTGTCGATGGGACCATCGACCTGGAGAAGTTGGATAACGTGCTCTATGTGGGGCGCCCGGCATTCGGGCAGGAAAGCAGCACCATCTCGATGTTCAAGCTCGATCCCGCGGGCAGTGCCGCCACGCGGACGCAAGTAAAGACCGGACGCGCCTCGGTAAACCTCATCCAGATCGACTCCGGACTTAAAGAAGGTGACACGGTCATTCTTTCGGACATGTCACGGTGGGACAATACCGACCGGGTGCGGCTGGAGTAAGGCGCTGTTCGCTGTTCGCTTTTCGCCAGATAAACAGCGGGTGAAATTAGCGAGGAGCGAAGGGCGAATAGCGAATAGCGGATTCGACGCAGATTGGACCAAACTTATGAGCGAAGCAGCAGCGCCGTTAATCGAAATCGAGAATCTCACCAAAGTCTTCTACACCGATGAAGTTGAGACGCACGCTCTCGCGGGCGTCCATCTCAAGATAAGCAAGGGCGAATACGTCGCCATGTCCGGTCCCTCAGGTTGCGGCAAGTCAACGCTGTTGTCCATCATTGGGCTGCTCGACACGCCCACTGAGGGCGCTTATAAACTCAATGGGCAGCCGGTTGCGAACCTGGATTTTGCCGATCGTGCACGCATCCGTAATCGCGAGATCGGATTCATCTTTCAGAGCTTCAACCTCATTGGCGATCTCACCGTGTACGAGAACGTCGAGCTGCCACTGACCTATCGCGACGGGATGCCGTCCCCCGAGCGCAAGCGCCGGGTCATCGAGTCACTGGAGCGTGTGGGCATGGCGCATCGTCTGCGCCACTATCCCTCGCAGCTCTCCGGCGGCCAGCAGCAGCGTGTGGCCGTGGCGCGAGCGCTGGCGGGATCGCCTTCCATCCTGCTGGCGGACGAGCCCACCGGCAATCTTGATTCGCACAACGGTGAAGCTGTGATGGAGCTATTGCAGCAACTGCACCGCGAGGGCGCGACCATTTGCATGGTGACGCACGACCCGCGTTTCGCCGCGCACGCGCAGCGCGAAGTACACCTGTTCGACGGCAAAGTTGTGGCCGAAGAAGAACTACACAGGCTGATGCAGGAAACGCAATAGTAACTAGCAGCTAGTAGTTGGCAGTTAGGGAAGGTCTGATTAAGTCAGTTGGGAGTCCCTCAGGGGCTAAGCCCGGCCTAATATCAGGTATTTACGGACGGCCTGAAGGCCGTCCCCTTCGGAGAAATAAACTTAATCAGAGGTTCCTTAGTAATTGGTAATTGGTAATTGGTAGTTGTAATTAGCAGCTAGCAACTAGCAGGCAGTAGGGGCAGTAG
>Ga0074045_10001462_pt1 | contig 22707 bp, 15 predicted proteins | sample BogForMeECP23OM2_FD_94442 | JGI IMG/M metagenome (GOLD analysis project Ga0074045, IMG submission 94442) | Bog forest soil microbial communities from Calvert Island, British Columbia, Canada - Bog Forest MetaG ECP23OM2 | ecosystem: Environmental > Terrestrial > Soil > Wetlands ... | reverse complement strand
CTCACCCAACCCGAAATACTCCCACAGCGCCACCGTCGTCAGCACCGCCACAGCCAGCGCCACCACCGTCGTCGAGCCCCACACCACCAGCGCAATCACCACCGGCATCAACACCGCCGCGGTCGCCACCCGTTTCCACGTCATCAAAGTTTTATCCTTTAGACCTGCCTGCACCACCCGCGGGAAGAGTCCTCCAATTATACAGTCAACCCACGTATCCACACTCTTTCACCTCTTCTCTTCCTCAACCAATTCGGAGGTTGCCCCAGGCCCGCCGTAGGCGGGTGCCTGGGTCTTGGGTTTCTCTTCTCCGTGGCACGATCACTTCTGCCTCCCCTGAGCCTCGAAGGGTCTGTGCTCTTGCGTTTCTCTTCTCTTCCTCTGCGAACTCTGTGCCCTCTGTGACCTCTGCGTAATCTTTTTCCGCATGCTGGCCGCCCACACCACCACCCAACCCACTCTTCCTCTCAACTTTTCCAATGGAATCTTCCGTCCTACCGTGCCGCCCGCGCCGCCGCACCGCGCTCCGAATCAATCCCGCCGTACCGCCGTTCTCTCTTCTGAAAATCCAGCAGCGCCTCCAGCAATCGCGCCCTATTAAAATCCGGCCACAGCGTTTCCGTCACAAAAATCTCCGCATACGCAATCTGCCACAACAGAAAATTGCTGACTCGCATCTCCCCGCTCGTTCGTATCAGCAAATCCGGGTCCGGCAAATCCGCCGTATACAGATGCCGCGCCAGCGTCTCCTCCGTCACCGCTTCCGCTCCCGTGTGCCCGTTGCGTTCCGCCAGGATCGCGTTCATCGCGTCCACAATCTCCGCCCGGCCCCCGTAATTCAGCGCGATTGAAAGCACCATCCCCGTATTCCGCGCCGTCTCTTCCGTAGCCTCCCGCGTATCCTTCTGAACCCCCGCCGGCAACTCTTCCGGCCTCCCCAAAAATCGCATCCGAATATTGTTCTTCTGAAGAAGCGGCATCTCCTTACGCAAATAATCGCGCAGGAGCTGCATCAAAAACTCGATCTCCGTCTTCGGCCGCCGCCAGTTCTCCACGGAGAACGCATACAGCGTCAGCGCCTCCACCTTCAGCCGCGCGCATGTCTCAATGGTAGTCCGCGCCGATCGTGTCCCCGCGCGATGCCCCGCCACGCGCGGCAAGTGCCGCTTCTGCGCCCAACGTCCGTTCCCGTCCATGATCACGGCAATGTGCCGCGGCAATCGCGCCAGGTCCAGCTTCTTCAGCAGCCCCGCCTCTTCCGGCGTAACCGGGCCCAGGGCCTCCGGAGCCAGCTCGTCAGGATGTGTTCGGGTAGGTGCCACGGTCGTTCCGCCAAATCTTCTTTACGCCGCAAAGTTAGCACACCCCCACTTAACCGCGCAATCGCCTGTGCCACCCCAGTTACGCGCCCCCCTTCCCGCAACCCCCAGCAAGTCCCTGATTTTCGTCCCGCCATCCCCGCAAGCCAACTTCTCCCGGCTTTTACTCTTACACTCTTATGCTTTTTTTGCTTTTTCACTCTCGTGTCCGTGCCCCGAGTCCCAACTCTGTAGCTCACCCCTTCAGGGGTGAGGCCTTCCATCACAATCTCCGACAGAATAACCCGTCATCCCGACCGCACTGCCGCGCTCTTTGCGCCATCGCCAAAACTGTCATCCCGACCGGAGTGGCCCGAATTCCTCTTGCGCGCCGCATTTCGGCGCGTCGGGCCACGCAGCGGAGGGATCGCGGCAAAATCATCGCGTCTTGCCACCCGGTTCGTTTTTCGAGTTTCGCTTTTCGAACTCTTCTCTTCCTCTTGCTATTAACTCCCAACTGCTTGCTGTCGACTGTAAGCTGTGGACTCTCTTCGCTCTCTGATATCTGATAACTGATATCTGATATCCCTCAACCTCAAGCACCGCCCTAACCCGAATTCCCGTGCACCCACTGCGCCACCCCCTGCCACATAAGCACCACCGTCAATATAATCATCGCCACGGCCGTCACCCACGCCACGATGTTAAACGCCACCGTGTTCGTATGCTCCCCCATCAAATCTTTCCGGTTCACCAGCAGCAAAATGAATATCACCACGATCGGCAGCAACACGCCGTTCCCCACCTGCGAAAAAATAAAGATCTTCCACAAGGGCACGTTCGGAATCAGCACAATCCCCGCGCCCACCACGATCAGAATCGAGTACAGCCAGTAAAACGCCGGCGCCTCACGGAACTTGTGGTCCAACCCCGCCTCGAACCCCATCCCTTCGCAAATCACATGCGCCGTCGAAAGCGGCAAAATCGTCGCCGAAAATATCGAAGCATTCAGCAGTCCAATCGCGAACAGATAGCCGGCCCACTTCCCCGCCAGCGGCACTAGCGCTTTTGCCGCCTCCCCCGCGTCGGTAATATTCGTCAAGCCCGCCCGGTTCAACGTCGCCGCCGTGCATACGATGATGAAGAACACGATCGCCATGCAACTGATGCTTCCCAATGCCACATCCCACTTCGCTTGCGTGTATTGCCGCGGCCCCACCTTTTTCTCCACGAAGCTGGCCTGCAAATAAAAGAATTGCCACGGCGCAATCGTCGTCCCCACCAATGCTGTCAGCGTTATTAAGTAGCTCACGTCAAAATGAATGCTCGGAATCGCCGTCATCCGCGCCGCCAGCATCCAATCCGGCTTCGCCAGCAGAGCTGAGAACATGTACGAGAGATAGAACACGCACAAAACCAGAAAAATAACCTCCACCTGCCGGTACGTCCCTTTCAGCACCAAAATCCACACCAGCAACGCCGCAATCGGCACCGCGATGTACTTGCTGATCCCGAACAATTGCATCGAAGCCGCCACGCCCGCGAACTCCGCCACCACGTTCCCCAAGTCAACCAAAAATCCCGTCACCATCACGAAAAACGTCGAGCGGAATCCGAACTCTTCGCGGATCAAATCCGAAAGTCCTTTGCCCGTGATCACGCCCATCCGCGCGCACATTTCTTCCGTCACATACAGCGCGATCGTCATCGGGATCAGCGACCACAGCAGCGTGTACCCCAGCGAACTTCCCGCCTGCGTGTACACCGCGATTCCGCCCGCGTCATTGTCCACGTTGGACGTAATGATCCCCGGCCCGATCACCGCCAGAAACAGCGCAATCCGCCGGCGCCACGCCCTCCCGCGCGAGAAAAACTCCATCGTCCGCCCGCGCATCCCATCAATCGTCTTGTTGACCACTCCCAGTTTCATCGCCGCCCCAATTGTTCTTCTCTGTGAACTCTGCGTCCTCTGCGACCTCTGTGTAAGTTATCTCCATTTCTTACACTCTTGAACTCTTATACTTTTTTACTCTTAAACTTCTCCCTCTCTTTCTTTTACTTAAGACTGAAAACTTACAACTGACCACTGCGCCCCGCTACCCCTTCACCAGTCTCGACACCACGTCATCCACCGTCACCGTCCCGATCGGCCTCTTCTCCTCATCCACCACGCTCAACATCCGCAAATTGTATTTATCAAACAGCTCGAACACGTCCTTCTCCCCCGCATCCGCCGTCACGCTCAACAGCGGCTCCGTTTTCAGCTCTCCCATCTTCCGTTCCGCCGAAGCCAGCAGCATCCGCGCCACCGGCACCGTCCCTGAAAACTGCGCCGCCTTGTCAATCAGCACAATCGTGTCCAACTGTTCCAGGTTCAGCTCCTGGGTCTTCATCCACTCCAGCACTTCATCACGCGTGGACGCCTCGCTCACAAACACAAACTCCGTGTTCATCATCCCGCCCGCCGTCGAAGGGTCGAACGCCAGCAGTTCCCGCACTTCTGCCGCTTCGTGGTTCGGCATCTCTTCCAGCACTTCCTCCGAAGTCTCCTTTGATAAATCCGCCAGCAAATCCGCCGCCGCGTCCGGTGCCATCTCCTCGATGATGTCCGCCGCCTTCTCTGGATCCAGTTTCTCGACGATCTGCGTCGTCAACCGCTCATCCAATTCCGCCAGCACCTCCGCCGCCATCTCTTCATCCAGCGAAGCGATAATCCCCTGCCGTTCCGCCGCCGAGAGTTCCTCCATCATCTCCGCCAAATCCGCCGGGTGCAGGTTCTCCAGCTTCTCGTGCGTAATCCGCAATTTCACGCGTCGCAGCGGGTCCGGCTCGATCAAGTTCACAAACTCCCACCGGATGGATCGTTGCGGCAATTTGCTCTGCAGCTTCCGCACTATTGCCGCGGGAGCCATGCCTTGCAGCAGCCGCCGCACCGCACCCGGCAAACCCACATCCACCTGAGCGATTCGCAGCTCCACATTCCCGTTCGTCCGCAGCTCCGCCAGGTCCACATCGTTCACCCGCACCACCTTGCGCCCCGCGGTATCAATAATCTGCTGGTCCAGCAAATCCTTGCGCACCGCCAGCCACGCTTCGTTCGGCTCGTATGCCTCCAGCGCCCGCTCCCTCACATTCAATTGAATCCGCCCGGGCTCCACCGCGGAAACCTGGTCATGCCGCGCCACCAGCGGCGCAAACCGCCCGCGCGAAATCAGGAAGTGCGATACACGGTTCGGCTGCTCTGCGGGCTCCACAAAAAATTCGCGCACGCGCCCCACATAATTCCCCTGCACATCAATCGCCTGCGCCCCCATAATCTCCGTCGCATATAGCATCGCCCCTCCTTTCCTGCATTCTCCGAACTCTTTCATTTCAACCAAGTCGGAGGTTGCCCCAGGCACGGAGTCTGTGCCTGGGTCTTGGGTTTCTCTTCTCTCTATCTCCGCCCCCTCAGGCCCCAAACTCTTTCACTCTTTCACTTCTTCTCTTCCTCTGCGAACTCTGCGCCTCTGCGTTATGTTTGACTTTTCTTCTCTTTTCCCACCCCCAAAAACAAAATCGCCGCAAGTCATTACGACCGGCGGCGGATCCTCTCCACGCTGCAATAGTGCAACCCTTAGCCGGCGGCGAATCCTCCTTCAGCCACAAACCACGCGAGACCTTCGCGGTGCTCGCCCCGTTGGTCATTCCGCTCCAGGGCCGACCCCGAAAAACTCGCAGGCCTAGCGGTCAAGTGGCTGAGACTCCCCCCAAAGCATCTAGGGTGAGGTTCGAGTTCGCTGGACGCGCTCATTGCAGAGAATTCACTCCGAACTCAGTGATAAACCTGCCTCTTCTCGTTGTCAACATGAAATCACCATAAAATTCCCTTTGCTGCAAAAAAATTCTCGATCTCAACCCGGGGCACCTCGCCCAACAGCCCCGGCTTCTGACCCAAGCGCCGGAGGCGCGCCAGAATTTAGCCCAGCCCGTAAGGGCTGGGATCCAAATCCCACTCAATCCGGAGCGCCGTAGGCGCGACACACTCGTTCCTTACCGAGCTTTCCCTCTTCTCCAGGCGCACACTTAGGCTACGGTCGAACGCCGCGGCCCCTCCCAACTTTTGTCATCCCGCTTGCCCCGAGCATCGAGGGGACCGAAGGCCCGCGCCCTTTGCGCCATGGCCAACACTGTCATCCCGACCGAAGGCTCGCGTCGTTTGCGAGCCGCAGTGGAGGGATCGCGGCACCCTCGCAACCCATCACCCACCCTCTTGCCTTTCTCTTCTCCTTTACCTCCTTTACATCGTTCACCTCACTAGCCTCCTGATCTCCGATATCTGATCGCTGCTATCTGATAGCCGCCCTCCCCATCTCTACCTACCCGTTTCCACCCCAAACACCATCTCCCCTGCCTCCACCCCCCTCCTCCGGCAATCCTCCACGTACAACACCAAGTAATTCTTCAGCACATAATCCTTCACCCCATACCCCAACTCCTTCGCCGCCCGGTCAATCGCTTCCCCCGGCCCCTCCAACTCCAGATACGTCCCCACCGGCGTCTCGTCCCACTCCAGCAGCAGCCCCTGCGCCCACTTCACCCGCCCTGGCAGCCGGTACGTCGTCCGGTACTTCTCATACCGGAACCATCCCCGCAGCCCCAACCCTTCGAAAATCTTCTGCAGTCCCGCCGCGTCCGTCAGCACCACTTCAATCTCCTGCCGCACCTTATGCCGGCGATCCCGCACCACCGGCCCCGCCTCTCCTATCGCCAATTCCTCCGGCGGGCTCTTGAACGTGAGTATCACCCGGGGCGACCCGCCTTTCCCCGTCTTGCCGCGGTTCCTTCCATCAGGCGTCTCGGTCCGAATCCGCAGCAATTGTCCATGCTTCGCCAGCCCGCCCTCCGGCGTATCAAAGATCAAATTCATCTCATGCACGCGCCCGCTGCCCGCCCCCACCAACACCGCCCCCATCTTCTTCAACGTCCGCCGCAACCCCTTCTCATCCTCAATCCGCAGCTTAATCTCCGTCTCGTATCCCATCCCAATCTCCTCACTCTTACACTCTTAACTCTTTTACCTCTTCTCTTCCTCAACCACCACGAAGGTTGCCCCAGGCACGGAGTTTGTGCCTGGGTCTCGGGTTCCTCTTCTCTGCGCTCTCTGTGACCTCTGCGTAAGCCTTCCCCTCCGTTTTTCCGTAGTGTCATCCCAACCCCAGTGCCGCACCCTTTGCGCCATGGCCAACATTGTCATCCCGACCGAAGGCTCGCGTCGTTTGCGAGCCGCAGTGGAGGGATCGCGGCACCAACGCAACCCATCCCGAACCCTCCTGCCTTTCTCTTTTCCCTTACCTCCTTTACATCGTTTACCTCACTAGCCTCCTGATCTCTGATATCTGATCGCTGATATCTCTCTTTGCCCCAATCCCATCTTCGGTTACGATAACCCTCTCAGGCCTTCCTGCAAAACGACCCATGTCACACGACTCTCCATCGTTGGCCGCTTCCCCATTGCCAGAAGGCGATCCGGGCACCCCCATCCTTCCCCCCGTAGCCCCCCGCGAACCCGTCGAGCACGTCGTCCACGGCGATCGCCGCATTGACGACTACGCCTGGCTCCGCCACAAAAAAGACCCCCGCGTCCTGGCCTACCTCGAAGCAGAAAACGCCTACGCCGACGCCTGCCTGAAACCCCACCAGGCCTTCCAGGAAGCCCTCTACTACGAAATGCTTAGCCGCATCCAGCAGACCGATCTCAGCGTCCCTTACCATCTCCGCGGCTACTCCTATTACACTCGCACCGAAGAAGGCAAGCAGTACCCCATCTATTGCCGCACCCGCGAATCTCTCCCCTCTGAAGAAGTCCTCCTCGACTTAAACGCCTTAGCCCAGGGCCACCCCTTCCTCGGTCTCGGCTCCTTCGACGTCTCCGACAACAATCGCCTCCTGGCCTACTCCACGGACAACACCGGCTTCCGCCAGTTCACCCTTCACGTCAAGCACCTCGAATCTCACGCGCTCCTTCCTCTTCGCATCGAACGCGTCACCAGCGCCGCCTGGGCCGCTGACAATCTCTCTCTCTTCTACGTCGTCGAAGACGAAGTCTCCAAGCGCTCCTACCGCCTCTTCCGCCACATCCTCGGCTCTAACTTCCCCGACGTTCTCCTCTTCGAGGAAAAGGACGAGCGCTTCCGCATTGATATCGAGCGCACCCGCAGCGGCGCCTATCTCCTACTCGTCTCCAATAGCCATACCACTAGTGAAATCCGCGTTCTCCGCGCCGATCAACCCTCCGGCGAATTCCATCTCATCTCCCCCCGCGAAGACGACCACGAATATTACGTGGACCACCATCCCGGCAGCTCCGCCGACCTTGCTGGCGGCGTCTTCTTCATCCGCACCAACTCCGGCGGCCGCACCTATCGTTTGATGACCGCCCCCGCCTCCGACCCCTCGCCTTCCCGTTGGCATGAAGTTATCCCCAATCGCCCCGGCGTCATGCTCTCCGCCGCCGAAGCCTTCCGCACCCATCTCGTTCTCTTCGAGCGCGAAGACGGCCTCCCCTATCTCCGCATCGTGGACCTCACCCGCCCCGCACCTTCCGCCCTCGCCGCCTCCAGCCGCATTGCATTCGCCGAGCCCGCCTACAACGCCACCCTCGGCTCCAATCCCGAATTCGATACTTCCCACGTCCGTTTTCACTACGAATCCTTCATCACCCCGCGCTCTGTCTACGACTACAATCTCCACACTGGCGATCGCATCCTCCGCAAGCAGCAGCCCGTCCTGGGCGGCTACGACCCCACTCTCTACGTCAGCGAACGCCTCCACACCATCGCCCCTGACGGCACCTCCATCCCTCTCTCCCTCGTCTATCGTCGCACCACTCCCCGCGACAGCAGCGCTCCGCTCCTTCTCTACGGCTACGGCAGCTATGGCCTCTCCATGCCCGTTTCGTTCAGTTCCAACCGCATCAGCCTTCTCGATCGCGGCTTTATCTTCGCCATCGCACACGTTCGCGGCGGCGGCGAACTCGGCAAGCCCTGGCACGATGCCGGACGCATGCACCTCAAGCTCAACACCTTCACCGATTTCATCGCTTCCGCCGAGCATCTCATCGCCGAAAAATTCACCTCCGCGCAAAATCTCGCCGTCGAAGGTGGCAGCGCCGGCGGCCTCCTGATGGGCGCCATCACCAACATGCGCCCCGATCTTTTCCGCATCGTCATCAGCCACGTCCCCTTCGTGGATGTCCTCAACACCATGCTCGACGCCTCTCTCCCTCTCACCGTCGGCGAATACGAAGAATGGGGCAATCCCCTGAAGGAAGAAGACTATTTCTATATGAAGTCCTATTGCCCCTACACCAACCTCGCCCACAAAAACTATCCCACCATGCTGGTCAAAACCGCCCTAAACGATTCTCAAGTCATGTACTGGGAACCCGCCAAATACGTGGCCAAGCTCCGCACCCTAAAAACCGACTCCAATCCCCTCCTCCTCAAAACCAACATGGGCGCAGGCCACGGTGGCGCCAGTGGCCGCTACGACTACCTCCGCGAAATCGCCTTCGACTACGCCTTCTTACTCTCCGAACTAAACATCCTCTCCTAGAAAGCTTCACCCTTTCCCTCTTACACTCTTACACTCTTACACTTCTTCTCTCCCTCAACCAACTCGAAGGTTGCCCCAGGCCCGCCGTAGGCGGGTGCCTGGGTCTTGGGTCTCTCCTCCCTCTTCTCTGTGAACTCTGTGCTCTCTGCGTCCTCGGTGTAAGCCTTTTCTTGCCTCCTGATCGCTGTTATCTGATAACTGATATCCCTAAACCCTGGCACGCAACCATCCAATGCTCATCTGCGCTAAACTATCCCCATGAGTCTCTTCTCCCCCCTCCAAGACCCCGACACCCCCTCCTCCCTGCAACCTCTCGCCGAACGCATGCGCCCGCGCACCCTTGATGAATTCATCGGCCAGGAAAAGCTCCTCGCTCCCGGCAAACCCCTCCGCCTCCAAATCGAATCCGATAATCTCAGCTCCATGCTTTTCTGGGGTCCTCCGGGCTGCGGCAAAACCACGCTCGCCCGCGTCATCGCCCGCATCACCAGCAGCGAATTCATCTCCTTCAGCGCCGTCCTCAGCGGCATCAAGGAAATCAAGGACGTCATGGCCCAGGCCGAGCGCAAAGCCCACTCCGGCCAGCGCACCATCGTCTTCGTTGACGAAGTCCATCGCTTCAACAAAGCCCAGCAGGACGCTTTCCTCCCTTACGTCGAAGCCGGCCACATTCTCTTCATCGGCGCCACCACCGAAAACCCCTCCTTCGAAGTCATCTCCCCGCTCCTCTCGCGCACCAAGGTCTATGTCCTCGACGCGCTTACCACTCCGCAACTCGTCGATCTTCTCCGCCGCGCCCTTGCCGATTCCGAACGCGGCCTCGCCAACATGCAGCTCGACGCCTCCAACGACGTCCTCTTCCGCATCGCCTCTTATTCCAATGGCGACGCCCGCACCGCCTACAACACCCTCGAACTCTGCGCCCGCAGCGCCAAGCCTTCCACGTCACCCGCTGCCGACGAATCCCCCACCCCTCGGAAAATCACTCGCGAGCTCCTTGAAGATGTTCTCCAGCGCAAGCTCCTTCGCTACGATAAAGCCGGTGAAGAGCATTACAACCTCATCTCCGCTCTCCACAAATCCGTCCGCAATTCCGATCCCGATGCCGCCCTCTATTGGCTCATTCGCATGATTGAAAGCGGTGAAGACGCTCTCTATCTCGCCCGCCGCATCGTGCGCATGGCCAGCGAAGATATCGGCCTCGCCGAACCCGGCGCCCTCGCCATCACCCTCGCCGCCCGCGATGCCTTCGATTTCCTCGGCGCTCCCGAAGGCCACCTCGCCCTCGCGCAAGCCGTCGTCTATCTTTGCCTCGCACCCAAATCCAATTCCGTCTACACCGCCTACGGCAAAGTCCTCGAAGATGTCCGCAAAACCGAAGCCGACCCCGTTCCTCTCCACCTCCGCAACGCCGTCACCGGTCTCATGAAAAATATCGGCTATGGCGAAGGCTACAAATACGCCCACAATTTCGACGATAAGCTCACCGATATGACCTGCCTGCCGGACAACCTTTCCGGCCGCTCATACTACCAACCTACAGACCAGGGTTTCGAGTTAAGATTGCGTCAGCGCCTGGATGAGATCCGCAAAGTAAAATCTCGCGCCACCGGGAATACCTGAGGGGAAATCGATGCATCGATTCGCTCTAAGCTTCATCCCGTTACTAGTGACTCTTCCCTCCCTCGCTGCCCAGTCGAAGCCCGTCCGCCCACCCATCACCGGCATCCATCACGTCCGCATCTACGTCTCCGACATGCAAAAATCCCGCGCCTTCTACAGCGACATTCTAGGGTTACCACCAGTTGGCTACCGCTGCGCAGGGACTTCGTATTCCTGCTTCTCGATTAGCTGGGGCCCGCGCCAACAGCACATTGAACTAGAGCAAGGCCCCTCGCCTGCACCTAAGGATTGGCTGGCGGAAATTGCCTTTCAAACCGATAGCGTCTCTCAGATGCGCGGTCTTCTTTTGGCGCACGGAGTAGCTGCCGGCCCAATTTCGAAAGATGCTTACGGCATGCAGCATTTTGAACTCCGAGACCCTGAAGGCAACCCCATTTCCTTCATCGAGCGCTCCGGTCCTTTTCCCGTGGACGACCCCGGTCCTTCCCGTGCTCCGAGCACCCGCCTCATCCACGCGGGCTTCGTCGTCAAGGATATAGCCGCGGAAAACCACTTCTACGTTGACCTGCTAGGATTTCGTCCCTACTGGCACGGCGGCTTCAAAGACGCTGACACCGACTGGTATGAACTTCAGGTCCCTGACGGCGACAACTGGATCGAGTACATGCTCAACATCTCGCCGTCCGCCGACAAAAAAGAACTAGGCATACAAAATCACTTCTCTCTAGGCGTGCGCGATATCCACGCCACCGAAGCCAAAATCAAAGCCAAAGGCGCCGCCTCCTACGATGGCCCGGAAGTCGGCCGTGACGGCAAGTGGTCTCTCGATCTCTACGATCCCGATGGCACCCGCGTCGAACTCATGGAATTCACCCCAGTCCAAAAACCGTGCTGCTCCGAGTACACTGGACCGCACCCCAAACCATGATCGCTCCGTCGCTCAACGCCATCCCTCCCTCTCGCTCCGCGCCAGCGCAACCGCCGGTGCCGCACCTTCTCCTTCACCTCCTCTACCTCCTAACCCTCCTTTACTTCCTCCCTCCTCCCACCCGCGCCCAAAATCTCGATAAGCCTCTCATCATCGTGGACGAGGAAGTCACCGCCTTCGCCTACGCCCCCGATGGTCGCATCGCCTTCTCCGTCCGTCGCTTGTACAAATCCAAGAGGTACGACTACCAGCGCGACGACATCTTCCTCCTCGAAACCAACGGCAAGCGCCGCCGCCTCTTCACCGGAGAAAAATTCACCCTCGGCGACAAACCCTTCACCTATCTCGTCGAGTCCTTCTCCTGGTCCCCCAATGGCCGCATCGTCGCCGTCCAGCTCTTCACCATCACCGTCGATCCCGATGACGGCCACACCGACGAAGCTCGCGCCCTTCTTTTCCTCGATGATTCCGGCCACGAAATCCGTCCCGGCGCCAAAGGTCCTCTCGTCATGAACGCCGAAAATCCTCTCTGGCTCCGCGACAACTCCACCCTCGTCTACATGACCGAAGAAGTCGCTCCACGCGCCCTCTTTTCCATGCAATATCTAAACATCTCCTCCGGCCCCGCCGGAAAAGCCTTCGAAGGCCGCACCTTTGTTGATGCCGCCCGCATCCCCGGCAGCAATTCCGCCATCGCCGTCGAACGCAATCGCAACCTCGATGGTCCTCCGCGCCTCCAGCGCCTCGAGCTTCTCTCCCAGGAAACCGAAGAAATCGCCACACTCGATTCCTTCGCCGGCGGACTCTCTCTTTCCCCCTCCGGCGCCAAAGTCGCCTACTACCTCGATAATGAAGTTCTTGAAATCCGCGATCTGTCCAATCCCAGGAAGGTTTCTCGCGTCCGCACCGGCCTCGGTGTTCTCCACTGGTCCGCCGATGAAACCCGCATCTACCTCAAGCGCACCCTCGAAAAAAAATCCGCCGACCTCGCGGAATTCCCCATCCCGCCTCTCGCCGCCTACTCCGGCCGCCAGTCCATCCCCATTTCCGAACCCACTCCCCGCATGCTCCTCCACGGCCTCACCGTCCGCGAATTCGGCCTCTCCCAGGACGGCCGCTACCTGGCCATAGTCCTACCCGGCCGCCGCAACCTCCAAATCTTCCCCTTCTAGCCCTGTAGCTCACCCCTTCAGGGGTGAGGCTTTCCCTGCACTGTGCAACACACCAATTCCGTCGTTCCGAAAGTACTGTGCTCCTGGGTTAGCTCTAAGGTTTGCTGGTTGCCCCAGGCCCGCCGTAGGCGGGTGCCTGGGTCTTGGGTTTCTCCATTCTTCTCTGCGAACTCTGTGTCCTCTGCGACCTCCGCGTAATCTTTTCTCTTGTTTTCCCTTTCAACTTGTAACTTTCAATTCTTCAACCTCATCCCCACCAAAAAAACGGCGCGACCAATGCCGCGCCATCCATCCCCGCCTTCTCCCCCGAATCTTTCACCCTTACACTCTTATACTCTTAAACTCTTCTACCTCTTCTTCGTTTGTCTTCCACTAACAAACACGCATCCTCAATCACAATCAATCCTCTCTCCCGTGCCCTCTCCGCCGCCGCTCCCTCTTCCACCCCCAACTGCATCCAAACCACCTTCGCCCCAATCCCGATCGCGCTCTCCACCACCCCCGCCACCTCTTCCGTCCGCCGGAAAATATCCACAATATCCACCTTCTCCGGCACATCCTCCAGCCGCGCGTACGCTTTCTCCCCCAGCACTTCCTTCTCCCGTGGATTCACCGGAATAATCCGGTACCCCACGCGCTGCAAATATTCCGCCACCTCATGGCTCGGCCGCCGAGGGTTCGCTGACAATCCCACCACCGCAATCGTCTTCGAGTCGCGCAGAATCTCCCCAATAGGATCGCTCGCGCTCTTCATCCCATCCGGCAAATGTATTTTCATCTTTTCTTGGATGCCCCAGGCTGCAATTCGGGTTACGAATTGGCTTTGCTTTTCCCTACTTCGCAATCACCACAATAGCAATGGATTGTCATCCTGAGGAGCGCGTCTCGTGCGCTCCGAAGGACCTCAACTGCCACACTCTCTACCATCAAATGAGTAATTCAGACTACGCCACCGTCACAGGCCGTCTCCGCGCCATCACCTTCGCCACCGCCGCCAGCAACTCGTTATTCTCTCCCGGATTCCCCACCGATATCCGGATCGCGTTCGGGAACCCCATCCACGCCATCGGCCGCACGATCACGCCCTCTTTCAACAATTCGTCGCAAAGCTCCTTCGCGTCCATCCCCGTCACCGGCACGAACAGAAAATTCGTCTCGCTCGCCACCGGCCGCAGCCCGCTCTTCGTCAACTCTTCCAGCAACCGCGCCCGCTCCGCCCGGTTCATCGTCACCGAGCGCCTCACGTGTTCCGCATCATCCAGCGCCGCCAGCGCCGCCGCCTGTCCCACGCTCGTCACGTTGAACGGCGTCCGCAGCTTGTTCATCTCCGCCACCAGCGTCGGGTGTCCAATCCCATATCCGATCCGCAACCCCGCCAGCCCATACACCTTTGAAAATGTTTTCAGCGTCAGCAGGTTGTTGTACTCCTTGAAAATCTCCATCGCCTTCGGCAAGTCCTGCCGCTCCGCGTATTCCGTGTACGCCTCATCCAGCACCACCAGCACGTCCCCGGGCACCTTCTTCAAGAATGCATCGAACTCCACCGCTCCAAACGCCGTCCCCGTCGGATTATTCGGGTTCGCGATATAGATGATCCGCGTCTCCGGTGTCACCGCTGCCGCCATCGCGTCCAGGTCAAACGTGTAATTCCTCATCGGCGTCTGCACCAACTTCCCGCCGCTCGCCCGTATCGCAATCGAATACAACGCAAACGTCCCTTCGCTCGTAATCCCTGTCAGCCCGGGCCTCAGCAGTACCCGCGACGCCAAATCAATAATCTCGCTCGACCCCAGTCCCACAAACACTTCTTCCGGCCGCACTCCAAAACGTCCCGCCAGCACCTCGCGCAGCCGCTTGCTTCCCCCGTCCGGATACCAGTTCGCCTCGCCCAGCGCCGCTCTCGCCGCTGCCATTGCTTTCGGTGAAGGTCCCAGCGGGTTCTCGTTTGACGCCAGCTTCACCGCGTGGATCTTCAGTTCCTGCTCAACTTCTTCAACGGGCCTCCCCGGCACGTAAGCCGGCAGCCCCTGAATGTAATCCGGTATCAGTTCTTCCAGTGTGTGTGTCATAAGACCAAATTATGCCCCACATTAGCCCAACACGCAGTGCCCCCCATCACCCCTGTTCCCCACCACCAAACACCGGGTGCCCATGTTTTGGAGTGCGGCGCCTTGGCGCCGCTTTTGCGATTTCAACCGTACCCACCAACCACCGGTTGCCCCAGGCCCGCCGTAGGCGGCTGCCTGGGTCTCGGGTCTCTCTTGGGTTTCTCTTGGCTTTCCCTGGTTACGCCACCAACCCAATGAACTTGAGGGTGCCCCATCCTTTGCGCTTTTTGCAAAGGGTGGGTTCTTGCGATCCAACGCCCCAACGTCTCTTGTCTTCGCTTCTGTAGGTCCAGTCGCTGTTGACTGTGCTCTTGGGCTTCTCTTCTCTGTGAACTCTGTGCCCTCTGCGATCTCTGTGAAATCTTTTCTCTTCGCTCTTCTCGGCCTTCCTCTTCAACTTTAAACTTTCAACTCTTCAACCTCTTCGTCTTACCGCTTCACCCCAATCTCTCCCTCCTCACCGTAATCCCCTCAATCTTTTCTCGTCGAACCCCAAACCCAATCCCCGCCCCACCAGGCACTCGGATCGTCCCCGCCTCCGTCACCGTCACCTCCGGCTCGATCACATCCTCCACCCAATACCGCTTGCTAGCGCTAACATCCCCCGGCAACGAAAAATTCTCGAGTGTCGACATCGCAATGTTGTGCGCCCGTCCAATCCCCGATTCCAGCATCCCTCCACACCACACCGGCACTCCATTCTTCGCGCACAAATCATGAATCCGCCGCGCCTCGTGGAATCCTCCCACGCGCCCCAGCTTTATGTTGATGATCTTGCACGCCCCCAGCGCAATCGCCGCCTCCGCCTGCTCGTACGTATGGATGCACTCATCCAAACAGATTGGCGTCTGCAATCCCTTCTGCACTTCCACGTGCCCGTACAAATCGTCCCAACCCAGCGGCTGCTCGATCATCATCAAATAAAATCCATCCAACTCCTTCAGCAGCGGCCAATCCTTTTTCCGGTAAGCCGAATTCGCATCCACCATCAACTTAATCCGCGGAAACTCTTGCCGCAGCCGCCGCACCGGTTCCAAGTCCTTCCCCGGCTTGATCTTGATCTTGATCCGCTGGTATCCCGCCGCCAATTCCGTTTTCACCGCCGCCACCAATTCCTCCAGCGTCTCCTTCACTCCAATGGATACGCCGCAAGGAATCTCCTCCCTCACCCCGCCCACCAACTTCCACAGCGGCACATTTTTCTGCTTCGCCTCCGCATCCCAAATCGCTGTCTCCAGCGCCGCCTTCGCCATCGAGTGCCCCCGCACCGCCTCTAGCAATCCCCAAACCTCCGACGCCGCCCCAAACTCTTTCCCTTTCATCCGCGGCCACAAATAATTCTTCAATATGTGCCAAGCCGTTTCCGTATCTTCCGGCGAATAGTACGGGTTCTCCCCCGCCGTACATTCTCCCCACCCAATCACTCCATCCACATCCGCTTCCACCAAAATAATCCGCCGCTCCGTAATGCGGTCCATGCTAGTCTCAAACGGCGCCACCAACCTCATCCGTATCTCTCGAAGCGTAACTCCCCGCGCTCGCATCAATCTCCCACCTCTCCTATTCCCCACATCCTGTAGCTCACCCCTTAAGGGGTGAGGCCGTCTATAACACCTTCAACACTCGTCTTCTCTGCGAACTCTGTGTCCTCTGCGACCTCTGTGTAATCTTTTCTCTTCCGCCTTTTCTTGCTTCTTCTTTCTTCCTGATCGCTGATATCCGATATCTGATAACTCTTCCCTCAAAAATCACTCCACGGCGCCAACCCATACTCCGCCCCGCCACCCGCCGTAAACTTCATTCCCGTAGCCGCATATCCCTTCGCAAACCACTCCAAGAATTCCCCCCGAATCCGCATCTGCACTTCCCCCAATCGCGCATCTCCGTTCTTCTTCCACTCCTCCAACTCCCCCGGCAAGCAAATCCGAGCCGGCGCCTCCCCCGAATCCCGCACCAATTCCTGAATCGCTGCCACCACTCTCTTTGAATCCAATTCCCACTCCACCAGCAAACGGTCCGTAGGCAATCCTCGGTGCAACGGGCTAGTCGTCACCCCATAAAAATTCACGATCAACTTCCTCGCAAACGCTCCCAGCCGGTTGAAATTGAAATGCGCATTCCGCGTCTCCAGCGGGTCAAACGTCCACTCTATCCGTCGTATCCCTCGTCCCAGCGCCTCTTCCCTCTGGTACAGTTTCAGCATCCGCCCCACGCCGCGGTTCCGGTAAGACTCCACCACGCCCGTCATGTGCGAGTGCAGGTACGCCTTCCCATCCCGCAATCCCACCATCGCCATCGCGAACCCCACCATCCGTTCCCCGTCAAACGCGCCCAGCACCTGCCCGCCCGTCTGCCTCGCCACCACGAACGTCACATACGGTTCCGTCTCCAACTCACTCTCGCCCCACACCTCGCGCTCAATCTCCACGCACCGCCGGTATTCCTCCACCGTCTCGCACTTCCGTATCTCAATCCCCACGCTCATCCTCTCCCTTAGACTCTTTCGCGGTTTTATGTTCAACGGAGGTTGCCCCAGGCACGGAGTCTGTGCCTGGGTCTTGGGTTCCTCTTCTCTTCTCTTCTCTTCTCTTCTCTGCGAACTCTGTGTCCTCTGCGATCTCTGTGTAATCTTCTCTTCACTCTGCCTCACCCAAGTCTGTCATTCCGACCGGAGCGGCCCGATCTTTTCTTCTGCGCCGCCTTACGGCGCGTCGGGCCGCGCAGTGGAGGAATCGTGGCCGGCTCGATCCCCCTCTGTTCCCTTTGCGGCCCTCTGCTAACTCTGTGGTAAGTCTTTCTCTGGCGCCTTTCTCTTCTCCGAAACTGTCGACTGTAAGCTGTCGGCTGTCGACTCTCCCTTCTTCGCCTCCTCCCACAACTCCTCCATCCTCCCCCGCTCCACTTCCCCCAAGGTCGTCCCCCGATCCCGAGCCACTCTCTCCATCTCCCGGAATCGCCCCGCAAACTTCCCGCTTGCCTTCTTCATCGCAATTTCCGGATCAATTTTCAAAAACCGCGCCAGGTTCATCGCTGCGAACAAAATATCTCCCACTTCTCCCTCAATCTCCTTGCTCCCGCGTTTCTCCAGCACCTGCCGCAATTCTTCCGTCTCTTCCTGCAGCTTCTCGAAAATCCCCTCCACATTCTCCCAATCAAATCCGATCCGCGCCGCCTTTCGTGTCAACTGGTATCCCTCCAGCAGCCCCGGCAAACTCCGCGGCACACCATCCAGCACCGATTCCGCCTTCTCCTCTTCCACCACTCCCTTCGCCATCCGCTCTTCTTTTTTGATGATCTCCCAATTTCGCAGCACCTCCGCCGCATCCCTCGCCTGCTTTTCTCCAAACACGTGCGGATGCCGCCGGATCATCTTTTCGTAAATCTCCCGGATCACATCCACAATGCCGAACCGCCCCTCTTCCTCCGCCATCTCCGCATGAAACACGATCTGCAGCAGCAGATCCCCCAACTCCTCCGCGAACTTCACATCGTCCGCGCCATCCAGCGCATCCAAAACCTCATACGCCTCTTCAATCAAATAAGTTCGCAGCGTAGCGTGCGTTTGCTCGCGATCCCATGGACACCCGCCCGGCCCGCGCAGCCGCGCCATCACTCCCACCAACTTCTCAAACCAGTCCCCCGCCGCCCCCCGCGCCATCTTCTCTCGCTTTTTGGGCGGGCTCTTCCGTGGTTTCTTGTTTTCTGTTTTACGCCGGGCAGCCACACGTCCGTTTTTCTTCGCAGTCATCAAAAGTTCCCGCCAAATGATTCGTCAGTCGCTCCACTCTACGGCCCCACCATCCTCTTTGACAAGCGCCCTCCAACCACATCCTGTAGCTCAGGCCTTCAGGCCTGAGGCCTTTCGCAACTCAACTACAGTCTCTTCCCGATCCGGAGGGTGCCCCAGGCCCGCCGAAGGCGGGTGCCTGGGTCTTGGGTTCCTGGGTCTTGGGTTCCTCTTCTCTTCTCTTCTCTGCGAACTCTGTGCACTTTGCGATCTCTGTGCAATCTTTATCTCTTTCTAATCTTCTTCTCCTTGTGCCTCTTCGCCGCCCACACCCATACCACCGGCTTTCTCCCAGCCCCAACTCAAAAATCTAAATGGATTATCTCTAAGGCAGGACCAATCTCACTTCCGGCTCTTCACCACTCCGCCACCGCACGCATCCCCCGCCGGCAACCGTACCTGAGTCCCAATCTGCAACTGTTCCGGCTCCCCCAACTCCGGGTTGGCTTCCGCCAAGCACTTCCACGCCGTTCCACGCCCCAAATGTTCCCGCGCCATGGACCACAGCGTATTGCCCTTCTTCACCGTCACAATCTTCGCCGCCACCACTTTCCGCCCCGCAACCCCAGCCGGCACCAGCACCGTACTCCCCAGCAGCAAAAATTCCGCTGGCCGCGCATCCGTCCCCGCCGGATTCATCTCCCGCAATTCCCTCCACCGCGCTCCGCTCCCCAAATAATTTTCCGCCAACTTCCACCACGAATCGCCCCGCTCCACTTTCAGCGCAATCATTCCAGCCACCGGCGCTGCCACTTCCGCTTTAGCAATGGGCACATCAACCTTCGGCGCACTCGGTACAACCGCCTCTCTCGGTCCCACTCGCAGCGGCCGCGGCTCAAACGGTGACACGCGCCCCGCTACCACTCCTCTCCGCGAATTGCCCATCGGCCGCGTTTCCATCTTCGGCTGCACCAAAGGTTTCGGCGCCGCCATCGTGGTTTCCGGCAGCTTCATCGGAAACTCCGAACTCTTTCCCTGCTCTAGCAAACGCGCCGCTTCCCGTTCCGCTTTTTCTTTCCGGTAGCGCCGCGCCACCTCGCCAAGCGATTCCTCACCCGGCGCGTTCTCTCCGCCGCTCTTAGCCTGCTCTTCTTTTTTCTCTGTCGGATTATTTTTCCGTGCAGCCACTTTCGCCTGATCCTCCGGCGTCAGAATCTGTGCGCGCTTCAAATCATCATCGGTGTAAACATGTCGCGGCGCCTTCACCTTCGCGGCCTTCCGTGCCTTCTCTGCCCTCGCCGCTGCCGCCGCGTCCTGCGTATCCTGCGCGCGCAAACTACCCGCGCACACCACTCCCGCCAACAAAATACCCGCAACGCCCAGCAGCAGCGTCATTCCGCCTTTTCTTGTGGGACCCGGGATAATCGTGTTCAGCGGCATCGACTCGCACTCACATCAGTCGCGCTTCACATTTACCGGGGGACATGGCCGGTCTACGTGCACAGATTGTGCCCCTATGACCCGTTTTTGGCAACAGAACTTTTCCCAACCCCCACCCCTCCTCCCGCCCCACACCACCACGGAGGGTGCCCCAGGCCCGCCGTAGGCGGGTGCCCGGGTCTTGGGTTCCTCTTCTCTCTGCTTGAGTTCCTCTTGCCGGGTGCCCCAGGTTCGGTTTTCTACCTGGGTCTTGGGTTCCTCTTCTCTGCGACCTCTGTGTCCTCTGCGAACTCTGTGTAATCTTTTGCCTTTTCTTAAACTCTTCCACTCTTATACTTCTTAAGCTTCTGTCTCTCGCTCGCTGATAACCGTTCTTTCCTCCTGTACTTCCTCTACCTCCTTTACTTCATTTACTTCCTTCCCCCCTCACCATATCCTGCAATACTTCACCCTCACCATCTTCTGCCCTTCCTTGCATCCAAACGCTTCCCGGAACTCCGGAAAATTCGCCACCACATTGTTCACCCGGTATTTCGAATACGAGTGCGGATTCGTCAGCACCAGCGTCCGTATCAACTCCTGCCGGTACTGCTCGCACCAACTGAATCCATACGCAATGAAAAATCGCTGCAATGTCGTGAACCCGTCCGCCCCCTTCTCATTCAAACTTTTTCCTTCTCTTCCCAATTCCATCTGCAGCGCAAGCAGCGCCAGGTGCAGTCCGCCGTTGTCCGCCGTATCTTCCCCTTGCGTCATCAATCCATTCTGTTTCACATCCGGCCCCGCTTCCGGCACCAATTGCGTGTACTCGTCCGAAATGCATTTCCCTCGCGACTCATATTCCTTCGCATCGTTCTCCGTCCACCAGTCCCGTAGATTTCCCTGCGCATCAAACTTTCTTCCCTGATCGTCGAACCCGTGAATCGTCTCGTGCCCGATCACCGCGCCCACCCCTCCATAATTCACCGCCGCATCCTGGCTCATCTCGAAAAAGGGAGGCTGCAATATCCCTGCCGGAAAATTGATCGTGTTGTTCTGCGGATCTTCATAAGCATCGATTGTCGGCGGCGTCATCGTCCACTCCGTCCGATCCAGCGGCTGCCCGATCTTGTTCACCCAGCGCTGAAACTCGAATCCCGCCGTCCGCTGCCGGTTCTGCAGGTGGCTCGTCCGCCCAATCGTAACCGCCGAATAATCCCTCCATTTGTCCGGATACCCGATCTTGTTTAGCACCGCATTTAGCTTCAGTTGCGCCTGCTTCTTCGTTTCCGGCGCCATCCAATCCGCCGCCTCGATATCTTTCCCCAGTGCCGCCTCAATGTCCTTCACAATCTGCAGCACCCGTTCTTTGTTCTCCGCCGGAAACGCCCGCTTCACGTACACTTCCCCCAGCGCCTCTCCCAGATTCCCGTCCACCGCGCGCACGCAACGCCGCCACCTCGGTTCCATCTCTTGCGCGCCTTCCAGCGTTCGCCCGTAAAAATCGAAACTCTCTTTCACGAACGCCTCGCTCAACCCATTCGCATTCCCATGCAGCATCTGCCACCGCAGGTAGGTCTTCCATTCCTCCAGCGTGTGCGCCTTCAGCATCGTCTCCAGATTCCTGAAAAATTCCGGCGCGCTCACGATGTACTTCGGTATCGCCGGCGATTTCACCGCCTTCAAGTACGCATCCCAGTCAAGCGACGGCGTCAACGCCTTCACTCCGGCCAGCGTCATCGGGTTGTTGATATTTTTCGGATCGCGCCGCGCCACCGCGTCCATCGCCCCTTTCGCCAATTCCGTTTCGATCGCCAGCACTGTCCCCGCATCGCTCTTCGCCTGCTCCGGCTTTTCTCCTGCCAACTCGAAAATCGTCGTCACGTGTCGCACATACTTCTCGCGGATATCCTTCGCCTTCTCATCCTGGTCCAGATAGAAAGTCCGCCCCGGCAATCCCATCCCGCCTTGGTCAATCCCCGCCACATTGTGCGAAGCGTCCGCAAAGTCCGGTGTCCCCGAATAGCCCAGCAGCGCCGCATTCGTCTGGTTGTCGCTGCCCACCTCCGCTCCCGGTATCGTCTGGTGCAGGTGCGCCACTTCCTCCGCAATTTCCCGCTTGGACTCCATCCTCGCGATCCGCTCCAGCTCCGGCTTCAGCCATTCCGCCCCGTGCGCTTCAATGCTCTTCGTGTCCATGCACGCAAAATAATAATCGCCCACCTTCTGCTCATTCGGTGTGCGCTTCGCATCTTCCACCGAAGCCTGCTCCAGCGTCTTTGCCAGCAACGTCTCGTTCCATAGCTCCAGCGGACTCTCCACTCCCCACACCACCTGGTCCGCCGGAATCGGGTGCGCCGCGAGCCATTTCCCATCCACGTACGCATAAAAATCGTCGCAGGGATTCACCGCCGCATCCACGTTTCCCGTGCTGAACGATTCCAGCTTCGGCAATTCCTTCGGCGGCGCCGCCGGAGATTTGTCCTGCCCAAACCCACCCGCACCCGCCGCGCACATCGCCAGCAACATCGCCAAGTAGCGCATAGCACTCCTCACCAATAATTGGGATTCAACAAAAGGAACATCCAATCTGCCACCCCGATTCTATCAGACAACCTCGAACCCACCGCCGGTTGCCCCGGGCTGGGTGCCCCAGGTTCGATTTTTTACCTGGGTCTTGGGGTCGCCTTTTCCGTCTTGTAATCCCGCCCCTAGTGCCGCGCCCTCCTAACCCTGCCGGCTCAGACGGTCGACGCAACACTTGCATGGAGTTTACTCGCCGGAGTCTGGAAGCCTAAGGTTTTTCTTGGGCGTTGGTTCAAGCGCAGCGAGACCT
>Ga0074045_10001461_pt1 | contig 22707 bp, 17 predicted proteins | sample BogForMeECP23OM2_FD_94442 | JGI IMG/M metagenome (GOLD analysis project Ga0074045, IMG submission 94442) | Bog forest soil microbial communities from Calvert Island, British Columbia, Canada - Bog Forest MetaG ECP23OM2 | ecosystem: Environmental > Terrestrial > Soil > Wetlands ... | reverse complement strand
CGGCTGGGATTGCCATCCTTGTTGCAAATGCCCAGCGCCGTGCATCTTGCCCAGCCGTTCGCAACCTGATCTGCCCCTGAAATATCCAGGAGAGCATCTTCGAACGGCCAGAACATCTCGTCTCCTAGTGACCGGGATTGTGATTCGGGCGGCGCCTGGTTGGGCTTTGGAACAATTGAAATCAGGCGATCTTCCTGTTCGATCAGGTAATACCGTTTGACCGCCTCGGACGCAGATCCTCGAAAAACCATGTTGCCGCGCTGCAATACAAGCGCATTCTTGCAGAGTTGTTCCACATCACCCATTGCGTGAGATACCAAAACGATCGTGCCCCCTCCGTCGAGCAGCTTTTGGAGCCTCTTGTAGCACTTCTGGCGAAAAAAAATGTCTCCAACGGCCAGAGCTTCGTCAATGAGAAGCACATCGGGATCGAGATTGGTGCTCACCGAAAAGGCCAGCCTCAAGAGCATTCCCGTCGAGTAAGTCTTTACGGGCCGGTCGATGAATTCACCTATGTCCGCAAATGAAGCTATTTCGTCGAAACGGTCTTCCATTTCTTTTCGCGAAAGGCCGGAGATTGCTCCGTTCATAAAAACATTATCGCGACCGGTATATTCCGGGTTGAAACCGCTTCCCAACTCAAGCAATGCCGAAACGCGTCCTTTGATATCAGCCTGGCCGGCAGTAGGCTGGAGTATGCCGGCCATGATCTGCAGCAAAGTGCTTTTCCCCGAGCCGTTGCGGCCGACGACGCCAAACATCTCGCCTGCCTCAACCTTGAAGGAGACATCCCTCAGTGCCCAGAATTCCCTTCCGTAACCTTTTCCGAACTTTCCAAAAAGTTGGTGCTTGAGCAAATCGACCGGGCGATCGAAGAGGCGATACATTTTTGCAACCTGACGGACTAAAACCCTGATGTTGCTCTCCAGGCCGGTTTTCACGTCCCGAATTGTCTCACTCGCTGCAAAAGATTTCCCTTCAGCCATCATTTCCATCAAGTTCATCGCCTGTCTGGTTACTCGAAGAGAAAACTCTCAATCCAGCCTGGTCGCCGGTATCCCCTGGGCCTTACAAGATATTTGTAAATCCATCCTTGGTCCTCATGAACCAAAGATATCCAAGCAATGCCAAAAGAAGGGTAACCGCAGTCCATATTCCCCAAAGGATCCAGTCCGGGTATTCGTTCCAAAGAAGCACCCTCCTGAAATTATCCAGAATCGAAGTTAGCGGGTTGATTCCAAGCACAGTGCGAAGCTGTTTTGGGACCATGTTGACCGGATAAAAAACGGGGCTCAAAAACATGAGCATCTGCACAAGGATTTCAACACCGTTCCTTATGTCCCTGGCGTAAACGCCCAGCGCGGCAAGAAACCAGCTCAACCCAAGACATAGAAAAATCAAAGGGATATAGACGAGGGGAAGCAGAAAGAAGGTGTAAGAACCGGTACCCGTGAACACATAAGCCAGCACAATCAAAATACCGATGCTGATCAGTGAATGTACCAGTATTCCCCCGACGACGACTATCGGCAGTATCTCCAAAGGGAATACAATCTTTTTCACATAGTTGGGTACGCCCAGGATTACAGTGGACGCTCGATTGACACTTTCTGAAAACACCACAAACGGGATCAGACCGGCATAAAGGGTTAGAGCGAACTGTGGCATTCCCTGCCCTGGATGGATGTAATCGCCCCATCTGGCCTGAAAGATGGTGGAAAAAACGAATGTGTAAATCAAAAGCATGAGCAACGGAGTAATAAAGGACCAGATTACACCCAGATAGGTTCCCCGGTATCTGTGAGAAATTTCGCGGGACGTAAGTTGAAAAATAAGCTCGCGATATCTCAACCATTTCCTGATTGCGATTAGTGGTCCGAAAAAGATTGAGGCTGCGTTAAGATCCGCTCCAGCTTGCATTCCTGACTGCCTTTTCCAAACCCTTGTTCACTTCTCGCCGCCCGACCGGCCCCCATCGAAACACTTACATGGAGTTACAAGGCGCCCCGCTCACAGCCCAAGGCGATTGAGAGACAGCTCGATCGGGGCGCCTTCCGCGCTACGCGGGATACATCGCCGAGGGGTGCGCAATAGAAATGATATTCTTCTGCTTAGTTGTATATAGTCTCTCACACGAGGACATAAAGCCTCCTCACAACCCGGATGCCGAACCGATCTGTCTCTCAGATTCAACCGCAAATCCACGCTGCACACTATCCTCCGATCATTTGCCGCCGTTCGGAGGGCTGTGTAATTAATCACGGGTAAATCCCCGGCTCTGCCGGGGGACTCCCATAGTTTGAGATTTCCGGGAATATACGAAAGCCTCCCTCTTGCGAACCGCTCAAAGTTTACAAGGAGGAAAGCTTTCGTATGAATGAGCGCTAAAGCCTACCACAAAGTCCGGGACTGCAAGCGTGATGTGGTATTGATTCCAAAATGCAGGACCCGGGTTTTTGCGGGATCGGCAAACACAGTCATAAAAAGGCTATGATTCTAAAGACTTGCACAGGGGAGTCGAATTCCTCGTGTGCCTGCGTTTTCGATGGCGCCGAGTTGATGCCCAGGATGGTCTTATATATTGGAATCTCTAGAGATTTTAGTGTTCTGACAAGCTCTTTGTTGCAAGCTTAGGGGATTTTTTCAAAAAGCAACCGTATGTAATTTATTGCTTTTCCCAACAGCCCCCGGGGTGGCGTCTGGTTTTTCCTGCTTTCCAGCCAGGCTTTGAACTCTTCGAGGACGGGTTCGGCTCTTTTTTGTCGCAAGTGTTAAATCTCGGATGATGAAAGCTCTACTGCCCGGGCCGATTTTTCGATCCTGTATAGTTGCCCGATATACCCCGGTGCAACCAATGCCACAAATAAGTTGGAAAAAGAGAAAACTTATCGTACCTTTCCAGACGATAATCGGAGTGTTGGTGAGCCGGCCCGGGAAATGCCCCTGCTGCCGGTAGCCTTCCGATACCCAACGGGCAGTCTGCCAAATTTGCCGGGTATTACGTATACCTGGACTGGATTACATACTATGTCTAACAAAACCCGGTTTTACCCGTATCACCTCTTCAGATATCCGTGCCGCTTTCGGGCCGGAAATCCCCTTCGACGTCTTCCCGGCGCAAAACGTCCATGGACCCTTTGAGAAGCACAAGACCCATGTTTCACTTTTTTCAGCAGCATGTCTCAAGGGTATTTGCCTCGGCATTCCTCCGCGGACCGGATGAAGGCGCAATAGAGGAAGGCGGGGAACGCGACAGCAATTTATCATCGCATCGGGTTCTTAGAAAATTTGCTTACCTTCTGAGTGCTCACTGGTTCAGAGAAGGGTTGGCGGCCCTCTTTATGATTTCGCTCGCCAGGCACAACACGACCACCTACGGCGAATTCGTGCTGGCCCTTAGCGTGGGGCAGATCATTCTGTTCGTGGCCGAATTCGGGTTGAACCAGCACCTGGTGCCTCTTTTAGTGCGTAAAGAGAATGAACAGGGCGACATTCTGGTTCAAGTGAGCATGCTGAAGGGTATGCTTTTAGCCTGTGAATGCCTCGGCATGTTTTTTTTCGTTCACTGGCAGGGCTATCCGCACGGCCTGAAGATGCTGGTTTTTGTGCTTGGGATTGGGGTCGGCATGGAGGCCCTGGCGAGTTCCTTCTTCGTTGCCTTCGAGGTGGAGGGCCATCAGGACCTGGAAGGAAAGATCAAGGCCATGGGCGCAACCCTGGGGTTCGGCTACGGTCTGTCCCTGCTTTTCCTGGGGGCGGCCCCTTTGATCGTCGCATTTTACAAGATCATCGAAACCGCCGCAAACCTGGCCGGAGTGCTGTTCACTTCTGCAAAAAGAGCCTGCCTGCGTTTTCGCCTGCCCCGAATCAGCCATATCTGGGCAACAGGGCGGGGCAGCATAGCTTTCACCCTTATGGCGATTGCGGCCATTCTGTACAACAAGGCAAACATCTTCTTCCTCCAGCGGTTCGGCGGTCCAACCCATGTCGCCCAGTATAGCGTAACCTGGGAAATGGTGGACGGGATCTCAACTCTGACAGTAAACTTGCTGCTGAAAAACATCCTGTTTCCACTATTCGTGAAACTCTGGGAAACCGACCGCGTTGAACTGGCCCGCCTCGTTCGGAATTCGACAGAATGGCTGCTCGCTGCCGCATTGCCGATTATGTTCGTCCTGTTCATAGAAAGCGACAGGCTCATCGGTCTGATATACGGCCCCGCCTACGGCGACGCGGTCTGGATGCAGAAATACCTCGTGCCTACCATCGCCATCGGATTCCTGCACAACCTTGCCGCCTATCTCATGATCAGCATGAAGCATGAATTCTTGTTGTTGTCTTTTTACCTGGGCGGACTTGTTTTCAACATTATATGCTGCGCGGTATTCATCCCTGCAAATCCACTCCTGGGGAGCGTTCTTGCAATAGTTTTGACCAAAGCAGTTGTTGCCGCAGCCACTGTTTCCACCTGTCAGTTGCGCTTCGGGTTGATTTCAAAAACGGCCCTGTTCCACCTTATTTCCACAGCCACCCTGGGCGGAATCCTCTATCTTCTTTCACGAATTTACCTGTTCAGAGAGGCTTCAGAAATCCTGGCCCTGCTTCCCGTGCTGACTCTGGCATGTTACTGGTGGCATGAGTTCAACAAATCGCGCAGGGCCCACCTCTGCTAGTCCCTACTGAGATAGACTTAACAAAGTCCAGCTCAGTAGCAAAGAAGCCAAACCCGAGAGGCATGTCGGAGACATGCCAATTCAATGTCGCAGTTTACCATAATTAGATGCGGAACGACCATGGGGTGCCATGGCGGCGTATCGCAGGCACCGCCGGCCCTGATCGTTTTGCATAATCATTCCGGCTCGATTTGAGCCCGGCCGGTTCAAACGTCCCGCAACTTTCGAAGGCGCATAGATGGACACGGTTAAACCGGCACTCCATAGAACGAGCGAGTGAAACGCGGGGCCGGCCCAAAGCGCACCCGCTCAATTCCGCAGCCCCCGCCGGCGCCGATCAGGGCGTTCAATTCCCAAATCACGTCCAACACGTCCAATAAATTGAGGCGCGCGATCCAGACAAAAAGCACAAGTGACAAAGGCGCTGTAATGTGTGATGTTAGGTGGGGCGCAAATCCGGGGTGGGGTCTATCATTTGCAGTGGGCTGCTGCGGAGCGCCTTTTACTGTAAAGGCCGCAGTTGCAAGTGGGTTTAGTTTAAGCAAAAAACACAGGACGAGATTCGATTGGAAATCTTTTTTTTGCTGTCACTCGCGCTGGGGCTTCTCCTACCATACGGGATCTACTTTCTCGGCAAGGTCCATGTGCGCGGGGGTTTTACCGGGCAGGCTCGAAGCACTGAGGCTGCCACGTGCAACCCGTCTCATTGCTCCCCCCGGGTGGGTGTGATTATTCCGCTGACTGGCAATACTCCTGTAATGAAAGCCTGCCTGGAATCGCTCCTCGATCAGTCCTATCCCAATTATGAGGCGATTTTTGTCACCTGCAACAGTAATGACCCTGCAGTGCAGATTGTAAGCCGGGTGATTCAAACAAAAAGAAATGCGCGACACATAGTGAGCGGGGCTGCGTCCCGGTGCAGCCAGAAAAATCATAACCTGCTGGCAGGCCTGGCTGACTTGGATTCGTCAATTGAAATACTGGTCTTTTGCGACAGCACGCACTGGGCTCCGCAGCGCTTTCTTGCAGACCTCGTAAGCCCCATTGTCTCAGGCAAAGCGGTTATGACCACTGGATTTCACCGCGTCGTTCCCGGGGATTGCCGATTGCCGACCCTGGGGATGCTCGTGTCGGTTATGACCATTCATCTGCTGCAGGGAATAGAATCCATTACCCAGCCATGGGGAGGGGCTACGGCCATAAGCAGGCGAACTTTCGAAGAAAACAGGATAAGCGCGCTTTGGGGTGAAAATGTGGTGGATGACGTGTCGATGTGCACACTCCTGGCGAAAGCCGGAATCAGGGTTCGGCCTGTTTCTTCAGCCTGTCTGCTAACGCCGGTTGGAGGCGTAACCTTTCGAGCCTGGTATGGATGGCTCAAAAGACAGCTTTTTTTCCTAAAGGTCTGCCAGCCAGCCACCTGGGTTGCCTCGGCTATTGTGGCGTACCTTCTTTGCGCGCCTTTTCTGGCAGCTCTCGCTTCTGCAGCCGGAATTATGGGGTTCGCCCCTAAGTATATGACCGTTGCCGGATGCGCATTCCTGGCAGCCTTTTCGGCCATCAGCATGCAATGGCGAACCCTCATTCATGAAGATATTCCGATATGGAGATGGATCCCGGCCGTCTTAGCCGCCAATTCCATGGCCGTCCTGTGCTATGCCGGCACATGGTTCAGCAGTTTGCTTTCGTGGCGGGGCATCTCATACCGGGTGACATGGGGCGGGAAGGTGAAGGAAATCATTCGAAAGAGTTAACTCATAGTATCAGATGATGGTTGGCTGCCTGTAGTGAAGCCAGAGCTGCAGATTCAGAAGGGTCCAGATCTCTTTGCGGCGGTCTGCCCTTCCTGACGAATGTTCCTCAAGCAGCCGCCTCACCGCGGCCTGCTTAAACAACCCCTGCCGCTTGAGCCAGTTTTCCCCGAGATACTCTTCCACCAGAGGACGGAGGGGCCCCTGCAGCCATAAAGCGGTCGGGATGAGAAAACCTCTCTTGGCCCGATGAACTACACGACGAGGCAAAATTCCGCTAAAAGCCCTCTTCAGCAAGTATTTCCTTCTTCCATTCCTTATTTTCAGCCGGTACGGCAACCGCGAGACGAATTCCACCAGGTCGGTATCCAGGAAAGGCGCCCGGACCTCGAGGGAATGCATCATCGAACAGCGGTCCACCTTGACGAGAATGTCGTCCAGAAGATACTGCCGGGCAAAGAAATAGAAAAGCCCGCCGATTGGGTCCCTAACCGAATGCCGCCCAAAGAGCGCCCTGGTTTCTCCGTAGAGTCCATCCAAATCCGAGGCCGTATATGGCGGGTCCTCCCACATCGACTGCTGCACCTCCGGCGCAAAAGCGCCGAGCCAGATCTGAGTGCGCAGCCATCTGGGGGCCGCGATTCCCAGGAGGAATTTCTCCACTACGTTTCTCAGGCTGACATATCCGGTGGACATGGGCAGAAGGCGGCTTACGGGCTCGATAAAGCTCTTTCTCAGCAGTCGAGGAAGCCTGTTGTAATATTCTGCCAGCATGAAGCCCAAAAAGTACTCGTAGCCCGCAAAGAGTTCATCTCCGCCATCTCCCCCCAGTGCAACCGTCACAGTTCGGCGTGTGACCTGCGATAAAAGATATGTCGGCACGACGGAAGGATCGGCCAGGGGTTCGTCCTGGCGGCTTATGATGGCGGGCAGAAGATTGACGGCCTGAATTGCGTTCAGGATATGTTCGTGGTGGTCTGTTCCGAAACGCCGCGCAACCAGTCGTGCATAGGGGGATTCATCGTACGTCGATTCCTTGAAGCCTATGCTGAAGGTTTTGATTTCCCGGGGCAAAACCTGTTCCGACATCAGGGCCACAATGGTAGAAGAATCGATGCCGCCGCTCAGGAATACTCCGAGGGGCACGTCACTGACCAACCGACGCCTCACTGCCCTGGCGGCGAGATATCTCAGTCGCTCGCAGCACTCATCTATCGAGAGCTTGTGCTCCATATCGGGGAGAGGAAGATCCCAGTACCGGGTTGTCCTCATCCGGCCCTCGGAAAAAATCAGGTGATGACCCGGCCTGAGTTTAAAAACCCCATCATATATGCTCTCGGGAGTTGGAATGTATTCGTAGGCGAGGAACCGTGAGATGCTCTCCCTTTTGGTTTCCAGCTTCAGGAACGGAAGCCGGGAGAAAGCGGATAACTCCGAAGCAAATGCGAAAACCCCTTTTTGCAGCGTGTAATAGAATGGCTTCTTGCCCATTCGGTCACGGGCGGCAAAAAGGGTCCGAGCCTTCCGATCCCAGATTGCAAAGGCGAACATTCCCTCCAGAAGACTTAGACAGGCGGGGCCTGCATCAAGATAGGCATCGAGGAGCACTTCGGTATCCGAATGGGTCCTGAACCGGAAACCCTTTCTTTCCAGCCTCTCACGCACTTCGGCAAAGTTGTAGATTTCTCCGTTAAAGACTATAACGGCCCGCTCATCCCAATCCAGCATGGGCTGGGCCCCGCTTTCGAGGTCGATTATGCTCAGCCGCCTGTGCCCCAATGCCACGGTCCCGTCAGTCCAGACTCCGGCCCCGTCGGGACCGCGATGGGAGAGTGTTTCCGCCATGGAGTCGATCCAGGACTGCTGCTGCTGCTCAGATGCAGCCGCATTAACGAATCCGGCTATTCCGCACATTTGATGCTGGCAACCTGTTGTTCCACGTCGATGAAGGCCGATCCACCGGCCACGACATTACTACTATAGAGATCGAATACATTCTTGTGATTTTTTTCCGGATCGAACATTTCCAGGATGAGGCTTTGCCCTTTTTCGGCCATTTTAAGCGCGGTTTCCCTGTTGCCGAGCACTGTACGGATTGCTTTTGCCAGAGCTGCAGGGTCCCTCTGTTGAACCAGCAGTCCAGTCTCCCCATTACGAATGACTTCGCTTATCCCTGAAACATCGGACGCCACCACGGGCAACCTATGAAGCAGGGCCTCCATTATCACTGTCGGAATTCCGTCCCGATCTCCTGTGGAATGGACGATACTGGGCATCACAAACACATCCGCTGAATAGAACAGATCGGAAATGCGATCGTGTGGAACGAACCCCGGGAAGGTTACCCTGTGAGTGAGGCCAAGCTTTCGCACCAGGTATCTGAGCTGGAACCGCCTCGGACCCGCGCCGGCCAGTGTGAGATGAAAATCGAGCCCCTCCTTTTCCAGCAATTTTGCCGCCTGGAGGAGCACGTCAAAGCCTTTTGTTCGCACGAACCGGGCAACCCCCAATATCTTGCAGGGAGCACACATGCTGACGGGAGCTTCCCGGTGAGTTTTCAAAAGGAGCCCGTTATAAGTGAGCAGGAATTTGCTCGTATTTCCACCGGCAAAGCCTGCCAGGTAGCCGATATTCGTTTTCGTCTCAGTTCTTACGAAAAGAGCATCATGAATCTTATCCGCGAGCGCGCCGTCAGGGGGATAAATGTCGCCGGCCCGTGCCGTAAAACTGAACGGAATCCCGGTCAGCCTGGAGGCAACCCAGGCGGCTGTGGCCGGTCCGTTGGCCCAGGGCGAATGAATGTGTTGAATACCCGATTGCTCAAACAGTCTCGCAAGTCTGAATCCGCAAAGAAAAGACCACAGATTTTCGCCGGCCTGTTCCAGGCAACTCCACCTTCGGAAGGGGACCAGGCGGAGAAGAGATCGGGTTGTGGACGGGTCTTTCCGGAACCAGTATGCGAAATCGGCCAGGATGGCTCTGAGGGCCCTAAACCCCAGCCTCGCCACATCTGCCGATTCCGCGAGCATTTCGGGTGAGAGCCAACGGGTGCGTTTTCCGTATAAAGTATAGACTTTCAGGGGAAGTCCCCTGCTCCGTAGATTGATTACCTCGCTGAAGACAAATGTTTCCGAAGGCACCGGAAACCAGAGGAGAATGTATGCGACTTTCGGAAGATGTAGATTCAAGAGGTTGTTGGCTCCTTCGTAAATGCCAGGTACCCTAAAGAAAGGTGACCTCTGCCGCCCCGGAGATAGAACTCTCAACCCATGTTGGCGTATTCGGGGTAGATGAGTGAAGTTCGCCCATAGGTTTAGCCGCTCTGTGGGTTTTTGCCCGACTCAAAATATAGCAATCATCCCCGTTACATAACTCTACACTCCAAAACTGCGGTTGCCAGGACCCCGTATTTGAAATATATAGCGATGCATCCGGCCAACCAAAACAATCCGGCCCAATTCGGGGAATTTGCAGTGACCCCGCAGCCGGGAAAGTAAAGGAAAAGGAAGTGGCAAGAATTCTCTATGGGGTGCACGGCACCAACAACGGTCACGCAATTCGAGCCCTGACCGTCGCACGCCACTATCCCGAGCACGAATTCCTGTTTGTCAGTCACGACAGGGGGGCCGCTATCCTGAAAGGTGAATTCCCGGTGGCCTGGTTCCCCAATCCAGACACGAGATTTCGTGCACACCGGGTTGATACCTTTTCCACTGTTTTCAGCAATCTGCGGTTTTTCCATCAGCAAAAAAAATACACGCGCTCGCTTCTGAAGCTTATCGGCGAATTTCAGCCGGACGTGGCCATAAGCGACTATGAATTCCTCTTGCCTCGAGCCAGCCGCCATGTCGGTTTACCGTGCCTGTCCCTTGACCACCAGCATATTATAACTCTCTGCTCTCATCCCATACCATCCAGCCAGATATTGAGTTATTTTGCAACTGGTTCGGCTGTCCGTCATCTCTTCAGCAGTGCTTCCGACTACATGGTGATTTCATTCTTCCGTGCGCCGCTCAAGTACCAAAATGTTAAGCTCACACCTCCCCTGCTGCGGGAAAGCGTACTTGAGATAGAGCCCCGGTGCGGGGAGCATATCGTGGCTTACCAGAGCACTTCCACATTCAAACAGTTTTCCCGCTTCCTTCAGTTGCTCGGCAGGCCCGTCAAGATATATGGTTTTAATTCCGACCATACCGAAGGCAAACTCCACTTCAAGAAGCACTCCGAACAGGGTTTTTTGGAAGATCTGGCTTCCTGCAGCTACGTCATTTGCAGTGGCGGCCATACCCTGATCTCTGAGGCGCTCTTTTACGGCAAACCGGTGATTTCTTTTCCTATTGCCAATTTCTTCGAACAGTATCTGAATGCGTTCTATATCGAAAAATCAGGCTATGGAATGAATGCTAAAGGACTCAATACCACTCTGGACAGAATCCCGACTTTCGAGAGTCGGTTAGACCAGTTCAAGGCCAATATCAAGCTGGGCAAATTCAAGGGCAACGCAGAAATCTATTCGCTGCTGGACCACTTCATCCGCGAAAAAAAGCTTCCAACGGATTCAGCCGGGTTAAATTAATTTCCATACGGAAAGCCTGAACCAGCCGCATCTTGCCGGGCCGGGATCCCGTCGTCCAACTGGTTTACGCTGCTGTCTGAATACTTATCTGCCGACTGTGCAGCAGCCGCTCGAATATCTGCTCGTATTCTCGAACCATACAGGACTTGGAATAACAATGCCGGGCACGCTTTGTGCCTTCCCGGCCGTAAGCCGCCCGAACCTTTTCATCACTGAGCAGAAGGCTCAAGGCATCTGCAAGGGCATCGGCGTTGTGGCTGGGGACCAGCAAACCCGTTCGGCCATGTTCAACCACTTCAGGTAAACCTCCGACCTCGGTCGCTATAACCGGCAGACCACTGGCCATAGCCTCCAGAACCACATTCGGGAGCCCTTCCTCCAGTGAGCTCAAAACGAGCACGCTACCCTGCCACAGCAGGGGGCGGATATCCAATTGCCCCTGCATCAGGCGGATACGTCCTCCGAAGGCCGCCTTCTCTGCATATTCTGAGATGGATTTGCGCCTGTTGCCGTCCCCCACTATCCATAATTCGGCATCCGGATGCCGTTGAGCAAGTAAGCCAAAGGCAGTGATAAGGGTATGGTGGTCTTTTTCCGGAACCAGCCGCGCGATGCAGAGAATTATTTTCCGGTCCGCTTCTCGGGCAGTTGCAGGCGGTTCAAAAAACTCCGTATTAACTCCGTTCGGGATGACGGTTATTAACGACTCAGGTATCTGGTACCTATTGGAGAGCTGTCTTTTCAGGGCGATTGCATTGCAGATATGGTGGTCCACCAGGGGCCAGAGCAGTTTTTCATGCTGCCGAAAGGCAGAACTGTCGCCTCGGCAGGTGCCGACAATGATCGGGACTCGGGCAAGGCGGCCCAGCAGCCTCCCCCAGATATTGGGAACGACTGTCATAAGCACAAGAATGTCAATACGAGCCGAGCGTAACCTGCGCCAGAGATTGAGAAGACTGTCCGGCCCGACCCAAGTCCTTTTTGAAAGATGGACGACAGGAATTTCCCCCCTTTCGGCAAGAGGCGCCATATCGTCGCCTGCAGCCATCGTCCAGATTTCCGCTTTGAACCGGGCCGGGCTGAGGTTTAGTGCAAGTTCCAGCGCCTGGCGCTGAGTGCCGCCGAAATTGAGCTCTTCCAGCAGCAGGACAATACGTGCAGGCTCATTGTTGGGAGGCCGATCGAAGGCCGGAAAGCACTCTTTTCCCACATTCACTTTCAGTATCCCATCAGCCCGCAGCATCGTGAACACACAGGCATCAAGCCTTCAGTGGAAATGCTTTGCCTGAATCCAAGGTAGGCCGGAGAATTCCATAGCTCGGTAAGAGAGGACATCTTGATGTTTCCCACCACGTAATCGTGAAAGTCCCTGCATGGTGAGAGATCCCCGTTGCTGTTGACTTCTGCTGCATGGTAGATCGAAATACACCGGTCAAAGCCGAACCGGTACGAATGGTCGGTGTAATACCGCCGAAGGTTTTCCTCGCCCGAAATATTCGGAATCAGGATCACTGGAGGAAAACTCATTGGGCGGGACCGGGCCCGCAGCTCTCGCAACTGCTGATCCAGTGCGGCGTATTCTGCCGGCCTCCAATCCCCTATCCAGCCCCGGTGCAATGAAGGAGCAAAACCGAACCGTCGCGCGAAATCCTTCTCGTGAGCATCGGCATGGTCCTGATCGATCCACCAGGACAGGTAGAACACGAAAAGGTCGACATGTTCTCGAAAAGCTTCGTAAATATCTACAAGGTTGTTCAGATTAGCCCTGGAAATCGTGGTGAGCGAGGCAATCAGGGGCAGGTTATTCTTCTGAGAGCGTCTTTCCCGATTTACCTCGGCCAGACCTGCTTTAATTTCTGCAAAGCTGTTGCAGCGTCCCGCTCCATTGCGAATACTGTTGTGCAATTCCTCGGTAGGGCCGTCGATAGATACCTGAAGAAGGAAAAGGGGAGCCCTTGCCAGGCGTGTGGCAGATGAAGCGATCCGGGTGCCGTTTGTTGCGATTGAAACCGGCAATCCTATTGCCGTAGCCGATTCGATCAGGTCCAGAACGCCGTCGTAGAGCATCGGCTCACCACCCCACAGGTATAAGAAAGGGCCGTGGCCGTAATGGACAAGATCGGCTATTTGCTCCAGATACCGGCCAAGGGGCACTTCCTGCTTCTTCAGTTCTTTTAGATTCTTGTCTCGCAGGAATCCCCCTTCGCCCCACTGGCCGCAAGTGGTGCAGCGCAGGTTACACAAGTCGGTAAGCCGAAGACTGAGCTGCAGGATCTTTCCCCCGTAACCCCGGCGATAGCCTTTTGAAAGTTGATTGAAAAATATCTTTTTCGCCTGCAGTTCTACGAGCTTGGCGGCGATCCGGGGATGGCGGCCAAACCGCCACAGATTCCTGAGCACCGCACCACGCCCAATACTGCTATATCTGTCTTTCACCCAAATTCTCTCTTTAAAAGACCCTGTCTTGCCGCTGACCGCTGATAGAGCCGGCAACTTGACACCACCGGCCTTTCGTGGCACAAGGGCTTGAATTGATTTAAACTATAAGCTCTGCTGACAGATGTGATAATATCATAGTTGATACTCTGATCTGATCGAGCTGGGTTTCAATATTTCTCGTTGAAACGCAGGGGAATCGGGCAGGACATTTCCGAAAGATCCCCAAGAATCGAATAGATAACCATGAAAGCACTCGTCTACAGACGCTCAGTCCCGCTTTATCTCCTGGGCCGAATACTCGGCAGAATCCAGCCGCGGCGATTCTTCCCCCGCCTGGCCCCGTTTGGACTCAGGGAAATACCTCTCCCCGGAAACGAAAGGGGTTGGGTTCTCCTGAAAAACAGCCTCTGCGGTATCTGCGGCTCGGACCTTGGGCTCCTTCGCGGAAGGGAGTCATTCCTCCTGGAACCATACGCGTCTTTTCCCGCTGTACTGGGCCATGAAATATCGGCGGCGGTGGTTGCGGCGCCGAAGGATTCGGAATGGAATACAGGTGACCGGGTAGTGGTTGAGCCGCTGCTCTCGTGCGCAGAACGAGGAATGCCTCCATGCCGGTTTTGCAGCCAGGGTTCCTATAACCTTTGCGAATCCTTCACAGCCGGAAACCTGGCTGCCGGACCGGTCATCGGGTACAACAGAAGCCTTGGGGGCGGAATGGCCGAGTTCATGCTCGCACCTCCCGGAAGGCTGATCCGCATCCCTGATTCGCTCACAGATGAGAAGGCCGTACTGGCGGACTCACTCGCCTCGGCCCTACAGCCCATCCTGGACCATTTCCCCCGGGATGACCACACAGTGATCGTTTTTGGGGCAGGGATTGTGGGACAGCACGCCATCCGAATCCTTAGGGCGCTTGGATCTAGAGCCCGACTGGTGGCCGTGGCGCGCTACCCTTTTCAGCAGGAACTGGCACAAAATGGTGGAGCCGACCTGGTCCTGAAGTCACCCAATCGGGGCGAACTGGGCAAAGCGGTTGGCGCGAAATTCATCCCGACCACATTGGGAGGCGGGAACCTGGAAGGAGGGGCCGACCTGGTTTTTGACTTTGTTGCGAGTAGGCACTCACTTCAGCAAGCGCTTCTCGCCTTGCGAGCCCGAGGAAAATACATAATGGTCGGAACAGCCGGGAGTATTGGCCCTGTAGATTTTTCCAGTCTGTGGTTTCGAGAACTGAGGATTACGGGCTCGGCCTGCTATGCATTCGGAAATTATGAGGGGCAACGGGTGCGGACCTACCAGATGGCTATCGATCTGTTGTCGAAAGGATACCCCACTGAGGGACTCCTTACCCACACCTACTCTTTGAATGCATTTGCCCGTGCGTTCGAGACCGCTTTCAACAAGTCCGGATTCAAGAGCGTCAAGGTAGCCATCGACTTGAGAAAAATTACGAAGAAGAACAGCGCCTCCATGGCCGCCTCTCAATCCGATGAAGGTGCCTCTTGAGACTTGTAATCAGCATTGACGTGGAGGAGGAAGGCCTTTTTTCGGGCAGATATCTGCGTACACCTCCGGGGGTTGAGAACGTAAGGGAGCTGCGCCGATTGGAGTTCATTACCTCTGAATTCGGCTTTCCTCTTACACTCCTGACCACTTACAGGGTAGCCGTCTCCCCGCCTTGCCAGGAAATTCTCCAATATTTTCACGACTTCTTCCGGGCGGAAATCGGAGCCCATCTGCACCACTGGAGCACGCCGCCGTTTCAAATTCTTCCGTATTCCGAACCGATCCGTTCAGACCTGCTTCCGCTCCCTTTGCTCGAGGCGAAATTCGAAACACTTCTGGCCTCGTTGCAAGACAACCTGGGAGTTGTTCCACAGGCCTTCAGGATGGGGAGATTCGACATCGGGGAAATGGTTTTCAAACTGCTGCCCAAATTTGGACTAAATGTGGACAGCAGCGTGGTGCCCCTGCAAAGAATTTCCGGAGGCCAGGATCACTTTCTTGCACCGGCAGACCCATTCAGGTGCCTCCCCGACCCATCCCGGCCCGACAATTCGATACTCGAAGTCCCGTTGACAATAGTTCCTGTCGCAAGCACCACTCCTCAACTGATTCACCAACTGGCCTCAAATATCTCTGAGCGAAACAGGAACGCTGTTTTCACGGGATTCCGATATATCGCTTCGGCTGGCATACATCCGGCATGGTTCCCCCTGCCCTCGATGAAGTTAGCTGCCCGATTGCACCGCTCTCGCAGCGGGAGAGTCCTCAATATGTTTCTCCATTCATCCGAGCTCAAACCGGGAGCGAGTCCCTCATTTCCCACTGAAAGAGCGGTGAACTCGCTGGTTGACAGAATCCGAAAATTCTTAAGCTGGCTTGTCCGGACTGGACCGGTCGAAGGCGTTACTCTCTGCCAACTCTGCGCCAGGGGATCGTGGGGTAAAAGCAATTTTTGCGAGGAATTGAAAAAACATACAGATATCAACTAATTACCCATATTGCCGTTTGTCCTTTCCAGAATTCGGTTTACCAGGAGTTCAAAAATTCCCATGGCCGTGAATTGCAGGCCCGCCAGAACACACAGCGATCCCATTGACAAAACACCCCAGTGATAGCTTACGTGCCCTGTCATCAGGTATTCGGCGAGACCGCTTATGTTGCTCATAACCCCGAAAAAAATCAATACGGACCCGGCCACCAGCATTTTCCTGGTTGAACAGAGCCGGAGGACCAACCGCTCCAGGGCGGAGTGGCGGCGATTATTGCCGTTGAGTGCGGCCGCCACACGCTCTGCTACCACTCCGATAGATAACGTCAGCAGCCCGGCAAGAAAGAAAGCATTTATTACTATTTGGCGGTAGATGAAGTTTCCCACGATAATATGCTGAATAATAAAGTTCCATGCCGGATCCATGCTGTAGCACAGAGCAACCAGCAAAAGCAGAGCGGATGTGGAGCCGAAGAATTTCAAAGGACAATAGCACAGGGCAATCTCAATGATAGCAAAGAAAAAGCGCGGCCCATCCCGCAGGATCCTCAGCTTGGATCGCCCGGTTCTTTCATGGTATGGAACCCACAACTCACGGATGAGCAGATCGGAAACCAATGCCCGCAACGTCATGGCAGGCGTGAAGTGAAGTCCCGTAGGCAAAGGATAGAGTTTCGGGAGGGCGTCTTTTCTGATGACGCGCATCCCCGTAGCCGTATCGATTATTTTTTTCCCGGACAGGTAGGAAGCCATTGCGGCAAACGTTCGGTTGCCCAGCCTGCGAAGCCCCGGCATCTTGCTCTCTTTATGCATCCGGGAGCCAAGTACCAGATCGGCGGAATCGTTAATAGCGGCGTTACACAAATCGACGAAATATTCCGGATCGCAAGTACCATCGGCATCCAAAAAGCATAGAAGGTCGCTCGATGCCTTTGAGAACCCGTGTTTGATGGCAGCCCCATAGCCGAGGTTCTTTTCGTAAGCGATTACATCCACAGAATCGTAGGAAAGAGCGATCTCAGCGGTACGGTCCGTGCTTCCGTCACTCACCACTATGATCGCGACCTCGTGGATGGGTGTATTCCTGATGATACTTCCCCTGGCAGCCAGGCATCGCTCTATCGTATCCCCGATAGCATCCTCTTCATTGAATGCCGGAATCACAATGGTCAGACTCTTAGGGACAGAACGTCCCTCTTTCTGCCCCAACTTGGAACTCAAACTCAAAATGCGCCCCTTAGGAATTGCCATCAAAGAAGAATTACCCGGATTATCCATGTTCCCCCCAAGTTGTTCACTTCACCGGTCGATACCATGAGCCCGTAAAGAAGCCCCAGTTCCAGTTGGTCAATACGATCAGAAAGAAGAGGATAAATCGAATAGTCCTGCCAAGACTGCCTGTCCTGAGGAAGAACCACAAACTCAGAACCGGCCAGGGGAGCAGAAGCAAGAACCATGTAAGGGGATAAACAACAAGCAAGGCGAAAAGAGAAACCAGGCCGGCGGCCACTACAAAAGGTTCGAAATCGGGCAGCCTGAAGAAGCCATGCTTCCTCACAAGATGCCATTCTCCGGCCCCGTACATTCTCATCATTCTGCAGAATTCCCGGTATGTCCCGGGACGGTAATGACCTACGACCGCCGCCGGATTGTATATCAGCCTGTATCCTTTCCGCAAAATCTTGATGTCCAGTTCCAGGTCTTCCCCGGGAAACTGTGCCTCGTCAAATCCTCCGATTTCCTCAAAAATGATCTTCCGGTAGGCCGAATTGCAGCTTGCATTGTGCGTGGTTTCACCAAAAGCGGCCTCTGTTTGGATATATCGGGTTACGAAGCCGCTGATCTTAAGAAACTCCTGTATCCTTTTTCCCATTTCCGATTCATCAGCCGGACTTACTTGATCTCCCCCAACTCCGGCAACATCCGGGCCGATAAAACCCTTCTCAAGTTCCTTCAGCCAGTGGCTATCCACAAAACAATCGCTGTCAGTAAACGCGACCAACTTCCCCCTGGCCTTCCTTACACCCGTATTCCTGGCCCGTGAGGGTCCTCCTCTGTCAAGCCGGATCACCTCTACGCCGCTGAATGTCTTGCAGAGTTCTACTGTCCCATCGGTTGATCCGTCATCCACGACAATGACCTCATAGCCGGGATGATCCAGGCTGCTCAGGGATTCAAGGCACTTTGAGATCGTGTCCCGACAATTGTATGCTGCAACAATGACCGATATCAGAGGCTCAATGCTGTTCACCTTACGCTGTGCTCCGTGCAGAGATACGAAAAGAAATTCCTGGCTCCCCGTATCTTGCGATAAAGATCAGATGCACTTCGAGTCGCAAGCAGAAACCTTATCATGTAGGTCGGACGCAAATAGAAGCTCTTGAGCCCCCTGTCGACCGCATCGGCTACCGCCTCTCTGCTCAGCCCGGGGTATTCGACTACAGGCGCCTGCTCGCCATTATCGAGCCAATTGTCCCAGATCAGTTCTTTCAAAAGTCCCGCTTCAAGGCACTGGTCAAAATAGACGGTCCCCGGGAAAGGAACGGCCGCAGAGAACTGGACCGTATGCAACCCAAGCCCGAGAGCGAACCGTAAGGTCCTGTCCATGCTCTCACGCGTTTCTCCGGGAAGCCCCAGGACAAAGCACCCATGCACATTCAGCCCCGACTTTTTTGCAAGCTCCATGAATCGCAGGCTGTCATCGAGGCTTTTCCTTTTGTTCATGCGTACAAGCATCTCATGGTCGCCGGATTCGAATCCCACGAGCAGTTGTCTACAGCCTGCTCTTTTCATGAGCCCGAAGAGTTCTTTATCCGCCGTATCGGCCCGTGCATTAACGGAGAATGTGATTTTCAAATCCCTCCGCAGGATCTCTTCACAAATCTCCATTGCATTGGCTTTGATCAGTGTAAAGGTATCGTCCTCGAAGAAGAATTCGCCCCCACGAACGACTTGAGGACACTGGCGGATATCGCACTCGATTTCGTCTACAACGTTTCGCGCTGAACGCAGCCTTATCTTGTGCCCGTGCATAACCTGAGGCCAGAGGCAAAAAACGCATTTGTGCGGGCACCCCCGGCCAGAAAATATATCGATGTACGGGTATAACTTCGACCCGTCGAAATACTTCATCAGATCGAGTTGATGCCATGCCGGAAAAGGCAGAGAATCGATATCGTCTATGAGGGGACGGGGCTGCGTTCTCCGGGCCCGGCCGTCTTCGAGGCTGCATATGCCCTTTATTTCCTTTAGATTCGGATAATTGGAGACTACGTCTAAAACCGTATGGTCATATTCCCCGATGCAGATCACATCAACCACCCCTTCCGAGATCTCCATCGTTTCTTCGGGAAGCGCCGAGGCATGGGGACCGACCATGATTACCTTCGCCCGGCTCTCTTCCTTGCAGATGCGGGCACATTCGATATCCGAAAAAATAGACGGAGTGGTGGAATCCAGCACCACGAAATCAGGGTTTTCATTCCTGACGAGGCGCCTTAAATCCTGCTTGTCCAGGCCTTCAGCCGGGAAATCATACAGTTTTGCGCCAATTCCGGATCTTTCAAGGACCGCTGTAGCATAGGCCAGCCAGTCGGGTGCCCGGAGCACGCGGCCCCGCGTCCTCCCCGCCCAGCGCTGGGTCCTGTTGAAACCTTTAATGTAGGGCTCGTTGATTACTAAGACTTTCACCGCAAATCCACGCTGCACGCTATCCTCCGATCATTTGCCGCCCTTCGGAGGGCCGTGTAATTAATCATGTGAACCGCTCAAAGTTTACAGGGAGGAATGCTTTCGTATGAATGAGCACCGAAGCCTATCACAAAGTCTGGGACTGCAAGCATCATGTGGTATTGATTTCAAAATGCAGGACCCGGGTTTTTGCGGGATCGGCAAACACAATCGTAAAAAGGCTATAATTCTAAGGGCTTGCACATGTGAGTCGAATTTGTCGTGTGCCTGCGTTTTCGATGGCGCCGAGTTGATGCCCGGGATGGTCTTAGGTATTGGAATCTCTCTCAGGACAAAGTTAAGAGCGGAATAAAGGAAGGGGCCTTTTCCTTTCGCCGGCGTACGGGAGAAAACAGGGCTTCAGGTTGGAAATACGGTTGGAAATGTTTTTTTGTGATGACGGAGATTTGATCTAAGTAACGGATGTTGCATATAGAAAAGTTGGAGCGGGAGACGGGCTTCGAACCCTTAGGCGGCCAGTTCAGAAAACAGGTAAGACGATAAGTCTGCCAGCCAGGAAGATGGTTACTTTCAAGTGCTCCGACGTTCTGCGGGCCGCAATAAATGGGCAGGTTGACTGAAGGGAAGCAAGGAGATGCTTGCGGTTAACCAATGATAATGTCCTCTAAAGATCGCTTGGGGACATGATGTACCCCTTCATTATCACGCCAATATTTGGTATTGCCAGAGGCGTCGACCCTTTCGATCATTACTCTCTCCTTGGGCTTGCCCAGAGCCAAAACAAGCAAAATATCGAAGCGGGGCGGTATTTCTAAAGCTGTTCTTAAATTTTCTCTCTGTATTGTGCCGATTATGCACCCGCCAAGACCTCTTTCAGTAGCACCGAGAAGTATGGTCTGAGCGGCTATCCCATGATCACAGCCAAATGATTGGCTTATCTTCCTGTCCCCCAAGATGATGATGTAAGCGGAAGGTCTCTCCCCGTCATCCGGCCCCGGCCAATTTTTTAGGAAAGCAGCCCAGGTGAGGTGGGGAAAGATCAAAGCATTCTTTTGAGGATCACAGGAGAGAATGTACTTGAGTGGCTGAACATTGCCTCCAGACGCTGATAGTCTGGCCAAGTTCACGAGATCTTTCAGAGTCTCCAGATCCACACCGTGTTTCTGATAAAACCGCCTATAGCTTCTATTTTTCAGAACTAAATCTGCCAGCATTTTCACCTGCTCTGTTATTTCAGAAAGAATTGATTTATGCCGCTGCGGATCAGCCCCGACCGACATCGGCTCGGATTTGTTTGGGCCAAAAACCGAAGGGCCGGGAATTGCTTCTCCAGCCCTTCGGATTCCTCTGTGAATGAGCAGTTAGAGTTTCTTCACCTTGACCGCCGAAGGTCCCTTGGCGCCCTGTTCAATTTCGAAGCTGACACGATCACCTTCCGCAATGCTCTTAAAACCCTCACCTTCGATGGCACTATAGTGAACAAAGACATCTTTGTCGCCATCGTCTACCGTGATGAATCCGAAACCTTTTTGATCGTTGAACCACTTTACAGTACCTTGAGGCATTTTTCTGATTTCCTTTTGAATTGTGTTAGTTGCACGTACATTTCCGGGGCTAAGATAGTAAAATAAGGGAGCTGGCGCAAGCCAAAAGAACCGGGCCGGACATGAAAAAGGACATGGGGGAACGCGACTGTCCTCTCCAGTTCCTCGTTAACACCACCGTCCCGTCTAAACCTGTTAAGAATAAGATACGGGCGGCGTTGATTCCATGTTGAACCGAATGAAGGAAGCGAGCCGGGATGCCTGATTCTCTGTTAGATCACGAAATTCGAAACCCGACCGATGACCTGTCCCAAGGTCCTGGTCGTAAACCAATCTGGCGGTAACATTGAACTCGGAATCTTCCAAACGCTCACGACCTATTAAGAAAAGTTCAGCCGTGGGGGCGGTTGTGGCGATTTGATCCCCATGTCTGAGTGCCAACCCACTTTCAGATACATCTATGATTTGCCCGATAATGAGCTGGAGTGTTCCGGGTAGGGACAGTGCAGCCAGTATTCCTTCTTTCAAAGCATACCGAACATGTTTCCTCGCCTCAGAAGTCATTGTGGAACTTCCTCCTGAATTTTGCCATTCGTTGGAGCCTTTCCTGGAGGCTTTTGAAGCCGGAACCCGCGATGGCGCTACGGTGAACAAAGACATCTCTTCCGCCACCCTCTATCGTGATGAATCCGAAACCCCTCTTATCGTTGAACCACTTTACAATACCTTGAGGCATAACTCTTCAAATCCTTTGGTTTGGACCCTTCCAAACACACGCAACATTAATGTTAAATCGCGGTGGAGGCAAGAAATAAAGCAGGGACACCTGGTATCAGAAAAGATCAGAAATCGCTTCCAAAAGCTCCTCTTTCGACATTGCAATCCGATTACACGATCTTGCTACAGGTAGCGCACGTTTTTCACTGCGGCTGCGACGGCAAAAGTTCTCAGGTTGTTGCACTCCGGGTCGGCGGGAAAGAGAAAGAACCCCAGTCTCTTCGGATCGTACCCAAGATTAGAGCCCACAAGCGCTTCTCCATCCCTGAATGTCACCTCCATCTTGCGACCCTGGGGCTTTGCTCCATCGAAATAATTTTTCCTTTCGCTGTAAGAAGAATCTCCAGCGAAATCCTTAACGAAAAATACAGCCTTCAAATCTTTGATCAAGATTTCGATTGGCTTTCCCGGGTTATCCTCAACAGGACGGAGGTGGAAACGATCTCTGTTGGGATGGAAGTCTTGCGTAAAACCTTTTACTATCCTTCCATCAGCAAATCGAACAACCACTTTGACCAGTTCCACTGCAATCCTCCGTGTCATTCGAGCCGATTCCATCCTTAAACCGAAATAATGCATCAATTTAAGCGCTATACATCCAAACTCTATTATATTATCGGATTTTACCCGACAAAACTTCTGGAATAATCCTAAAGTCCGCAAAAACCATACGATTTCCGGATTGAACAAGAGATATGTCAATGAGCCACTTGTGGGCCAAGAGTCCCATATTCGTCTTTTTCGATTGCGCAAATATTTCTTG
>Ga0074045_10001459_pt1 | contig 22713 bp, 15 predicted proteins | sample BogForMeECP23OM2_FD_94442 | JGI IMG/M metagenome (GOLD analysis project Ga0074045, IMG submission 94442) | Bog forest soil microbial communities from Calvert Island, British Columbia, Canada - Bog Forest MetaG ECP23OM2 | ecosystem: Environmental > Terrestrial > Soil > Wetlands ... | reverse complement strand
GCTGGCCGCGATGACCGACGCGCTCAGCCGGCTCGACTATAAGTACAAAGCGATGTTCGCGAAGGCGGAGTTGCGCTTGCAGCAGCTCTACGGCCGGCGCCGCGGCGGAATTACCGAAGGGCAGCCGCGGCCCAAGATGCCCGAGGAAATCGAAATCGAGCGGCTCAACGACGAACTCAAGCAAATTCTCGAGCTGCACCTGGAGCGGCTGGGTGCGCGATTGCCCGGGGCGCGGCGCCGCAAGGGATGGCGCGAGATGTTCGGCGGCGGCGACGTCGGCTCGACGGTTGAAGCTCGCCCGTATCGGCGTTAGGCTCGCGTTCACTGTTTGTGGAATCCGGGCCGACGGTTGAAGCCCGCCCCTATCGGCGCTAGGCTCGCGTTCACTGATTGTGGAGTCCGGGTCGACGGGGGTGTTAGCCCCGATTCCGCAACCACAAGGGAGGGACGCTCGAGATGGCTGAGGAAAATCGCCCGCCTTCCTGGAAGCGCGCTTATCCGGACTCGCTCAAACAGATCGAGAACAAACTCCTCCGGCTGAGACGAAAGCCGAAAGACTCTGACGCTGACGCCGGCGCTCAGGACAGCGCCGACGTGCCCGATCAGGTAGGCTTCGGGGTGTCGGGCGGAGGAATCCGCAGCGCCACCTTCGCTCTCGGGATATTTCAGGCTCTCGCCAAGCAAGACCTGCTGTCGAAGATCGATTATTTGTCGACCGTTTCGGGCGGCGGCTATTTCGGTTCATTCTACGGCCGGCTGTTCACCAGACTGGAAGTCGCAGGTTTCGCGGATGTCAAAAAAATTCTCGGCGCTTGTTCGGCTAGTGACGTACAGGATTCGCCGTCTGAACCAAATAAATTTCCCGAAGGCAAGGTCTTTCGATGGCTGCGCGAGAACGGGCGTTATCTGGCGCCGCGTGGCGCGGGCGGGATATTGCTCGACGGCGCGGTGATGATGCGCAACTGGACGGCGCTCCAGGTCGTGCTCGCGACATTCATGCTGATGGTTTTTCTGGCGGTGCAGTTGCTCCGCGGGATCGTCGAGGTGACTTTGCGTGGCACGGGGTGGGGGTGGCGCTACGAGAACTTTCTGGTTCATCCGCCGTGGGGGACGCACATCTGGTGGAGCCCATACGCCATTGCGCCCGCCGTGGCATTTGTGATTGGTGTCGTCCCGCCGGCATGGAGTTACTGGCTGGTTGAAAAGCCTGACCGCCATGACGTTCCTGGGTGGTGGCGGATTCCTCAGTGGATTTCTCCAAAGGTGGGACTTGCCTCTGCAGCGGTGCTCGCATTCACCGGTATGTACCGGGGGATTTTCCCTAACTTCTGCCTCGTGGTTTTCGTGCTGTCTTTGCTGACGGCGGTCTGGTTCTTCATAACGGCGGTCTGGCTCTTGGTAAATGAATTGTTTGTAACGCTCGCCGGCAATGATGGTGAAATTCTGAATTCTGAGGATCGTGAAATTCGAAATTCTGAGAAGATAAGAAACCACTTGTCGGTTCATCTCAAGTGCGGATTGATCCTGACCGGATGTCTGCTGGGTTTCGTCGTGATCGATTCACTGGCGCAAACCATCTACGCCGCCTATGTCGCAAAGCTTGTCGGCATACGTCGTCTCGAAGGGTGGACGGCCTCGATCTTCGGCATGCTAACCGCTGCGGCGGGTTTTGGCCGGTCCATTTTCGTGGCCCTTGGCTCGAAGGCGGACGGCAAAAGGATCTCTGTGCCGTGGTCGGCTGCGGCGGGGATTGCCGCTGTCCTGGTAGTGGCGGTGCTGCTGGTTACTTTCGATGTCTGTTCATACGCGATCGCCTGGCAAGGCCTGCTGCCCATGGAAGCGCTGCCGCAGTGGGTCCAAGTAGCCAAGCCTGAGCCGGGCAAACTGTTCAAGGTTGTCCGGCAGCCCTCGGGAAACTACCTGATCAAGCACATTCCGGCGGCAACGGGAAAAGCGGAGACGGTATTCAACCTCGTCAAGCAAGGCCCCGAAAACCAAGCCGCCGAAACCTGGGCAGTGCAGAGTCCTCCGGCGCCGGATGAGAACAAGAGAATTGATGCGCCGAAAGCGGGTAGCCGCGAGGATGCCACTACCCTGCACCTGCTCGGGGCAGCACTGTTCGCTGCCTTCGTTTTCTCCTTTCTGTTCGGCTGGTCGTGGCCTTTCCTGAACCGATCGACGCTCCATCCGCTGTATACCTCGCGGCTCATTCGAGCCTACCTGGGCGCATCCAATCCCGGGCGGCTGCTGGGAACGAAGGGCGGCGACGTAACTGAAGTAGTCGCCGGCGACGATCTGAAGCAGGAGCAATACTGGCCACTCCATGCTCCCTGCGCTCGGAGAGGACTTTTTGACCGCATTAAGGCGCGGTTTCGGTCTGCGAGTTCTGAGAATGAGCAGGGCACCATTGCACCGGGCATCTATGCCAAAGGTGGTCCACTGCACCTGGTCAACGTCACCATCAACGAGACCGCGGGTGGCCGTTCGGCAGTCGAGCAGCTTGACCGCAAGGGTGTCGGGATGGCGATCGGCCCGGCCGCGATCAGCGCCGGGGTATGCCATCACGTGGTGTTCGAGCGTAAGGACGGACAGCCACCCGTCAAGGTCTATCCCGAGTTGAGTGACAAGGCCGCCTTCCGCATGTTCGGTGATGCGAATAGCTTCCAAGGCGAGCGCTTGTCGCTGGGCAATTGGATGGGAGTCTCCGGTGCGGCTATAAGCACCGGCCTCGGATCGCGAACCAGCCTGGGCGCCAGTTTTCTAGCCGGGTGGGCGAACGTCAGGCTGGGCTATTGGTGGAACTCGGGGGTTGATCCCAAAAAGCGAAATCAGGCGGCGCCAAGCTCGCTGCTTGGCGGGGTCTCAGTCAAGGCTGCCAACTGGGTTGCCGGCGTTTTTAGTATGCAGGCCTTCTTTGCTATGCAGACCTTCCTGCTCAACGAGTTCAGGGCGCGGTTTTACGGCCCCTCGTGCCAATGGTGGTATCTCACCGACGGCGGACACTTCGAGAACATGGGCGGATACGAACTGATCAGGCGAAGGCTGCGGCTAATGGTCATAGTCGATGCGGAAGCGGACCCGGACTATAACTTCGAGGGGATGGCCAACCTGGTCCGCAAGGCGAGGCTCGATTTCGGCGCCGAGATTGAATTCCTCCGCGAGGAGTCGCTCGACACCTTTGTTCACGCATCGCTCAGGGGATACTTCGGCACGCCCGAGCAACTGCGGCGGGGCAGATGGGTCAAAGAGCCGGTCGAAGTGCCGGGTGCTCCGCCGGGCGATCCCAGCGCACCCCGGCCCATGCGCCGCTCGATCAACCCGACCGACGAGGCCGCTCTTTCAAGGGCGTATGCGTCGCTGGCGGTGGTTTCCTACGACGACGATGCTACGCCGAATTCCTTGCTCCTGTATGTCAAGCCCGCGCTGATCGGTGGGGAGCCGGTCGACGTCCGCAGATACCACAGCGAGCATCCCTCGTTTCCCCAAGAGACCACTGCAGAACAATTTTTCAACGAAGCGCAATGGGAGAGCTACCGCAAGCTCGGCGAGCATATTGCCACCGCACTGTTTGGCTACCCACCAGATGGCGAGGCCGCGCCGGAGGAAAAATTTACGCCCCGCCTGGGTCTCTGCGGATGCATCCTGTGGAACGTTCTGAACAAATTCGCGCAGAAATAAGCGGGGGGGGTGAAAATTGCGCCCTGGTTCGGCGGCGGCGACGCCGGTGCGACGGTTGAAGCACGTTCGTATCGCCGCTAGGCTTGTATTTCGCCGATCGTGAAGCCCCGGCTTGCCGGCGGTTGGAATATCGAGGAGAATTTCATCATGAAAAAACTCGCGCTCATGGCTTTGCTCGCAACCGTGATGGTTGCGCCATTTGGAATGTCCTCCGCGACCGGCACGCGTGCGTCGGATACGCCCGAATGTTGCCAGAAGAAGGAGTCATGCTGCCCGAGTGCGTCGTGTTGCTCCGGCGGCAGCCACCGCATGGGAGCGCATTGCGCGCTTCACGCCGCCGCCGCGCGTTGATCACTTTCAGGAGGCGAATGATGAATCGACTCGCGAAATTCGGACTAGGACTCGTTGTTGCTATTGGAGTGGCTGGCGTGGCGACCGCGCCGGTGGCGATCGCGGCCGACGGCGGCGAGAAATCGGTCACCGGCAATCTCGAAGACGCTTACTGCTACGGCACGATGGGTGCGAAGGGCGCGGGTCACAAGGCGTGCGCGATAAAGTGCGTATCCAAGGGAATTCCGGTGACGCTTATAGAAAGCGGGACCGAGAAATCCTACATCCTGTTGCCGAACAAGGATGCGTCGCCGCTTCCCGACAGCGTGATTCAGCGGATGGAAGACCAGGTGACGGTGACGGGCAAGGAATACAGCAAAAACGGCGTGGACTACATTGTCGTCGAGTCCGTGAAGTAGCCGCGGGCAAACATCGTCGTGCTAGACCGCGTTCTGCCGGGCGCATCGCACCTGCAGAATATCCATCCCCTCCTGGTGCATTTCCCCATCGCGTTTCTCTACGGCGCGGCGCTCCTTTATTTCCTCGCGTCGATTCGTGCAAGTGAGGCGCTTAAGTGGGCCGCGCTCTGGATGCTGGTGCTGGGCGCGCTTGGCGCGGCGGCGGCGGTTTTAAGCGGTCTCTATGCGGCGCCAGGCCTGATGGTTTCGGCATCGGTCCGCCACGAACTGCTGCGGCATCATAAGCATCTGATGATCGCAGCGGCGGCGGTGACGGGCGTGCTGACGGTGTGGGCGTTGGCGACGCGGCCGATGCCGGCGCGGGGACGGTACGTGTTTCTCGCCGGTCTGATCGCAGTCATGTCGTTGATAGCGGCGGGCGCGGACCTCGGCGGCGAGATGGTTTACGGCTACAACGCCGGCGGCTCGGCATGCCCACAGCCGATCGATTTCAGGAAGTAGGAAGTCTCGCCGGATCTCGTTCATTGCAGGTCGGCGGCGGACTTCTGCATATGCCGCCATTGCGCAACCCATCGGAAAACGGACAGAAGACGGGGCTCTAAGTCAATTGGAAAAATGACCTGCCGCGTCTGTTTCGCCTTGCCGGGCCGCTGGAGTAGCGATATATGAATACGGGCGAATCGCTGTTAACTAATCCGAGCGAATCTAGACAGGGAGAAATCATGAAAAAGAGAAATTGGATCGTCGTCCTTCTCGCTATCGTTATTTGGAGCTTCATGGCGAAAGGAATAGCGCAAGCACAACCACCGTACGTGAACTGTAGCACCGGTGCTCCCCCATATGCGCCTACGACGGTTGCCTTCAACAGTAGCCAGGAAGCCCAGGTTTTCTGCAACGGCAGCGACATTGCGATTGGCGGAGGGTATGAAGTCCTGAGCCCCTCGCTGCCGCTAACGCCCCCGTCCTTCATGGTAATTGTTCCTGAAAACTCGTTTCATTTTAACAGTACTAATGCCGACGGCTGGCAGGTCGTCTTGCAAAACGTAAACCTTTTACCGTCGTGTATCCGCGGAAGCAGTACTCCCTTTCCCTGTCCGGCGGTGCAATTCAGAGTCTGCGTCTCCTGCCAACCGGAATAGAATAGGGCTTGGGTCTTCTTCGATGCTGGCGAGAGGTTGAGTTTTCGCCTCTCGCCTAATCTCACACATCGTTCGGCCCCGCCGGCGGGGTCTGGAAGGGGATGTAATCCTCGGGCTCGGCGCCTTTGGCCGGCCTTTCTCTTGTCCGCATTGAGGTGCAGGGACCGGGGCCTCTGCACCCTGCCGCTCAGGGGCCTTTCCCCGAGAGGCTGATGCTATGCGGGCTGGTCGGATCGCTGCCGACGGTCACCGCCATGCTGGCGCTCTCCGCCGATCCGCCGCCCGTGGGCGTAAACGTCACCGCTATCGTGCACGATGATTTGGCTGCTGCCGTATCGGTGCACGTGCCGCCCGTCACCGCGAAGTCGCCCGCGTTCGCGCCGCTGAAACTCTCGCTTAAGGGCAGCAAAAATTTCGACAGGTTGGTGACCGTCACATTCTCCGTCTTCGACTTTATCTTCGATGTCAGCGTGCCATACGCAAGCGTGATCGGCGTGACCGTCGCCGGGATCGTCGGCCCGGTGCTGAGCGCGACCGCGTAGGGACTGCGCGGATCGGGACTGTCAGCGACCGTGAGCGTCGCCGATTCCGTTCCCAGCGCGCCCGGCGTGAAGGTCACGGTGATCGAGCACGCCGTCTTGGCGGCCAGAGTCGTGGCGCAGGTACCGCCGGTAATCGAGAAGTCGGCGGCGTTCGTCCCACTGAACGATTCGCTCAGGGTCACCCGCTGGGTTTGGTAATTGATCACGCTGAAGGCCTCGACCCCCTTTGCGCCGAACTTCACGCTCCCAAACACCAGGCTGCTCTTCGTAAGTGTCAGATCGACGATGCCGGTGCCGCTGAGCGCCACGTGCTGCGGGCTGCTGGCGGCGTTGTCGCTCAGCGTCAGCGTTGCGCCATGCGCGCCGGTCGCGTTGGGCGCGAATGCGACTCCGAGCGTGCAGAACTTGTTGGGCGCGACCGTCACGGGAATCGCACCGCATGTCCCTGTGCCGCTTAGGGCATATTCAGCCGGGTCGGACGATGTCGCGCTTGAGATGATCAGCGAGTTGGTCTTCCCGGTGTTGGTGACCGTCAGATTCTTCGCGACCGTCTGGCCAATGGCGACGTTGCCGAATGCGAGCGAAGCAGTCACGGACATCGAGGTAGTCGGCGTCGCTGTTGCGGTGGGCGTTGCGGTCGAGGTCGCGGTGACGGTCGGCGTTGCGGTGGCCGTAGCGGTCGCCGTTGCAGTCGCGGTCGGAGTGGCCGTCGCGGTTGGCGTCGCTGTGGCCGTGGCGGTCGCGGTGCGCGTCGAGGTCGCGGTGACGGTCGGCGTTGCGGTGGCCGTAGCGGTCGCCGTTGCAGTCGCGGTCGGAGTGGCCGTCGCGGTCGCCGTTGCGGTGGCCGTGGCAGTGGCGGTATTCGTAGGCGTCGCAGTCGCCGTTGCAGTCGCGGTGGGCGTTGCGGTGGCCGTTGGTGTTGCAGTCGCAGTGCTAGTCGATGTTGCCGTGGCGGTCGCTGTCGCCGTGGCAGTTGCAGTTTGCGTTGCGGTTTGCGTTGCCGTCGCTGTCGGTGTGGCAGTCGAGGTCTGAGTGGCCGTCACTGTTGGCGTCGCGGTTGCAGTCGAGGTTGCGGTATTCGTTGGCGTCGCTGTCGCAGTTTGCGTTGCAGTTGCAGTCGCGGTGCGCGTCGAGGTCGCGGTCGCCGTGGCGGTCGCGGTGCGCGTCGGCGTCGCCGTGGCGGTCGGCGTGGCTGCCGGCGATCCAAATGCCATCACCAGGTTATTCGCATTGACGGTGCCGATCCCGGTCGCAAAGTCCCAGCCGACCCCGGCCGCGTACGCAGCCTGAAGCGCGGAATTGGATGTTGACAGGCCTCCGTATGTGCCCGACGGCGTGTAGCAGTTATGAGTGCCCGTGCAATCGACATCCATGTCGCCGAGCGTGACGTCATGAAAGATGCACGATGGATTGACGGCGTTGCCCAGACTCGAGTTGCAGGCCGAATTGCCGCTGGCTCCGTACTCTGCCGCAGCGAGCGAATAGTAAGTCGGATTCGGGTTTCCCTGGCGGCTCCCGGTACGCTGATTGATGAGCGCCTGGATTCCCGCCATTATCGGCGAGGAAACCGACGTTCCACCGTATCCGGCCCAGGTATCAGGAGCACCCGAGCACGAGACGCCCCCATTATTTGGATCCGAATAACAGACCACGTAGTAGTGTCCCCACAATCCGTTCGCGGCGAACAGTGAGACGTCGGGAATGTCTCTCACTCCATCGGCGGGATTGCCAAAAATCGATTGCCACCCGGGCTTGCTGTAACCGGCGCAGGTTCCGCTCACGACATTGCTGGTGGATGGCGCTCCCGTAGCGCAGCCGCTCGGTCCTCCGCTTCCCGATGCGGTGGTTAGAAATGGCTTTCCCAGCGAGCTGTTGCAGAACCCAGCGGTTCCCAGCGGCGAGGAATAGCCTTCAAACGTGGCGAGCAAATCGCCGGCGCACGAGTCATTCCAGGGAATTTCCGGAACGTAGGAGAGCGCGGATTCATAGGTCGAGCTGTTCGTCGATCCCCAATAGCTACTTGCTGTATGCGCGTAAGTGTCGCCGAAATCGGTGCCGCCCACCGAGACGTTATACGGTGTCGAGGTGAATCCGCTCACTGCTATGCCGTGCGTCGCCACCGATGCGTTCGCGTCGGCGCTTGCCGCGCCCTCATCGCCCGACGACACGAATACGGACACGCCCTCGGCCACCGCCTGCTTGTAGAGGGAACTGATGTAGGCGTTGGAGGTTGCGCCCAGCTCCGCCTCGGCCTCTCCGTAGCTGATGCTCACGATCGCGGGCGGGGTGCCGGATTCGCTGAGCAGATTTTGCAACGCGATGAATCCGCCGAAGGTGCTGGTGTCCGCGCACGATGCCAGCTCAATCGCCGCGTTGGGCGCCGCCGCGCTGGCCCACTCCACATCGATTGCCGCTTCGCCATCGTCGCCGTTGACGCCAGGATTGGTGCAGGTGCCGGCGCCGCCAGTAGCGCCGGGTGCCGGGTGGACCTGCGTGAAAGAGCCGCTGGGGTAGGAACTGAGGCCAAACGTCGAACGGAAGGTATTCCAGTCCGTGTTGCCGGTGCACGTCGTGGAGTTACAGCCACTCGGTGTGTTGTCGTACGTATCGCTGTCTTCGACCGTTACGATCGTCTGTCCGGTGCCCGTATATCCCGCGGCGAATAGCGGATTGAAGTCATAGATGGTGGCCAGGTCAGCAGGCACCACCAAATATACACCGCTGCCGGCCGTGTAGTCGGCGCGCCGCTGGTTCAGCGGACGCGGCATGAAGTTGTTCAGCGACACGACTCCGGTTACAGCCGGCGCCAGAGCGGCCGGGATCCGCGGATCGCTCATATTGGCGAAATGGCTTTTACCGTTTACCGACAGCGAATGAATCTCAGTGTGGAAAGCGTCGAGTATCGATCCCGCAGTCCCCGAAAAATCGATCAGCATTGCGCTCGGATAAATGTAGTTCACTCGGAACCCGTGCGCTCGAAGCCATCCGGCAATCGTGTCGATGTCCCGCGGGGTTGCGCCGAAACGCTGTCCAAACTCACCCGCGGTCAGCCAGTGGTGGTAGTTTGGCGATTTTGGATCTTCGAGCTCGCCGAGCAATTGATCCAGTGCGCGCTCCCGTTCGGGCGAGCGCCGCAGCAGAAGGATCAGATGGTCAAGCGGAAAATCGTCGGGCACGCGCCCGCGATCATTGGCGGCCGTCGCCTCGGGGCGGATATTACCCGGGATCGAGATAGCCTCATTGTCGTTAATCGGGTCCGTAATTTGAGCCGGCGCGGACGTTGCGCCGGAAAGCGCCCGCGCTGAGCTCGGGAGGCTGCAAACAGCCAACCCACCGATCGTCAGCATGATCGCTATTACCCATATCCGCTTGCCCATAGACCCAATCCGCCGGTGCTTCAACATTGCTCGCAAGGACTGCGCCATTTTGCAACACGCAGCATATTATCACGCGACCTGTACGAAAGAGCCGTGTTAAGTAGCAAAACGGTGCGCTAGTGTCGATTCCGCTCTAGGTATGCGGTACTGGCCGAATCAGGCCGCGGTGCGATGCAAACCAGGTCACTTTCAAACAAGGCGGGAACGGTGGGGGCGCGTTCTCCTTTTGCGCGTTTCAGGATTCTGCCTCCGCGAGGCGTAGCAAAGTTCCGATTGCCTCTATGTGAATTATAGTTCATTCTCTTGTTGAACTATCTAGTTCTATCGATGAACTTAGGAGACTCGCCATGCGTGACGACTGGCAAAAGACCGTGTGCATCCTGTGCAGTGTCAACTGCGGAATCGAAGTGAAGCTCGACGGGCGTCATATCACCCGCGTACGTGGAGATCGCGAGCACGTCGCGTCGCACGGGTACGCCTGCGAAAAAGCGCAGCGCCTTGACTATTACCAGAACGGCAGAGACCGCCTGACCTCTCCACTTCGGCGTCGCCCTGACGGCACGTTCGAGGAGATCGACTGGGACACCGCCATCCGCGAGGTCGCGTCAGGCTTCAAGCGTGTGCGCGACACTTATGGCGGCGCGAGCATCTTCTATTACGGCGGCGGCGGGCAGGGCAATCATCTGTGCGGCAGCTATGGCGCATCGACGCGGCGCGCGCTCGGCTCGGTCTTCAGCTCCAACGCGTTGGCCCAGGAAAAGACCGGCGAGTTCTGGGTCGACCATATGCTTTTTGGGACGGGACTCAGCGGAAGCTACCAGCAGGCGGAGGTCGCGGTATTCGTCGGCAAGAACCCGTGGCAGTCCCATGGCTTTCAGCGCGCCCGTCCGATCCTCCGCGACATTGCGGCCGACCCGAACCGCGCGCTGATAGTGATCGACCCGCGTCGCACTGAAACTGCGGAAATGGCGGACTACCATTTACGGGTACGTCCCGGCACCGACGCTTTCTGCCTCGCAGCGATTCTCGGGGTCCTGGCACAAGAGGATCTGATTAATCAAGACTTCATTCGCGACCGCACGCAAAACAGCGATGAACTGTTCGCGGCGCTAAACGATGTTCCGGTCGCGGACTACTGCGGGCGCTCAGGCCTCGACGAGGCTCTGGTTCGCGATGTGGCGCGCCGAATTGCCCGCGCTTCGAGCGTTTCGGTCTACGAAGACCTCGGCATCGAGCAGTCGCTCCACAGCACGCTCAACTCCTACCTCGAAAAACTTCTCTTCGCCGTGACCGGGAATATCGGGAAGCGCGGCGCCATGAATGCGGGGACAAGTCTGACCGGGATGTTCGGTGGCGCGCTTTCTTCCCGGACGAGTCCGGTCGGCGGGCATCGAATCATCGGCGGGATGATCCCAGCCAACGTTATCCCTGATGAAATCCTGACCGACCATCCCGCGCGTTTCCGCGCGATGCTCATTGAAAGCGAAAATCCCGCGCACTCGGTCGCCGACAGCACCCGGATGCGCGAAGCACTGCGAGCGCTCGAATTCGTCGTCGTAATCGACGTTGCAATGAGCGAGAGTGCCCGTGAGGCACACTATGTCTTGCCGGCGTCGTCGCAGTACGAAAAGTGGGAAGCGACCTTCTTCGGCGCGGCTTTCCATACCGAGACGCAATACGCGAACACGTTCACACTCCGCGCCCCGATTCTCGATCCAATCCCCGGAACGCTTCCTGAGGGGGAAATTCATCGCCGGCTGGTTCGCGCAATTGGCGCGATGACCGATGACGACGTCGCGCCTCTGCATGCGGCCGCGGCGAAAGGAAGGGCGGCCTATGGCAAGGAGCTGACCCGAGTCGTTTCAGAGCGGCCTCATTTGGCGGAGGTAATGACGGTGCTTCTGTATGAGACCCTCGGTCCGACGCTTGGAGCGGGTAACGAAAATGCCGCATCGGTCTGGGGTGTCGCGCACAATTTCGCGCGCAGGTATCCGGAGTCGATGCGCCGCGCAGGCTTCAGCGGCGAAGGCGGCGAGCTCGGCGACGCCTTGTTCGACGCGATTTTAAGAAATCGTTCAGGAGTCGTGGTCAGCATCGATCCATATGAGGAAACCTGGCGAAGAATTCATGGAGCGCGGATCAATGTTACGATCCCCGAGTTGATACCCGAACTGAAGTCACTTCGCGACGAGCATCCGTCGTGCGACCCGGAGTTCCCGTTCGTTCTCTCTGCAGGTCAGCGGCGCTCCTCCACCGCGAACACCATAATCCGAGATCCGCAATGGCGCCCAAAGGATCCAGCAGGCGCGCTCTGGATGAACCCGGCGGACGCCTGCGCACTTGGAGTCCAAAGCGGTGGCCGCGTACGCATCATAACGAAGCGTGCGAGCGCCGAGAGTGTAGTCGTGCTCACCGATACAATGCTGCCCGGTCACGTCGCACTGCCCAATGGAACGGGACTGTGGTACCCCGACCGCGAAGGTCAGGAATTTCAGCACGGGATTGCGCCCAACGAGCTTACGGCGACCGAGGATCGCGATTGGTTCGCGGGCACTCCCTTTCACAAGCACGTGCCGGCGCGGATCGAGGCGGTAGCCTGATGCGGCGAACTCGCTTCGACCGTTGGCCGTGCCCCATCGCGCGCACCACCGACCTGGTTGGCGATTGGTGGACGCCGCTCGTGATGCGCGAGGCATTCTCGGGCCGGCGCCGCTTCGAGGACTTCCAGCGCGCGCTCAAAGTTCCGCGCGCGGTGCTCGCCCGGCGGCTCGATCGATTGGTCGATGAAGGCCTTCTCGAAAAAGTTTCCTACCAGGAGCATCCGCCCCGCTACGAATATCGGCTGACGGACAAAGGCCGCGCGTTCTGGGACGTGCTGGCCGCGATGTGGCGATGGGGTAGCGATTGGCTGTGGGGCGAAACCGGTCCGCCGGTGATTCTCGTGGACAATGAAACCGGCCGCGAAGTCCGCCCGCTGGTAGTTGACGAGAATACCGGTCAGCGCCTGACTGGCCGCCGCCTGCGCCTGGGCCGCAAGCGCGACGTTGAGGCGCATTCGTGATACTCGGTAAGGCGAGGCATCGAAGGTGGACCCTCCCTCTGACGACCGCTCGCAACCATTTCAAAGGCTCACGCGCTGGCTGACCCCGAACCGCTCCACCGCGATCCGCCAATATCGCTCGCGCGCCCGCATCTACGATCTCGAGCTCGCATTGTTCGAGCCCGTGCGGCAACGCGCCATCGATCTGCTGCGTCTGAAAAGCGGCGACCGGGTTTTGGATGTCGGCTGCGGCACCGGGCTGAGTTTCACGGCGCTGGAAGGTCTGGTCGGCCCCAAAGGCTCGATCGTCGGAATCGAACAGAGCCCTGAGATGCTCGAGCGGGCGCGCGCGCGGGCGGCTGAGAACGGCTGGAAGAACGTCACGCTAATCTCGGCCTCGGTCGAGGAAGCCGCTATACCGTTGGCGGCCGACGCGGCGTTGTTTCATTTCACGCACGACATAATGCGCACGCCCAACGCGCTCGCCAACGTCGTCAGCCATCTCAAGCCGGGCGGGCGGATCGTTGCGGCCGGACTCAAATGGGCGCCTATCGTGGCGATGCCGCTGAATATCGTGGTGTGGAGCGCCGCGCTGCGATCGACGAGCACGCGCGAGGGCCTCGCGCGTCCGTGGAGCCATCTCGAGCCGCTGGTGTCGGAGCTCGAGGTGGAGCAAATGCTCGGCGGCACCGTCTATGTCGCCAGCGGCGTCGTCGCTGGATGAAGATAGGGCCGAGTTAGCAATGGATTGGACGATTACAATAGCCAGTCGAGGTGTGCCGTGAAGATCGATCCTGTGACGCGCGAGTTCGTGCGATGGGTAAGCTGGATGCATTTGGGTTTCTACCGGATGTGGGGTGGCGCGACTCCTCTCAATCGCAACACGTTGATCCTGACGACCCGCGGCCGGAAAACCGGCCGGGAAATCTCGAAGCCGCTTCTTTACTACCAACAGAACGAGCGCGTTTTCGTCGTTGCATCGTATGGCGGAAATGACCGGCCGCCCGCATGGTACCTGAATCTGGTGGCGAATCCCGAAGTAAAGGTGGAGATCGGCTCATCGCGCGGCACTTACCGGGCGCGGACGCTTAGCGCGCAGGAAAAGAAAGAGACCTGGCCCAAGCTCGTCGCGATCTACCCGACCTACGACGACTACCAGCAAAAGACGTCGCGCGATATTCCGCTCGTGGAACTGGTGCCGGCGTGAAGAGATTGTCTTTGCCGGTTGATTCGTAGCCCCGCGGTCATCCCATGTAAAGGAGGAGCCAAATTTTTGATACGATGGCTACATGGCGTCGCGAGGGATCGAATCATCGAGTCCCGAGCATCCGGCTCGCGACGCCGCGATGTCATGAGACATACACTTGCTCTCGGGGCGTTTTTTTTTGCTGCGACCGCCGCGTTCGGATGCAGCACTCAGCAACCGGATCAATCGCAATCGCAACCGGCAAGCGCGTCTCAATCGGATTCGCAGCTTGTAATCGCGCCCAAGGTCACCGACGAGCCGGCGCATCCGTTGCCATTCAAGGGCCGGTTGGTCGCCGGAGACCCGACTGAACTTCCACCCGCGGTGGCGATGTCCCTCTCGAGCACTTCACCCGTGACGTTCACCTATCGCGAGGAACTGACGCACGACGACTACCACATCCCGCTGATTGTTTCCGCGCTGGACCCCGCCAACCTGGTCGGTGCACCGCTCGGCGATATTGGGACGACCGCGTTTGCGTCATTGTCGATCAGCGCCGGCGACACGATACTCGGCGACTACACTGCCAAGGAGCACGTCTCGAAATCATACAACATGTACTCGCAGCCCACCCACAAGGAGGTGGACGACGCTGCTCGCGCCGCGGTCCGGAATAGGATCGATCAAAAGCTCTACCGCGATGAGGCCAGGTTGGCGGATGCCGTCGCCGGCGCGGGCAAATCTCCAACTGCTTCCGTTGGCCAATGAATCGCCGGCTTCTGGAACTTTTGCTCGGCGTCGTCAGCGTTTTCGCAATCGGATGCGCGGTTCAGGGACAACCGTTTGAAAAAGTCCCGTCACCTCCAGGCAACGCGGTGATTTATGTGTACCGGCCTTACAGCTACGCGTCGTCGGCGCTTCGCCCGGCGGTTACGTGCGGCGAGGACACGGCGCGGATCGGTCCGGGCGGCTACCATGCTTTCATCGTGCCGGCCGGGAACAAGGTCGTTTGCAGCATTCAGACCGACACCGCCGACGAAGTCGAATTCCATACCGAGCGGCGTGCCTACTACATCAGAGAGGAACTCGGATGGGGCCTCCTGACTGCCACGCCGCATCTCAATCCTGTCGACACTGATGTCGCGCAGACCGAGATCCAGAGCTGCGTGCTGGAACCTCAGATCGGGAGCGCGAAATAATGTCGATCGAAGATGACGTCACCGCGGTCCGCGCGAGTCATCGTTTCGATGAAGCCCGTCTCGAACGCTATCTGAGCGAGCGAATGGCAAATGTTCGCGGTCCGCTTGCGGTTCGACAGTTCGTCGGCGGGCAATCGAATCCCACTTACCTGCTTGAGGCCGCGGACGCACGTTTCGTCATGCGCAAGAAACCGCCGGGGACGCTGCTCCAGTCGGCCCATCAGGTCGAGCGCGAATTTCGAATCATCAAGGCGCTGGCGGCAACGGATGTGCCGGTCCCGGGCGTGCACCTCCTGTGCGAGGACGCCGGCGTCATCGGCACCGCATTCTTTGTGATGGACTTTGTCGAGGGGCGCATCATGCGCGATCCGATGATGCCCGATTCGAGCGCGCACGAGCGCGCGGCGTGTTACGACTCGATGAACGACGTACTCGCGCGGTTGCACAAGGTTGACTTTCGCGCGGTGGGACTTGGCGACTACGGCCGGCCGGATGCATACGTCGCGCGCCAGGTTGCGCGCTGGTCCAAGCAGTACGAAGCCTCGAAGATCGACGAGATCCCGGAGATGAGCCACCTGATCGAATGGCTTGGGCGGCATATCCCCGCGACTGACGAGACGACGATCGCGCACGGCGACTATCGCATGGAGAACATCGTCTTTCATCCCGCCGAGCCGCGCGTGGCCGCGGTGCTGGACTGGGAGCTCTCGACGCTGGGGCATCCGCTGGGCGACCTGGGGTGGGCCTGCCGTCCTTACCATTGCCCGCCCGGCATCGACGGCGTGTTGAGTTTTCGAGGCATGGATCTGAAGGCGGCCGGAATTCCGAGCGAGGAGGAATTCGTCGCCGCATACTGCCGGCGCGTCGGCCGGACCAGCGTCCCCGATCTGATGTTCTTTGTGGTGTTCTCGTTTTTTCGTGCCGCCGCCATCGCACAGGGAATTGCGATGCGCGCGAAACTTGGCAACGCAAGCGGCGCCAATGCGGCCGAGCGCGGCTCGAGGGCGAGACTGATGGCCGAGATTGGATGGGACGTAGCGCAAAAACGCGAAATCAAAACGAAATAACGAAATCATGAACAAGGCGGCCGAAATCCCTGAAATTGTCAAGCTTGGTGCAACCGCGCTTTCGAGCGCGATCAAGTCGAAGCAGCTCTCGTGCGTCGAGGTGATGAACGCGTATCTGGATCATGTCGATCGCCTGAACCCGCGCGTCAACGCGATCGTTTCGCTTTTGCCGCGCCAGGAGCTGCTCGACCAGGCCAGAACTCGCGACGCGCAACTGGCTCGCGGCAACCATCTTGGCTGGATGCACGGCTTTCCGCATGCGGTCAAAGATCTCGAGCCGACCAGAGGCATCCGCACCACGATGGGCTCGCCGCTGCTCAAGGATTTTGTTCCGGCTGCGGACTCGATCCTGGTCGAGCGAATCAGGCTTGCGGGCGGAATCATTATCGGAAAAACAAACGTCCCGGAGTTTGGTTTGGGATCGCAAACCTATAATCCCGTCTTTGGCACTACGCTCAACGCGTACGATCAATCGAAGACGTGCGGCGGCAGCAGTGGCGGCGCGTCCGTCGCGCTCGCGCTCAGGATGGTGCCGGTGGCAGACGGCAGCGACAACGGCGGCTCGCTCCGAAATCCCGCCGCGTTCAACAACGTGTTCGGATTGCGAACTTCGTTTGGCCGGGTTCCATCGCTGTTCAACGAGGTTTTCATGCCGTCGATTTCGGTGCACGGCCCGATGGCGCGGACGGTGCCGGACCTCGCGATGTTTCTGTCGGTGATTGCCGGATACGATGCGCGCACGCCGCTTTCGATTCGCCAGGACCCGGCTGAGTTTGCGGGGCCGCTCGGGCGCGACTTCAAAGGGACGCGTATCGGATGGGCCGGAGACTTTGGCGGACACCTCCCGTTCGAATCAGGCGTGCTCGATCTCTGCAAAGGCGCGCTCAAGGTGTTCGAGGCGCTCGGATGCGCGGTGGAACCCGCGATACCCGACTATCCGCTGGAGCCCGTGTGGGATAGCTGGTGCAAGATTCGGGCGTGGCAAATTGGAGCGATGCTCAACGGGGCCTACGCCGATCCCGCCAGGCGCGCACTGATGAAACCCGAACTGCAGTGGGAGATCGAAAACGGCCTCAAGGCCGGCGCGTTCGAAATCGCGGACGCGCTCACGGTGCGCAGTGCGTGGTATCAAGCGGTGCGCAGATTTTTCGAGAAGTATGATTTCATGATCGCGCCCGCGGGTCAGGTCTTCCCGTTTGACGCGGCGCTACATTGGCCCAAAGAGGTCGGCGGCGCATCCATGGATACTTACCATCGCTGGATGCAAGTGATGATTCCGATCTCGATGTCGGGTTGCCCGGCGCTCAGCGCACCAGCCGGCTTCAACGAGCGCGGATTGCCGATGGGTATTCAGATTGTGGGCCCGAATCACGCCGAGCTGGCCTGCATTCAGCTCGCGCATGCGTACGATCAGGCTACCAACTGGGTGACAAAGCGACCGCCGCCGTTACTAAGCTAAGTTGAATCCGGGAATCGCGATATGACTGCCAGGCTGAATCTTGCGCTCGTTGCCGCGACGATCCTCATCCAGCTTTTCATGAGCGCCGGTGGCGCCCGGGCTGGTTCGGCCTATGACTCAAAGGTGCGGCCGCCTGCGTTCACCGAATTCGGCAATCCGGAGATGGTGCAAATTCTTGGCTACAACGACAACGAGGGAAACAGCAATGACGCGATGGAGCCATTCATCAGCCGCGGCGGGAACTTAATGTTCTTCAATAGCTCGAACGCCGCTGCCACGACCAACCTGTTCTGGGCAACTCGCATCGATGACGTGACGTTTCAGTACCAGGGCGAGATCGGAGGGGAGGTCAACAGCAGCGGTCCGCTCGATGCGGTCGCGTCGATGGACTCGAATGGCGCCTTTTACTTTATCACCAACAGAAGTTATGGAAGCGCCGGCGCTCCGGGATATTTGTCAACGATTTATTCGGGACCGTTCGCGGATGGCGCCGTAACGCCGGTGAATCCGGTTCCGGGCGTAGCGGCGCCGAAGCCGGGGCTGGTCGAATTCGACGAAGAAATCAGCGCCGACGGCAACACGCTGTACTTCACACAAGGCAATTTCGCCACCGGCAATCTGACGAGCACCACGATGATGGTCGCGACCCGCCAGGGCGGCCACTTCGTAGTTGACCCGAACAGCGCCAAAATCATGAAGACGATCAATGACCGATATCTGAATTACGCGGCGGACACGTCGGCTGACGAGCTCGAGTTTTTCTTCACGCGAACCAATCTCAAGCTAGGTCCGGCCATATACGTGGCCACCCGGAAGTCAACGTCGAAGCCGTTCGGTAAGCCGAAGAAAATTGACGCGATCACGGGGTTTGCCGAGGCACCCTCAATTTCGCCCGATGACCTTTCGCTCTACTACCATGTGAAGAATCCGAGCGGCGTATTCATGATCAATCGAGTCACGCGCACTATGAAACCGTAGTGCACTCGCCGAAGGATCAGGCGCGCGTGTCGGCGGCGGGCGCCGTGGTTGGGCGGCCGATGGCCCGCCTCCACAGTTTCGACCATCCAGCGCTGAGCCGATCCATATACAGGTAGATTACCGGCGTCGTGTAGAGGGTCAGGACCTGGCTCACGAGCAGTCCGCCAACGATCGCGATGCCAAGCGGGCGGCGCATCTCGGAGCCGGTACCGGTGCCCAGCGCCAGCGGCAACCCGCCGAGCAGCGCGGCCGCCGTGGTCATCATGATCGGGCGAAAGCGCAGCACGCACGCCTGGTAGATCGCGTCGTGCGGCGACTTGCCGTCGCCGCGTTGAGCCTCGAGCGCGAAGTCGATCATCATGATTGCGTTTTTCTTGACGATGCCGATCAGCAGGATGATTCCGATCAGCGCGATCACGCTCAGGTCGACGTGGAATAGGAGCAGCGCGAGAATTGCGCCGACGCCGGCCGAGGGCAGCGTCGAGAGAATCGTGATCGGATGGATGTAACTTTCGTAGAGAATGCCGAGCACGATGTACACGGCGAAGAGCGCGAACAAGATGAGGAAGCCTTCGTTCTTGAGCGAATCCTGGAACGCCTGCGCGGTCCCCTGGAATGTTCCGCGAATGCCGGCGGGCAGCTGAATCTCCGCCTCGGCTTGCGTGATCGCGTCAACCGCATCGCCCAGCGCGACGCCCGGTGCGAGATTGAACGAGATCGTCACGGAAGGAAATTGACCCTGGTGATTAACGGCGAGCGCGGTCGTATCGTTGGCGAAGTGGGTGAAGGTGCTGAGCTTGACCAGCTGCCCGGTGTTGGACCTCACGTGGATCTGGGCAAGCGACTCGGGGTTCTGCCAGAACTGCGGCGCAACCTCCATCACCACATGGTACTGATTCAGCGGCGTGTACATCGTGGACACTTGCCGCTGCCCGAACGCGTCGTAGAGCGTATCGTCGATCGCCTGCTGCGAGAGACCAAGGCGCGAAGCGGTGTCACGATCGACGACGACGTTGGCTTCAAGGCCGCTATTTTGCTGATCGCTGCTGACGTCGGTGAGAATGTGAACGGTGCGCAATTTCTTGAGCACTTTCGGCGCCCATTGGTTGAGCTCATTGAGGTCGTCGCTCTGCAGCGTGAATTGATACTGCGCGTTGCTGCCTCTGCCGCCGATCCTCAGATCCTGGGTGGCCTGCAGATAGAGATTGACGCCGGGGACGTGGGAGACCTCCTTGCGGATGCGCCCGATAACCAGATCGGCGTTGATCTTTCGCTCGCTCAAGGGCTTGAGGCCGATGTACATGTTCGCAGTATTGGTTGCGCCATTGCCGCCGGTGAATGCGATCACGTTGTCCACGGCCGGGTCTTTATCAATGGTTGCGACCAGTTCGCTAAGCCGATCGTGCATCGCCTGGAATGAAGTGTCCTGGTCGGCCTGCACCGCGCCCATCAGGCGCCCCGTATCCTGCTGTGGGAAGAATCCCTTGGGCACGACCATGAACAGAAAAATGCTCAGCGCGAGCGTCCCGAGCGCGACCAGCAGCGTAAGTGGCTGATGGTCCAGAACCCACAACAGGCTGCTTTCGTAATGGTCCAGCATCGCCTTGAAAAAGCGCTCGCTCGCCTGGTACCAGCGGCCATGTTTCTCTTCGCCATGCGCCTTGAGCAGCTGCGCGCTCATCATCGGCGTCGTGGTGAGCGAGATAACCAATGAAACGAGGACCGCGGCCGACAAGGTGACCGCGAACTCGCGGAACAGCCGGCCGACGATTCCGGCCATCAGCAAAATCGGGATAAAGACCGCGACCAGCGAGATGCTGATCGATATCACCGTGAAGCCGATGCCCGCAGCACCCTTGATCGCGGCTTCGAACGGCGCCATTCCCTGTTCGCGGTAGCGGGAAATGTTCTCGATAACGACAATTGCGTCGTCAACCACAAAGCCGGTGCAAATCGTGAGCGCCATCAGCGAGAGGTTGTCGAGGCTGTAGCCGAGCAGGTACATCACGCCGAATGTTCCGATCAATGAGAGCGGAACGACGACTCCCGGAATCAATGTGGCGCGCAGATTACGCAGGAACAGAAACACCACCATGATCACCAGTGCGATCGAAATGCATAGCGTGAGCTCGACGTCGCGCACGGAGGCGCGGATGGTGGTCGTACGGTCCATGACTACGGAGAGCTTGATCGCGGGCGAGATCGAGGCGCGCAACTGGGGCAGCGCGGCGTAGACTCGATCCACCGTATCGATAATGTTCGCGCCGGGCTGGCGGAAAATGATAAGGCCGATGACGGGCTTGCCATCGGCCATCCCTGCGGCGCGGACGTTCTCGACCGAATCCCTTACCAATGCGATATCGGAAAGCCGAACCGCGGAGCCATTGGTGTAGCGAACGATCAGCGGCTGATAGTCCTCGGCCTTGAGCAGCTGATCGGTCGTGCTCAGCCCCCATGTCTGGTTATCGCTCGCCACTTCGCCCTTGGGCCGGTTCGCATTGGCGGCGGCCAGGACAGTCCGCACGTCCTCGAGACCGACGCCGAGGTTGCTCATCTGCGTTGGATTCAGTTCGACGCGGACACCGGGCAGCGCGCTTCCGCCGACCATGACCTGGCCGACGCCATCTATTTGCGAGAGTTTCTGCTCAAGGATTGAATCAGCCGCGTCGTACATCATTCCCGGGCGCACGGAGTCCGAGGTGAGCCCGAGAATCAGGATCGGCGCATCGGCGGGATTGACCTTTCGATAGGTCGGCTTGCTCGGCAGAGTCGTCGGCAGTTGCCCGGCCGCGGCATTGATCGCGGCCTGCACGTCGCGCGCGGCGGCGTCGATGCTGCGGTTCAAGTCGAATTGCAAAACGATGCCGCTGACGCCGAGATAACTGGTCGAAGTCAGTTCCGTCAGACCCGCGATACGGCCGAACTGGCGCTCTAGCGGAGTCGCCACCGACGAAGCCATTGTCTCCGGACTCGCACCGGGCAACCCCGCCTGGACCTGAATGGTCGGAAACTCGACCTGCGGCAACGGCGAAACCGGAAGCAGCCGGAATGCGATCGCACCCGCAAGCGCGAGCGCGATAGTCAGCAGCGTGGTGGCGACCGGCTTCCTTATGAAGGGTTCGGAAATGCTCATGACGCTTGAGCCGGAACGGTTTCCGCAACGACATCCCCTGCCTGCCACTTGGCAAATCGCGTCGCCATGCGGTCGAAGGTCAGGAAGATCACCGGGGTCGTGTAAAGCGTGAGCACCTGGCTCACGAGCAAGCCGCCGACGATTGCGATACCCAGCGGGCGGCGCAACTCGGAGCCGACTCCCGTTCCCAAGGCGAGCGGCAATGCGCCGAGCAGCGCCGCCATCGTGGTCATCATGATGGGCCGGAAGCGCAGCAGGCAGGCCTGGAGGATCGCCTCGCGCGGCGGCCTGCCGTCCTTACGCTGAGCTTCCAGTGCGAAATCGATCATCATGATTGCGTTCTTCTTCACGATACCGATCAGCAGGATGATACCGATGAGCGCGATCACGTTCAGATCGGAACCGCAGATCATCAGAGCGAGGATCGCGCCGACGCCGGCCGACGGCAGGGTCGAGATAATCGTGATCGGGTGGATGTAACTCTCGTAAAGAACCCCGAGCACGATGTACACGGTGACCAGCGCCGCAAGGATTAGCAGCGGCTCGTTGGTCAACGACGCCCGGAACGCGGCGGCGGTGCCCTGGAACGCAGCCTCGATACTCGCCGGCATCCCGATTTCCTGGCGCGCCTGGTCGATGGCGGAGACCGCGTCGCCCAGCGAGTAGCCCGATGCGAGATCGAACGAGATTGTAACCGCGGGAAACTGGCCCTCATGGTTGACGGCGAGCGGCGCTGAACCCGGTTCGAAGTGGGTGAAGGCGCTGAGCGGCACCTCGCCGCCGCCGGTCGAGCGAATATAGATGTCGTCAAGCGCGTGCGGATTGCGCTGCATGTCCGGCGCGATTTCGAGCACCACGTGATACTGGTTCAGCTGCGTGAAAATCGTTGACACCTGCCGCTGTCCGAAGGCGTCGTACAAGGTTTGGTCGATCAGATTTGGGGTGATACCCAGGCGCGAAGCCGTCAGCCGATCGATGACGATATGCTCCTCCCAGCCCTCGTTCTGCTGGTCGGTCGCGACGTCGCGCAGCGCGGGCAGGGTCTTGAGCTTATCGACGAGTCGCTTGGTCCACAGATTCAATTCGTCGGCATTCGGGTCTTCGAGGCTGTACTGATACTGCGTGCGGCTCACGCGGTCTTCGACCGTCAGGTCCTGCACCGGCTG
>Ga0074045_10001458_pt1 | contig 22726 bp, 19 predicted proteins | sample BogForMeECP23OM2_FD_94442 | JGI IMG/M metagenome (GOLD analysis project Ga0074045, IMG submission 94442) | Bog forest soil microbial communities from Calvert Island, British Columbia, Canada - Bog Forest MetaG ECP23OM2 | ecosystem: Environmental > Terrestrial > Soil > Wetlands ... | reverse complement strand
GCGTTGTTCAGGATGTTGAGAAAAACCTGCTGCAACTGGTGGGCGTCGCCGATGACCTCGGGCAGTGCCTCATCGAGGTGTTCGACGATGTCGACCCCGTGACTGTTGAAGTCGTAGGAGCGCAGCTGAATGGTGCGGCGCAGGATCAGGTTGAGTTGCACGGCATTGCGCTGCGGGGGCATCTGGCGGGCGAAACTGAGCAGGTTCTGCACAATCTGCTTGGTGCGCTGGGCCTCCTGCAGAATGACGCGGATGTCTTTGCGAGCAGTTTCTGGTAGCTCGGGATTTTCCAGCAGCAGGTCGGCAAAGCCGAGGATCGCGGTCAACGGATTATTTACTTCGTGAGCGACGCCTGAGACCAGTTGCCCGACGGCAGCCATTTTTTCGGCGTGCACCAATTTGTCGCGCAGTTCGGCGGAGTCCGTAATGTCAGTCATCACTACGACGATGCTGTTGATGTTCTGCTGCTCATCGCGCATGGGACTGAGGTTGACGGCGAACTGGCCGGCGTGACCGTTGCCGCGCATGAGTTGTAATTCAAGGTTGTCGACCTGTCCTCCCCGGAGAATGACCTGGAGGGCATCGGCCAGGGCGCGGACGTAGCCGGGAGCAGCTAATTCCAGCAGAGGGCGCCCCAGAAGCTCGCGTTGCTCGAAGCCGGCTTCATACCAGCGGCGGTTGGCGTAGCTGATGAGACCTGCGGTATCGGCCACGAGGATCAGGCTCTGCGTGTTGCTGAGAATCTTGCCGGAAAAATCGCGCTCCCGCTGCAACTCCGATTGATAGGTGTGAAGGCCGGTGACATCGAGCATGAGACCGCGAATCTGCAGCAAGGTGCCGAGATGGTCGTACATGCCGAAGGCGTTGATGAGCACGTAGATGGTGGAACCGTCCTTGCGGCGGAGCCTGGCCTCAAAGTTGCGCAAGTGCCCATCTTTTTCCATGGCGTCGGCGTGGCGCTGGCGCTGCTCGGGAGAGAAATAAACTTGCCTCGGAATGTCGACCTGGAGCAGCTCTTCGCGGCTGGAGTAGCCGAGCATCGCGACCAGGGCGTCGTTCACCTCGACGAAGCGGCCTTCGGGCGTGCTGAAGAAGAGTCCTTCCTGGATGTTGTCGAACAGTTCGCGATAGCGGCGCTCGGCCTCACGCCGGTCGGTGATGTCTTTGAGCACGTGAATGGTTTGCAGGCTTTCGCCGGAAACGCCGTGCACGCGCGAAGTGGAGACCAGGTAGGTGCGGTCGAGCGCGGGATGAACGAATTCGTCGGTATCTTCGCCAAGCGATCGGCAAAACGGACAGGAATAAAGCGTGGTCTGGCTGGTGAGAGCCAGCAGCGCACGCATGTTGACGCCGATCAGCTCACTGGGGGCAACTCCGATCATGTTGGCGAGGGAGCGGTTCACGCGCAGCACTTTGTCGGATTCGTCATGCACCACGATGAGGTCGGTGATGGCGTCAAAAATTTCAAGCCAGTGGCTGTTTGCCTGTTCGATGCGAGTGAACAAGCGGGCGTTTTCCAGGGCCACGGCGGCGTGCCCAGCCATGGCTTCCAGCAGATCGCGGTCTTCGGCGGTGAGGGGCCGGTCACGGCCGGCGAGAAAGAGAACGCCCGAAAGTTCTCCTTTCGAACCAGACAAGCGCAGGGCCAAGCAGTCGGTCCAGCTTAACTTCGCGGCCAGCTCGGGACTGAGGAGTTCGGCGGCAGAGCCGGAGACGATTGCTTCGGGCCGCCTGGTGACCAATTCGGAAAGAGCCTGCGCGAAACGCAGCTGCAGCGCCGGTTCATCGGCGCGGGCTGGGGCCTCGGTGAAGTGGGCCTCGGCAGTAGCATCCGGCGGAGTAGCGTCGGGTTGGGTCGAGTCCGGTTCAGGCTGCGCCGGCACCGGGTTGAGGAGGGGCGGCAGGTGAAGGGCGACCGAATGGAATCGTCCGCTTTGCAGCGTGGCGAACGCGCCGGCGCGCGCGCCAGCGAATTCCACGGCGCGCTGGACAAATTTTCGGGCGAAGTCGGGCAGCCGCAAAAGTCCGTCGACTTCCCGGGCGAACTGCGCCAGCAGGTCGGAGCGGCGGCGGTTTGCTTCGGACTGATGCAGATTGTGCGCCACTTCGAGGACCACCGAAACCTGCGCAGCCAAGGCGCGGGCGCGGCGAATGTCCTCGCGGGAAATTCCTGTCTGATCGAGCCGGTCGAGCACACCGAACATACCGAGCACTCGTCCGTCCGCGCCCAGTAAAGGAACCGACAGCAACTGGCGGGCCTGATGCAGGGCGATCAGGTCGAGATTGGCGCCAGGAAGTTTGCTGACATCATCAGACCAGAAGACTTCTTTGGCGCGAAGAGCGCGGGTGCCGATGCCTTCGGGATAGATAGTGTCGACCCGTTGCGGCACGCCTCGAACAACGGCATAGCGCACGCGAAACTGTCCTTCTTCGACCAGGGCGATAAAGGAGCGGCCAAAGCCGAGAAAATCCGCGGCGCGCACCACGAAGGCCTGCAGAAAATGATCGAGGTCGCCGCTGGAGCTGAGATCCGAAGAGATCTCGAGCAACTGGTGAAGTTCGTGGGCCTGGCCCTGGGCGGTAGCGCAGAGTTCGGCGTGAGCCACCGCGACTGCGCCGAAGCCGGCAATGGCCGAGACCAGCGACTTCTCGTCCGCAGTAAAAGCTCCATTGGCACGGGGATAGACCAGAATCGCCCCCTGGGTGCGAGCGGTGCGGAAGGGCGCGGCAATCAATACTCCAGCAGAAACCAGGCTGCCGAGTGAATGCTGATCGGTGCTAATCGAGATAGTGATGGCCTCTCCGGCGGAAACGGCGCGTTGCGCTAAATCGGCGGCGAAGCGAATGGTCTGGCGGTCGTGCCCGGCACGAACGGAATTCGCCAACTGGGGAGTTTCGGCGGAGACGGCGCGCAGTTCGAAAGGACCCTCGCGGCGCAGCAGAATCGAGACTAAGCGGGTGCGCAGCAACAGCCGCAGACGATCGGCCAGCGCCTCGATCACCGAGGCCACGTCCGGAGTGCCATGCAGGGCGGTGGCCACCTCGGCCAGAATCTCGGTGCGGCGATGCTCTTCGCGCGAGGCTTCGCCCAGCCGAGTAGCCTCCAGCAAGCTGCCCAGTTGCCCGGCCAGAATGGTCGCCTTGGCGGCGAGGTCTTCATTGAAAAATGAGTCCTCGGCATCATGCAGAAAAGTCGCGGCGCCGATCACTTCGTCAAAAACCACAAGTGGCGCCGACATCATTGCTCGGGCTTCAAACTGCCGTGCCATGGGAAAGTTCGCGGACTGTACCCGATTCACGAAGATGGTGCGACGGCTGCGCACCGCTTCGGCGGTCACGGCGCTCTGCTGGGGAAGCAGGCGCAGCCCTACGAAACGCTCAGCCAACTTGCCGTCCGCTTGCTCCCCCACCATCTCGCCACCCGGATGACAGCGCCAGAAATACACTCCGCTGACCTGGAAAAATTCGCGCGTGGCCTGACAAAAGAGTTGGATCAGCGAGGCGGAGTCGGCGCGCTCTGCGGCTCTGGCCGCGATTCGCAAGAGAAGTTTCTGAAAGGCTTCGTCGGAGTGAGGCGAGGCGTGGCCTTCCCGCGACGTTATCGAATTGCCTCCGGGAATGTTCAGAGCGTCACCGCTTGCCCGACCAGGGCTCTCTCGTTTCTCACAAGTGATTGAATCTAATGGAAAAGTATCTGCCATCTCAATTTGAGTCAAGGGAAATGGGGAAACAGGTGCCTAAGTGTGAAATCCCGAGAAAAGGACCGAGCCTTGATCTCAGTTTGAGAATCGACGGTTTGAGAAGGCGGGAATGAGACGGGGCTAATCAAGACTGGCTGCGGCTGAGGGATCCGGCGCCTTGGGGTAAGTCTTTATTTTGCCGATGTATCCCAAGGGTGACTTTGGTTTTTTCAAAAGTTTACCCATGGCCACGGCGTTGCTGCTGTTGCAGCGCCGGTTTGTGCCGAGGAGGAACTGTGTCTTTGCGGGGGGTAGGAGGAGTGTTGGCCGTGTTGGCGATGGCGGCAGGAACTGGAGCGATTGGACTTGAAGCGCAGGCGGCGCAGGGCCAGGTGCAAGGCGAAAATGCGCGCCGGGTCAAGAACAAGGTGCAGCCGGTCTATCCCGATCTGGCGCGGAGGATGAACCTCTCAGGCACGGTGAAGGTAGAAGTGGTGATCTCGCCGAACGGCACGGTGAAAGAAGCCCAGGTGGTGGGCGGGCATCCGGTGCTGGCCAATGCAGCGCTAGAGGCGGCCAGGAAGTGGCGCTTCGAGCCGGCGGCGGCGGAGAGTTCGAGTGTAGTGGATTTCAAGTTCGAGCCTCATCAATAGGAATATCGGGAATCGACCGGATCGATACGAATCGACTGGGGAAAAGCAAGAAGCGCCGGGAGGAAACGGCATGACGATCGGCAAGAAGCTCTACGTAAATTTCGGAATCATCCTCGGCATGGTGGTGGTGCTGTTCCTGGTGAACCTGCTGGCGGTGCAGCGCGAACATGACGCCAAGAAAGCGGCGCAACAATCGCTGGACCTGACCAACGCCACCAATGAAGTGCGCTTCCAGATGATGCAGAACCGCCTTTATCTAAGTAACTACCTGCTCAGCGGCGATACCCGGGAAGTGGAGCGGATGAATGATGGTATGCGCACGCTCAACGAGAAACTGGGGCAGGGCAAAACGTTAGCCAACTCGGAGCAGGAGCGCGCCGCCCTGGCGAAGGTGGAACAACTGGAGCAGGCCTGGAGCAAGGAGTTCGCGCAGCCGCTGATCGACAAACGCAAAGACGTGGATTCAGGTAACGCCACCGTCGCCGAATTGCAGATCTACTATCTTCAGAAAGATGCTTCCTCCTGGGTAAAGAATTCCACCGATGCCCTGGACCTGGCGGACGGCGAAAACCGCAAGCTGGTCGATGCCCGGCGAAAATCGGATGAGACCGCGAGCACGTTGACCATTCTGTTCTCCGTGGTAAGCACTCTGCTGGCCCTGAGCCTGGGCCTGGTGGTCGCTTTCACCACCGCCAGATCGATCACCGGACCGCTGACCAACCTGATGACAGTTTCGCGGCAGATCGGAGACACCGGCGACCTGGAACACAACATCGACATCAATCGTCAGGACGAAATCGGAGAACTGGCGCGCACCTTCGCCAAGATGGTCACTTATCTCAAAGAGATGGCCGGGGTCTCCGAATCGATTGCCGGCGGCGATCTCACGGTCGAGGTGAAGCCGCGGTCCACTCACGACACCCTGGGCAATGCCTTCGCCCGAATGGTGGAAGGTCTGGGACGGCTGGTGCGCAGTGTGCGCGACGCCTCGGCGCAGGTAGCCAGCGCCAGCGGCCAGGTGGCCAATGCATCCGACGATTCTGCCAAGGTCGGACTGCAGGCATCTTCCGCCATCGACGAGGTAACCAGCACCATGCACGAGATGAGCGTGAACGTGCAGAACATGGTGAAGAGCACGCAGTTGCAGGCTTCGAGCGTGAGTGAGACCTCGGCATCGATCGATCAGATGGTGGCGTCGATCCAGCGCGTGGCTGACACGGCCAAGGTGCTGCTCGACATCTCCAACCGCTCCCGCGAGGAGGTGCACAGCGGCATCACCACCATGGAAAAGGCCACCGACGGCCTGAACCGCATCAACGCCACCATCAACAGTTCGGGAGAAATCATCGGAGCCTTGGGACAGCGGGCCGACGATATCGGAAAAATTATCGAAGTCATTGACGACCTGGCGGAGCAGACCAACCTGCTGGCGCTGAACGCAGCCATCGAAGCGGCGCGCGCCGGCGAGCACGGCCTGGGCTTTGCAGTGGTAGCCGACGAAGTGCGCAAGCTGGCGGAAAAGTCGGCGCAGTCGACCAAGGAAATCTCGGAGCTGATCCAGAGCATTCAGAAAGAGGCGCGCAAGGCGGTGGAAAACATGAACCGCTCCACTGGAATCGTGAACGAAGGTCTGGATCTGGGCGGAGAACTGAACGGGGCGCTGCGGAAGATCTCGAATGTGGTCACCGAAGTCTACAAGTTCGCGCAGGAGATTGGAGCAGCCACCAACGAGCAATCGCACGGCTCGTCGCAAATCGCGCGGGCCACGACGCGGCTGAACGAAATCACCCACGAAATCAATTCGGCCGTGGAAGAACAGGCCTCCGGAGCGCAGGCCGTGGTGAAAGCCATGGAGCGCATGCGCGAGCTGGTGCAGCAGTCCACTTCAGGTTCCACGGAGCTGGCGGCTTCGGCCGAGCAGATGTCGAAAATGTCGCGCGGCCTGCTCGACTTCATGGACCGCTTTACCCTGGATGAGTCGTCAGGCGCGCTGCGCGCTGCGCCCGATGAGAAGAGCCAGAACGCGCGGCGGGCCACGGCCGGTTCGCGTTATTAAGAATCGCGGCTACTAACGAATCAGGACAGCAACAGCAATGAATAGCGAACTTCATATCGTGGGCTTCCAGATCGGCCGCGAGACTTATGGCGTGCCCATCGCGTCGCTGCACGAAATCGTGCGGGTGCCGGAGATCACGGCCGTGCCCGATGCCCCCGAATATCTGGAAGGCGTGATTAACCTTCGCGGCAAGATCGTCTCGGTGATGGACCTGCGCAAGCGCTTTGGCGAAAAGCAGGCGACGCTGAAGAACATTAACCGGATTCTAGTTGTAGAACACTCCGGCCGGCTGGCGGGACTGATCGTGGACTCGGCGTCGGAGGTGGTGAAGATTCCCGCTGAAGATGTCGAACCTCCGCCTGCCGCGTTCCAGGAAGGTGGGCTGAACTGTGTGACTGGTCTGGCTAAGGTAAAGGGACGACTGATCGTGTTGCTCGATATGGGCAAGTTGCTGGCTCCGGCGAACTTGTTGCAGCAGAGCGCGGGCGCAGAAAGCAAGCCCGCGAAGGCCGAGGCGCGCGGGGCTTCGGTCCGCTGAGCTTTCGAGCTGAGAAGTTGAATCGCGGGCGCGGAGAACGAGAGAAAGCATGAGCACATTTGGAGCGGCACCTGCTCCGGTCTTGACGGAGGCGGAACTTCGGTTGCTGCAGGCCCTGGTTTATCAGGAGTGCGGCATGCACTTCGACGAGCGCCGCACTCACTTCCTGCAGGACCGGCTGCTGCGCCGGCTGCGCGAGTGTCACGTCGATTCCTTCTACTCCTACTACCGGCTGCTGATCAGCCAGGAAGGCAAAGCGGAACTGGCCAAGCTGGTCGAAAATCTCACCGTCAACGAAACCAGCTTTTTCCGGCATAAAGCTCAACTCGATCTGTTCCAGAAACACATTCTCGAGGACATGCTGAAACAGAAGCAGGCGCACCGCGAGTATTCAGTGCGGGTGTGGAGCGCGGGGTGCTCCACCGGGCAGGAGGCCTACACCCTGGGCATGATGGCAGCCGACACGCTCGCCTACTACTACATGCGCAATCCTCTGCCGGTGGAAATCGCGCTGCCCAAACCGCTGATTCCAGCGCCGTGGCGGGTGGAAATCCTGGCCAGCGACATCAGTTACTCGGTGCTGCGCACCGGGCAGGAAGGAACCTACAGCGAGAATCAGATGGCGGCGGTGGACTATGGTTTCCGCCTGCGCTACTTCGATAAGATCGGTGACCGTTACGCAGTCAAGAAGGCGCTCAAGGAGCTGGTGCACTTCGACTTTCACAACCTGAAGACCGAGTACCTGCCGCAGCGCAATGACGTGATCTTCTGCCGCAACGTGATGATGTATTTCGACGAAGCAGAACAGAAGCGGCTGATCGAGAAGTTTTATCGCTGCCTGAATCCTGGCGGCTACCTCTTCGTGGGCCACGCCGAGAGCCTGCTGGGGTTGACCGAGAAGTTTCAGATGATCCACCGCGACAGCGGCACGGCTTATCAGAGGCTTGAGGTGCGAGAGTGACGAATCCTCCCGATGAGCGAGGAGCGGAACTGCGCGAGCTGTTCTTTGAGACCTCGCAGGAACTGCTGCAGGCGCTGAACGAAGAGTCTCTGAAGCTGGAGAAAAATCCCGGCGATGAAGAGATCGTGCGTTCCATCCGGCGCACGGTGCACACGCTGAAAGGCGACTCGGCGGCGTGCGGGCTGCGTGAGTTGAGCGAACTAGCGCACCATTTTGAAGATGCGCTGGCGCTCGAGGCGGCGTCGGAACACGGAGCGCTGGCTGACATCGCATTGGCGGCGGCCGACGTGTTTGCCGCCATGCTGGCGGCCTACCACAGCGGCGGCGCGATGCCTGCCACCGAGGGTTTGCGCCAGAGAATTAACGAACTAACAGCAGCGCCAGCTCCCAAGAAGACGCGGCGCAAGAAAAAGTCGAGGGATGCCGCTCCTCAGTCCGCCAAGGACTGGACGGAAACGGAAAAGAGCGCGGTGGCCCATGCGCAAACCGCCGGCCTCGGACTTTACGAAATCGTGGTGAAGATCGATCCCCACTGCACCATGCCGATCGCGGCGCGGCAAATGATTCGAAACGCGATCAGCGGGATTGGCCAGGTTCTGGTGGTGCGGCCGGACGCGAAATCGGCCGCCGCCTCCAAGCAGGTTGAGTTCGTGTTGGCCAGCTCGCAAAGCGAGGCGCAGATTGTCGCACGGTGCAAAATTCCAACCATCGCGAGCGACGTCAGCGTAACCCTGATTCAGGCTCCGTCGATCCAGGCTGCGTCGCCGGTGGGGGGTTCTGCTGGGGCGGAGATGAGCAACTCCGTTGCGAATGCTGTTGCTAAGCCCCTCGAGGAAGCTATCTCATCAGCTCAGGCTACGGAGTCGGCAACTCCGGCATCGACCACCACCGCCGCCGTGCCGTTGCCAGGTCCTAACGGATCTGCCGCCGAGTCGGTTTCCCAGGTCTTCACGGAAAACGTCCTGCGGGTCGAGGCGGGGCGAATCGACAACGTCTTGAACCTGGTGGGAGAACTCATCATCGGCAAGTCGATGCTGCAGCAGGCTCTCGGCGAACTAGGCAGGCGTTATCCGAAGGACGCGGTGCGTGGCAAGTTCGCTGATGCCATGGCATTCCAGGCCCGGGTTTTGAACGACCTGCAGCGCTCGGTGATGAAGATTCGCATGGTGCCGGTGGATCAACTGTTCCGGCGCTTTCCGCGAATTGTGCGCGACGTGGCACGGCAGTGTGGCCGCGAAGTGGATCTGGAACTAAGCGGGCAGGAAACCGACCTTGACAAAGGGATTCTCGACGCCATCGCCGAACCCCTCACCCATCTGGTTCGTAATGCCGTCAGCCATGGCATCGAACCCGCCGAAGAGCGCACCCGGCTGGGCAAACCGCCGCGAGGCAAGGTTCGGTTAAATGCTCTCCATCAAGGCAATCAGGTGGTGGTGGAGATCACGGACGACGGCCGCGGCATCGATGCCCAAAAAATTCGCGCCAAAGCGATGGATCTGGGAATGCTCACGCCGGAAGAAGCCGCTCGTTTGAGCGAAGTTGAATCGCTGGAACTGATCTTCCGCCCGGGTTTCAGTACCGCCGAGGAAGTCACAGAGGTTTCCGGCCGGGGAGTAGGGATGGATGTGGTGCAGAGCGTGCTCCATCGGCTGAAAGCGAGCATCCACATTGAAACCCGGCCCGGTCAGGGCACAACATTCCGGTTGAAGCTGCCCCTCACCCTGGCCATCATCAAGGCGCTCATGTTCTGGGTGGAGCAGCGCCTGTATGCCATCCCGTTGAACGCGGTCAGTCAGATCGCCCGCACCCGGGAATCGGAAGTCCATCAGGTCGACAATTACGAAGTGCTGCAGTTGCGTAATCAGGTGCTCCCGCTGCTGCGCCTGGGGAGGCCCGCCGCCGATGGGGACCGGAGGCTGAACAAGTTGTTTGTGTTGGTAATCACGGTTAGCGAAAGGAAATATGGACTGATCGTCGACGCCCTGGAGGGTGAAGAAGAGCTGGTCATAAAAGCTCTGGATGATCAGACTTTCTCGACCGATCTGGTGAACGGCGCCTCGATTCTGGGGGACGGCAAAGTGGTGCTGATCCTGAATCTGCCGGCAGTCGTAGAACACCTGTCCCATGCGCGCTCGCACGAACCCGGGGCCGCCACCTGCGGGCTGTTGCTGAACCACGCGGATCGAGCCCGGCTGGCTGTGGGCGTGGCTGGAGGCCAGGCGTGAGTATGGACGCGAAAAAAGTACGGGTGCTGGTGGTGGATGATTCCGCCCTGATGCGCAAGCTGATCCCGCAAATGCTCGCAGCCGATAATGAGATCGAGGTGGTGGGCACGGCCATCGATGGAACCTTCTGTCTGAAAAAGATCGAAGAGCTGCGCCCCAGCGTGGTCACCCTTGATCTGCAAATGCCGGGCATGAACGGGATCGACACCCTGAAAGAGATTATGCGCCGGTATCCGCTACCGGTCATCGTGGTCAGCTCGCACTCGACCGATGGCGCATTGATTACCTTGAAGGCGCTGGCCTTGGGGGCCTTCGATTTCGTCGCCAAGCCCCAGGATGCTTCGGGGCACATAGCGGACACCGCGACAGAACTGATCGCCAAGATCAAGGCTGCTGCGGCCGGCAAGATGGTCCGTCCCGGCAGCTTGCCGGGCGCGGCGGCGCGTCCGGTAAAGGTCTCCGCCGCAAAATTCGCGCCCCTGCCTACCAAAGTGGTTGCCATCGGAATTTCCACCGGCGGACCGCAGGCGCTCGAGTTCCTGTTGCCACAACTGCCGGGGGACTTTTCGGGAACGATTTTGGTGGTGCAGCACATGCCGGAAAACTTCACGGACATGTTCGCCCGCCGTCTCGACGAGTTGTGCGCGCTGCGGGTAAAGGAAGCGCAATCGGGAGACGGGTTGCTGGCGGGTCGCGTGTTGATCTGTCCGGGCAGCCGGCACATGAAAGTGAAGCGGCTGGCCATGGGAGACGTCGTGGTGCTGAGCGACGAGGGGCGGGTGAATGGCCATCGGCCAAGTGTGGATGTGTTGTTCAACAGCGTGGCTGAGGAATTTAGTTCGCAAGCGGTGGCCGTGCTGATGACCGGGATGGGGGATGATGGCGCTCAGGGTCTGGGTGCGGTAAAGAAAGCCGGCGGCATGACCATCGCGCAGAACGAAGAATCCTGCGTGGTGTATGGCATGCCGAAAGCCGCCATCGAGCGCGGCTATGCCACGAGAGTCGTGGCTTTGGACGTGCTTTCCGCCACTTTACAAGCGCTTTGTGGCCGCGAAGGCCAAGGCGGGAGCGGCGGGGCGGGGAAAGCTCTGCGGGCCGGGCGCTAGAAACGGGCTTTTGGGGCGAAAGTGCGGTGACCAGAGTCATCTGGCCGGCGGGCGACCGCCGTGATGAAATGTCGAGGGAGGATGTGTTATGGAGCAGTTCGCAGCAGTCAAACGCAGCAAGGACGGCCAGCCGGTCCGTTACCTGATCGTGGACGATTCCGTGTTCGCGCGCAAGAATCTGGCCCGCATGGTGGAGAGTTTCGGCGGGCAGGTAGCGGGTGAGGCGGGCGACGGGCTAACCGCGATCAGCGAGTTCGATCGCACGCATCCCGACATCGTGCTGATGGACATCACCATGCCGCAGATGGAGGGCATCGAGGCCGCCGAAAAGATCGTGCAGGCGCACCCGGAAGCCCGCGTGGTCATGGTCTCATCCGTCGGATACCAGGAAAACATTGTGGCCGCTTTGCAGCGCGGGGCGCGGCATTTCGTGCAGAAGCCGGTGAAGCCGGAGGTGCTGTACGAAGTCATCAAGTACGTGCTTGGAGAAGACGGCGCGGTAGCCAACGCCGCCGGCTCGGGGATCTAATCGCATGAAGATGGAGCTAATTCAGCCCTTCATCAATTCGGCTGACGCCGTGTTGTCGCAAGGCCTGCAGGGCACCACGCAGGTGGCCAGTCTTTCGATGGAAGAGGACGGCTACCGCCGCAAGGGGGTCGCCGGCATGGTGGCGCTTTCAGGCGACGTGGAAGGGCGCATCATCCTCGACCTCGATCCGCAAACCGCCTTGCGCGTGGCCAGCCATTATGCGGGCGCCGAGCTACCCGAGTCCGACGAACTCATTCGAGAAACCATCTTTGAGCTGGCGAATCAGGTCGTCGGTAACGCCGTCTCCGCGCTCAACGACCAGGGTTTCCACTTTCGCGTGCACCCGCCGCTGCTGCTCACTTCGAATGAAGGCGACCGGTCCAGCGAAGATGTGGAAGCGCTCATGATCTGCTTTGAAACTTCTCTCGGCAACGTGTTCACGAATGTCGCCCTGCGCTACAACAAGCGCCGAATGGCCGACCACGCGGCCGCGGGACAGTGACGCCAAGGTGCGACTTTCGGGGTTGTGGAAAGCCTTGTGGGCTGTGGACTGCCACTTTCTGAAAAGGCCAGCGATCATGCTATTCCAACCGTTCTCCCCAACAAGGCTGGCCCGCAGTTAAGAAGGTTGCCAACTCGAAGGCTTTGCCCACCACCTTGAATGTTCCGAAGTCCTTACACCAATCTCCCTCCGGGTAGTCGCGAGACACCTGCGCCCATTCGTTGAAGGCCACGAGATCGTCCACGCTGATCTCTCTTGTCCGGACTCGATCAAGGAGTTTTTCCACCTTACTTTTCGAAGCTCGGAGGTTGAGCTTGCCAACGGGCATCTAGGCGCCACAGATGGAAGATGTTATCGCCTTCTTCAGTTCTTTGGCACGACGCTCGCTTTTCGTATCGCGGAGCTCTTCCAGGGCTCGACGCAGCTCCTTGCCTTCGAGCCGCGGCGCCTCTTCGCGCGTATTGGCAATCCTTGACGCCGTCGATTGCTTTCGCTGAGTTCGTTTCGCGACCGCCATATCGCGATTATACCAAGAGCCGAGCGTGAGCTTCCGAAGACCGCGCCGAGTTGTGCTGTCCTTTCAGGACGCTATTGACCCGGTGCCTCCGTGGCTTTCTCCGCGACGCCGCCACACGAAGGTGCGGAGCATCGCAGTTCAGGATCGCAGCGACAGCCATGGGCCAAGATCCTCACCAGAATCGCCTGCAGGATCGGAAAAATTTCCCAACTCGGGATACTTCTTAATCAGCGTGGGCGGTGCCAGCACTCGTTTGCCACTGATCATTGACTTCAACTCCAGCGCATTCACACCGGCTTTGCTCTCGAAGTGATTGTTAGTGATTACGTATGTGGTGTGCGCCCGTTCGGCGACGCTTTCGATTCTTTCTTTCCAGCCCGCGAGTTCGCGCTCGTTGTAGAGATAGTTATAGCGGTCGTTGCGATTGTCGGAATCGAACCACTGTTCGTAGTTACGGCCGTGCAAACGGATATAGCCAATCGCAGAGGTCACGTGTTCGGTGGGCTTGAGCGATCGCCCGAGCAGGGGTTGGTCGATGTTGCAGAAGCCGACATTTTTCTGCGCGAAGGCGGCCAGAGTTTCAGCGTCGTTCCAGCTGGAGTGCCGCACTTCGACCACGCGCGGATATTCGATGAACTGGCGCAGCAGGCGTTCGAGGTATTCCCGGTTGAGAGAAGTATTTTTGAACGATACGGGAAACTGGATGAGCAGCGCGCCCAGCCGCCCTTCGCCAGCAATCGCGTCAAGCCCTTCGCGGGTGCGGGCCTCATCTTCGTCAGTGGGACGGATCGTGGCGGCCGAAGTGGGCTCCATCACGGCGATGGGCGAATGCGTGAAGGCGCGGTAGAGCTTGGCGGTGAAGACAAATCTCGGATTCACTGCAGCAACCTTGCGGCACCAGAGCTTGGCCCACTCCGGCTTCAGCGGTCCGTAAAACGAGGTGTTGATCTCCGTGGTATCGAAGAAGCGCGCCAGATATTCCAGGGGATGCTGCTTGCGGCGCTGCATGCCCGGAGGGTAGAAGATGCCGTCCCAGTCTTTATAAGACCAGCCAGCCGTGCCGATCAGCACCTGATGCGGATGAACTTGGGCCGCAGGCTCCATGGGAAACCGCAGACGGAGAGCGTGGAAAGGTTAGCACAGGGGGGTAAAGTACCGCGGGAACTTTGCGCGCCGTATCTCGTTAAGCTTTGAACGTACGTCATGGCCATCCACCAACTCTCCACCCTGAGCGACAGCATAGCCTCGCCGATCAGAGCTCCGATCCTCTCGCGGTTTGCGGCAAACCAGGCTTCCAGTTCGGATGGGTGGGCACTTTGCATGTGGAACAATCGTAGCCCGCCTTTTCGATCAGAACCTACGGCCCGGAGGTGGGGGTGTGAATACCATTTCCACGGCTTTCCCGTTACACATTCCTAGATAGAAGGAATGCGCGGCACACATCGTCTCACTCCTATGGAGAGTTGAGGACAAGGCGAGGGTTTTGTCGCTCCACTTCTGATCGACTTCCAGAGCGACCGCGTAGGGTAAATATTTCTCGTACACACCGGCGTGGCCGCTCGGAGCATCCTCGCGATCCATTGGCAGACGCTCGACGGATTGCAGGAACAGGCGAAACCCTTCAATTTGGTCGAGCCGTATCCTGCCCACGTCGGTCGGAACCTTGAGTCGCTGGCCGAAGAATAGCGTGACGCCGGTTAAGAACGCGGCCGTTGAGATCGTCGGCCAGCCGAAGTTAGGTGTTAGAACGACGCTGCCCAACGTGATGGCCGCAAGGCAGGGCAGGGATAATCCAACCAACATGACCCCGCGCCATAGGATTGCGCGTTCCAACTTCTCGCAGGCTGCTAGAAAGACGTCACGAAGGCGAAGGACCAAGAAAAGCAGGTAGAATGCCCCCGGGGCCATCACCGACAGCCCAAGAATCAGGGCCATCCATTCGTCCTTTCTGGACGGTTGTGCCACAAGACAAAGCGCGATCAATGAAAATACAACTCCACCGACAATGTAGGCATGGTTTTCGACAAACAGAGCGCCAACAGCGGCTCGATGGAGCGAGTCCGCCATTTCGCCGACAACTGCCGCCGTTCGGTCGTCGAGCATGCTGATGGGCATTCCCCTTCGCTTGCTACCCGCCAGCACTCGTTTAAGTAAAAGCCGTTCCTCCTCCGGTAGCGGGAGAGGAAGCTGCGCGTTCCCTGTCGGCCGCAGTACACCAGTCCCCTCTTCCGTTTCAATCGTCGCCAGATTCTTAGAAACCAAACTTAGAACACTCGCCCAAAAAGTACGATCGTCGAAGCACTCCTTCCACGTGTAGCGAACCATTGCAGGGGAGAGGCCCGTGGGCGGCTCGTATTGAGGAACTATGCTCCGCCGTTTTTGTTTACCACTAACGATGATCCAGGCGAAGAAGTAGTAGGCACACACTGCCACGACGGCGGCGACCGAAATTGCTTTCGCGGGCGACATTCTTCGCAACCCTACTCGAAGACGGGCGTGGCTGCAAATAGTTTATTGGGTATGTTCCCATCACACACGGTTTCCCCCTCAGTCCATCGAGAGGTAGGTATAGAGGCGAAGCCATCGACAATAATTATGCTTTACGTAACGCATAATGAAGATATAAGATTGAACTGTGATTCTCGGTTACCGCGATCAGCGGACCAGGGATTTTGCGCTTGGCAAACGGGTGAAGGCATTCTCCGGCATCGAGCGAGCCGCCCGTCTGAAGCTGGATCGCCTGGAGGCGGCTGCCAGGCTTGGCGATGTCGCCGCCCTGCCCGGTAACCGTTTCGAGATGTTGAAGGGACACCGAAAAGGACAGTACAGCATCCGCATCAACGATCAATGGCGGATTTGCTTCGACTGGAGGAACGGCGCCTCGGGTCCCTCGCGCGTAGAAATTGTTGATTATCATTAGGAGAAGACCATGCCTGCGACAGTAATCCATCCCGGGGAACATTTGGCGGAAGAGCTCAAGGAGTTAGAAATGAGCGCCGCTGAGCTCGCGCGGCGGCTTAAGGTTCCAACGAACCGAGTCACTGAGATTCTTAATGGACGCCGCGGTATCACCGGCGACACGGCGTTGCGCCTGGCCCATTTCTTTGGCACCACGGCGGAATTCTGGCTCAATCTGCAGAGTCTGTACGAAATCCGGCTCGCCCGGCAAAAGTGCGGGAGGTCGATCAAAGGATTGCCCACGCTCAAGCGGCTCGAACACGTTCGCGCTTAGGCGCGGGGCGAGCTAACCTCAGAGGCTAAAGCCAGAATCGTTTGCGTGATGGTAGCGGCACGAGTGGAACTCGTGCCCTTCCCGATCCTGTATCCAGTCTTTTGTTCAGTTCTTGTATCCAGCCTTTGATTCACTCCAGCGACAGCACCACCCAATACACGCCCGTGGGATAGGTTTCCGTGCGGGCGTAGCATGCGCCGATCGAGAAGTTGCGCGGATTTCGGCTGCCGAGTATCCGGCCGACCTCTGCGGGCAGCGTCTCGGGATACAGGCTGGTATAGGTAAGGACGGTGAAGCGTTGCGCGAGCTGGTGAACGAGGGAGGTGCTGAGCTTGTCGGCTTGCGCCATGGAGCAGGCCGCATCGTCGGCCAGGGGCAGATCATGACTGAGGAAATCATGGCGCGCGAGCTCCGGCTGGTTGGCTTGATGCCGGGCTTGCGCTACAGCGGCCGCGATGCGTTCCTTGACTTCGGCTGCGGAATGATTGGGGAGGGCATGGCCGAAGTCCTGCACAATGTACAACCGGTCTCCGCTGCGGACCACACCCAACCCGACCACGTTGTAGGCCGGGTTGAGCAGGTTCGCCCGATGGGGAGGGGAAAGCATGAGATGTTGATGTCCGTGTTCGGCGTCGAAATCGAGCGCGACGTTCTCGCCTTCCTGATCGAGTAGAAGGTGAGTCGCGCTTCCTAGACGTTGTGGCAGGGAGGGCTCGCCGGCGAACTGGTGCGAGAGTTGGCGTGCCGTTAACATCTCTTCCGCATGGGCGCGAGCCGCCTGAGAAAGGCCGGCATCGAACGCGAGTGGGGGTGCTCCCGCCTGCGCTCTCGCCTGATTTGCCAAGGCGAGCAGCACCTGTTCATCTGCGGCATCGTAATCGTTGAAAGGGATGTCGGCAGCGTTGGCCGCGGCAGGCTTCAAGGTCGAGTGCGAGGCCGCGCCATGGTCATTTCCCCCGGATGCAGAGGAAGAGGCCAGGGCGCGATGCGATGGTGGCATGGCGGCGGCGCAAAGCAGCAACGCAAGCGCCATCACGGCTGTTCTGTCGATCGATTGAAGAGCTTTTGGCATCGCTTGTGCCTACTCACTCGACCCTGGGAGGAGGGATGCGAAATGCAGGCTCAAACTTGCTGCTGGTGCTACGCTAGAAGCCGTAATCCAGTGTGAGAAGTTACCTTCGCTATGGGACCAGGTGTCATAGGGTTCATCGGCCTATTGTTCGGAAGCTTGATTGCATGGCTTGCGCTGCGGTCGCGAAGCGCTGCGCTCGCCGCCCGTTTATCTTTCCTGGAAAAGGAGTTAGCGGCCGAAAAGGCTGATCTGGCGCGGCTTGAACAGGCCTCGACGGAACTGGTGGCGGCCAAGGCGAGGCTCGAGTCTGCTCTGGAATCGGAACGGAAGACCAGCAACGAAAAGATCGACCTGGTCACTCGCGCCAGCGAGGAATTACGCAACGCCTTCAAGGCCATGGCCTCCGATGCTTTGAAAAGCAATAATTCGTCGTTTCTGGTACTGGCCACAGAGAGGCTGGAGCGTTTTCAGACCGAAGCCCGCGGCGATCTCGAGAACCGGCAGAAGGCGGTGGCCGACATGGTTGCGCCAGTGCGCGATTCTCTGAGTAAGGTGGACGCGCAGATTCAGCAGATGGAGGTCGCGCGCGGTGATGCTTATGGCGAACTGCGCGCCCAGGTGCAGTCGCTGATCACGACGCAGAAAGAATTGCAGTCGGAGACCGGCAATCTGGTGCGGGCGCTGCGCACTCCGAATGTGCGTGGACGCTGGGGCGAGATTCAGTTGCGGCGCGTGGTCGAGATCGCCGGCATGCTTTCCTATTGCGATTTCAGCGAGCAGGAAACTGTGACCACTGACACGGGAAGGCTGCGTCCCGATCTCGTGGTGAACTTGCCCGGCGGCAAACATGTGGTGGTCGATGCAAAAACGCCGCTGCAAGCCTTTCTTGACGCCTTCGAGACCAACGACGAAGAAACCCGGCGCGCGTGCCTGGCAAATCATGCGCGCCAGGTGCGCGACCACATGAACACGCTGAGTGGAAAGAAATACTGGGAGCAGTTTGAGGCCACGCCGGAATTTGTTGTGATGTTTCTCCCCGGCGAAACCTTTTTCAGCGCGGCGCTGGAACAGGATTCCGGCCTGATCGAGCACGGAGTGCTGAACCGCGTGATCCCCGCATCGCCGACCACGCTGATCGCGCTGCTGAAAGCCGTGGCCTATGGGTGGAATCAGGAAAAGCTGGCGCGCAACGCTCAGCAAATCAGCGAACTCGGCAAGGAGCTGCACGACCGGCTGCGCAACCTCGCGGGGCATATTACTTCGGTTGGCACGGGCCTCGACCGCGCGGTTGAGTCTTACAACAAGGCGGTGGGCTCGCTCGAAAGCCGGGTGCTGGTTTCGGCTCGCAAGTTTGCCGAACTGGGCGCGTCGGTGGCCGAGGATATTCCTCCACTCGAACCCATCGAGACTACCGCGCGGGCGCTCTCCTTCGAGTGGGACGAAGACGAAGTCTCGCCGGAAAACACAATCACCAACGAGCGCAAAGCCGGCTAGAGTCGATCGCTGGCCGGTTTCTCTCTGACTTCGATTTAGCTTTCCAGTCGACACTGCCAAAGTCGAGGTCCTAAGACGGCCAAGCTGCGGGCTGGACTAACTCTGACCCAAGATTGAGCCGAATCACGTTCAACAGTTCTTCGTTGTCGGCGGGCTTCTGGAAAAATGCGACTGCCCCAGCCCGCAATGCGCGTTGTTCGTTCATTTGAGGATCGCGCGCGCTCAACACGATGACGGGAACCCCCGACAGAGCATCGCTATTCCGCAACCGCTCGAGAACCACGAAACCATCCCCGACGGGGAGTCCCAGATCCAGGACGATCAGGGCTGGACGCTCCTTTTGGGCGGTAGCGATGGCCGAATAACCATCGGTGGCGGTGGTGACCTCGAAGTTGTTGGCCCGCAGACGTAGGCGCAAGGCGCGGACCAGGTCCGGATCATCGTCGACTACCAGAATTTTCGCTTTCGACATAGCAGTTTCTCCTTGGTTAGTGATTTGTTTGTGGTTCATTTAATTGCGGAGGTGATTGCGCCTTCCTGCCCCCGAATGTTTTCGCTCCATGCTGGTCAGGATCATTCCGGTTACGCGGTTGGCGAGATCCTGCACTTTTTGCTCGAGATTTTGTTGCGTCAGGTTTTGCTGCGTCAGACCTTGCTCCGCGTCCGGAGTGGGTGGAAGCTCAATCTGGGCGGCCATGACAGTAAGGGAGCACCTGGTTTTAAGATCGGGAATCCGCTCCAACTGCTCGCGAATGCGGGTGATCATAATTCCGGACTGCTCGAGGCTGGTGGAGGCCACAACAAAAAAAGTCTCCGACGTACCGGATGTTCCCATGGGGGGCAGGACCAGGTCTTTATCGAGATAGACACAACGCCGCAGGATTTCTAAACCCTGTTGCGAGGTTTCCTTCCAATTGCCGCGCGGGGGGCTGGCGAGCGACTTGAGTTCGACGCGAACCAGGACAAAATCCGAACGCATTTGCTCCTGGTGGATGACGACGGGGGTGAGCAGCTTGGCGAGGGAGTAAGTCGGCAGAGTAAAGGTAAAGGTGCTGCCTTGCCCGGGTTCGCTCGAAACCCAGATTCGTCCTTCATGAAGGCGGACAATTTCCCGGCAGATGTACAGACCCAGTCCCAGTCCGGAGCGATTGTTATCGATCGAATCGGGGTCCTGATAAAGGCGTTCGAAGATCAGTGCCCTGGCTTCCGCATTGATGCCGCGGCCGGTATCGCTGACCGAGATGTAGACCAAACCCGGGTCGGCCTCCACCACGCAGACCTGCAGCATGACGGAGCCATCCGGAGGAGTGAATTTTATGGCATTGTCGACCAGGTTGATCATCACCTCGAGTACGCGGTCGGGATCGGCGAGTACGAGCGGCAGCCTCTGATCGAGTCCGATTTCCAGTCCAATTTTTTTCTCGTTGGCGGCGGGCCGCATCATCGCAATGACCTGCTGCGCAATTTCGCCGAGCGAGATGCAGCGGCGCTCGATGCGCAGTTTGCCGCCTTCCGCGCGAGTGGCTTCGAGCAAATCGCGGATCATGGCATGCAACTGATTCACGCTCTTCAGGACGGTCTTTAAATGGTCCGACTGATCGGGCGCGAGCGGACCCGCCAACCCATCAAGAAGCAGGGTCACGTACTGATGAATGCAGGTGAGCGGCGTGCGCAGTTCATGCGAAACGTGTGACAGGAAGCGGTTCTTGAACTCCAGTTCCTTCTTCTGCGCGATGTCGAGGGCCCGCAATAAGGCTTGCCGTTCCACGGCGTAGCGGATGGCGCGCTCCAGATGTTTGCTTGAGAGGTTGGTCTTTACCAGGTAGTCCTGCACGCCATTGTGCACCGCCTTCATCGCCAGGACCTCATCATCCTGACCTGAGAGCACGACGACGGGCACGTTCGGAGCATGTTCGATGAGGCGGCGAAAGGTTTCCGCGCCATGACTGTCGGGCAAGTTCAGGTCCAACAGCACGACGGACGGGGTTTCGGCTTTGAGGCAGGCCAGGCCATCTTCAAGCCGGCTGACGCAATTCACTTTCACCGAAGATTGCCCTTCCACCAGGCGCAGCCGGACCAGGTCCGCGTCTCCCGGGTTGTCTTCAATCAGCAAAATACTAGTCAAAGCTTGATCCATCACTTGATCCATCATTCTCCTCGTGGTGGCAGATTTACGAAGCCGAACCAGAATTCTTCAATCGCCTGGATGGCCAAAAAAAAATCTTTCAGATTTCCCGGCTTGCTGACGTAGCAGTTCGCGCCCAATTCATAACTGCGGAGAATATCCTTGCGCAGTTGCGAGGTGCTGAAGATCACGACCGGGATGCGGCACAGAGCCGGAGCTGCCTTAATGGCGGCCAATACAGCCTGGCCGTCCCTCCGGGGCAGGTTGAGGTCCAGGATGATCAGGTCGGGGCGAAGCGCGTTGATGTATTTTTTCCGGCGATCGAGGAACGTCAGCGCTTCCTCGCCGTCTTCCACGCTGTTGATCTGGGGGTGATGCGCGCTTCCTGCCAGCGCCTCGCGCACCAGGCCCACGTCGGCCGGGCTGTCATCCACGATCAGAAGCTCAGGCACGGATTTCATGGTTTCACCCCTGACTTGTCGTCCGGAGCCGGAGCGGGCAGAGTGAACTTGAAGGTGGAACCGGAGCCGGGCTGTGACTCGATCCAGATCTTCCCGCCGTAGCGTTCGATAATCTTCTTGCAGATAGCCAGACCGATGCCGTTTCCCGCATATTCAGCGCGAGTGTGAAGGCGCTGAAAGATGACGAAGATGTTTTCCGCATTCTCCGGTGCGACACCGATTCCGTTATCGCTTACCTCGAATAACCACTGCTGATTCGCTTTTTCAGCTCGCACAGAAATCACCGGCGGCTCTTTCCCTCGGAACTTGACGGCATTGGCGATGAGATTCTGGAAAATCTGTGTGACTTGCGTGCGATCTACCCAGACGGTCGGGAGCGCAGCATGATTCACCACGGCACCGCTTTCCTGAATGGCAGTCGCCAGGCTCTGCAGTATCTCGTCGACGACGGCGTTGCAGTCGACGCTGACACATTTGAAGCCGTTCCGGCCCACGCGCGAAAACGACAGCAGATCCTGAATCAGCACCTGCATGCGCATGGCTCCCTCGGTGGCATAGCCGAGGAACTTATCGGCATTCTCGTCGAGTTTGCCGCGATAGCGTTCGGAAAGAAGCTGGGTGTAAGCCACAACCATGCGCAGCGGCTCTTGCAGGTCATGCGAGGCGACGTAGGCAAACTGCTCAAGATCGGCGTTGGAGCGGGCTAATTCATCCACCTTGCGGGCCAGGTCTTTTTCCACCTGGTGGCGCAGGGTTCGCTCCTGTTTCTCCGACAGAGCGCGGCGGATAGCCCCGGGCAGGCGTGCCAGTCCATCTTTGAGGACATAATCCGTGGCTCCCTGCTTGATGCACTGCACCGCCGCCACGTCGCCCAGCGCGCCCGTCACCATGACGACGGGGATATCGAGATCTGAGCGGCGCAGGATTTCGAGTGCCTCCACGCCTGTCCACTCGCCCAGGTTGTAGTCCGCTAGAATGATGTCGGGAAGGGTTTCCTTCAATCGCTGCCGGAACTGAGCGGCGGTCTGCACCACGGTGGTGGAGAGGTCGAATCCTTCCCGGCTCAGCCCGTGCAACATGAGTGTGGCATCGTTGGCGTTGTCTTCCACCACCAGCACCTGCAATTTGGTGTTGGGCCGCGGGTTATCCTGGCTTTCGGGGATCCGGGTTGCCGAGGTCTGGGAAGCGAGTCCGGTGCCTGCACTGCTCATTGCCCCTCTTTAACAGCGGCGATTGCGCCATTGGTTACCGGAGGCTGATTCGTAAGCAGCCAGTACAGCCCCGCAAGCTTCACCATCTTCCGGAAATCATCGAAAGCGACCGGTTTTTGCAAATAGCTGTTTACCCCCAAGTTGTAGCCGCTCACCCGGTCACGTTCTTCGCGCGAGGATGTCAAAAGGACGACGGGTATGATTCTGGTTCGAGGATCGCCTTTGACCTGCTCGAGGACTTGCATGCCATCGACCTTGGGCAGCTTCAAGTCGAGCAGAACAAGCTTCGGCGGATGGTCAAACGAACGATTGGCATGAGGTCCGGTGCAGAACAAGAAATCCAAGGCTTCCTCCCCGTCGTGGG
>Ga0074045_10001457_pt1 | contig 22729 bp, 19 predicted proteins | sample BogForMeECP23OM2_FD_94442 | JGI IMG/M metagenome (GOLD analysis project Ga0074045, IMG submission 94442) | Bog forest soil microbial communities from Calvert Island, British Columbia, Canada - Bog Forest MetaG ECP23OM2 | ecosystem: Environmental > Terrestrial > Soil > Wetlands ... | reverse complement strand
GTTGTTATCCGGTTGACATGACGATAAGTTTCAATGGTCACAGGCAAATATTGATAAAAATAACTTGCGTATAGTTAAGGCAATTCTTCTGATTGAGGGATGTTTTTCATAAATTCGATCCATATCGGTAGCGCGGCCCTCGCGCCAGCTTCTTTGGGCCCTATTGATGTGTGGTTATCCCTGCCAACCCATACCCCAACGACTAATCTTTCATCAAAGCCTATAAACCAGGCATCAGAAAAATTATTTGTTGTACCTGTCTTTCCATATACCGTTCTCCTCAATTCCTTTGCTTTTTGTGCTGTTCCGCTCTCGACGACAGCCCTAAGTAACTCTCTTATCTCATTCACAGTCTCTGAAGAGAGCACTTCCTCAGAGGAGGGTGTAGTCTCTTTCTGAGGCACTCCATCCCTGCTGAGAATTTTTTCATAGGAGATAAATTCGAATTTTCTTCCCGTGGCAAAAACGGTATACGCACCAGTGAGTTCAACCAATGTGACGTCTGATGCGCCAAGAGCGAGGGGAAGGTATGGCTCAAGAGGGCTCTTTATTCCGCATTTTTTCGCAAGCTCAATAATGTCGTCAAGACCAATTCGATGGGCAAGGCGAACGGTGGCAGCGTTTAATGAAAGAGCGAGAGCGGTCCTTAGTGTGACATAGCCATGATATTCATTGTTGTAGTTTTTTGGAGACCAATAACGATTTGGTCCTGCGCCGGCAAAAGAAAGGGGGCTATCAAGTAGTTTATCCTCAACAGACATGCCGGCTTGGAGGGCAGCTGTGTATACAAAGGGTTTAAATGCTGAACCGGGCTGTCGCAAGGCCATTGTTGCCCGATTAAATTGTGATTCCCAGAAGTCAGTACCGCCGACCATAGCCTTGATATGTCCTGTTTTTAGATCAATTGCAAGTAATGCTGCCTGAACGCCGGCAGGAACCCGCTTTTCTATTGACGCGATCCCTTTTTTAACGGCCTGCTCAGCAGCCTTCTGCATGTTGGAATCAATGGTGGAATATATCCTGAGACCGGAGGTATAGATCTCTTCCCCGTAGGCTGCCTCGAGCTGATGTTTAAGGATCTCAACGAAATAAGGTGCCGCGTATTTTCTGTAGAAAGGTTTAACCGGTAGCGCCTCAGTCGTTGCCTTGTCATAATCTTGTTTCGATATAAACTTATTTTCAAGCATTCTTCTGAGGACCAGGTCTCTCCGTGCGCGTGCCTTATCAGGGTTTTTAAATGGTGAATACAAAGAGGGAGCCTTTTGAAGGGCTGCAAGCATAGCTGCCTCTGAGAGCGACAAATCTGTTATCGACTTTCCAAAATAAGTCTGAGCGGCGGCCTCAATTCCATATGAGCGGGTCCCGAAATATGCTTGGTTCATATACATGCCGAGTATTTCATCTTTCGTATATCGCTTTTCTATCTGGGCCGAGATAATGGCCTCCTTAATTTTTCTCGAAAAGCTCTTTTCCGGCTTGAGAAACAGCATCTTCGTGAGCTGCTGAGTAATGGTACTTCCCCCTTCAACTATACCCTGAGCCTTAATATCTACATAGAGAGCGCGCAGGATTCCTATAAAGTCGACCCCTGGATGTGAATAGAACCGTTGATCCTCGATAGCGATAAATGCTCTCTTTATCCGGTCAGGTATCATGTAATAGGGAATAAAGTTTCTCCTCTCCAGATAAAGTTCTGCTAAAACCTTTCCATCGGAGGAATAGACGAAGGAGGATTCTAGGGGAGCATAGCTCTCGAGGGTCTTGATCTCAGGCAGACCGGAAAGGATCCAATAGAGAAATCCGCCGATGGCACCAATCATTATTGCGAGAAGGGATAGTGTGAGAAAACGTGACCATTTTGCTAAAAACATAAAATATTATAACAAAAATTCGGTGTATGACATAAAGAACAAGTGACAGATCTTCTGAAAGTTAATGTGATATAGTATCTTTATGATTCCTGATTTTTCGACAATCCCAACCAGGCCAGGGGTATATTTGCTGAAAGGATCGAAGGAGCAGGTCCTTTATGTTGGTAAGGCTAAAAATCTGAGGAGCCGCCTGAGGACATACTTTCAGGGCGGCAACAATCTGGACCTTCGAAAGGCCGCAATGGTCAGTCTGGTCAGGGACTACTCCTATATCGTCACTGATAATGAACTTGAGGCGCTGATTTTAGAGGCAACTTTCATAAAACAACATAAACCAAAGTTTAACATCGTTCTCAGGGATGATAAGAATTATCCTTACATAAAACTTAGCACAGCAGAGGAATGGCCGCGGTTGGAGGTTGTGCGGAAAATTAAAAGGGATGGCAACCTCTACTTTGGCCCTTATGTCCCTGCACAGGGAATGTGGGAAGCCCTTGCCTTTATAAGGAGAAATTTCTTGATAAGGACATGCGGCTATTTGCTGGACAAACCCATGCGAGCATGTATCCAAGACCAGATGAAGAGGTGTAGCGCGCCATGCGCCGGCGCTATTACAAAAGAAGCTTATTTGAAGATAGTGGAAGACGTTAGGCTTTTTCTTATCGGTGATAAAAAGGGTCTCATTGAGAGACTCGAGGAGAAGATGAATCTCCTGGCGGATGAGATGCGATTTGAAGAGGCAGCTAACGTGCGTAACAGGATATTTAAGCTCAGGCAAGCTTTTCAGTCCCAGAAGGTTGTATCTCCAGAGCTTGGGGATATAGACGTTTTGGGCTTTTATCGTCAAGCGACGGGAACAGAGAGTGATGTGGCTATACATATTTTATTCCTCAGAAATGGCGTCCTCATGGGAGCAAAGGATTTTTTCATAGAGAAGGTTTTAGTTTTTGAGGATTCAGAGATAATGCACAGCGTTATCGAACTTTTCTATTCAAAGGAGATACTCCCTCCCGCCACGATTTTGACGAATGTGTTACCAACAGACCTGGAGTCGCTCCTCACGTTGCTCAGGAGAAAGAGAGGGGAGGATATTGTGATCGAAGTCCCTGGTGAAGGCAAAAAGCTTGACCTACTGACAATGGCAAACAAGAATGCCTTGATTGGATTTCTAGCGAGAAGAAAAAGTTCTGAAGAAGTTCTCATGGCGGTCAAGGAAAAACTGAAATTGCAGAATATCCCATTATCTTTTGGCGCTTTTGATGTTTCTGCCATTCAAGGAAGTGAAGCTGTGGGAGCATTTGTTTACTGGGAGGGAGGCGACTTTAAGAAGGACATCTATAGACGGCTGAAAATAAAAAATGTTACCGGCATCGATGACTATGCCATGATGAAAGAAATTATAGAAAGGACATTGACAGGCCTTGAGGGACTTCCAGTAAACCTTATTGTAATTGATGGGGGGAAGGGTCAGCTTGAAATAGCGCGAAAAGTTGTGGAGCAGCTAGGCATAAAATCGGAACTTGTCGGTATCGCAAAAAGACCAGACAGGGCTTTTTTATGTAGTAATGAGGTTGTAGCTTTGAATGACAGGTCTCGGGCCTCATTGCTTCTTAAGCAGATTAGGGACGAGGCGCATCGTTTTGCAATCAGCTTCCATCGGAAATTGAGGGACAAGCGGTTGATGGAATCCCCACTTGAAAAGATTCGGGGCATCGGGAAAAAGAGGAGACTGGAATTATTAAGATCTTTTGGAAGTATCGACGGAATTCAAAAGGCAACTGTTCAAGAGATTGCTCAAATAAAGGGGTTTAACATCAAAACTGCTGAAAGGATTCTTGAAGGGATTAAAAGCATATGACCGGTGCATATGCTCTACTTCACCAAGAAATGAGTAACAGGATGCGCCTAAAAGAGACACTGGCAACACACGATGCGCAATCTCCTCTCAATTAATGGAAGTGTAAAGACAAGTAATACTTTAAAAGGGAAGAGTTATTTTATATCAACTCCCCTTTGATCTATTAGTAGAGAACAAAAAATCAGGTATGCAATACACTTGATATAATTGGTTATAATGGCATTAGATGGACTGAAGAAAATAAATTAATTTAAAATTGAATGAAACCCGCGCCAAGGAGTTCGGCTGTCAGAGTATCGTCTTTGAGCATCTGGACAATCTCAGGGTGCCGAAGAACTTCTATGGGGCAGCACGCCTCAGGAGAAAGGTTCATTACTGGCTTCAGGGCAGAATTCAGCACTACACCAGCTACAAGGCCTGTAACGAGGCAATACGCTTCAGTAGGGTACTTTTCAAGGGGTCTTCTGATGAGGCCTTTGAGGGCAGCGGTAGGGTGCGGAGGGTGGCGAAAAGACAGATAGCGTTATTTAGAAATGAGAAGTGGTACAACTGCGATTTGTTGGTATCCGACAAGATTGGAGCACTTTACTAGATCGGTGAGATTATTAATTACGTAAAAAGTCTTACGGGAAACAGAGCGGTTGCCGGGCACGACCAAATGCCTGACCCGGTTGCTCCCCCGTGGAGCGCTGGACTTGAGCCATATTCATGTTAAGGTTCAACGCTTTCACGGGAAGCCCCCACGATAGCTGATGCTTAGGGATCGAAGGATGTTACTGGGTCGAGTAACCTCTCCTGCGTTACTCTCTCATCTCTCGGGGTATCATTTTGAGTTTTACCTCAACGTAGGTATTGCTTGGAGGAGGCATGGGAATAAGTCTGTTGAGGTCTCAAATTCAGGAAATTTTATTATCTGCAGGGATTACCATCAACGGAACTCATCCGTGGGATATTCAGATCATAAATGAGGAGTTTTATCAGAGAGTGATGACTCAGGGAAGTTTAGGGCTTGGGGAATCATATATGGATGGATGGTGGGAATGCGAGAATCTGGATGATTTTTTCTTTCGGCTTATGCCGTCTCAGCCAGAGGATAAGATTAAGAAGAATTGGAAGCTATACCTTCAAGTCATGCGGGCTAGGCTTTTTAATGTGGGCTGTAAAGCTAAGGCATTTCAGATAGCAGAGAAACATTATGACCTTGGGAACGAACTTTATAAGAAGATGCTAGACAAAAGAATGGTTTACAGCTGTGCCTATTGGAAGAATACGAGCAACCTGGATGATGCTCAGGAAGCCAAGCTAGACCTGACCTGCAGGAAGTTAGGCCTGCGTCCAGGCGATAAGATTCTGGATATCGGATGCGGATGGGGGAGTTTTGCAAAGTATGCAGCAGAGAAATATAAGGTGCGCGTTGTTGGGATTACAGTGTCTGATGAACAGGTGAAGCTGGCAAAAGACGTATGCAAAGGTCTCCCTGTTGAAATCAGACTGCAGGATTACAGGGAGCTCAAGGAAACCTTCGATCATATAGTTTCAATAGGCATGTTTGAGCATGTGGGGGTTAAGAATTACAGAACCTATATGGAGACTGTATCGAACTGCTTAAGGGATAATGGACTGTTCTTATTACACACGATTGGGGATTGTTTCTCAAAAATGACTGGGGATCCATGGTTCGATAAATATATCTTTCCTAATTCTCTAATTCCATCAATGCAGCAAATAAGCGAATCGGCAGAAAAATCGTTTGTTGTGGAAGACTGGCACAATTTCGGTTATTATTATTATGCGACCCTTTCCTCGTGGTTTGAGAATTTCCAAAGGAATTGGAGTACACTAAAAGCGATTTATGACGACAGATTTTATCGTATGTGGAAATACTACCTCCTATGTTCCGCGGGCACTTTCCGTTCCCGCTGTCTCCAGGTCTGGCAGATTATCTTTTCAAAGAAGGGGGTTCCAGGAGGGTACCACCCGATTCGATGAATGTTGCGTTGGGCGTGAAAAAAACAGCGAAGGATCGTCTATTCATCCATCATGCGAACACAAAAACAATACAGTGACTTTGCAGAGTTTAGTGGATGACGAAAAACAATCATGCTAACTTAACTATACCAATGTCATTACTGAAGCGGTGATGCGATAGGTCAAGCGGCATCACAGTGCCGGGCATCTGAAAGTGTGCGCGGGTTGGCTCGCTTGAGCAGCTTGAGCTTTGAACAATGCTGGCGGTGTTTGAGGGGGCATGACATGTTGGGAAGCGCCGCCAGTTACAAGTTCTGTGACTGGATGTCATGATCACGAAAGGTAAAGTTCCGAAGGGATGCGACCAAACAAGTCCCTCAGGCAGTGGCGAGGCAGACGTTCCCGGACAAGCATTGGCCGATTTGGAGAGTACCAGGCGGGTAATTGCCACTGAGGACTTGACGATGCAACGCATATTGATAATCAGCAGCAGGAGGGTATAAATACAACGAAAGGGGAGGCGCATTTCTCTGGGCAATTAATTGCCGTGCATCCTGCGCCAATTAGCGTGAATATTTATATTTCCGGTTCACTTGCATACGACAGAATAATGGATTTTCCAGGGAAATTCTCCGACCACATTTTTCCTGATAAGATACATATTTTGAATGTGTGTTTCACTGTCAGCGGAATGGTGGAAAAATTTGGTGGTACTGCGGGGAATATCGCCTATTCGCTAAGCCTTTTTAATGAGAAGCCTATAATTCTGGCAACCATAGGGAAAGACTATCAGGAGTATTTTGCCTGGCTAGAAAAAAACAATCTACCTGCTGAGGGGATAAAGATAATCGATGGAGAATTTACCGCCGGCGCATACATTACAACTGATAAGTCAGATAACCAGATAACGGGATTTAATCCTGGGGCAATGAAATACCCTTCGGAATATGAATTTACGTATGCAGAACCCGAAAATTCAATTGCGTTAATTGCCGCTGGGAATCTTCAGGATATGGCTGAATATGCCCGGAGCTATAAGAGCAAAGGCATAAATTATATTTGTGATCCAGGTCAGTCTCTTACCAGCTGGCAGGGGACCTCTCTTTTAGAATTTATGAGGGGTTCAATGGCGTTAATCTCGAATGATTACGAGCTCGGGATGATCATTAAAATGACAGGGCTGAACAAAAGTGGACTATTGGGCCTCTCAAAGACCATTATCACAACCTTTGGAGAGAAAGGCTCGCATATCAGCACATCCGACTATGATATCTCTGTGCCAGCTGCAAAGGTCCATGACGTAGTGGATCCCACTGGAGCGGGGGATGCTTATAGGGCAGCCCTGATAAAAGGACTCATTATGGGTAAGGACATTGAAACTGCAGCAAAAATGGGGGCTGTTGCAGCTTCCTTTGCCATAGAGAAATATGGAACACAGGAGCATTACTTCACTTATGAGGAGTTTGTTGAAAGATACAACAGCAACTTCGGAGAGCTCAGGTAAATTGAAGTCCGTTATGTTAGGAGGCCACTAAGCCCGTGATTAATATGCACGCAATAAGGGCGTATCTCCAGAGAGAATTCCGAGGCGTGAGCCACGTGGGTATCAAGAAACTTGGATCTGGTGTCCAAGGTTCGGGCTTTCTCATAGAACTCGAAACGCCTGATAGAAAGAGATCGTTTGTTGTGAAGGCACTAGCTGGAGAGGGGCTGGGGCATGACTACCCGTCGGATAGGGCAGCGGTCTTCCTTTTAGATTTTGATGAATACAATAATCTTCCTAAGCATGTCAGAGCAATCGATGTGTTGGCTGAGAACGAAGACGGCTCACTAAAATCCGTGGGCAAGGGAAAGGAATATTATTTACTGATGGAAAAAGCCGAAGGAAGAGACTATTTTAATGATTTGAAGGCTTATGCCCGGAAAAATAAATTGGAAGAATCCGACCGCCAAAGAATCAAGGGGATGGCAACATACCTCGCAGCTATCCATGCCGTCAAGAAAGAATCCCGATCTCTATATCTCAGAAAGATACGGGATATCATAGGGCATGGAGAGTGTTTGATGGGCGTACTTGACACCTATCCTGAAGGGGGGATACTGAGTTATTCAGACATGGCTGAAATAGAGAAGCTGTGCATCGACTGGAGGGCAAGGTTAAAAACAAAGACTGAGCGCCTCTCGCAAATTCATGGAGATTTCCATCCAGGCAATATATGGTTCAAAAACAGTCAGGACTTTATTCTTCTTGACAGAAGCCGTGGGCCTTGGGGTGAACCAGCTGATGATCTGACAGCCCTTGCCATCAATTACATCTTCTTTTCTGTTAGGTATCACGGTGAAGTCAAAGGAGCATATCTTGAGGGCTTGACGAATTTTTTTGAAGAATATATTAATGCGTCAGGTGATGAACAGGTACTCGCCGTCCTTGCGCCATTTTTTGCCTTTAGAGGAGTGGTTGTTGCCAATCCGTTATTTTATCCTGATGATACAGCTGATACCCGCATGAAGATAGTTAGGTTTGTAAGAAATATACTTTCAGCGAACAAATTTGAGATCGAGAGGGTGAATGAGTATTTAAGGGCTTCCCGCTGAATGGGACAAGCGTATACAGCTTGTAAAAGAAGCCGGGGATACCACTAAGACTTCCCAGGAGGAAATTTTATATAACCTTCCCAGATCAAGAATAACTCCTTTGTGGCGATGAGGTCGCCAGCACAATAGCGGGCGATATCAAGATACCTGCCTGATCGAAAGATGTCTTTTACCTCATGACCCGTAATCCCCTCAGACTTGGGGCTTTTGATGTTAAAGGTCTTGCACCACATATCGAGGCTAAAGCGCCTTTTTAGAGTGCCATAGAATGTCAACTGGTCAAGGAGATCTATATGAGACCCACTATATCTGTTAGGCATCAGATCCTTAGATGGTCGTATTTTGTTGACGGCGGAACGTATCATAATAAACGGACAATCAAAGCCCCTACCGTTAAATGTAACAAACTGCGCGTAGGGTTTTATAGAGGTCCAAAAATTTTCGAGGATCTCTCTCTCTGTTCCACTCTCAAATCTGATGCCCCCCTCCTCAAATGGCGCCAGGGGTTCCCCGTGTGCCTGAAAATATACTACACCTTTATGGGAGTCAGGGTTTAACATCCCTATGGCCACAATTTCCGCGGTGAGCGGATAAAATGAAAGGCTTTCCTTTACTCTTAACGTATCTTCTTCAGATCCAGCCCATTTCAAGAGATAGTCTTGTGTAGAGGGATCAAGCGAATCAAAATCCGCCCCGACAGTCTCAATGTCAACTATAATGCGACCCATCTTTATATCCAGCTGCTAATTCTTAGGTAGAATCAGTAGTAACCTGCGAACGCATAGGCCTTGACGGGACTATGCGGCTTTTTTTGTCATCCCCTCAAAGACCTTCCAAGTCTTTAAGGTATCAATTGCTCTTTGCAGCTGAAGATCGTCCTTCTCATCGACCTCAATTGGCTCTTTCTCTTCTTCTCTTTTTTCCTCTAGTTGTTGATCGTTCTTAAGATGTCTTTCGAGGTCTTTTTCTCTCAAGACCGGGAATTCGTTTCCATTTTTTGCCTCGAGCTTAACTAATATATCAGGGGTAATTCCAACATTCTGAATACTGATGCCCTTCGGAGTATAGTATTTGGCAGTGGTAAGACGTAATCCGGAACCATCACTTAAGGGAACGAGACTTTGGACAGATCCCTTGCCAAAGGTCTGCACCCCGAGTATTATAGCCCTGTTCCAGTCCTTGAGTGCACCGGCAACAATCTCCGAAGCACTTGCGCTTCCCTGGTTGACAAGTATGACCATTGGGATATCGGTGTAATACGGCATTTCACCATCAGTGAAGTATTCAGTTTTTTCTCCACTCCGATCTTTTATGTATACTACCAATTTCTTTGGAGGGAGGAACTGGCCAACTACATCAACAGAGCTGTTTAGTAACCCTCCTGGATCATTTCTGAGATCAAGGATCACTGACAACATCCCCTCTTTTTTAAGTTTTTCCAGAGCCTTTGAAAGATCGGAGGCTGTGGATTCCTGGAAACTGGTGAGTTTAACGTATGCAATCCCGTCCTGCAACATTTTTGACTTGACACTCTTTATCTTGATGACCTCTCTCACTATTGTGAATTCTTTCGGGCTCTTCCACCCTTCTCTAAATATGGTCAACACTACGGGAGTTCCTTTTTGACCTCTCATTTTAGCGACGGCATCGAGGAGGCTGATGTCTTTCGAGGACTCACTGCCTATCTTGATGATTTTATCGCCAGCTTTGATTCCCGCCCTGAAGGCAGGGGTATCTTCAATAGGAGCAATAACAGTGAGAACGCCATCCTTCACCCCGATCTGTATGCCGATACCTCCGAATTCGCCCTTCGTTTCGACCTGAAATTCCTTGAATTGATCTGGAGTCATATAACCTGAATGAGGGTCAAGGGAGGTAACCATGCCTTTGATGGCCCCAATGATGAGGTCTTTTGTGTTTATTTCTTCAACATAGTTTTTCTGGATTAGGGTGAGGACCTCTGCAAATTTCTTAAGCTCCTCGTATTTTTCATCAGCGTTTACGCTGTTTATACTCCATCTTCCGGCCAAAACTCCCAGGAGTACAATAGATATAATAGTTGATATCAGAACCCATCTTTTGTTATGAAACATTTGTATCCTCCACTATTTCTTTAACCATTGCTGAGGGTCAAGAGGCTTGCCTTTGTACCTGATCTCAAAATAAAGACCACTCGTACCAAGAGCAGTAGATTCCCCCGCCTCCCCAATGATCTGATTTTCTTTTATTATAGCTCCATTTTTTGAAAAAATCTTCGAGAGATATCCGTAAAGAGTGTGATATCCCCCTCCATGATTGATGATGACTAACTGATTATAGCCCTTAAAATTGTCTGCAAAGACTATCTTGCCTCCGTGAACGGCTCTAACTGGGGAATTAAAGGCCGTTTTAATATGAACTCCGCTTCTGAATATCGGGAGATTGAACAATGGATCAACTTGAGAGCCATAATGTAACACTAGGTTGCCATTTACCGGCCAGGGAAGGCTTCCTTTAAGTCGGGCAAAGCCGCTGTCCTCTTGGGGCTCTTCTCCCCTTGGGGAAGGTGTGATGCTTCTTTTTTTCTTCAGTTCCTTCTCCCTTTTTTCATTTTCTTGGATTATCTTATATAACCTGTTTGAGGAGTCTTTCAGCTCCGCAATCATCTTTTCATAAGAGCTCTTTTCTTTCCTCACGGAAATCAGAAGAGATTCCCGTTTCTTTTTCTTTTGCTGCAAAGAGTCCTCCAGGCCGGAAAGTTTTCCCTCTTCCGATTTGAACGCAGCGAATAATTTACTAAGCTCCTCTTGTTTTTCCGTCAAAAATTTTGCCGTCTCTTTGTACTGATTTATAAGCGCATAGTCATAACGCGAAATGTCGTTCATATGCCTTGCGATACGAAGTGCCTGAGAAGAGTCTTCTCCGCTGAGAAGGACCAGAATAGCGTCTGTCTCTCCGTGAAACCTGCTCAAGACCCGCAACCTTTTTTTAAGAAGCGTTCGCTGGTCATTGATCTTTTCATTATAACTTTTTATATCTCCTTCTATGGCAGAAAGGGCACTCTGTATTTTCCTCGTCTTTCCTTTCTGCTTAATTAACTGGTTTTGTATTTCACTAAGATCAGCAGTCGTTTTATTCAGTTCATCAATAACCGATCGCTCAGTTTTTTTGACCGATTCAAGTTTCTTTTGATGTGTTCTCAGTTCCTGCTGCAGTTGCCGATACTCTTCACGAGGATTTTCAGCAGATGTACTGAGTATGACGAGAAATGAGGTAGAAAAAATGATAAATGAGCATAAAACACGTATACGTACGGACCTTACCCATTGCATCCTGTTAGAACCTTAGCCTGCCGATGGCAATAGTTGCTCCTAATATACCCAGAAAAGTCCCGATCATAGGTAACAGAAGAAACATTTCTGAGGGAAATACCAGCGTTTTGAGGAGGGGAATAATGGTGCTTAGCCTATAAGTGACGGCGAAGCTAAGGGAGAGAGTCCCGACTGACCCTAACACTCCACCGAAAAAACCTATTACGCCACCTTCTATCAGAAACGGTATCCTGATAAAACTGGTGGTGGCACCCAAAAGTTTTAATATCTCTATTTCCTCCTTTTTTCTATAAAAAAGGATTTTCACTGTACTGTATGTGACAAAGATCACTCCGGAGAGAATAGTGAAAAACAATATGATACCGATATTTCGCAAGGAACTTTTCAAATTGTGAATAGCCTCCGCAATTTTCTCTCCATAGTAGACGTCATCAACACCCGGCATCGCTTTTATTGTTTCAGAAATATTTTTCAGGCTAGATGAGGTGATCATATCTCTATTGAATTTCAGTTCAATGGACGGAGAGAGGGGATTGTCACCCAAACCGTCAAGAATAGAACTAGCATCTTTCAGTGTCCGTTTGAGCTCTTTTAACGCCGCATCCTTGGAAATATAATTGACGCTCCGAATATCGCGTCTACTTTGAAGTGCGGTAACGATATTCCTTGAGTCCTCTTCAGAAAGATTATCCTTAAGATACACCATCATTGTGAACCGTTCAGGCAGGTTTGCTGTGAATAGTTCAATGTTATAGACGACCAAGAATGTGAGCGTAATAATAAAGAGGCTCGATGCAATAGTGAATATCGAGAGAATATTGATCCATTTTTCCCTGCCAAAATTTTGTATGGCATGCTTTAAGGAAAATGAGAGCGTCATTATCCTGTTTCTTCTCCTATAAGATTTCCACTGTCCAGCTTTAATACGCGCTTCCCAGTGTATTTAAATAATTCTCTGTTATGTGTTGCAATCAGAATAGTCGCTCCACGTAGATTTATATCAAGGAACAATCTTATGATCTGGGTTGCAGTATTAGGGTCGAGATTACCTGTCGGTTCGTCAGCAAGGATTATCGGTGGTTCAGCCACAAAAGCCCTTGCGATCACTACTCTTTGCTGTTCACCTCCTGAAAGACTTTGTGGATAACTGTCAACCTTATGCCGAAGGTGGACTCTTTTTAAGGTTTCAGAAACAACGCTACGTATGTCTTTTTCATTTATTCCCCTAATCCTGAGTGCGAGAGCCACATTGTCGAAAATGGTAAAATTATTGAGAAGTTTGAAATCCTGAAAGACAATCCCGATGTCCCTTCTGAGGAGAGATATTCTAGACGTCTTGAGCGACTGGAGTTGACGGTCTCCTACGACAATGTCTCCCTCGTCTGGCTTTTCCGCATGATAAATTAGCTTCAAAAGGGTCGATTTGCCAGCACCGGTAGGCCCGGTGATGTATGCCATCTCTCCTTTTGGGAGTGTAAAGGTGATGTCTCTTAAGACTGGTTGATTATCATAGTATTTTGAAACATGGGTAAACGTTATCATATAAGCCTAAAAGAGTATAGTGTGGTTAATGGAACCGAGATGCAACTGGTTAGGAAAAAATGTAATTTCATTATAAAGCGCTTTTTATCGCAGTTATGATGTTTTCCGTCGTAAGTCCATAGAGCTTAAGCAGTTCATCAGGCGTACCTGAGCACCCAAAGGTATCGTTTATCCCGATTCTTTTCATACGGACAGGCCAATTTTCTGACAAAAATTCTGACACCGCCCCTCCAAGGCCGCCGATGACAGAGTGCTCTTCTGCAGTAACGATAAACTTTGATTTTTCTGCGACTTGCAGCAAAGTTACTGTGTCAAGGGGCTTGACTGTTGACATATTGACCACACCAACATCCAGGCCCTCTTTCAATAAGACGTCCCGTGCTTCAAGTGCAAAAGATACCATTATGCCGATGGCAATGACCGTTGCATCACGGCCGATATTGAAAATGTGCGATTTTCCTATTTCAAATTTATATTCTTGTGGCATTACAGGAGGAACTTTTGCCCTCCCCAGCCTCACATATACAGGTCCTGTGTATTCTGCTATTGTATCAATAACTTGTTTTGTCTCAAAACCATCCGACGGTACTATTACAATCATACGAGGAAGAACCCTCATCAATGCGATGTCTTCTAGTGCCTGATGAGAGGCCCCATCTTCTCCAACAGTGATCCCGCTGTGACTTGCAACGAGCTTGACGTTGAGATCCGAATAACAGAGTGTCTGCCTGATCTGGTCCCAGGCTCGACCCGTCTCAAAGACTGCAAATGTTGAGGCAAAAGGTATCTTCCCTGTAAGGGAGAGCCCGCCGGCTGTGCCGATCATGTCCTGCTCTGAGATGCCCACATTGAAAAAACGTTCAGGAAATATCTTGGCAAATTTGACTGTTTTTGTTGAACCTGAGAGGTCAGCATCAAGAACCACCACTTTCTCATTTCTCCTGCCCAGCTCAACTAGTGCCGCACCGTAAGCGTCCCTTGTCGCTACCATTTCCCCAAAAAAACTATGACTTTCGATTGGCTGACGTGAGTCTTGGATTTTTCTGCTACCCATTTTCACCCAACTCCTTAAGAGCTAACTCCAGTTCCGCCCTTGTTGGTGTGAGCCCATGATATTCAACCTTACCTTCAAAGAAAGAGACACCCTTCCCTTTTATTGTTCTTGCCAAAATTACTGATGGCTTTACCTTGATTTTTTCTGTTTCATCAAGGGCCTGGACTATTTCTTCCATATTGTGACCGTCTATTTCCACCACATGCCACCCAAAAGCCTTCCATTTAGAGGAAACTGGCTCTATTCTCATCACCTCGGAGCATTTCCCGTCTATCTGTAGTTCATTTAAATCTACAATGGCACAAAGATTATCAAGCATGTAATGGCTGGCGGTCATGCAGGCCTCCCAGACCTGCCCTTCTTGTATCTCACCATCCCCTAAAAGGCAATAGACCCGAGAAGGGATTTTGTTGAGTCTCATCCCTAGGGCCATGCCATTTGCAATAGATAATCCCTGTCCAAGGGAGCCTGTTGATACCTCAACCCCTTCCAATAATTTTGAGGATGGATGGCCTTGAAGGGGACAGCCTATTTTCCTGAGGTTTCGGAGGAGGAAAATGTCAAAATAGCCCGTGAGGGCAAGGACGGTGTATAAAAGAGGCGCGGCATGACCTTTTGAAAGGACAAATCTATCCCTCAATGGCCACTGAGGATCCTCGGATTTATGTCGCATCTTATAGAAGTATAGCGCGGTTACAATATCGGCTGCTGAGAGGGAGCCACCGGTATGTCCTGAGCCAGCTGCTGTGAGCATCTTCAAAATCTCAATCCTCACTCTACGCGCCTGCTCTTTCAAGAACTCTATGTCACGGGATTGAATAGTAGTGGTCATCAAGTCTTATTTCTCAAGAAAAAAGTCACACTAGTATATAACATCTCATTAAAAAAAGGTAATGATGCCCTTTGTCAGTTTATCAAGTCCCAAGGGATAACTAATCAAACGCGAAAGTCTGCCCAAATAACGCGATATAGCTTAAAAAAACCAAAAAAAATAGAAGATGTATGGTCAAATAATTCTTTCTTGGTATCATGCCTTCAAAGTCGCCATGATAAAAAAGATAAAGGACATAGCTGCCTGCCATACCTCCTATAGCAAGTACAAAACAACAGACGGTAAGTGAAAAAAATTCCGGGATCGTAAACGCTAGATAGACAGTATTAAAGCCAAATTGCCGTCCAAAAGTCGGGAAAAAATCACCTAAATTGGTCAAAAGATATTTGAGACGATAAGCCAATTCGCCAGCAAAGGCCAGAGGGATAAGAACAGGGATCAGTGGCGAGAAACGCCCGAATACTTCATCTTCTGTAATAGTGAAAAGCCATCCACCAAGGCGAATGATGGCAATAAAGAGAATAAATCCGATAATCAAAATGGAGGTGAAAGCTAAGGGATCTGAATTCAAAAAGACAGATTCCAAGGATTGGTACATAGGCGCGTGGTGAATAAACCTTGCCAGTTGGGACCCCATCAGAAATGGAATAAAATAGGAGCAGGTGAGGTACCGTCCCTTATTAATTACTAGTTCGGTAAAGGGGTTTCTTAAATTAATTCTTGGTGAATCGCTATCGCAAAGCGAGATGCAACGACCACAGACAAGGCAGTTGAGGTTATTTCGGACGTTTATAGCCCCAAGATAGACTGGACAACCCGGTGCACTGTCTGTCCCTCGTCTACAGGCAAAGGTTTTACAAGTCTTGCACTTTGAGAAGTCAGGTCTGAATTCCGTGAGAGATAAAGTTGATGCGGACCCGATCATCTTTCCTAATGGGCAAACATGACGACACCACGCCTGACCTTTAAAAATCACTCCTAGAACTGTTGCTCCAAGGAGGATACTGATGAGCAGATAGGCTGTTCCCGCAGGCCAACTCTTTAAATTGGTGACTTCTTCAGTCCAGATGATGACAGCCAAGAGAATAACCGCAAGATAGACACAGTATTTCTTAAATATGTTAGGAACATCAAGGTTGAGACTCAATCCAAAGCGCTGAAAGAAACGTCCGATCCCGGGGAAAGGACAAAACCCGCACCAGAGTCTACCCGTATAAAACCAGCTCATTACGACGCCTGTCCACCATATCCCCCACAAAATGAAGAGAGAGACGTTGCGCTGAGGGTCCTGTGGTCCAAAAAGGCCTAGAATAATCAGTGCAGTAAAGAACAAGTCACCAAAGGTACGGATGTATGCAAGGTTACGTCTATGAATGAAGAAGTGCTTCAACCCCGGGAACACCTCGAAGAGATTTAACTTGGCGTTCTCATCATATCTAAGTACTATTCTCAGTGCTTGTTTGAAACGTGACGGTGTCGACATTTTATTTTAGGTAATTATAGCATGTTGGACAGCGGCGGGCTAAGTTTTGAAAAAGAGGGAGGAGATTGAAAGTAATATGGTCGTCCTCAAACATAAATATTTTCATATTGGCAAGGCGTTTTAGTTTTTCATTTCATTTGATTTAAAATATACACCTAGGCAATAATTATTACTGAGGACGATGCGTCAAATGGCTAGAAATGAGAGCGCATTCTCCAAGACGCCGGGTTATTTTTCAATGATTGGTCCTCTTCATACCTGATGGTGTCATCGACCCAAAAGGTTCAGAAAAGAAAGAGTGGAGGGGCCATCTGGACAGGATTAAAGATATTGTAAAAGGTGATAAACTTTTCCACCTTTTTAATATGGAACTCTTGGAAGCAGCTGAGGGATATGCGCGTTTAAGGGCTGAGGTGAAGAATGAATTTCTGAACGCTCACGGTATAGGACATGGGGGCTTAATTTTCGCTCTTCTAGATGTTGCCTTCGCGATAGCGGTGAACTCGATAACCGATGCCGTTGGGGTACAGTGGAGTTTTAGTATGTTCCGTTCTTCTTCCCTGGGAGATCGTGTAACTGCGGAGGCAAGAGTGGTGCACAGGGGACGTAGCATCATAGTCGTGGAATTTACCGCGGAGAGTGAACATACAAAGAAACTCTTGGCTCAAGGTATGGCAACAGCACTCCCTTTGCCGAGAAAGAGAAAGGATGACGCGGCAGTGTCTGATTGAAATGATATTTTAGGAATGACCTGAGGGTTGTGAAGACGGCGAGGCAAAATTGCGTAGCCACACCAAATGTCTGGACCTCACCCTGGCGATCTACCGGGATGCCGTTGAGCTTGCCAACAAGATTGTCTATGAGGAGTGGGCTTGTATGCAAGATCGCCAAGCAGGCTAAGGGTAGCTTAAAGGCGGTATAAGAGTATCTAAACGGATAAAAACTGTGGATACCTGTTTTAGGAGGAATAATTATGCGGAATAAGATTAGCCAGGTTTTTTTAGCAGTCATATTTGGATTTTGTGGATTTTTCCCTCTGGCTCAGGACAAGGCCATTGCTGGGATGAGCATTGTGCAAAACTATCAACTCAATGCCGACCACATGCAACATAAGGATACGACGAAAAATGAAGAAGTACTCGTAGAGTTAAAAACAGAGCCGGAACACATTAAGGGGCGACAGCTTGCAAATATTGTATTTTCTTTCAAAGACCCTGAAGGAAAGCCTGTAGAGGACCTTTCGATCACCCATGATCGAATTCTGCATGTGACAATTGTTTGTCAAGATTTTAGCGTATTTGCCCATATGCACCCCGAGGATTTCGGTGCCATCACCCCGGAGATGAAGAAGACTGCCCAATACTCTGTGCAGTACACTTTTCCAAAAGCCGGCCGCTATCTTCTCAGAGTGGATTTCGCGGTGAAGGATAAATTCTATTCAGAACAATTCACAATTGATGTCCGCGGCGAACCTATATTGACGTTTCTCACGAAAGACCTCTCCCGAGACAAAAAATTTGGCGACTACGATGTAAGTCTTTCTACCGTGCCTGAAGATGTCGCTGCAGGGGAACAAGTGACGCTCAGCTACCTCATCAATAAAGACGGTAACCCAGTTACCGACTTGGAGTCATATCTTTCAGCGCCTATGCATGTTGTGATAATCTCGGCTGATCGCAAGTACTTTATAGATGCGTATGGTGAAGTACCAGGGAGTCTGCCTGGTGGGCATCTGGAACAGCATATGAATGGCTCAACGCCTGATAAGTTCGGCCCTAAAATTGAGGTGCATACTGTATTTCCGGGTAAAGGCCTATATATCATCTTTGGGGAGATAAAACATAAGAACAAAGTAGTTGTGTCACGTTTTATGGTCGAGGTTAAATGACTGGGAATGCCGCTTTCAATTCACATTAAAGATAGGCTCAAATCTTTCTTGAGACTGTGCATTGTATGGACCTTCCGGTTATAGCATGTGTAAAGCCCTGTTGCAGGGAATGATGCCGTGCTTGGATCTTGTAGCATTGTCCTCCTGATAGTATGCCTTTAGTGTATGGACCCCTCAAAGGGAGAAGAAATGGCTGACAGGTTTTACACCTTGATGGTCGGGTTTGGATCTGTATGCGCCACTCTAGTGGCTACCGGACTCTACACTGCTTTAATCGAGGTCGGGGCTTTCCAACCCCCTTGGAAAACGATACGGGCAAGTTGGTTCTTTTAGTCTGCTCGCCGCACTCTATATTGGCCCCCGTGGCACAGAAGGGATGAGGCATCATATGCCACTGAATTTTTGGATCGGACAACGATGGAGGCGATTTGATTCGTGGCGATATTATGCGTTGCTTTGTTCTCTCATGAAATCCCCGCTGGTCACGCGTCTCATACGATGTCCAATCAGGGTCACAGCATGGATAAATCTAATTTGGATAGGCGACCCTGACAGCATGCTTTCTGAACGGTGATGCCAGGGCCTCAAAACAGGAGAAATCAAAACAGAGATAGTACAGGGTTTATTTAATTAGTGTTACGTCCCTATTTCCCAGCTTTCCAGGTACTTTTTCTGCTCGGCAGTAAGGGTGTCTATTTTTATCCCCATTGCCTTCAGCTTAAGTCGCGCTATTTCCGCATCGATTTTTTTTGGAACACCATAAACCCGTTTTTCGAGCTTATCCCTATTTTTGACAATAAATTCTGCACACAATGCCTGATTGGCAAAGCTCATATCCATTACAGCAGATGGATGGCCCTCAGCAGCCGCAAGGTTGATAAGACGGCCCTCACCGAGAAGGTAGACCCTCCTGCCATTTTTTAAGGTAAATTCTTCCACAAAATCCCTGATACCTTTTCTTGATATCGACAGCTTTTTGAGGCTGTTCAAGTCTAACTCTACGTTAAAATGGCCTGTATTAGCGACTATAGCTCCATCTTTCATTAAGGCAAAGCAACCCGCTGATATCACATTTACGTTGCCTGTAGCGGTCACAAATATATGGCCAATTCTTGCAGCATCGGCTATGGGGGTTACCTCGTAGCCATCCATGACAGCCTCCAGGGCTCGCAAGGGGTTCACCTCTGTAATGATTACCCTTGCACCCAGACCTCTTGCTCGCATAGCAACACCCCTTGCACACCAGCCATATCCACATACCACGAAAATAGAACCTGCAATTAATCTATTCGTAGCCCTCATTATCCCATCTATGGTGCTTTGTCCCGTCCCGTAACGGTTGTCAAAGAGATGTTTTGTATGAGCATCGTTTACAGCAATAATAGGGTATTCGAGCGCACCCTTTTCCGCCATCGCTTTTAATCTGATGACCCCAGTGGTTGTCTCCTCGGTACCTCCAATCACTCCCTTGAGAAGCCCTCGATGAGTCTTGTGAAGTGTTGATACTACATCAGCTCCGTCGTCCATGGTAATCTCGGGCTTGATTGTAAGGGCGTCGTTGATGTGTTTGTAATAGGTTTTTGTGTCCTCCCCTTTAATGGCAAATACCGAAATGCCTAAGTTCTTAACGAGAGACGCTGCCACATCATCCTGAGTGCTCAAAGGATTAGATGCACAAAGATGAATCTCCGCACCCCCAGCTTTAAGTGTCTCCATAAGACACGCCGTCTCTGTGGTCACATGAAGGCAGGCTGCAATTCGTATCTTCTTAAGGGGCTTCTCTTTTATGAACCTTTCCGTGATATTCTTCAGCACCGGCATTTCCTGAGCGGCCCACTCTGTTCGCAGTGATCCCTTTTTTGCGAGGGTGATATCCTTAACATCATGTAGTGCCATGACACCTCCAAATTTTGTTAACATAGTAAAATCTGAAGCGGCCTCTAAAGGCCAGCCGCTTTTCTCAACGTATCCGCCTTATCTTTATTCTCCCACGTGAAATCTTTGTCAGTGCGGCCGAAATGGCCGTAGGCAGACGTTTTTCTGTAAATAGGTCTCCTAAGATTGAGATGCTCGATGATTGCTTTGGGAGTCAAGTCAAAGTTGTTTTTGATAAGTGAAATAATTTTGGTATCTTGAATTTTTCCGGTACCAAAGGTGTCAACAAATATAGATACCGGCTCGGGGATGCCTATCGCATAGGCCACTTGCACTTCAACCCTCTCGGCAATACCTGCGGCAACGAGATTCTTTGCTATATACCTCGTCATGTAAGATCCTGAGCGATCGACTTTTGTCGGATCTTTACCCGAGAAACAGCCTCCCCCATGACTTCCCACGCCACCATAGGTGTCGACTATTATTTTCCTCCCCGTGAGGCCCGTGTCTCCCATTGGGCCACCTACAACAAATCTTCCGGTCGGGTTTATGTGGTAATTGACATGCTCTTCATCAAGCAGTTCGGGGGGAACAACGGGTTTAATCACTTTTTCAATGATGTCTTCTCGCATCTCTTTTAATGTTATGTCAGGGCTATGCTGCGAAGATATCACGATTGTGTCGACCCTGACAGGCCTGCCGTTCTTGTACTCAACGGTAACCTGTGTTTTTCCGTCAGGTCTCAGATAGCTCAGAATATCTCTTTTTCTAGCCTCTGTCAGCCTCAAGGCAAGCTTATGGGCCAGCATTATCGGCATTGGCATCAGTTCCGGCGTTTCGTTACAAGCAAAGCCGAACATTAATCCCTGGTCTCCCGCGCCTCCTGGGTCAACTCCCATGGCGATATCCGGAGACTGCTCGTGTATCGATGTGATGACGGCGCATGTCTCATAATCAAAACCGTATTTGGCTCTCGTATAGCCGATATCCTTGATGGTTTCACGGACTATTGAGGGTATTTCGACATAACAAGTAGTCGTGATTTCTCCGGCAACAAAGGCCAGGCCTGTTGTCACTAAAGTTTCGCAGGCCACCCTCGATGTTGGGTCTTTCCCGATGATAGCATCTAGTATCGCATCGGATATCTGGTCAGCTATTTTATCAGGGTGCCCTTCTGTAACTGACTCCGATGTAAAAAAATAATTTCTCCCAGCCACCATATCTCACCTCCGTTATTTGTAATATTCCGCAAATATTGTTAAATGAGCCTGATAACGTTCAGAGCGTACTACATTCTAACGAACTTTCTACCACTCGGCGGTCATTATCTGATCAGTTCTTCCGCGATCTGCACTGCATTTAGCGCGGCACCTTTTCTCAAATTGTCAGCAACTATCCACATGTTGACCCCATTTTCAACCGATTCATCTACACGGATTCTTCCGACATATACTTCATTCTTCCCGGCAATGTGTATCGGCAGGGGATACACGTTTTTATTGGGCGCATCAAAGACAATAACGCCCGGGGCACTGGACAGGAGAGAACGCACTTCATTTGCCAGGAGCGTTCTCTCGGTCACTATATTCACTGACTCAGAATGTCCCCTGAATACAGGGACTCTGACGGTGGTAGCGGTTAGCATAATGGAAGCATCGCCCATTATCTTTCTTGTCTCATTCACCATCTTCATTTCTTCCTTGGTATAGCCATTTTCTTCGAATTTGTCTATATGCGGCAATACGTTAAATGCAATCTGGTAGGGATAAACATTACAGGCAATCTCACGAAAGCTCAGAAGGTCAGAAGTCTGCTGTAACAGCTCGTCCATTGCCTTCTTTCCGGTTCCTGAGACAGCCTGAAATGTCGTCACCACAACTCTCTTGATCCTTGCTGCATCATGTATCGGCTTCAATACAATAACTAGTTGGATGGTCGAACAGTTGGGGTTCGCAATAATGCCTTTGTGCCATTTGAGGTCATGAGGATTTACCTCAGGAACGATGAGCGGGACTCCTGGATCCATGCGCCATTGGCTTGAGTTATCTATGACCACGCACCCCGACTTTGCCGCAATGGGAGCCCATGTCTTGGACCGCTCCGCACCAGCAGAAAAAAGAGCTAGATCAATGCCTTCAAACGAATGCAGCTGTAAGGTTTCAACAGGCACTTCGCTGCCATCGTATTCGAGGATCGCTCCCTCAGACCGTTCTGACGCAAAGAGGCGTAATTTTTCAATGGGGAATTTCCTCTCCTCTAATATGGCGATCATCTCATTGCCGACGGCGCCTGTCGCCCCGACAACCCCGACCACGTATGTTTCTTTCTTTTTCAGCATTTATCTACTCCTCACTTCCATTATTCCAGTTGCCCCGCTGTTTTCCCCAAGGCTGAAAATTAGTGAATGCGGGGAAGTATCCACTTTACCTGATATCACTTCTATAATTCACTC
>Ga0074045_10001455_pt1 | contig 22752 bp, 16 predicted proteins | sample BogForMeECP23OM2_FD_94442 | JGI IMG/M metagenome (GOLD analysis project Ga0074045, IMG submission 94442) | Bog forest soil microbial communities from Calvert Island, British Columbia, Canada - Bog Forest MetaG ECP23OM2 | ecosystem: Environmental > Terrestrial > Soil > Wetlands ... | reverse complement strand
GTAATCGCCGGGATACAGCGAGCATGCAGCAATGAGCGCGAGCACGCCCACGAGCGACTCGCAAACCATGGCGCCAAATCCAATGAAGCGGGCATCGCTCTCCCGGTCCAGCATCTTGGGCGTGGTGCCGGATGCGATCAGCGAATGGAACCCTGAAATTGCTCCACACGCAATCGTCACAAACAGGAAGGGGAAGAGCTTTCCTTTGATGATGGGGCCGCCTCCACTGACAAACTGCGTGAAGTTGGGAAACCGGATATCCGGATGAACCACGCAGACGCCCACAATGAGAATGGCGATCGTGCCCAGCTTGACATAGGTCGAGAGATAATCGCGAGGCTCGAGCAGCAGCCAGACCGGCAGAACTGAAGCGACCAGACCGTAGATAGCCATCAAGATCGTGATCTGGTGGGGAGTGAAAGTCAGCGCCCCCGCCACGCTGGTCTGGGCAACCCAGCGTCCGGCAATCACGCCCCCGATCAGAAGCACGACGCCGAAGATGCTGGGGCCGGTGACGGTAATCTTCCCGGCATGGCTCTTGAACATCCATAGACCCATGATGATGGCGATGGGAATCGTCATGCCAATGGTGAAGATTCCCCATGGACTATTCGACAACGCGTTCACCACCACGATGCCGAGGCCGGCGAGAGTTACCAGAAGAATGAAGAGCACGGCAATCATCGCCACCAGTCCGGCAAAGGGACTGATCTCGGTGCGGGCAATATCGGCCAGCGAGCGACCGCGGTGCCTGACGGAGGCCACCAGCACGGTGAAATCCTGGACGCACCCGGCCAGCACCGCCCCAATCACGAGCCAAAGGAATCCCGGGGCGAATCCGAATTGCGCCGCCAGCGTGGGACCGACCAGCGGGCCGGCGCCTGCAATCGCGGCGAAGTGGTGGCCAAACAGAACCCACCGCGGAGACGCAACATAATTGTGGCCATCCGCGAAGGCATGTGCCGGGGTGATGCGGCGGTCGTCGAGCGCCAGCGCTTTCGCCGCAATAAAGGCGCTGTAGTAGCGATAGGCGAGAGCATACACGCATAGAGCGCCGATCAGAACCGGCAGCGTATTCATACGGCCCTCCAGCAAGCAGTTTCAAAACGGACCGATGGGATCGTACCGTCGTGCGAGTTAAACATCTTACTTCAAGTCCAGAGTCTGGACTCGCAGAATCTGATAATCTGATTTGTTCCGTGCCAGTTGTGATCGTTTACGGGCGGTTAGTCTCCGCTCCGGGTGGGGACCGAATTTTATTCTTATAAGGAGCAGGCAATGAAAATAGGAATGCTGACGGGCGGTGGCGATTGCCCCGGGCTGAACGCCGTCATTCGGGCAGTGGTGCGTAAAGGCAGTTTTCACTACGAAGACGAGTTCTTGGGATTCATGGAGGGATGGCGGGGGTTGCTGGAAGACAAGACCATGGAACTCTGCCTCTCGACGGTGGGAGGCATTCTGCCGCGGGGCGGCACCATCCTGCGCACTTCGCGCACCAATCCAGCCAAGCATGAAGGCGGCCTGCAACTGTGCATCGACAATCTTAAGAAACATGGCTGCGATGCGCTGATCGCGATTGGGGGCGATGACACGCTCTCGGTCGCGAAGAAGCTTTTCGACAGCGGAGTGAAAGTGGTGGGAGTTCCGAAGACCATTGACAACGATCTGGCCGGCACCGATTTCACCTTCGGCTTCGACACCGCGGTCAATGTGGCCACCGGCGCCATTGATCGCGTGCACACCACGGCCGAAGCGCACAATCGCGTGATCGTGGTGGAAGTGATGGGGAGGGCCGCTGGCTGGATCGCGGCTTATAGCGGCATCGCCGGCGGCGCCGACGTGATTCTTGTGCCCGAGGTTCCTTTCGACATTGCGGAGGTGGCGGAACTGATCCGGCAGCGGCACGCCCGCGGAAGATATTTCAGTATTGTCGTGGCGGCCGAAGGCGCAAAGTTTGCCGGCGGGGGCGTTGAGACACTGGATGGAGCGTCCGCGAGCCGCGATGAGTTCGGGCATCTTCGCTTGGGCGGAATCGGCGAGACGTTGGCGCGAGAGATCGAAAAACGGACAGGCTTCGAAACGCGGTCGGTGGTACTGGGACATATCCAACGGGGCGGATCGCCCAGCGCTTTCGACCGCGTACTGGCCACGCGCTACGGACTAGGCGCCATTGACATGGTGCACCGCGGCGAATTCGGGAAGATGGCGGCGCTGCGGGGAAACAAGATTGTTTCTATTTCGCTGGCGGAAGCCATCGCTTCGAATCGCAAGCTGGATAAGGAAATTCTTGATGCGGCGACCGGCATTCTGGACACGCTCGACGCGAAAGTTTCCTGAGCTGGCGCGGGAATGAGAACCGCCCCGGCATGGCAAAAGCTACGGCCAGGCCGGGATTTGCTTGGCACCGGGCGAATTTGGGGGCATACTTACTCAGCACTAGCTCAGCGATCCTCGATCCGGCGACCGCGATTTCGAGAACGCTCCCGTAGTTATGTTTCAAAACGAAATCCAGCCCGGTGACCGTCTGGAGAGAGTGACGGCAGTTCCCGTGCTGCCCGCGTCGCAGGACGCGGATGTGCAACGCAAGCGCATGCTCATCGCGCTGGGGATTCTGCTGCTGGCGCTGGGAGCAGTGGTTCTGAAAGACTGGGATTTCTGGTTTCCGCAGGGCAGCGAGGCTCAGGAAGCTGTGTTCCACAGCCGGAGCGGGAGCAAGACTGCGGCTCCGGCAACTGCGAGCGCGCCGGCGGCGCCAGCGCGGGAACGCAAATCAACCAAGTCCCCGGCACCGGCGGCGGCCGAAGTTCCCTTCGCGGCGGCTACCGAGCGGGCTGCGCTCCCTCCTCTGCAGGTTGAAGTGGTAGCCGGAAACCGGCACATCAACGTGCCCGCGAAAAGCAATGCCATTCATCTGGATGTGAACTCGGGCGCGACCTCTTCCGCGTCCAGCGCTCCCGCATCGGCAAACGCGGTGGTCAGTGCCGGCGACCGGGTGCAGATGTCGCCGCAAACGGCGCAGAGTGTGAGCATCTCGGTGCCACCGGATTATCCTTTGCTGGCACGGCAGATGAAGGTGCAGGGCGCGGTGAGTCTGCAGGCCCTCATCTCGCGAGACGGCGCCATCCAGGAGTTGCAGATTCTGAGTGGCCCCAGCATCTTAGCGGCTGCGGCTCGCGAAGCTGTAAAGCAGTGGCATTTCAAGCCATTCCTGCAAAATGGGCAGCCAGTGGAAACGCAGGCGCGCATCACCGTGAACTTCACGATTTCGACCAATTGACCAGAGCAAAACCAAAAAACAGAAGCAACGGCCGCGGACAAGAGTGTCCGCGCCACACATAACCCTTCGGAAAATTAAACGGGCGTCCGGATTCTTGCGAATCCACGACGCCCGGGCAGCCCTCCCCCAGAACTGCTCAATTGGGAATGTATGACTAAAGGGCAAATCTGAAAATGGCACGCGGGTGCCGAACTCGTCCCACCAAAGTGCCAGCCCTGTAAGGCATACATTACAAAGCGACCGGCGAGTTTCGCTCGCCTGGACAGCCGGGGGCGGCTGTCCCTACGTGAGCTATTCTGAGAGGACCATCTTGCCGGGCGGAGCTATGGTGGAAAAAGGCGAGCCCGAGATCACCGTGGGAGCGCCGGTCGAGGAATTGTAGGTATAGCCCCCAATACCATTTCCAGTCTGAGTTCCGGTATAAAAATAGTTGCCGCTGGGGTCGATGAGGACGAACAGCCCTCCCGCAGCCAGGCTGAATGGTGAATCCGTTACCGGCACCAGTTGTCCGTTGGTGGAAGTAATCGTAAAACACCAGATGGAGTCGCTCGACCCTGCGGCAGTCGCGTAAAGAAACCTGCCGAAAGGATCGAGGGTGAGCGCGGTGGGGGCGCTGTTGACCGTGGAAAGTCCAGAATTGAATGGCGAACCAAGCATCGGGGTGAGTGCACCGGTGTTGGGATCAATGTTGAACCCGGAGATGTTGCCGGTGGTGTTCAGCGAAGGATTGGGTGCGGAGGGGTTGGCAACGTAAAGGAATCGTCCACTGCCATCCACCGCCAAGCCGAAGGCGCCCGCGCCCGAAATGACCGGAGAAGTAGGCATCTGTTGGAGCACACCGCCCGAGAACGTGAAAGCGGTGACCATCCCGAGGCCCGGATTGGTCACGTAGACGAATTTGCCGGAAGGGATAATCAGAATCTCGGTTGGACTGGCATTCGCGAAAACGGGCGACCCCACCAGCGTCAAAGCGCCGCTGCCGGCATCGATGGAAAAGACGGAGACGTTGTCAGTAAGGTTATTGGTCACTAACATGTACTTGCCGGTAGGGTCGATGACCATCGCGTTCGGACCCGAGCCGCCGGCCGGAGTGGGAGTGCCGCTGAGCGTCAAGGTGCCGTCGCTGGCGACGTTGAAAATCGAGATCGTGTTGGCGCGGGAATTGGCCGTGTAGAGAAACTTCTTCGAACTGAGCAAGGCCAAGCCAGTGGGAGAAGAGTTCTCCACTTGTGGCGTTTCGGCTCCGATAGTAATGACGCCAGTGGCGCCGTTGATGTTCAGTTGAAGAACGGAACCTCTTTGCGGCAAGGTTACATAGGCATTGTGATTCGGCGCCGACCTGGTGTAGCCGCTGCCGCCGCAGGAAAGAGAAAGTCCGGCCATAACAGCGACCATGGCCACAAGAACCGCCGGAAGACCAAATTCATTTACCAGTGCGGCGCGCGCCGCCCTCAAAAAGCTCATTTGCAAACCTGCTCCTCAAATACTCAGATGCGAACGAAAAGGTCGTGTTTACTATCGTGCACGAGAAAGTGGGGATAGCGCAACTGCATCAGGAAATCGGGTGATCGGGTCATCGGGTCATCGGGTGATTGAAAAGCAAAAGCCACGGCTTTTCGATGGCCCGATCACCCGATGACCCGATGACCCGATCCATTCGGGATGTGTTCTAATCTACGTATCGAAGTGACGCTGTGATCGACATCCACTGCCACCTTCTGCCCGAGGTTGACGACGGCCCCAAGTCCTGGGATATAGCGGTCGAAATGTGCCGCATGGCGGCGGCAGACGGGATTACCCATGCTGTGGCCACTCCGCATGCCAATGACCGTTACACCTATGATCGGGCATATCTCTCCGGGCTTCTGGACCAGTTGCGGGAGAAATCCGGTTCCATACTGGAGTTGAGCCTTGGGTGCGACTTTCATCTTTCGTTCGAGAATCTGGAACGCGTCCTGGAGCAGCCGCACACCTACACGATTGGCGAAACCAACTATCTGCTGATTGAACTCAGCAACTACAGCGTGCCGGCACAGCTAGGCGACTGTTTCCGGCGCCTGGGAGATCGTGGGCTGACGCCGATTCTGACCCATCCCGAACGGAACCCGATTCTGCAGCAAACGCCGCAGCGCATTTTAGAATGGGCGGAGCAGGGCTGCCTGATTCAGGTCACGGCCTCGGCGCTGACGGGACTTTGGGGAGAGCGTCCCGAAATCATCTGCCGCTGGCTGCTGGACCGCTCGGCCGTCCACATTCTTGCCTCGGACGCTCACGACACCAAGCACCGCGTCCCGAATCTTTCGGCGGCTCGCGACGCGGCAGAAAAAATCGTAGGGCCGGAGTATGCGGAAGCGCTGGTCGAGGACAACCCGGGGGCAATCGTTCAAGGGATGCCGATTCCTTATTGCCCGCGACCCGTGCTGGATTAGGGGGTACCCCCTCCCCCCGATCTTTTGGAATCAAAGACTGGATGAAGCTCCCGCTAGGTCTTTGAGTTTAAAGGAGTTGCTGGTAAGGTCTTTAAGAACCAACGAGTTACAAGCTCCGTTCGCTTCGCTCGGGATTTCGGCAGCCCCCTTCGACTGCGCTCAGGGTCACGCCCACGAAACGCCTCAGCTTATGTTGTCAAGGAACACTGAAAATTGGTTTGGGGCAGCTTCGCTGCTCCAATCAGATCTCTATCGTGGCGCGCGACCGGGCTTAAGTCAATGGACTTCGAGCACGGATGGTTTGTGCGGAAGGGAATCCCACTTAACTCAACTGAGGGTACCGGCTGAACATCCCCGCCCTTCGCTTCGACGATAGGACGGCCACCCGCCCCCATTTTCTCTCTGACTACACCCTGACGATGCGAGTTATTCTATCCGCCGGAGATGCGGCCCACCCGCCGTCTCGCGGCGCTTCTGATCTCGGGCAACGCTTCCAGACCTAACCATTGCAACGCGGACGGGATGTCATCAAAAACGCGGATATGCGAGGCGTCTTTCGTCATCTCACAGTACGCATTCAAGATTCTCGCTAGCGGAGCGCTCGTCGGAACAGGTCGTATATACGCACGTTTGGACGTTGGCGAAAAGAACCTGCGGCGGGTAGCAGCTTCAGCCTCCTCAATCGTGAGCAGCCAGTCGGTAATTCCGGTGCCATCCATCAACTGATCGAACTCAGGATTGAAATCGGAATCAGCCAGCAACTGGTCCTGGTACCTTTTGACCTCAGCAGAGGTGATAGCACCCCACGCCGACCCCATCACGAGCCGACGTTCTTTGTCGATCGTGCATTCAACAGGCATCAGCCAATGGATTTTACCACCGCTCAGACGGCAAACCAACAACCCAGGGCGACGCTGCGCGGCGAACTACGAATCTCACCCGCTATGTGAAATCGCAGTCACGCGGGCGAGTCGCCCGCGTCCACACGGGCTACTGTTTGGGAAGGTTGTTATCCGGCAGTGCCGGTTTCGCCCCGGCCTTCGGATCGGCTGCGGCTGGGGGTGCTGTCGTGGTCGTCGTCGTCGTCGTCATGGCGCTTTCGGGATTGAGCAGGTGGTCGTGGCTGGGGCCTAATCCGAGTTTGATCAGGGCTCGGGAATCTGGAATCTGCTTCGACTGCCATCCCTGATCTGCCTGATAGCGGTGCATGGCGGCTTGGGTGGCGGCGTCCCATTTACCGGTTGGCTCGCCTTGCAGGTAGTGCTCGCGGATGAGCGCGGTCTGAATTTCCCGGGCGCGGTCCGAGTCAATCTCCTTCTGGCCGCGCTTCTTCGATGTCTTCTTGCCGTGGGAACTTTTCTTGTGGGTTGAGGTGCTGGTGTGATGCGGCTGGGCTGGGGCTGCCGGTGCCGGGGTCGCTGGCGGGGTCGGCGTCTGCCCTATGGCGAAGCCTTGCAGGGCGAGGCCAAGCAGGCTGGAAAGGCCGACTTGTCGCCAACACCGAATTTGAATCGCCACGCGCATCTATAGGCTTCAGCTTTACGCAGCGCCTGAAGGCGCTTTCCTAGCGCAACGCTTGCGGCATGCCTAAAGGCATGCCCTGATACGAACCCGACTCAACACAGCCCCGGCAATTCCCGAGTCTGTGGTGGACGGGCCAGGGCGCCCGTCGCTCCACTTGCAAATAAAAAAGCGGCGAGACCGGGTCACTCTTATGGTCCCCGAAATGGGGATGGAGCGCCAGTCTCGCCGGAGTTGTTACTGGTTACGGAAGTGTGCCTGCCAGGAAAATGGTTCCATCCTGGGCCCTTGCGCCCCGCGGACGCACCAGGAACACGACATCCTGCCCGCTCTTCAGCGACGATTCGATCTTGGTGAAGTCGTCGGGAGAGTTCACGGGCTGCTTGTTCACCTCCAGAACCACATCGCCGCGATTCAGGCCCAGATCCTCAGCGAACGATCCCTGCTTCACATCCGACACCACCACGCCCTTGCTGGCGGTTATGCCCATGCGATCAGCGAGGTCGGGAGTGATGCTGCGAACCGTCAGTCCGAACTTGCTGGCTTTGGGAGCTTCCTCGCTCTGGTTTTCGTCTTCTTCACCCAGACGGGAGGCGAACAGCTTGGAGCGATCGGCGATGGTCACCGTCGTGTCCTGCTTCTTGCCATTGCGCACAAAGGCCAGCTTGGCCTTCGAGCCGGGCTTGCGGGAAGCGATGTCAGCCACCAGATCGTCGCCGCTCTTCACGTCCTTACCATCTACCGAGGTGATGGTGTCGCCGATCTTGAGGCCCGCCTCGTCGGCGGGACTGCCGGAAACCACGTTTGAGACGGTTACACCCGATCCGTAGATGCGCGCGATAGCGGGATTGGGCTGGGCGGAGAACTCAATGCCGATCGACCCACGCGAAACCCGGTGGTCCGGGCCAATCAACTGGTTGTAGACCTGGGCCACGGTGTTCGAAGGCATGGCAAAGCCCACGCCCGCGTACGAACTGGTCTCGGTCAGGATGGCGGTATTGATGCCGATGACTTCGCCGGCCATGTTGACCAGCGGTCCGCCGGAATTGCCGGGGTTAATGGCGGCGTCAGTTTGAATGAAAGACTGGAACTGGCGGTTAGGAACGATATTGCGTCCTTTGGCGGACACGATGCCCGCGGTCACGGTTTCCTGCAGTCCGAAAGGACTGCCGATGGCGAGCACCCAGTCACCGACCTCCATGCCGTCGGAGTTGCCGAGTTTGGCAGCGGGCAGCGGACGATCCATATCGATCTTGATCACGGCCAGGTCGGTCTCCTGGTCCATGCCGATTACTTTGGCATCGTGGCCGGGAGAAGCCGGGTTTTCATCCTGCAACTTCACGCGAATGCGATCGGCTTTCTCCACCACATGGCGATTGGTGACGATGTAGCCCTTGGAATCCACGATCACGCCGGAACCGAGGGAGCGTTGGCGGATGTTACCCGCGTCCGGGCCCTGGCCGCCAAAGAACTTGTCAAAGAAATCCTGGAACGGGGTGTCTTCATCGCCGTTACCCTGATCCTGGTCCGGATCCGGGGCGGGACGGATGCGGGATCCGCGGTGGTGCGGATTCTTTATGGTGGACTCGGTATTGATGTTGACCACGCTCGGCTCAAGCTGCTTGGAAATCTGAGAAAAGGCAGTCGAGAGCTGCTGGGGAGCGGGAATGGTCAGCGGGGTTGCATCCGATGCCTTCTGGCCCTCCTTGCCTTTGACGCCATAGGAAACGACGGTACCAATCAGAATTCCAACCGTCAGCGTGGCCAGAATCGTAAGTGTGTACGCCCAACGGTTGGCTTTGAGACGCACCCAAAAGGCGCTTTCGCGCGAATCCATTTCTTTCCTCCTGAAACTACCTGATTTTTCATTATACCTTCGCCCCAGGCAGGGATCGGTGCGAAGGGTATTCCAATCATTAGACGCAGGAAACGGGGTTGGGGTTACTGCGGGCGTCCGATTTCCTGTAGAGACGCGGCTTGCCGCGTCTCCCGTGGCACCTTCAGGGACGCGGCGGAGACGGGGCAAGCCCCGTCTCTACAGAAAGTTTGGCGGCTAGAGTTTCAGCGTCATCAGCGCCAGAAATAGTCCGGTATAGGCGGCGATGACCAGCAGAACGAAGAGAGCGCCACAATTCAGGACGTTGAAGATTCCCCACGGCTTCTGCACCGCGCCTATGGCCAGCTTCCATAGTCCGAAACAACTAGCCAGGGCGCAGGCGGGTACTACTAGCAGCCCAATCGTCCGTCCGTGCGCCACCCGGGGAAAGACGATCAGGAAGGTCACCGCAGGCAGGAAAATCAACGCCGGGACAATGGCGAGCGGAGCGCCGATCAGGAACGCGCGTTCCCTGTCTTTACATTGAATCATTGAATCATTTAGTCATTGAATCATTTAAATCATCGGATCATTGAATCCTCAAAGATCAGCCAATGATTCAATGACTCAATGATTCAATGATTCAATGTTGTACACGGTCTTGCCGCCGACTACGGTGCGCAGAACCTTCGTTGCCAGGATTTTCGGTGGCAGAGCGGCGGTGATGTCCTGGTCAAGAACCACAAAGTCCGCCAGCATGCCGGACTCCAGCTTGCCTTTTTGCTTTTCGGCGAATTCGGCGAAGGCCGCGCCGGTGGTGTAGGCGGCGATCGCCTGCTCGATGTTCAGCTTCTGCTCGGGATAGTAACTCTTCTTTCCGTCTTCGCTGGTGCGGGTAAGGGCGGAGTAGATTCCGCGAAATGGCGTAACCGGCTCAACTGGATAATCCGTGCCGAAAGCCAGCACCACTCCGTGGCGCAGGAAGTCAGCCCACGCATAGGAATGTTCGGCGCGCTTTGGTCCCAGACGCGACTCGGCCCAGTTCATATCGGTGAGCAGGTGGCTCGGCTGCATGGATGCGATGACCTTGAGATCCTTGAAACGCAGAATCTGTTGCGGGGTGGTGACCTGCGCGTGCTCGATGCGAAGGCGGTAATCATTCTTATCGCCGCCGTCCGCCGCTTTGACTTTGCCTTCTTTGGCCGCCTTCTCGGCCTCCGCGAAGGCGTCTAGCGCCATCTGCACTCCTTTGTCGCCGATGGCGTGGAAGCCGATCTGATATCCGGCGAGCACCCGCTCCCTGGTCATCGCATTCAGCTTGGCCGCTTCGTATTGCGGCAGGCCGCTGTTTTTCGGATCATCGCTGTAGGGTTCAAGCAAGGCGGCCGTCTTCGAACCTAGCGAACCATCCATGAAGCCCTTCAGCATTCCGGTGTGGAGCAGGTTGTCGGACGCAGGATGGGAGTCGCGCTTTTTGTTCAGCTCCTCGATCGTGTCGTCGAAAGGGAGCCATTCGGAAATTCTGGCCGTCAACTTTCCGTCGCGCTCGAGTTCTTCGTAAATCTGAAAATCTTCCCACTGCGAGTTGTCCTGGGCGGAGGTGATGCCGTGACTGGCCAGATCCGCCAGAGCCAGTTCGATGGCTTGGCGGCGTTTCTCGTGAGTTGGTTTGGGGATGACGGCCCGCACCGCCTCCTGCGCGGTTTCGCGAAGAATGCCGTTGGGCGTGCCCGCTTCATCGCGGTCGATCTTTCCGGCCTCGGGATCGCGACTGGCGACGGTGATGCTGGCAAGCTGCAGAGCGCGCGTGTTGGCCACTGCGATATGCCCATCCACCCGCGTCAGAAAAACTGGATGGCCGCTGCTCACCTCGTCCACATCCCAGCGCGTGGGCGGAACTGCGACCGGCCAGAGAGTTTCGTCCCAACCGCCGCCTACAATCCATTCTCCGGGCTCGGCTTTGTCGGCCTTGGCACGGATGCGCTCGCGGAACTCATCCAACGTTTTGACGCCGACCAGATTCACGGTCATTTTTTCCAGCCCCGCACTGGCCAGGTGCATGTGGGCGTCATTGAATCCGGGCATGACGAAGCGGCCCTCGAGATCCACGATCTTGGTCTCTGGTCCCTTCAACTTCATGATCTCGTCGCGAGCGCCCACGGCGAGGATGCGGTCGCCACGGACGGCCAACGCCTCCGCGCGCTTGCCCGCTCCCAACGATGCCGTGGGATCGACGAACCCGGTGTAGATGTTGCCGCGGGTAAAGATCAGGTCCGCTTTCGGCTTTTGCGTGCTCGGCGCGGGTACGTCGCTCTGCGCCTGCGCAGCACAGGCCGCAGCCAGCATCAGAATTAGCAGCAGTAGAAGTGGAATCGAAGCGATTCGCGTCATCGTGATTATTCTCCTACCCCCGATAGAGCCAGCATTGTAAGCAGAATGCGCCTTAGGCCGAGGCTTCGTCCATCGCAATCGAACCATTCTTGCAACGTGTGGGCGCCGCCTCCGGAGCCGCCACCGCCAATGGCGATGGCCTCGCGGCCGAGCGATAGCGGGATGTTGGCGTCGGTGGAGGCGCGCTGCACCTGCGCGTTATTGCCCAACTGGGCATCCACGGCGCGAATCACCTTGAGAAGGCGCGCATCCGGTGCGAGTTCGCCCGCCGGACGATTCCCGATCTCCAGCACTTCACTTTGCAGCACCTGCGGCCGACGGGCCACGTGCTGAGCCGCGGCCCGATTCTCCGATGCGGCCCCCTGCTCCAAGGCGAGGCGCAGCGCCCGCTCCAGTCGGTCAATTTCCGCCATCGAGGTGGAGCGCAGGTCGACTCTCATGCTGGCGGATTCCGGAATCGAATTCACCGAAGTTCCGCCGCGAATTACTCCTATATTAAACGTGGTCTTGGGTGAGGCTGGTACCGGCGTTTGGCTGAAGACCTCAATCGCACGGGAGAGCGCGATGATGGGATTGGGAGCACCGAAGTCACTCCAGGAGTGGCCACCCGGACCGCGCACGATGACTTCGAAGCGGCGGCTGCCAAGAGCCTCAGCCACCACGGTGTCGGTGCCGGCGCCATCGACAATTACGCTGTAGGCAATGGCGTCTCGCCAGCGCGGCGTCGCGAAAACGTGGCGAATGCCACGCAGATCGCCTTCGCCTTCTTCCCCAACGTTTCCTATGAACAAGAATGGCAGGCCGTGCGAAATGCGCGCGCTGGCGAGCACACTGGCGACGGCCAGCATGGCCACAATGCCTGCGCCGTTGTCGGCGACACCCGGGCCATACAACCGGCTGCCCTGCTGCCGGATGCGCAACGGCGTGGCCGCCGGAAACACGGTATCGATATGCGCGCTGAGCGCGACGTAACGGCTGCCGTAGCCGGTACGAATGCCGAATACGTTGCCGACCTCATCCACCTGCACGTCAATGAGCCCGAGCTCGCGGAAACGATCGGCCAGCCAGAGACCGCGCGCAGCTTCTCCGAAGGGAGGCGCGGGCACACGCGTGGCCTCCATCTGCCACTGCACAAACTGCGATTCCTGCGAGCGGAAGCGATCGAATGCGGCGCGCACCTCCGGCGAGCCGGCGAGGCGAGCGACTTCCTCCCGCACCGGGGGATAGGAATCAGCAGCGGCCACTTGGGGGATGGGGTCCATGGCTGCGCTTATCTTATAACGGCAGGGCGCTAACGTTGGGATGCCGAACTCTGAGCGTCGGCAACTGCCGAGATTCGCTCGGCCTCGACAGCCGGGGGCGCCTGTCCCTACGCAAACCTGGGGCGGCTGTCCCCACACGTGCTCGGGTTTGATAAACTGAGCACGAATTCCGGTCCGCGCCGTTGTCCCTACGCTGGGTCCCGCCTTTCAGGAGGTATCGTCGTGAAAAACGTCCTCAAGATTATCGGCATTGTCGTCGCGGTATTGCTTGTGGTTGCCATCGTTGTGCCGTTCCTGGTGAACGTCAACGCCTTCCGCCCGCAGATTGAGTCAAGCCTCAGTTCGGCTTTGGGGCGGCCAGTGAAAGTTGGGAATTTGAGCCTCAGCATTCTTTCCGGCAGCGTGGAAGCCGATCAGCTCTCCATTGCCGACGATCCGAAGTTCAGCAGCGCCCCGTTTATCCAGGCGAAAACGCTGCAGGTGGGTGTCGAACTGTTGCCGCTGATTTTCAGCAAGCAGCTCAATGTGACGCAACTGCGCATCGAACATCCGCAAATCGGTTTGCTGCGCGACCGCGATGGAGTGTGGAATTTCTCCTCTCTCGGAAACCAGTCGGGGCAACCGGCCAAAGCGGCCGAAAAAACATCAGGCGCGCCCGCGAACGTGAACGTGGCCAACCTTGACCTGACCGACGGAACCGTCACGCTGGGATCGACCACCGGCAAACGGAAGCCCATCGTCTATGACAAGGTCACGATTACGATGCGTAATTTTTCTTTTACCAGCGCGTTTCCGGTGACCGCTTCGGTTGGCCTCCCTGGCGGTGGCAGCGTGAAAATTGACGGCAGCGCCGGTCCAATCAACTCGACCGACACTTCTCTTACTCCGGTGCAGGCCAAGGTGACCCTCAAGAAACTCGATCTGGCGCAGTCGGCTTTCGTCGACCCGGAGCTGGGCATCGCGGGCTCGGCCGATTTTGACGGCACGCTCACTTCCGACGGTCGCATGGCGAAGGCCAACGGAACCTTGAAGGCCACGTCGTTGAAGCTGGTTCCCAAGGGCACTCCAGCCGGAGTGCCAGTCCAGGTTGTATTCGCGGTTGAGCACGACCTGAAGCAGGAGACCGGAAAAGTGGTGCAGGGCGACGTCGGAATTGGCAAGGCGCTGGCAAAACTTACAGGCACTTACAACATGCACGGCGAGACGACCTCCATCCAAACAAAGCTGAATGGACAAGCCATGCCGGTGGACGACCTTGAAGGCATGCTTCCCGCACTCGGCGTGGTTCTTCCCACGGGTTCGAAGCTCAAGGGGGGAACGCTGTCGGTGGAACTCGATTCCAATGGCCCGCTCGACAAACTGGTCTCCACGGGCTGGGTAAAGATGACCAACTCGGCGCTCGCTGGTTTCAACCTGGGGTCGAAGCTCTCGGCAATTTCCGCGCTAACAGGCAAGCAGACCGGCAATGACACTGTGATACAGAACCTGAGTTCGGATGTGCGTTACGCGCCGGAAGGCACACGGCTCGACAAGATCAACCTGGTGATTCCTTCGCTGGGAACCGTTACCGGAGCGGGCACCGTGAGCCCGAGCAATGCACTCGACTTCAAAATGCTAGCGAACCTGGCCGGCGCCGGCGCCGGTCTGACGAAGGCCGTCGGCATGGGGTCGGGCGGCATCCCCGTAGCAATTACGGGTACCACTGCGGACCCGAAGTTCATGCCGGACATGAAGGGGATGGTCGGTAATCAGCTCAAAGGGCTGATACCTGGCGGCAAGAACAATCCGTTGGGCGGGCTGTTCGGGAAGAAAAAGCCCAACTAACGAGGCGTCAAGTAAATTCGCGAGACCTAAATCTTTTGCTGTCATCCTGAGCGAAGCGAAGGACCTGTGCATTCTGCCAGCGCAGGCAAAATCCATAGGTCCTTCGCTTCGCTCAGGATGACAGCGTTGATTTGTAGTTGCCAGCGTTTCAGCGGATGCCGCGGAGGGTGGTCTCGACGGGCGGGGATTCGAGCATTTTCATGCCGTTCAGGATGGTGGCAATTACGTTCTCGTCCCCGACTGCGGTATTGATCATCAGGTGATAGAGGCTGCGCACCGGCCAGTCGGCGTTGAAGTAGTGCTTGATGTAGGCGACCCGCTCCTTGTCAACGTTCTCTACCAGGTCTTCGGCCTCTTCCTCGCTCTTGCCCATGGCGATGAGGCGACGGATTTTTTCGTTGTGGGGAGCATAGGTGAAGACGCGAAAAGTGTCGTCGCGTTCGCGCAGGAAGAACGGGGAGCCACGGCCGACAATCACCGCATTGCCCTCCGCCGCAATGGTGCGCATGATCTCTCCGACCATGGCCATCATGCGGTCCGTATCAAACGCAAGAGAATCGGCTAGAGGAATACTGCGTTCGTAACTGCCCCGCCAGAAGGCCTTCGCTAAACGGTAGAGGCGGCTATCGACCCGCTCATCGCACAAGGCCACTGCCGATTCCGCCACCTGGGCGCGCTGGGCAATCTCGCTGGTCAGTTGCTGGTCCCATAGCTTCCATCCCAAGCGGCGGGCGAGTTCGCAGGCAATGCCTCCGCCGCCGCAGCCAAATTCCCGTTCCAGAGTCACGATGCGAAACATTGCAAAGCTCCTTCGTCGTACGCAGCCCCTAAAGGGGCCGTCGTTTGGCGGATTTTACGGTATCGCTAAAGCGATACCCTGATACGAAGCTCGAGTTCTTCAGCAGCTCTGTTACGGTACACCCCGATACGAACCGAACTTGTTGATCAGTGCGCGACGATCTCGCCTCCCGGATTCTGCTTCTTGATCAGGAATACGGCCGGGATTAGGCAGAGGATCGCGACTCCGAGCACCCAGAAATTATCGATGTAGGCCAGCATGGTGGACTCCCGGATTACATTCCCCTGCAGCATGGCGTAGGCATGCTGCTGCGCGGTTCCGGGCCCGGAACCTGGTCCGGCGACGCCGCCGCCCAAGACAGTACCCGTGATTCCGTGCAGCGCGGACTGAAACTGGGGATTGGCGGCGTTCAGCTTCTCCACCAGACGCACCTGGTGAAACTGGGCGCGGCGAGCCAGGCCGGTGGTGACAAAAGAAATCCCGACGCTGCCTCCGATATTTCTGGCGAGGTTCATCAAGCCGGACGCGGCATTGTTCTTCTCGCGCGGCAGAGACGCATAGGCGGCGGTGTTAATGGGCACGAACAGGAAAGCCAGCCCTATTCCCTGGTAGACGCGCGCCATGACCATGGTGCGGAAATCCACGCTGAGGTCAAACGTCGTCATATGGAACAGGGAAAACGAGAGCATGGCCAAGCCAAACACCATCAGCCAGCGCGGGCTATAACGGGAAAGCAGGAATCCAACCAGCGGCATCATCAGCATGATCGCGAAACCGCCCGGAGAGAGCGCCATCCCGGACCGTTCGGCAGTGTAGCCCAACAACGTCTGCATGAACAACGGCAACAGCAGCGTGCTGCCGAGCAGGGCGAATCCGAGCATGAACATCAGGAAGTTGGCGGCGGCGAAGGTGCGCTCGCGAAATAAATGCAGCTCGACGATGGGGTCTTTGTGGTTCCACTCCCAGAAGATGACGAAGATCAGGGACACGGCGGAGATGACGGTCAGCCCGACGATGAAGTGCGACTCGAACCAGTCTTCGCGTTGTCCCTTGTCGAGGATCACCTGCAGGGTTCCCAAACCGAGCGCGATCAAGCCGAGTCCGATGTAGTCGATTTTGGTTTCACTGAGTTTGCGCCGCCTGAGATACGGAGGATCCTGGATGAGCCGTTGCGTCAGCAGCAGGGAAAGAATGCCCACCGGAATATTGATGAAGAAAATCCAGCGCCAGCTGAAGTTGTCGGTGATCCAGCCGCCGAGAGTGGGGCCGACGGCCGGAGCCATGACCACGGCGATGCCATAGACGGCAAAAGCCATGCCGCGTTTGGCGGGAGGGAAGGTATCGGCGAGGATGGCCTGCGAGCTTGGTTGCAAACCTCCGCCGCCCGCGCCCTGAAGAATGCGGAAGACGATCAGCATGGCGAGATTGGGCGCGAAGCCGCAGAGAAACGAGCTGATCGTGAAAATCGCGACGCAGCCCATGTAAAAGTACTTGCGCCCGACGATCGAAGACAGCCAGCCGCTCAGCGGCAACACGATGGCATTGGAGACGAGATAAGACGTCAAGATCCAGGTACTCTCGTCCTGACCCGCCGAAAGGCTGCCGGCAACATGGGGCAGCGCCACATTGGCGATGCTGGTGTCGAGCACCTCCATGAACGTGGCGAGGGTTACGACCATGGCGATGACCCACGGATTGACCGGGGACCGCCATTCAGCGGCGTCATTCATGGTGATGGCGGCAGCGCCCATGACTTAATCCAGACCCCTACTTAATCCAGACCTTCGGCACAACCGACATGCCGGGGCGGAGTTCGTGTTCCTTGATTTCGCCCTTGTCGAACACGATCTTGACCGGGATACGCTGCACTACCTTGACGTAGTTGCCGGTGGCGTTTTCGGGTGGCAGCAGGCTGAAGCGCGCACCGCTGGCACCGGCCGTGGAATCGACGTGCCCCTTGTAAGTCTTGCCGTTCGCATCCACGGCGATCTCCGCCGATTGTCCTGGCCTGATATTCCTCAGTTGCGTTTCCTTGAAGTTCGCGGTTACCCAGAGGTTCGCCTCATCGAGCGGGATGACTTTCATCATCTCCTGGCCCGGCTGCACGTTTTGACCAACCTCGACGGTGCGGTTGCTGACGGCTCCGCTGACCGGCGCAATCACTTTGGTGTACTGGAGGTTCAGTTCCGCCTGATCCAATTCGGCTTTTCTGCGATCGGCATTGGCTTGCGCGGAAAGGGCGCGGGCACGGGTGACGCGCATGGTTTGCGGCGCGGTGTCGGCGGTGCGAAGCTCGGCACCGGCCTGCCGCAACCGGTCCTGGGCCTGATCGATCTGCGCCGCGAAAGCGTCGGCCCGGGCGCGCGCCGCTTGCACGGTTGCGGCAGCGGCCTGGGCGCTGGCAACGGCTTGGTCGTACTGTTGCTGCGAGATTTCCTGCTTGTCGATGAGTTGTTTGTAGCGGACAAGATCATTCTGCGCTTTGGTATTGTTGGCCTCCGCTTCGGTGACCTGCGACTTGGCCGCTTCCAGTTGCTGGCGGGCAGCCGCGATTCCGGCCTGCGCACTGGAGACGCCAGCCTGTGCGCCGCTCACCTGACTCGAAGTGCTTACGCTGGTGATGGGGACGTTAATGCCGGCGGCTGCGGCCTGTGCCTGGGCGTCGGCGTACACGGCGCGTGCTTGCGCGACGGCGACTTCGTAGTCGGCAGGGTCGATTTCCACCAGCACCGTTCCCTTCTCCACGTACTGGTTATCGTCCACATTGAGCTTCAGGACATGGCCGCCGACGCGCGCGCTCACCGAGTTCACGTGGCCGTCAATCTGCGCGTCGTCGGTGGACTCGTAGCTTGCGAAATAACGCCACAGAAAGAAAACGGCAGCGAGGATGGCGAGGCTGGCGAGAATGAGTCCCAACCTGGCACGCGGGTGGCTTAGGAACCCGGCTCGCCTTTGATAGCGTGCCTCGCTGTCGGGCGCGGACTGGGATGGCGGCGGCATCTGGGACTGCGGCGCGCGGGCATCCGGTTGCGGCTTGGGCTCGGCTACAACGCTGCTCGGTTGGTCCATAATTTACTTCCCTTTCAAGTATTCGCGGACGCCCTCTTCGGCGTGTCCCAGGGCTCGCGCAAAAGAAACTTTGGCAAGATTGTGCAGGTAGAGGCTCGATATCAAAATCTCGTGCGCGGCTGCCACCGCTTCCTGCGCCTGCACCAACTCGAGGTTGTCGGTGATCCCGGCGGAGAAACGATCCTGCGATTGGGTGAGCGCCTGCTCGGCAAGATTCACCGAACTCTGGGCGACTTCCACCTGATCGCTGGAGGATTTGAGGTCGAGCAGCGCGTTGCGAATGTCCTGATCGATCTGACCGCGGACGTCCGCCATCTGCGCCTGCGCCTGCCGCAACTGGGCTTCGGCCTTCAGGACGTCGCCATGAACCTTGCCACCCTGGAAGATCGGAATGTTCAGCGTGCCAACGACGCCATAAGTAGGCAGCACATCGCCGGGAGCGGGGCCAATCTCACCGAAGTTTACCGCCATATCGAGGGTGGGAAAATACCCGGCAGTGGCGGCGCTGCGCTCCAGTTGGGCGGCGACCAGACGATCTCGGGCGGCTTTGTAATCGGAGCGCAGCGAATACGCGCGCTGCAAGGTGGTTTCAAGATCGGGGACGGGAAAAGCCTCGTAAGGAACTTTGTCGGCCAGTTCGAATTCCTGGCCGGACGCCAGTCCAATCACGCGGGCCAGCGAAAGTTTCTGCTTGGCAAAATCGTTCGTGGCCGCGATCAGTTGCTGTTGGCGCGTCTGGTACTCGACCTGGGCTCGGAGCGTGTCGATGGCCGGAGCAACGCCGGCGTGCTGCTGTGCTACGGCCTTCTCGTAAAGAGCGTGCGCGGTTGCGACCTGCGCTTGCGCAGTTTCCACGCGGGCTGCCCCGGCAGTCGCCTGCAGATAAGCGTTGCCGGTTGCGAGCACGACCAGATCGCGCGCATCCTTCAGGTTGAACTTGGCCACGCTTTCCCCGATCACGGACGAACGGTATTTCTGGATTGCCTTCCAGTCAAAGACTCGCTGGGTGGCCGAGGCGCGCACGTCAAAATAGGAATAGGGCCCGATGATGGGAGGAATACCGGGAAGCAGCTTGCCGCTGAATCCTTCCGCTTCCGTGCTCAGTTTCTGCCTGGTTTCCTGCACGTCTCCGTTGACGTTTGGAAGCAGGTTGCTGAGTTGCTGCCACTTTTGTCCCCGGGACTCGATAGTGTTGTACTCCGACAACAGGCCGGCCAGGTTCTGGCGCAAAGCCCGTTCGATGGCGTCGCTGAAGGTCAGCCGCAGGACTCCTGGGGTGGGCTTGGCTTCAGGCACGCTGCCAAACACGGGATTTTGCGCCGAGGTTGGAACCGGCATGGCCACGCCCGCCGAAGTGGCGGAGAAGGTCGAGTTTTGGGCACACAGCAGCAACGGCAAGATGACGATTAATATGGCCGGTAAAAGGATCCGGGAAACAGCCGATCTATTCATTGTAATTAACCAGTTAGTTAGATACTAACCAAATCCAACCCGCGCTGGCAAGCCAAGACTGGGGAAATACACGCACAGGCAGCCCTTCGCGACGGGGAGGATCCGGCAAAACCCATGAAAACTGGCCCTTTCTTTACCGAACAATCAGTACCGAACAATCGTTACCGAACCAGGTTACCGAACAAAAATGATATGTCTTTGGACTCCTCCGGACGAAGGTCCGATGCAAATTGTTGAGTCGCATGGACCATGGAGGGATGGAACGCCGACCAACGCAGCGCTTTTGCACGACCGTTCCCAGAGGTGCCCGTGACCTTGGTCATCTTGTGTAACCTCTGGCCACAGTTCAATCTATGCAGTGAATCGAACACTTCCCTGCGAGCGCGACCGGCGCCAGGGAAAGCTGTGCGTATGAGCGAAGCCACGAAACTGCCGCCCAAGGGATCGGACTGGACCCGTCTGCTCACGGATCCGGACCTGGTCAGCCATCTCGGAAAACTGCTGCAGACCTATCGGGAAGTGCCTGCGGAACAGCGCGAAGCGGCCCTGCTGCTGGCGATGCGCGAGATCAAAGACGCTGCTATCAAAGCCCGCGAAATACGGGAAAACAAGCCCGCCGCCAAACCGGCGCCACCAGTCGAACTTCATCATCCCGAACCAATAACGGAAACGCCGCCGTTCGAACCGGATTTGTTCACCCCGCTGGAGGGATCAGATCGCCGCCGTTTTCAACGGATCAAATGCTTTGTGGCGGTGGAAATTCACATTGAGGACATCGAAGAGCCGGTTTGGGGCAATCTGGTAAATGTAGGCCGGGGAGGATGCCTGGTGGAAACCGCCAGCGTGGTGCCGGCGGGCAAGGTCCTGGAGATCGGGTTGTGGGTGGCAAGCGGCAGGATTTGGGTAAAAGGCGTAATCCTGAGCGGAGTCGCGACGCGCAGCGCGCCGTCGTACGGCGTGCGGGTGAAATTCTCAGAGGCGGAACTGTCGGAAAAAGAACATCTGCGGGAGTTTCTCAAATTCGTCGAGAGCACCGCCCGCAGTACGCAAAGCGGAAAAGCCTACGTGGCGAAATTAAAGGGCTAGTCCGGTCGAACGCAAGCAGGTCTGCTCCCTCTCTATCTAACGTTGACCTTGCCAGCAACTTTTCCTGTGGTATGGGTTCATTCTTAGTGGGGTCAATCTGCATGGCAATGCCTTTGCCCAGACGCCGTTGGCTGGTGGCTGCTGCTTTGCTTGTGGCGGCGGGGCTCACGACTCAGTTCGCACTCGGGCGAAAGAAAGACAAGCCCGCCGGCGCGGCGATGCAGATGGACGCGCACAGACGCGCGGTCCACGCCCTGAACCGCCTGGCGTTCGGTCCGCGGCCCGGCGACGTGGAACACATTATGCAGATGGGCGTGGACAAGTGGATCGAACTCCAACTTCATCCCGACAAAATTGACGACTCGGCGCTCGAGACACGGCTCGATCCGTTCCGTACGCTGCGTATGGGAACGAACGAGATCGTCGAGAATTTTCCTCCCGAACCGTTGATCAAGCAGATTGCCGACGGGAAAGCCTCGCTGCCGCGCGATCCTGCGCAACGCGCGGTTTATGAAGCGCAACTCCAGCGCTACGAAGACAAGCAGGAACGCAAGGAAGAAGCGGCTAAGCCTGCCTCAGGCAACAGTTCGCCGAATGCTCCCAGCCCTATCTGTAGAGACGGGGCTTGCCCCGTCTCCGCTGGGAGCGCCCCGCCCGTCGATTCCGAACAAATGCGCCGCCGTGAAGAACGCCAGCTCGCAAATCTGAAGACTCAGGAACTGCTCGATCTGCCGCCCGACGAGCGGATGAGAGAAATTTTGCAGATGTCGCCCGAGGATCGGCAGGCTCTCGCTACCACGACCAAAGGCGCCAAGGCAGACGCGTTGCTGGAGGGAATGAGCCCGCAGCAGAGAGAAACGGTGATGGCGCTCAACAATCCCGGGCAGGTGGTGGTCCAGGAGTTGACGCAGGCTAAGCTGCTGCGCGCCATCTATAGCGAACGGCAACTGGACGAAGTGATGACCGACTTCTGGTTCAACCACTTCAACGTGTTCCTCAACAAGGGCGAGGACCGGTATCTGCTGACCAGCTACGAGCGCGACGCGATCCGTCCGCATGTGCTGGGAAAATTCGAAGACCTGCTGGTGGCGACCGCGAAGAGCCCGGCAATGCTCTTCTATCTCGACAACTGGTTGAGCGTCGGGCCGGATTCGGACATCGCGCTCGGGATCGCGCCGCACCCGCACAACCGGCGCCGCTACGGACCCGGTCCGCCGAATCGTCTGCGGGGTAAGGGCAGGCAGGCCAGCGGCTTGAACGAAAACTACGGCCGCGAACTGATGGAGTTGCACACGCTCAGCGTGAACGGCGGGTACTCGCAGAAAGATGTCACGGAGGTTGCGAAGGTCTTCACCGGGTGGACAATCGAGCAGCCGATCAAAGGCGGCGACTTCCGCTTCGAACCGCGCATGCATGAGCCCGGCGACAAGATTGTCCTCGGACATCGCATCAAGCAAAATGGCGAGAAAGAAGGACTGGAAGTGCTGCACCTGCTGGCGCACAATCCACAGACGGCACACTTCCTATCGCAAAAACTGGCGATGCGCTTTGTGTCGGACGATCCTCCGGCAGCGCTGGTGGATCGCATGACGAAGACGTTTCTGAAGAAAGACGGAGACATTCGCGAAGTCTTGCGCACCATGTTCAAGTCGCCCGAGTTCTGGTCGCCCGAGGCTTACCGCGCCAAAGTGAAAACCCCACTTGAGTTCGTGGTCTCTGCCGTACGCGCCAGCGGTGCAGAAGTCGAGGACGCCCGGCCGCTGGTCGGAACGCTCAACAACATGGGGATGATGCCTTACGGCATGATGCCGCCGACCGGCTATTCG